>Ga0182018_10002611_pt1 | contig 17644 bp, 11 predicted proteins | sample 812P2MmetaG_FD_120490 | JGI IMG/M metagenome (GOLD analysis project Ga0182018, IMG submission 120490) | Permafrost microbial communities from Stordalen Mire, Sweden - 812P2M metaG | ecosystem: Environmental > Terrestrial > Soil > Wetlands > Permafrost | place: Sweden: Stordalen | collected... | reverse complement strand
GCGCCTTTTCGTCGGTGTCAAAGCGCAGGATTATTTGAATCAGCGTTAGGTCTTTAAGCGGTGACTTCGTTTTCATGCCCAAAGCATGACAGACGCAGAAAGTTTGTCAAGTGCATAATCCCAGATTTTTCTTATCTTGCCCTTAAAACCAAGATGAAATGGAGCCACGCAAAACCATACCTTTGTGAGGCTTTGCAAAGATAAAAAAAAGGCGACAATGTCAACGTGACCAATTTAAGAAACCCTGCGACATACGAGCTTTGTCGTTGTCAGGGTTTGATTAACAAAACAATGTAATTTGGATAATTTTATTTTTATTCACCGCACATGCCTGACTTGAAACTAGAAACCAGGCCTCGATCACGGTCGGGTTTTACCTTGATTGAATTGCTGGTGGTCATTGCAATAATCGCCATTTTGGCGGCTATGCTGCTGCCGGCTCTTGCCAGTGCGAAAAACAAAGCGAAGCGTCTTCAATGTATTTCGAACCTCAAGCAGTGGGGATTGTGCTTCACCTTATACGCTGGTGATAACGCTGACAGCATGCCGGCGGGCTGGGATGTTCAAACCACCGGCCCATCTTCGGGTGGCGTGTGGGAGGTGGCGTTACAGCCATATTACACCGACAGCAGCATACGTTACTGCCCCATGGCGAGCACAATACTGCGAAGTTCATTACAAAACTTTTTTGATGAGACACAAAACGCCACAATGTGGGCATGGGGAATAATGGGTTCAAATGGTTATCCCGTCGCGCCCGTTTATGGCTGGGCCGGGCTGGGCGGGAGTTATGGAATAAACGGCTGGATGCATAATCCTCCTTATAACCCCGGGGGATCGGTTCTTGGTGGTGATAATCCTGCGGGATTCTGGCGGAAACTGACAGCGGCCGGCAAGTTCTCGAATGCGCCGGTATTCGCTGATTGCATATGGGATGGAAGTGAACCGTTTGAAACCGATCCTCCACCCACCGGCCCGGGTTTACAGAACTCGGGAAGCATGTCGGATTTTATTATTCCCAGACATTCCGGCAGAAGTCCTGTCAACATGACTTTCCCTGATGGTTCGGTCAGTACTGTGGGGTTGAAACAGCTTTATACCTTACCTTGGAGCCAGATATTCAACACTTCATATACAATAAATAACTGGCCCAAATGGTTGAACAGTTACAATTAATCAAAAAATGTCCATCTGAATTTCGACGCTTATAACATTCGTTTTATTGCACAAAGTAAATAATCCAAACAAACCCATAACTATGAAAAAAATACTATCAATAGCCATTTTTCTTGGCGCGCTCCAGCTCGCATCAGCGGGAAGCACCAACATTTACGTTGAAGACTGGGGCACTGTCAACGGAGGTGCCACGCTCAACGAGAACGGCGATCTTAACCTGGTTGGCTGGACCGGGGTTGCTGTCTCACAGACTGCCGGACCGTATCTCGGCATATACCCGGCGACCGGCGCGAATGACCCCGGCACTGGTGCGATATTGCCTGTGAACACGGTTTATTTTACGGGCTTGACTCCCAACCAGACTGCGCCCGGAATGTTTTACACAACGAACGCGGCTGGTGCCGGATCAGCTGGTGATTCCGCCTTCACCGATATTAATCCTACGCAATACACGAACCTGGCTCTTAACGTAGAAGTCCGGGAATCTAATGGTGGTACAACAGACACCAATTATTTTGCAGTTCAGGTGGGAGGGTCATGGTATGTGGCAGCCAACTACCCGCTGCCCATCCTGGCCGGCAATTACCCCGCCTTTACCAATGCGACCCTGGTTTATACCAACCCGGCAAACGTTTGGCAAAGTCTGACCATAAACGCCACCAGCGTAACCATCGGTTCCGTAGCGGCACCAAATTTGTCCGCACCCATCACCGGTATTGGTATTGTTGAACTTCCCACCGCCTACGGTTTCAATTATAACCAGCTTACCATTTCAGCTTTTGCTCCAAATCCGCCGCCACCGACCCCGGCGACCATTACTGCCCCGGCGATAACCCCCCAATACGCGTATGTTGGCGCCGGAGCGTCATTTTTAATTCTAGCCGCAGGCACGCCGCCTTTGACTTACATCTGGGAGACAAACGGGGTCCCTCTGCCGAGTGGAGGCAGATACCTGGGGACGGCCGACAATACGCTTACCATCACCAATATCAACGCCAACGATGCCCTTGTCACTTATTCGGTGATCGTCACCAACGTGGCAGGTTCCGCCACGAACTCCGGCCTGACATTGAATGTTCAACCTGCTCCTGCCGGCACTCTGTATGCGGAAACTTTCCCTTATGAAGGGCCCAATGGCAACCTGCCGCTTACCGGTGTTGGATGGGCAACCGCAGCCTCTGCCGGCACGCAAGTCGCCATTTTCGAGAATGGTCCCGGCATCGGTATTGTCTTTTCCTATTCACCTGCCGCCACAACAAACGCTTACTACACGACGGATACCAATGACATCGGGATTTCTGGATTGCCGTTTGTGGATATAAACCCCGCCAGTTTTCCCGCTGTAACTTTACAGGCCAATTTTGCGCCGGGGAATGGTGCCGGGGCGGTCGCCGGAGCTGTCACTCTTTATTGGGCGGTGGAGATGAGTGGAGGAACCTGGTATTCCTCTGTGAACCCCATACCACCAAGTCTGACGGAAGGCACTTATCTAACGAACCAGCTGGCGTTTAACCCTGCTGCAACGAATTGGAATAACCTGACAATTGCAAGCACCGGTGCAATATTCGGCAGTCAAGCCTCAAGTGCCTTGACCGGCAATATCACCGGCGCAGGCTTGATCTTTGTTCACAATGATGCGACCGGTTCATCCATGAATTTTGAGGATTTCGCCATTGTAACAAACCAAGTCACACAGTCGGCACCGGTGATTGGCAACAACATCCCCCTCAATGTGGGTGTCGCTTCAGGAGGTGGCGCGAGCTTTGGCGTTTCCGCCGCTGGCGCGCAGCCCTTCACTTACGGTTGGACGACAAACGGTGTCTTTGTTTCCAATGGAGGCAGAGTCTCCGGCGCAAACACCCCGACATTGACCATAGCAAATCTAAGTAGCGGTGACAACGGTATGCAGATAGTTGCTTTTGTCACCAACTCCATCGGTTTTGATGAAAGCGACAGTATTTATAACGCCACCACATTGACGGTAACCAACCCTCCAGTCGGCCTGCTTTATTCCGAGGCGTTCCCTTTCGCAGGCCCGCTTGCAGGGAATTATCCGATCAGCAGTGTTGGCTGGGTGGAGGCGGTTTCCGGCGCTCCCAATGCCCTTTACGGGACCGGGGCTGCCGGGCAATTCTCAAGCGCCGGGGCGGTTTTTGCATACCTTGGATCCGCAGGCACAGCTGTATATTATACAACCACGGCAACTGACACCAACCAGGCCGGGCTGCCGTTCCCGAATATTGATCTGGCGGCTTATCCGAGCTTGAATATTTCAGTGGATATTGCACCAGATTCTTCCTCCAGCAATGTGACTGCGTTTCTGGCGGTGCAGATTGGAACCAATTGGTATGTCGCCGCGAGTCCTCTGCCGGTGCCGACGGCGAGTGACAGTCCGACATTCTCAACCTACAGCACAGCCTTTAATTCCACCGCAGCGAATTGGGATAAATTAACCGTGACCAGTTCGGGCGGGATAATCGGCGCACCGGCAACCAGTAACTTGAAGGGTGTGATGACCGGGGCCGGTCTGGTGTTTGTTACTGTGGGAACCGGAGGAACCTTTAATTTCGGTAATTTCGTGATTACAGGAACCGGCCTTGGCGGCATCAATGTTGGCCCGCTGACGGGCGGTAACATTGATTTGTCGTGGGTTGGAAACCCGGTGGTGCAGTTGCAGAGTTCGACCAACTTGAGCAGCAGCACATACTGGCATAATGTTGTGCCCGACACGCACGGGCTTTATTCGCTACCAGTGACTGTCACTGGACCCCAGAAATACTTCCGGCTTACAAGCCCTTAAAAGGTATTTCGCCTCAATCAGAGGCTGCAAGCGCTCAAACCGCTTGCAGCCTGTTTTTTTAGCGTTTTAGATTTGTCCTTTGCCAGACCTATAATTTATGAACAGTGTTCTCTTATGATTGAATCAGACATGCGGAAAATTGTGCTGACAGCGTGGCTCGCAGTCTTTGCTTCGACGATTGCCGTTGCAGACATTGACAGCATCACCATTACCGGCCCAAAGCCTCCGATAACTGAAGGCTTCAAAATGGGCGAGGCGCGCAGCCCCGACGGCACACTGTTGAAGCTGGACAGCAGCAGCCTGCTGCTCGACGGAAAACCATGGACACCCGTCATGGGCGAATTCCATTTTGCCCGCTATCCGGAGAATGAGTGGCGCGAAGAATTGCTCAAGATGAAGGCCGGTGGCATTGATATCGTATCCACCTACGTTTTCTGGATTCATCATGAAGAGATTGAAGGACAATTTGACTGGTCGGGATCACGAAACCTGCGTCACTTCATTCAAATCTGCCAGGAAGTCGGCTTGAAAGCGTTTGTACGTTGTGGTCCGTGGGATCATGGAGAAGTGCGAAATGGCGGTTTCCCGGACTGGCTTCTAAAAAAAGGCTGGAAAATGCGTTCCAACGACACCAACTATCTCGCCAAGACAAAAATCTTCTACAGCGAAATCGCCAAACAACTTAACGGACTGTTTTGGAAAAATGGCGGGCCGGTCATAGGCATCCAGTTTGAAAATGAATACAAAGGTTCCGGCGAACATCTGGTGACGCTCAAACGCATGGGCCAGGAAGCGGGACTCGACGCGCCGATTTATACGCGCACCGGTTGGGATCAACCTTTGGGTGGCATGCCTTTCGGTGAACTGGTTCCGCTTTATGGCGTCTATGCGGAAGGTTTTTGGGATCGTAAGCTCACACCCATGCCGGCGGGTTATTGGAAAGGATTTCAGTTTTCAAAATTCCGCGTGGATGACGCCACCTACACCGGACTTCCTGGCAAAGGGGGTACCATGGACCCGCCGGATGTTGAACAATACCCGTATCTCACCTGCGAAATTGGCGGCGGCATGATGAACAGCTACCACCGGCGCATCCTGGTCAATCCCAAGGACGTCGAAGCCACCACGCTCGTCAAGCTCGGTTCGGGCAGCACCTTGCTCGGCTACTATATGTATCACGGCGGTGTGAATCCCGAAGGCAAGCTGACCACCTTGATGGAATCACAAGACACGGGGTATTGGAATGACATGCCAGTTAAAAACTACGACTTTCAAGCGCCCTTGGGGCAATACGGTCAAATCCGCCAGCAATACCATCTTTTGCGACGCCTCCATCTTTTCCTACATGAATGGGGTTCGGCTTTGGCAGGAATGCCTGCGACCATGCCGGATCGTCGCCCGCATGGAAAAAATGATTTTGACACCCTGCGCTGGAGCGTTCGTTCCGATGGAAAGAGCGGATTCGTTTTCGTGAATAATTACCAACGCCTTCAGAATATGCCTCCGAAAAAAAATGTGCAGTTCGTGATTAATCTTCCGTCCGGTTCCATTACCTTTCCGCAAAAACCAGTTAGTATTCCATCCGACGCCTGCCTGATCTGGCCGTTCAATCTCGATCTTGGCCGGGGCGATCGGCTGGTCTGGGCCACCGCGCAGCCGCTGACCGCCATTGACGATGGCAATGTGCGCACCGTCTTTTTCGCGGAAACCAAGGGCGTTCCCGCGCAATTTGCCTTCGAAACAAACGGTCCAATCGTCGAAGCTTTTACCGGTCATCTCACGCATGGCAAAAACTTCAACCTTCTCCGTGACATAAGACCCAGCATGAAGGTTGCGGCAAGGTTGCGGCTGGCTGACGGCAGTTCCATACAGATCGTTGTGCTTGACCAAAAAAGCTCTCTCGCTCTTTGGAAGGGAAACCTGGAAGGTCAAGATCGGATATTTCTGACCCAGGCCGGCCTCGTCCTTGATGGAGACAACCTGCGCCTGACTTCCACCGCCCGTACCGACCTCAATGTGGCCATTTACCCGGCACCCGCCTCGCTCACAGGCAACGGCAGTGATCTCGCACGCAAAACTGACGGAGTATTCCAACGTTTTACCCCCGCCGCCCCGCGAGCGGTCAAACTCAAAGCCACTTTTAAAAATGTGCAAGCCGCCGGGCCGCCGCGGGAAATTCCCATCGGCAAAATCGGGCAGCCAGTTGCGACTGCTCCAGTGGATCCGGACTTTGAAAAAGCGGCAGTTTGGCGCATCAAGATGCCGGCTGACGTTGAACTTGATACCGATCCCATCCTTCGTTTTCATTACGTCGGTGACGTCGCCCGCGTCATGTTGAATGGCCGGTTTATTACCGACGACTTTTACAACGGCAACGCCTTTGACATCAGTCTGCGCCGTCACGCTCCTGACATTCTCAATGGTGATCTCCGCATCGCCATTATCCCTCTCCGCAAAGACGCGCCTATTTACATGGCCGAGAAAGCGCGACCGCATTTTGGCAAAGCTGACAGCGTGGCCACTCTCCAGCGCATTGAAATCATTCCTCGTTACGAACTGCAACTCACGGCTCGCTGAAAAGATGGCTCAACAGGAATGAATCTCGTCATGCTAAACATCATTTTTCGGTTAAACTTCAGCCGGCAGATTTGGGCTGGCAAAGTAAGAATATCACTGGGTGGGAATTTCTTCTGGCGACCCCACACGGCCATGGCAAGACGCAGCCACGTTGGAGAATCATAACCAAGTCGGGCTTCAAGGTCACTGGCGAGGGATGCGTGAACTTTGAAAAGGTTGAGTTTGATTGAGAGTGTAACTGAGGCGCAAACGGCCTAAAAACGTCCCAAAACTCAGAAACCTTGCTTTGAATTGCGGAAACTGCTTGTCGGGGACTAAAGCTTTACATTTACATATTGACTTTACATTTTTACTTTGTATAGTGTAACGTATGACTGAGCGATTAAACAAACTGGATGCCCTGTTAGCAGACTTTGCCCATTCATCAATAGATGGCGGTTTCCACCCATTGAGAAATTCAGAAATTCGGCATCGCTGACTCTCCGTTTTTGCCCTGTTTACCGTCGTTTGAATTCAGCCCATTCCATGCCACCTGTGGTTTCAAGGTAAAGTTTCATGTATTCCAAGCTCTGTTTCGTGTAAATTTTTCTCGTGGATTTTACAACAGACGGAACTGGCTTTAGACCCCAAAAAGAATATGCAAGACCGAAAGCCTTTTCAACTTCCTCTTTTGTTGGCGGAGTCGAGTGAGCCTTAATCAGCTTTGCGTTGCGCGTCCCGAACCAATTTGGCTATCTGGCATTTCTCCGCACACGGCTGATCATGCCCAAAGCCATGGCACCTAATCCCATTAACGCGCAAGCTGCCGGTTCTGGAACAGCCTGGATGGTATACTCGGTCGCACTCGTGCCGAAGGTCGAACCGGGGGATGTGGCAGAGTCATAATATGCGGTCCCATCATAAGGTTCATATCTGCCATCTGACTCCGGAAGATAACCAGTATTGTCCAATGCACCATAAGCAGCCTGCGGGCCACCGTCTGATTGGGCAGTGTACGTTGACACGGCGTCAAAATAGAAACTGTTGCCGACATTCAAACCGAGGCTGCTTAGCGGTACCGTGATTGTGGCGAAAGTATCTCCAGTGCCGCCAGCAGTATAGGACACCGTTGGGCCCGCCAGCCAGCCGCTATTATATGTGTATGGAGTGGCACCGGTTCCATAAGTGTCAATTACGGCGTTTTCACCGCTGCTGATGCCAACTGCGGGGCCAAAAGGGTTGGCGAATCCTGTATATCCGCTGCCAGCCTGGCCAATGATCTGAAGTTCGATAGCATAAAATATGTATGAAGCCTGCGGCTTGGTCGAATTGATGGTGAAACTGATGGTGCTCGCAGTGTTGTTTATCACAACGCTGCTGAAACCGTCGCCATCCGCCGTGGTGCCGTCAGCGTCGCCGGTGCCAAGATAAGTAGTTTGTGCACTGGCGGGCAAAATGGCCAATGCAAACGTGGTTAAGGCTGAAATAAGAAAAACAATAGTTTTCATAAGCTGTAACAGTTGTTGGTCTGATATGCTTATAATGCCTTAATCCAGATTTTTGCCTAGCCTCACAAGTGTATGGTTCTTTGGTTGGTCATTTTGTGCCGACAATCGAACCTCCTTTGTGCTTATTAACGAAACCGACATTGAACTTCGACCCAATGAAAACAGCACAAATATCAACCGATCAAGTGTTTAGTGCGTTTGGTGGATTAAGACGCTGGAATTCAAAATTTCAGAACTGTTTTGTGAATATAACCATTCACGATGACACCAGCATCTCTTTTCGGATGATGAAACCAACGTGGCTAATCATCTTGGTGGTTATCATGCTGCTGGTTCCCGTTATTTTCAAAGGCATCAGCGCGTAAACAATTTGCTCGTTACTAGCTGATACGCCCAAAGCCGCGTTCAACCTCATAGCTTCGGACAAAACGTCTGAAACTATGAAACACCGTTACATCCTCTACCGCCGCAAACGCGACGGCATGTTCTATATCGAAGACACAGAAAGGTATGACCGAGGTGGAGCTTGGCGAGCTGGCTGCCACAAACGGGATGCGTGACGATGTTAAGAATTTCGGCCAGATGATGGTGAAGGATCACACGGCCATCAATGATGATCTGAAGACATTGGCCGCGCAAAAGGGCGTGACCCTGCCCGACAGTCTGGATGCCAAGCATCAGGTGATGGTGGACAAATTGACGGTCTTGACCGGTTCGGAATTTGACGATGCCTATATCAACGGCATGATCAAAGCCCACCAAAAAGATGCCAAAGCATTCAAAGCCGAAGCTGCCGCAACGCAAGACGCGGACATCAAAAGTTTCCTGGATAAATCCATTCCGATGGTGGAAGCGCAATTAGAGCATATCAAGGCGATGAAGAAATAACCCGGGTCAGAACCTTTGCGCCTCTGCGCCTTTGCGTTAAAAAATTATAAACGTCAATTCGCGTTTGTCGGCGGTTAAAATTTCATGGGGTATTCACCCCATTCATTTCTCCGCGTCCAAAAGATAAAGTTTTCAGAGTGTCGCGTGGTTGGACTCGCCATGGACACTTGAACATGAAAAAACGAGAAGCGAGCGCGCCAGACCTTTCCGAAAGGATTGTGATTGTGGGCGGCGGTTTTGCCGGAGTGACCTTGGTGCAACGTCTCGAACATTTGCTGCCGACGGAGACGGAAATAATTGTTCTAAGTGCTGAAAACCATCTGGTCTTCACGCCCATGCTCCCGGAAGTGGTTGGGCGAACCATCTCTCCCTTGCACGTCGTTGTGCCGGGCCGCCAGTTAACCCGGCGCACGAAGTGGCTGGAGGCACGCGTCAGCCGGATTGATCACGAAAAAAGCGAAGCGCACTATCTCCGCCGGGACGGAACGGCGGCTTCAATGCGTTACACACATTTGGTGTTGGCTTGCGGTTCGGCGGCAAATCTGGCGGAGATTCCGGGACTGGCTTCGCGGGGCTATGCGTTGAAAACGGTGATGGATGCAATCGTCATGGGCAATGATTTGATCGGCAATTTTGAAACCGCCGCGACCGAATCCGATGCGGAGGTGCGCCAGCGGCTGCTCACCGCTGTTGTCATTGGCGGAGGCTTCAGCGGTGTGGAAATTGCGGGACATATTGCGGATTTAATGCGGGCAATCCGCCGGTTCTATCCAGAGTTGAATCATGAAACTCCGCACGTCGTTTTACTGCATAAAGGCAAACACGTGTTGCCGGAGTTGCATCACGAGTCATTGTCCAAGTTCACATTGCAAAAACTCCGGAAAAACGGAATTAAAGTGCGACTGGAAACGACGGCCAAGAAAGTTGACTCCAGCGCGGTGCATCTGGCTTCAGGTGAGCAGATCGAGACGGGAATGATTGTCTGCATGATAGGCACGGAGACGCACCCGTTGATCAAGGGCTTGGGTCTTACTTTGGAAAAAGGCCGGCTGAAGACTGACCCGGACATGAAAGTGAGTGGCACGACCAATCTCTGGAGTCTCGGCGACTGCGCGCTGGTTCCCAACACCTACGATGGCCGGACGTGTCCGGCGACCGCACAGTTCGCGGTGCAGCAGGCGCGGCAGTTGGCAGAGAATCTTAAATGCGTCTCGCGAGGCGCGGTGACGAAACCATTTAATTTTCATCCGCGCGGAATGCTCGCCTCCATCGGCCATCGCAACGCCGTGGCGATGATTTATGGAGTCAAGCTGTCCGGTTTCATCGCGTGGTTTTTATGGCGGGGAATTTATCTCTCGAAGCTGCCGACATTCAGTCGCAAACTTGAAGTGGCCATAAGCTGGGCCTGTAACATTCCCTTTCCGCCGAATATTGTTCAACTCCGCCTGTCGAAAAAACAGGCGCTGGATGCAGGCGGTGAACGTGCAGAAACCAAATGACAAACACAAAGGACGATCATGAACATCAGACTTGAAGGCAAACGCGGGCTCGTCACGGGCGGCAATTCCGGCATCGGTGCGGCGATTGCGCTGGCTCTGGCCGAAGCCGGCGCAAAAGTGGCGATCAACTATATGGGCCACCCCAAAGCAGCGGACGCGCTTGTAAAAACGATCAAACAGAAACGCGGCGAAGCGATTTCCATTCAGGCGGACGTTTCCGATCCCAAGGCGGTCGGAAAATTGTTCCGGCAGTTGGATGCGGCGTGGGGCGGGATTGATATTCTCATCAACAACGCCGGTATTGACGGTCCCAGCGCCATCGGCTGGAAGGCCGATATTATCGCGTGGCGAGCAGTGATCGAGGTGAATTTGTTTGGTGCGTTTTACTGCGCCCGTGAAGCCTTGAAGCGCATGGTGCCGCAAAAAAGCGGCGTCGTGTTGAGCACCACTTCGGTGCATGAAGAAATCGCCTGGTCTGGACACAGCGCCTACACGGCCAGCAAGGCGGCGGTCAGCATGTTGACCAAGACTCTCGCCCAGGAAGCTGCGCCGCACGGAGTTCGCGTGCTGGCGGTTGGTCCGGGCGCGATCAAAACGACGATCAACCGTTCGGTCTGGAGCAATCGCAAAAACATGAAAGACCTGCTGGAGAAAATCCCGTTGAAACGGATTGGCGAGCCGGATGAAATCGCCCGCATGGTCGTGGTGCTCGTTTCGGACGCGGCCGCTTATGTGACCGGGCGCACAATTTTCGTAGATGGCGGCATGACGGATTATCCCGACTTCGCCCATGGCGGCTGATCACAGAACCAACCAAGGACATATATTTATGCCAACATCAAATCATATCGCGCCGGGTGCTCCCGGCATCCAGCCGCGCTGGACTTCCAGCGCCAAGGATGGCATCGGCACCGCCTATCATACGAGTTCCCGGCTTTGGTTCACCTTGAGCCACGGCATCGTCAACGAGGTTTATTATCCCCATGTGGACACGCCGAACACGCGCGATTTGCAATTTCTCATCACCGACGGCGAGACGTTTTGCCACGAGGAGCGGCGCGACCTCGACCACTTGACCGAATACCCGGAAAAGAACGTGCTGCTCTACCGGCTCACCAACTCGGATCGCAAAGGCCGTTATCGCATCGTCAAAGAAATTATCGGCGAGCCGCACTCGTCGGTTTTGTTGATGCAAACCCGGCTGGAAATCATGGACCCGAAACTGCGCGGCAAGCTGCGTCTCTTTGCGCTGCTCGCCCCGCACCTGGATGGCACGGGACAAAACAATTCGGCGCGGTGGTGTAACCGAGGGGGTCGAAAGTTTTTCCGTGCCGCCCGCGAGGACGTTCACATGGTTTTTGGTTGCGCACCGGATTTCACGCACCGCTCCGTCGGCTACGTCGGGCGCAGCGACGGCTGGCAGGACTTGATGGACAATTTCAAGATGGACTGGGAATTTGAACAGGCCGACGAAGGCAACATCGCGCTGACGGGCGAGATTGATTTGTCGCACGGCTTGGAATTCATCATTGCCATCGCTTTTGGACGCAGCGCCCAAAGCGCTTCGACGCAACTGCTGCAAGCCTTGGCCACGCCTTTTACCGAGCAGCGCGAAAAATATGTCAGCCAATGGCAGCGCACCCGTTCCGAAAACGATTTGAGCGCGCAGACCAAGGATGGCGCGCACATGGTGCGTTTGAGCCAGTGTGTTTTGCTGGCGCATGAAGACAAGATGTTCCCCGGCGCGTTTGTGGCGTCCTTGAGCATTCCCTGGGGCGAGACGAAGGACGACAGTGATCGCGGCGGATACCATTTGGTCTGGACGCGCGACATGGTGCAATCCGCGACGGCACTCCTCGCCTGCGGACGAACCGAATCTGCCTTGCGCGCGCTCATCTGGCTCGCGTGCGTCCAGGAAGCCGATGGCAGCGAGCCGCAAAATAGTTCGATCACGGGCAAACCTTATTGGAAAGGCATCCAACTGGACGAAGTGGCCGTGCCGATTTTGCTCGCGTGGCGCTTGCGGCAGGCGAACGCGCTGCGAGAGTTTGATCCCTGGAAACTGATCTCACGCGCGGCGGGTTATTTGATTCTCAACGGACCCGTGACTGCGCAGGAACGGTGGGAGGAAAATGCCGGTTACTCGCCTTCGACGCTGGCGGCGATCATTGCGGCTCTGGTCTGCGCGGCGGAATTTGCGCACGACCGAAAGGAAAAAATCGCGGCGAATTTTCTGCTCGCCTACGCGGACTGGCTTTCGTCGAACCTCGAAGCATGGATGGCCACCGATCGCGGTGAACTTGTGAAAGGAAAACCACGGCACTATGTGCGCATCACTCCCGCCATTCCGCAACAAGCCGATGGGACGGCTGATCCCAACACCGTTGTCATCCAGATTGCCAACGGCGGCGGCCAGCACCATGCCCGGAATATCGTCGGCGGCGATTTTCTCCAGTTGGTCCGACTTGGAGTGCGTGCGGCCAATGATCCGCTGATTGTTGATTCCATTGCGGTTATTGATCAAGTGCTCAAACACGACTTGCCACAAGGCCCATGCTGGCGTCGTTACAATCATGATGGCTACGGACAGAAAGCGGACGGCAGCGCTTACGACGGAACGGGTGTCGGCCGTTCCTGGCCGATTTTGACCGGCGAACGCGGCCATTACGAACTGGCCGCCGGACGCGATCCCATGCCGTTCATTGCGGCGATGGAAAAATTTGCCAACGCGGGCGGCATGTTGCCGGAGCAGCTTTGGGACGCGGATGATTTGCCGGAAAAGCACATGAAGTTTGGCGGCCCGACTGGTTCAGCGATGCCTTTGTGCTGGGCGCACGCGGAATACATTTCGCTCGTGCGCAGCGCTCACGATGGCGTTTGTTTTGATCGAATCGAACCGGCCTTCCAACGCTACGTCGTCAAGCCGGTAAAAAATTCGCATGAAATGTGGAGCGCCCGTCATCCGATTCGCCGAATGACTCATGGCAAAATCCTGCGCCTCATTGTTGCGGCGGACGCAACCATCATCTGGTCTATCAACGGTTGGGCAAGCACTAACAAAGCGGACGCCACTCATATCAGCGCGCTGAATGTGTGGTTCGCCGATCTGCCCACGGAGAAATGTCTGGACGGTTCAGTGATTGAATTCACTTTCTTCTGGAAAAAATACCAGCGTTGGGAAGGCAAAAATTATTCCGTCGCGGTCAGCGAACCAAGCAATGGCAAATAAGTGATCAAGCTCAGGGAAATTCAATGAGCAACTACGATGTCATCATCATCGGCAGCGGTGCGGGCGGCGGCACGCTGGCGCTCAAGCTCGCGCCGTCCGGCAAACGCATTTTAATTTTGGAGCGCGGCAATTATCTGCCGCGAGAAAAAGAAAATTGGGATGCGACGGAAGTTTTCGTAAAGAACCGCTACGTCTCGAAAGACATCTGGCATGACAAAGACAACAAACCGTTTCAGCCGGGTGTTCATTACTTTGTCGGCGGTGCGACCAAGGTGTTTGGCGCGGCATTGTTCCGTTTGCGGCAACAGGATTTCACCGCGCATCGCACCGCTGATGGCCTGACGCCCAGTTGGCCGATCAGTTATGACGAATTGGAACCTTATTACACGCAGGCGGAAAAACTTTACAACGTTCACGGCCAGCGCGGCGATGATCCGACCGATCCGCCAGCAACCGCGCCGTATCCGTTTCCGCCCGTCAGCCACGAGCCGCGCATTCAGGAACTCACCGACAACTTGCAGCGCGCGGGTTATCATCCGTCGTTTGCACCGACCGGAATTTTGCTGAATGAAACGGATCTGCCGCAAAGTCGCTGCATCCGCTGCAACACTTGTGACGGATTTCCCTGTCTCGTCCACGCGAAGGCGGACGCCGAAGTCATCGCCGTCCGTCCGGCGTTGGAGTATCCAAACGTAACTCTGTTGACGAATGCCCACGTTCATAAACTTGAAACCAGCGCGAGTGGAAATGAAATTACAAAAGTTATCGTGGAGCGCGACGGTCAGCGCGAAGAATACAGCGGTAACATTATCATAGTATCATGCGGCGCGGCGAACTCGGCGCGGCTGCTGCTGATGTCCGGGAACGAAAAACATCCGCGCGGTCTGGCCAATGGCTCGGACATGGTTGGCCGGCATTATATGTTTCACAATTCCATCGCGCTGGTCGCCCTTTCACGGCGCGAGAATCCAACCGTTTTCCAAAAAACACTGACGGTAAATGATTTTTATCTGCGCGCGCCCGACTATGAATTTCCGATGGGAAACATCCAGATGATCGGCAAGACCAAAGGGCCGATGTTTCGCGAGGACTCGCACGGTTTTGCGCCGGGCTGGACGCTTGATCAAATGGCAAAGCACGCCGTGGATTTCTGGCTCATGGGCGAAGATTTAGGGTTGCCGCAAAATCGCATCACGCTGAATTCCGAAAACAAAATTCAACTGCACTACGAATTTACCAATCAGGAGCCAATTAATCGTCTGCGGCAGAAATTGCAATCCATGCTGGAACACCTGGACATGCATCCGCATCTCATTCCGAATAATCTCTATATGGGAAAACATATTCCCATCGCCGGTACCGGTCATCAATCCGGCACTTGTCGCTTCGGCACTGATAAGAAAACTTCCGTGCTGGACGTGAACTGCAAGGCGCACGAACTTGATAATCTTTATGTCGTGGACACAAGTTTCTTTCCCAGCATCGGCGCGGTGAATCCTTCCTTGACGGCCATCGCCAACGCGCTGCGCGTCGGCGACCATCTGCTCCAACGTCTCTAATAGAAAATAAAATGGCGCAACGCAGCGAAATCCTGACCGTATATGTCGCCGGCCTGATTCAAGGCGTGGCGCTGGTCACATTTCCGGCGGCGAGCGCGGTGTTCACGAATCCCGGCGACTATGGATTATCGAGCACGGAATACGGCGGAATGTTTGTGCCGCAGGCCGTCATGGCCATTATTTCATCGCTGCTGGGCGCGGGATTGAGAAAACGTCTCGGCACCAAACGCATTTATATACTGGGGCTGTTCGCTAATCTGCTGGCCATGACGCTGCTCGTTGTGAGCCGGTTTGTGATGAAGGAACATTCATTGGCTTATGCAATTCTGCTGGTCGCCACGGCCCACATGGGGATTGGCTTCGGCTTCACCGTGCCGGCACTCAATACATTTGCCGCCGCATTTTTTCCGCAAAAGGTGGATCGTGCGGTGTTAACGCTGAACGCGCTTTTGGGTTTGGGAACGGCGCTCGCACCGGTCTTTGTCGCGCTGTTTGTGGGACTCGGAATTTGGTGGGGTCTGCCCGTCCTTGTCGGCTTGCTGGTTTTCGGACTGCTGCTGGTCAGCGCTGGTCAGACATTAAAGGACGGCGCAAAATCTCACGCCGCGCACGCGCACAAAGCCAAAATTAAATTCCCCGCACGGTTTTGGATTTTCGCCACGTTTGCATTGCTCTACGGCGTGTGCGAAACGATGAACGGCAACTGGGGGGTGCCTTACATGACAAAACATTTTGGTGCGAGTGCAGCCGTTGCGTCGCTCGCCCTGGCCATTTTTTGGAGCATGGTGACCGCTGGCCGCATCCTGTTCGCGGCCATTGAAAAATGGTTTCCCGAACCAATGGTTTGTCGGGTTTTGCCATTCGTCGTCGCCGCCGCTTTTGTTGCCACTGCGTGCGTGCCGAAAACCAATTCATTTTTCGGCATTTTAAGTTTTGCCCTGGCGGGACTCGGTTGTTCGGCGCTGCTGCCGCTGACCATCAGCTTTGGCCAGAAAGAGCTGACGGCCATCGCCGCTTCGGCGGCGGGCGGCCTGATTGCGTTTTACCAGATCGGTTACGGCATCGCCGCTTTTGGCGTCGGCCCGCTACAAACGGCGGCGGGGTTGGACTTGAGCGTCATCTTCGGCGGAACAGCGATTGTCGCACTGGCGATGGCAGCGGTATCTTTCGTCGTCACGCGAAAATCTTCACCGCACCACAGCCAGCGGCCAGCCTGAAACTACCCATTCGGTTTATTTAGAGCATTTCCATCAACCCTGTAGCGTGCGCCTGCGGCCCCGGCAGGGTAACGGTGTTTTTGGCATTTTGGCTGCGTTTGGGCCCGGTCACAGGCCGCTGCGGGCATGCTCCCTCACTCAGCGTTGCCAAAAGCCAAAACCCCTCGCTCCGCATCGCTACATCATTTCTGTTAATGCTCTAATTACTACAAACTGATTGGTCGCGGTTGGACTCATAAATATCTGGTAGGGTAACACCCCATAGCCGCTGCAAAGTCTTCGGGTGCATTGTGGGGATGGAAGGAACACTCTTTCAAAATCAAGAGTCCACCGTCCCGATGAATCATCAACAAACAAACTGAACTGTCTGTGGTCGCGAATGTTTTCCGGGCGCAGGACAAACAAACCAGAAACATCCAGCCATGAAACACAATCATAACCACGACAACGCTCCAGGCACGCAACTCGTGCCGGTTCGTTTTGAATTTACGCATCCGACGGCCAAAACTGTTTGCGTCGCGGGAACTTTTAATAATTGGCAGCCAGAAGCCAAGACTCTACATTCCTCCGGCGTCGGCAATTGGTGGAAAGAAACACCTCTCGCTCCCGGCACTTACGAATACTGCCTCGTTGTGGACGGCAAATGGATGCCCGATCCGCTCGCCAGAGAATCCGTGCCCAACCCGTTCGGCGGAAGAAATTCCATTTTGAAAGTGGCCAGTTCGCCGGCAGCGGCTCATCTCGCCGACGCGGAAAATTCACCGTTGAAAAAGAAGACAAATGGAAATGGGAGAAATACATGAGCAAGCATAGATTTTCCCGGGCTGAAAACCAAAACCCGGTTCGTGCATCACGGGCGATTGCCATTGCGGAATTAAAACAAAACGAAATTGATTTTGCGCCATCACCGGACGAAGCGGCCAGTTATGTGAGCCGTAGTTCGCCACAGGGGCATGAAGTGCAGCACTGGCTGGCGGCCGAGGCGCAATTGCTCGCGGAACGCAAACTCACCCAGGTTCACGGTTTTCATAACCGAATAAATTTTCCGGGCAACCCATCATGAAAGAATCCATTTGTGAAAACGTCCATCACTAGAGCATTGACAGAAATGATGTAGCGATGCGGAGCGGGGGGTTTTGGCTTTTGGCAAGGCTGAGGGAGGGAGCCTGCCCGCCGTTCCCTTCTCCGCGCTGGGGAGCAACGGTATTTAAT
>Ga0182018_10002610_pt1 | contig 17655 bp, 11 predicted proteins | sample 812P2MmetaG_FD_120490 | JGI IMG/M metagenome (GOLD analysis project Ga0182018, IMG submission 120490) | Permafrost microbial communities from Stordalen Mire, Sweden - 812P2M metaG | ecosystem: Environmental > Terrestrial > Soil > Wetlands > Permafrost | place: Sweden: Stordalen | collected... | reverse complement strand
ATGCCGGGTCATTGGATGGAAGTTGAGCAGAGCGGACAAATCAGAATTGAACCCTACTGGGATCTCCCCGTAACCGAAAGTGAGCACGCACACCAGGAAAGTTACTACATCCAGACCTACCGGGAAATGCTGGAGCAAGCGGTGAGCAGTCACTTGATGAGCGATGTGCCGCTCGGCGTCTTCCTCAGCGGCGGCGTTGATTCCAGCGCGGTGGCTGCGCTGATGACAAAGATCCGCCACGCTCCGGTCGAGACTTTTTCGGTGGGCTACTCCGAAGATGCATATAGCGAACTACCCTACGCCCGCATTGTCGCCCAACATTTGAATTCGCTTCACCATGAAGTTCTCGTCAGCCGGCAGGATTTCTTCGATAGCCTGCCGCATCTGATCTGGCATGAGGATGAGCCCATCGTCTGGCCCTCCAGCGTTCCTCTTTATTTCGTCGCCAAGCTCGCACACGAGCGAGTGAAGGTCGTGTTGACCGGCGAAGGAGCCGACGAAACGCTGGCTGGCTACACCCGATATGCCTTCACTCTCAAGAATGCGGCCTGGGACCGCATTTATCGGCGCACGGTTCCCGGCGCAGTCCGCGGCGCTATTCGCGGCTCCATCGCCGACTCTACCTGGATCAACGCCGCTATCCGGCGCAAGCTATCTCACACCTTCCTCGCCCGTAATGGAAGCTCGTGGGCTTCTTTTTATTTCGACAATTTCTTCTCCGCATTCAGCGAGAGCGATCAAGCCGGATTACTCACCAACGAGGTCATCAAGGAATGCGCTGCAGGATCGGCCTATCGGCACGTACTTGGATACTGGGAAGATTCTTCTGGCGAGATGCTGCAGCGTCTTCTCTACACCGACATTAAGACTTATCTGGTTGAATTGTTGATGAAGCAGGACAACATGAGCATGGCCGCCTCGATCGAGAGCCGGGTTCCCTTCCTCGATCATCCCCTTGTGGAGTTTGCCACGAATATTCCACAGAATCTGCAGCTCGGCGGATTTGCAGGCAAACGCATTCTGAAAAAGGCCGTCGAAGATCTGCTGCCGCACTCCATTCTTTACCGACAGAAATTGGGCTTTCCCACGCCCTTCAGCGGCTGGCTGGCCGGACCGCAGTTGGATGTGATTCGCAACCTGCTTCTGGAGCCGCGCAGCCTGGAGCGGGAGTTGTTCCAGCGTTCCGCCGTAGAGCGTTTATTCAACGAGCATCGGTCAGGACACCGCGATCATTCCGACCGCATCTGGCGTCTTTTGAATCTGGAATTGTGGCACAGAGTCTGCCTGGAAAAAGAAGAACACGAGCCGGTTGCGGCGGCGGCGCACTAATCGTCGGAGGATTTCGCACTGGTGGAAGCAAACTGCCTTGCTGCTTTCATTTCATCGGTGGCTAAGGCTCGATAAATTTCCACCCACTGTTCCCGCACGACGGGCCAGGAGTAGCGCTCGAGCTCTTCCCGGGCGTTCGAAACCAGGCGATCCGCCAACTCAGAATCCTGTAGAACGCGGATTACATTCTGCGCCAGCGCTGTCGCGTCTCCCGGCACCGAAAGCAACCCGGTCCGTCCGTGCTTGACAACATAGCGCATCCCTTCCGGTTCCGTACTGACCACCGGCATTCCTGCAGCGAACGCCTCCAACACCGAGACCGGCATGTTGTCGAGGCGGGAAGCGTTGATGAAGATATCAGCCTCGTCGTAAAAGCGCGCAATCTCACTGTGCGCGGCAACGCCTTTGAAGTGGACTCCGCTGAGATTCATCTCCCGCACCAGATTCCGAATGTCTGCCTCGACCGGTCCGCCGCCGACCAGGTCGAGCCGCGCTGCCGGGAACGTCTTCTGCACTTCAGCAAACGCCCGCACCACCACGTCAACACAGTAGTAGGGATGAAAACCCCGCGTACATACCAGGTGAGGACGCAGCGGCCGCCGCACCCGAAAGGGAAATTGCGATACATCCACGATGTTTGGGATTGCTTGAGCGGCCAGCCCAAACTCCCCGAGAACGTCAACCAGGTATCCAGAAGGAACCACCAGCCGATCGGTTTGTTTTAGCACCCGTCGCGCGGTGCGGGACCGGCGCAGATGGTCCCGGCACTCTCCGCTGTGATAGTTGATCAGCGTTTTCTTCCCCCGCAGCCGTGCCATCAGCCACGCCGGAAGCGGCGCCAACAGAAAAGATGAATAAGAAGCCGAAAATATATGGACAACATCCACATCTTTCAGCTTGTCCCAAAGGCTCAGCGCATACAATGGTTCGCGGATAATCGTGCGCAAGAGCGGCACCCGCTCAGCCCAGCCCAGACCGTAAGGAAACCGCGGATCGACAGCAACGAAACGAGCCTCCACGTCCGGATCGTGCTTCCAATTTCGTAGGAGCAAATCAGCCTGCACCGCCTGACCACCAACATAGCGCAAACTGGGAGCAACTACGGCCACACGAATACGCGGACTGGCAACCGGGTGAGACCGGCGTCCCAGCCCACTGCGCCGGCGCTGGCTGGCGAGCACATCGGCATAAAGTTTGCAATATTGCTCGCGGATTCGCTCAACGGTGAAGTGCTCTTGTGCGAATTGCCGCGCCTGGTGCGACATTCGCCGGCGTAGCTCCTCATCTGCCAGCACACGCTCTAATCCAGCGGCGAGAGCCTCATCGTCATTCGGAGAAACCAGCAGCACCCGCCCGCCGCCACCGAGTTCATTGTTTCCCCCCACAGCGGTCGCCACGACCGGTACGCCAGCCGCCATCGATTCGAGAATGACATTCGACAAGCTTTCCGAAGCAGACGGCACGACCGAAACATCGATACTGGACAGGATCGCGGGTATATCACGGCGATCTCCCAGAAAGCGAACCCGGCTCTGCAAGCCGAGCTCGGCCGCCCCCCGCTCCAGCGCCGGGCGCAGCGGACCGTCACCAACCAACAGGAATTCCACATTGGAGAATCTCTGCCCCACACGCGCCGCCGCTCGCAGGAACGCGCCCTGGTTCTTGTAGCCCGCATTCATCCGGGCGATCATTCCCACCCGGAGAATCCCCTCTGAACGTTCCAAAGCCGGTGCGGTCTCGGCAAACGCCTCTGGCGGCAAGCCATTTCCAATCACCACCAGCTTGTGTCCCGGCAGTCCCGCTTGCAACAGGCGGTCTGCGGCCGCCTGGGAGTTGCACACCACCCGGTCACACCAGCGAAACATCATTAACTGGGCGTGGAATTTGGCGGGAGTAAGGAGATCCCCCAGTTGACGGTGACTGCCAATCACAACCGGAACTCGGGCCAGCTTTGCGGCTGGAATCAGCATTAGATTCGCGTAAAAGTCGAAAGCGTGAGCTACTGCGATCTCTGATTTCCGCAAATGGCGCATCAACCGCCAGCGGCTGCGCATCGAAGTCAGACTGTAGAGACTCCCCCCGGGTTCAGACAGATGCAGTTCGCCCAGACCTTCCAGGAAAGGCCCCTTTTTTTGCAAACAGCCCAAATGTACTTGAAGAGCATTCTTCCTCAACGATCGCGCAATCTCTGCAAATTGACGCTCCGTGCCGCCCGTCTGCAGGCTGTCGATCATGAGAAAGATGGGAACGGGGGAACCGGAAGAAGGAAGTGGACTGGTTGTTTGCGAGGAAGCTGGTTGATCCGGTTCTGGCATGTTTCCGTTGTCTGTCAACGAACTCATCCCAGGTTCCCAGCCGTACTGGTGACGCTATACGGCTCGGCGCCCCATTCCGTGGTCCGGATTCTCTCCAGAAAGTTGCGGTGCCACAGCTCAAAGATCAGCAAGCGCCAAATTTCGTGAGAATGGTCGCGGCGTCCGCGAAAGTGCTCGTCGAGCAGTCGCCGTACGGCTGCTGGGTTGAAGTAGCCCCGCTGCAGAGTTCGAGGCTCGAGCAGAACCGTCATGATCAGATCCTTCAATTCGTTCCGAATCCAGTGCACCAGTGGCATGGCGAAGCCTTGCTTTGGCCGGTATAGCGCTTCGCGCGGCACGCCAACTCGCTCCGCCAGCTTGCGGAGAATGTATTTCTGTTGCCCACCGCGCAGCTTCCACTCCACCGGCAGTCCCGTAGCCCACTCCACAAACAAGTGATCGAGAAGCGGAACGCGCACCTCCAGCGAGGTAGCCATACTCATTCGATCAACCTTGGTCAGGATGTCGGCAACCATGTAGGTTTTCGTATCGACATACAACATCTGACTGATAGGGTCCTTCGCCGGAGCCTCATCGAAATACCGGTACATCACGTTCTCCGGGTTGCCGTCTGTCCGCAGAGTCTCCCGGAACTCATTGGACAAGAGGGGCATGTCTCTTTCAAAAGAAGGGAGAAACGAAATGCTATCCACATAACGCTCCCGCCAGGGCAAGGAAACGTTGTACGAGAATTTTCTCCCGTGCATGTCCTGTGGCAGGTGGGGATAAACCCGCTCACGGTACAAACGCCACGCCCAGCGCGGGATTCGCTCGAAGGCCTGCCGGCGCAGATTGATCGCATAGCGGTCGTATCCGGCGAATATCTCGTCCCCGCCATCGCCCGACAAGGCCACCGTTACGTGCTTCCGGGCCATACAGGAAACGTAATAGGTCGGCAACATGGAGGAATCCCCGAACGGTTCCTCAATCGAACTGGTCAGCGTCTCGACCGTTTCCAGTACGTTAGGTTCCAGCACTAATTCGTGGTGCTCGGTGCCAAAGCGTTTCGCGACAATGCGAGCATAATGAGCTTCATTGAAATCGTCGTGGGTGAAACCAATCGAAAAAGTCTTCACCGGTTTGGAGCTTGCCCGCGCCATCAAGGCGACGACCGTCGAGGAGTCGGTTCCTCCGCTCAGCAACGCGCCCAGCGGAACATCGGAAATCAACCGGATGCGCACCGCTTCGGCCAGCCGCCACTCCAACTCCTCCAAACATTCTTCCTCGCTGCGAGGCTGGTGCGTGCCGTATTCCGGCAAGTCCCAATACTGCCGAACCTGAACCTGGCCTGCCGCAAACTCGAGCAAGTGTCCGGGAGGCAACTTTTGAATGGCCAGAAAGGACGTAAGCGGATCGGGAATATATCCGAAATACATGTATTGCAGAAGCGCTTCATTGTTCACGCTGGCAAGTTCCGGGGCCACCGCCAGGATCGATTTGATCTCGGAACCGAACAGTAAACGCCCGCCCGCGAGGGCATAGTGCAACGGCTTCTTCCCGAGGCGATCACGCGCCATCAGCAGCTTGCCGCGGCGCTCATCGTACAAGGCGAACGCAAACATGCCGCGAAGTTTTTTTACGCAGTCGGCGCCCATATCCTCATACAGATGAACGATCACTTCCGTATCGGTGTGGGTATAAAAGCGGTGGCCGCGTTTCTCGAGTTCGGTGCGCAGCTCAGGAAAATTGTAGATTTCGCCGTTGAAAACAATCCAAATGGTCTTGTCTTCGTTGAAGACCGGCTGGTGCCCACCCGCCAGGTCGATGATGCTGAGCCGGCGCATGCCCAGTCCGACGCCGGCCTTGACAAAGATTCCCTCGTCATCGGGACCCCGATGCACGACGGCCTCACACATCCGGTGAACGGTGGCGTGATCCACCGAGCCGTCAGGATGAGTTTGCACGACTCCCGCTATGCCGCACATGCACGTTCTCCACGCGGCGAATCCGATGTTTGCATCGTGTTCGTCATCGCTGATTTCGAAGCAAATGGTCAGGCGTTCTGGAATACTCGGCCGGGCCGCCGCGAACCGACGCCAACTCGCCTGCTCGGGCCCGCGCTATCGACCGTGGTTGGGGTTGGTTCACCGAATCTGCAGGGGAAACGGCGGACTGTTCTCTTTCCTTGGCGATCGCCAATAACACCGAGGTATAGGCCACAGCAAAGTAAGGGAAGAGTTGGTAAGCCTCGGGCGCAAAGAAGGCCCCCACGACGAATCCGATCAGAGTCGCGTACAAGGCTCCCGCAAACAGATCAATCTGAGGATCGTAGCTGGGCATGCGGCGCAGCCGCTTGAGATTGGCGAAACCACGCGCGAAGAAGAGCAGGTAGAGAACCAAAGAGCCAATCCCCCCCTCCACCGCGATCTGGAGATAGGAGACATGAACTTCTCGCCACATGCCAGAATAAACGATGAAATTCCCCAATCCAATTCCCAAAGGATAGCGCGCTACTCCCTTCAGACTGTCGACCATTAACATCCGGCGCTGCTCGTACGAGTCGTGGGCGCTGACTTCAAGCGAGGTGTCGACATTGTTCCTCGATATGGCAAAGAAGCGATCTTTCAGCCGTCCGCCGGCCGCGGCTCCAACCACCAACACCAGTACTACCGCCGCCGCAATGAGGTGAATCCTTTTCCCCTTGACGCCGAAAAACCACAAGCAGACCGCACCTGTGACCAGGAGATCGATAAAACCGGCGCGCGAGGCGGTCATGAACAAGGCGGTACACATTGCCAGTATGGACGCTGCCCATGCGGCCTTGCGTGGAATGCTGCGGGTGCTCAACAGAAAGGCGAAGCAGAATGGGAGGGAAAGCACGATCGCGAATGCCAAGTCATTGGGATTGGAATAGATTCCTCCAATCACCCCATCCAGCCTGAGATGGGACCGTCCTTTGATGATGGATACAACGGTAATCACCGCGACCGACGCCGACTGGATGAAAATGATTCGCCGCAATCTCGCAAATGTCGTGATAACCAGGAAAGTCAGCACCCACGCAATCAGCGCCTTGGCAAAATCCAGCGTTCCGAAAAACGCGCCACCCCTCCACACCGGAGAGAGCAGCGCGGACACGAACAGCAGACAGATCATGCCGAAAAAATAACCCGCCTCCCTGGGCAGATCGCGGAACCCCCGCTGGGTTCTCCCCGCGCTCATTAAAAGCCCCAGCAACGCGAAAACCGCCGAGATCTTTGCTAGAGGGATGTACGCAAGCCCGGGAATCCAATCCTCCGGCCGGGCACAATAAATCAGGTAAAACCCGCTCAGCCAGAAGAAGGCACCCGCCAGCGGCTCGCGTTTCAGTGCCAACTTCTGCGGCCACCGGGATCTCCGGATATCGTTCTCAAGAACCGCCATCAGAATCCCTCTCCTCCACTACTGGCTCCGGTATTTTCCGCTCTCATGCGAGGACGCCACTTTCATGGCTCCCAACCCACTTGGGTGTAGAGGATTTGGAAAAGCTGAGCCCCAGAGCGATCACCTCATTGCGCGCCTCGCCCCAGCAGGACGATCTTGATGGTCTGGAACATGATCAGCATGTCCAGACCAATGGAGGCGTTCTTTAGGTAAAACAGGTCGTACTGTAACTTCTCCCGAGCGTCGTCCAGCGTGTTGCCGTACTTATACTGCACCTGCGCCCAGCCCGTGATGCCCGGCCGCACGACGTGGCGCACGCCGTAGTACGGAATCTCCTTGCTCAGCCACTCGACAAATTCCGGCCGCTCCGGGCGCGGTCCCACAAAATGCATGTCGCCCTTCAGCACGCACCACAACTGCGGAATTTCATCAAGCCGCGAAGAGCGCAGAAACTTGCCTACGCGCGTGATCCGCGGATCATCGTCTAAGGCCCAGGTCGCCCCGGTATCTGCCTCCGCGTCCACCCGCATGGTGCGGAACTTGTAGCAGTAAAAAATCACTCCTCCCCTCCCCACGCGCTGCTGCCGGTACAGCACCGGACCCAATGAATCCAACTTGACGGCCAGAATAATGAAGGGCAGCAGGGGCAGCGAGATCAGCGTTCCGGCGAGCGCAACCAAAACGTTCAGCGCGCGGCGAACCATCCGAAAGAAACTGCTGGAGTGGAAACCTTCGGCAAAGATCAGCCAGCTGGGGTATAGCTGCTCAACCTCAATCCTGCCCGATATCCTCTCCAGCCAGGATGTCGCCTCTTCCACCTTCACCCCCGCCAGGCGCAAATCCAGCAATTCTTCCACCGGCAAGTTGCCACGGCGGTCCGGCATAGCGACGATCACGCGATGCACGCCTCTGCCCCGCACCAACCCCAGCAGGTGCGATGCCACCGCGTCCCGGGTCAATTCGCCTTCGGCATCCCCGGTCCATCCCACCACTTCAATCCCGAGTTCGGCGCGCTCGCGCAGACCTCTAACCAGCCGCTGCGCGCGTTCTCCCGTGCCCAAAACGTAAACCCGCTCGCGCAGGAAGGACTGTCTCACCATCCAGGAATAAGCGGCGCGCCAGCCCAGCAGCGTAAACGTCAGAATGACGAGTCCCGCCAGCGCCGACCCATTCCCCGGCACAATGTTAGGATAGATAAAACCCACTGCCGCCAGGATCAGAGCTACAAACCCCAGCACCAGCAAAAGCCGCAATGTCTGGTCCCACTTCGCTCCCAAGCTGGAAGAATCGTACAAATCAAACCAGTACGAAAACAGCAGCACCACGCCTGTGACCGCCAGGATCTTCAGATATCCGTGCTCAACGTTGAGCAGAAGCCAGCTGTCTTCCCGGTTCTGCACCATCGTTCCCAGGACGAACGAAGTCCAGACGATCAAAGCCTCGCCCACCAGTAAAACCAGCGCGCGTAGCGGGTAATGGACTTTGAACAGCCGGATCACGTTTCCCTGTTTTCTCTAAACCTTGGACTCGGTCACATTCTTCACGTCGTAGTAGTACCGGGTATAGGACATGGCCTCAGCGTCCGTGCCATTCAGCACCACCCCCACCAGGGCCTGATCTGGAAATTCCTGCCGCGCCCGGCGCGCCATATCGACCGGCGTCGAGTTTGAGCGCACCACCATCAGCACACCGTCACAAGCCTTCGCCAGCACACTGGCATCGGAAACCGGCACCGCCGGCGGTGAATCAATGATGATCCAGTCGAACAAAGCCTCTACACGCTGCAGCAGGAACTTCAGCCGCCCGTTGGCTACCAGTTCGGCGGCATCTGAAATCTCCTCACCGCTGGGAATGAAGAACAGGTTTTCCATGGGCCCGCGCTGCATGATTGAGAATTCATCGCTTCTTCCCTGCAGATAGTCCGCCAGGCCCGGCGACGAAGTTGTGCCCAGCATCAGGTGCAGCCGCGGACCGCGCAGGTCGGCATCAATCAGCAACACGCGGCGTCCGTGCTGGCGCACCATCACCTGGGCCAGGTTGGCCGCGGTGAACGACTTGCCCTCTTTGGGCAGCGCGCTGGTAACCAGAAGTTTTTTCAGCGCCATCTTCTCGCGTGCGTGGTAAAGCCGGGAACGCAGCGTGCGGAACTCCTCCGTACCGCGCGCGCCATCGTCGCCGTTAAAGAACAGCATCGTTTTCTGATCCGGATTCCACTGCAGTTGCGGGCAGCGCGCCAGCAAGACATCCAGGCTAAGGGGACTGGCGAACGACGGCATCCCTGACGCAAGTGGAACTCCAGCGCCGGGCACTCCCCTGGCGGGCAAGTCGTCCACTGTGGTCGTCACGGGCGACTCCTCCGCAGCCGCGAAACTGGACTGGGCTGCCCCCCCCTGCAGTGCCGCCCGCTCCTGTTCGGCTTTCTTCAACGCTTCGTGAATTCTGCTCATACTTTCCTTTCCCTGGGGAGGTCCTTATCCTCATCTTCCTCGCGCAAGCGGTCTGCCAGGTCGGCCAGCGACCGCAAGGTTTCCACTAAGTCAAGTTTCTCCTGGGCCAGCGGCGGCGGCGCCGTCATGACTCCTGCCGCAGTTCCGTCGGCCAGATCAAAGTCCCGGGCCACAACGTCCACCACCGAGGGCGCGATCACTTTCTGCTGGTCCACGAACGCGCTCACCAGGCAGTGCTCGCACAACAGGTTGATGACCCGCGGAATGCCGCTGGCATAGCGGTGGATCGCGACCACGGACTCAGGTTCGAAGATCTGCTGGCCGTTGGAACCGGCGATGCGCAACCGCTGCTGGACATAAGCTTTGCTCTCCTCCAGAGTGAGAGGATGCGTCTTGGCGCGCAGCGTCAGCCTTTGCCGTAATTGCCGCAGTTGCGGCTGCTTCAGCTTCTGCTCCAGCTCGGGCTGGCCCACCAGTACGATCTGTAGCAGCTTCTCCGTGAAGGTCTCCAGATTGGTCAGCATTCGAATCTCTTCCAGCACCTCATCGGTAAGGTTCTGCGCCTCATCCACGATGAGCACCGCGGTCTCGCCCGCCCGGTAACGATCCAGCAGCCAGTTGTAGAGCCGCAACAGAATCTGGCTCTTGGCCTTCGAATCGCATGGAATGCCGAAGTCCGCCATCATGTAGTCGAGAAACTGCGTCGTGTTCAGCCGCGAGTTAAAAATGAAGGCAGTCGCCACCTGCTGCAGGCGCAGCCACTCCAGCAGCTTGTTAATGAGCGTGGTCTTGCCCGTGCCCACTTCCCCGGTCAGCAGCACAAACCCTTTGCGGCTCTGGATGCCATAGGTCAGGCAGGCCAGTGCCTCCTCGGTGTGCCGCGTCAGGAACAGATAACGCGGGTCGGGGTTTACGTTGAACGGATTTGCCCGCAGGCCGAAAAACTCTTTGTACATGATCTTTGCCTGAACGCCTTCGCCTACTCTGTCATCCCGAGCAAGCGCCTTTTGCGCAGCGAGGGATCTGGGCGAGCCGCGCGAAGCGTCTCGTTCTTTGCGACGCAACAATCGCGCGTTTGGCTCGCTTCCTTGTCGAACTCCACCACTACTAAACCCTGGCCGCTTCCTTGCTCTCCTCCGGCAGCTTTTTCCGCTTCCAGAAACGGCCGTTGCCGTTTGCCGGCGCTGTCTCGATCACCCATGGCACCGCAACCAGCATGGGAAGCTCCAGAGCGGCCTCGGCATCCGCCTCCGTGCGGATGCACTGGTCGCGGAACTCCAGCCAAAACGCCAGGCCCAGCCCTAGCACCAGACCGGCGCCCAATCCTCCCCCTGCAAACAACAGCCGGTTCGGGAAGCTCGGCGCATCGGGAAGGTTCGCTGGATTCAGAGGCACCATCCGTTCCCCCTGCGCCTCATTCGCAGCCTGGGTCGCCATCTTCGAGGTGCTCTGTTTGGCCAGATCGTCCTGGTAGACCTTTTGCGCGTTGTCATAGTCGCGCGCCATTTCCTTGTATTCTTCTTCAATGCCCGGACTGGACGCCACCCGGCCCTGGTACACGGCGATCTCCTGCTGAAGCTTCTTCTGATCACGCGTCGCCTGGGCAATCAAATCCTCATACTGGTGACCCTGCAGCCGCAGTTGGCGAATCTCTGGCGGCTCCGATGCTGAACCCTTGTCGTTTCCACTGTCGCTTCCCTTCGCGGATGCGTCGTTGATCGCCGCCAGTTCCTTCTTGACCTCTGCAATGTCCGCCTTGGTCTTGATTACGTCGGGGTGATCGTCCGTATAGCGTCCCTGCAGATCGATCAGTTGGGCTTGTAGTTGCGAGAGTTGCTGCTGCAGGGTTTGGGGATTGCTGGCTGACTGCGAAGTTCTCCAAGCCGCCAACTGCTGCGACAGCAGTGACTCGGTATAGGACTTGTCCTGGGTCGCCCGGTTCAGGGTCTGTGTGTTGGCATCCAGTTGCGAGTTCAGCCCCATCAAGATCTTTAAATTATTGTCCTCGTCTTCGGGAAGCTGCCCCATGTGTTGGTTCTTGAAGGCTGCCAGCTTCTTATCTAGATCGTCGAGATTCTGCTTGGCTTCCCCCACCTGACTGGCGAGGAACAGCGTTGTGCCCTGGCTCGCGTCCTGCCTCGACTTGAGATCTTCTTCCAGCAGCATCGAGGTCAGCTCGGTGCATACATCCTTCGCCTCTTTGGCGGTCGGCGCGGTGTAGTTGACGTAAAAGCCGGGAACCGGACTGCTGCTTTGACCCGGCTTTTTCTTGGCCGTACCGAATTGCGAAATATCCGGAACCGGCTCGATCGTCATGTTGAGCTGGATCTCGTTAACCAGATCATCGACGTTCTGGCCTTCCTTGGCCAACCCGAGCTTTTCCACCATGGGCCGCAGTTGGCTCGGGCTCAACACCCGCTGCTCCATCGTGGTTATGTGCTGCGTGAGATCCTCCGTGAAGACCTGCTGCACCACCGAATCCGGAATCTTCGGCGCCTCCACCAACACCAGCGACTGCGAGGTGTATTTGGCGGAGAACACATATGAGACCAGAAATCCGGCCAACGGCGCCAGCAGCGCCGGAATCAGAATCACTTTCATCCGGCGGCGCAACATCGCCAGATAATCGTCCATGGTTAGTTCGCGGTTTTCCATCATTGCAGTACCCATCCCGTTGGCCCTTAGGGCCATGCTTCAAAATTAGTCAAGCCGGATCGGCCGGGGCGTCCAATCTAGTCCTATGGAACCCACATGCCGTTGGGAAATATGGCTGCACGGCCCCGTGCTCGAAGAATCCGATAACGGGCACGCCGTATTGAACCCAAACTCGTTGAATTGATAGCTCACGAATCCCCGCAGGCTGCGCCCGAACTGACGGTGAAGACCCACTCCCGCATAGCCATAGCTGAAGCTGCCCGCGTTGACCGTCGACCCGCCAACCTGCAACTGGCTGCTCTTGGAATAACCAAGGTCGCCAAACATCTCCCAAATGCGGCTCAACGGCCGGTTGGCATCGAGCTGCGCAATGTCGCTCCGCGAACCCGCAAAGACCCCGGACCCGCTCGTGTTGTAACGTTGATAGCTGACCGAAAGTGCGGTTCTGGGGAACCTGTAGCGCAGAGCAATGCGACCGGCAGCGCCGATGTGGTTGGCCTTTTGCGGAAATACGACGAGCGTTCCTTCATCGCTCGCGCAGTCCGCCACGGTGACATTGAGAATGCTGCAAACCACCGGGTTCTCGTCGATATGGGTAAATTGCGGCCCCGCGCTAATCACAAAATCCATACGCCCGGAAATCCGGTGCCCGTACATCGCCTGCACCACACTCGAGTGAAACGCGGTGTCCACAGTCGAGAAGTCAAATCCCTGGTAGCCATAGCTCAGCGCGACCTGGTCCTTCGGATTCAGGATCCGGTCATACGCGACCTGCGCGGTTTCTTCCCGGCTTCCAATGAAGAGAATGTTCTGGTCCGTGCCCGCTAAGGAAACGAGGTCCTCGTAAAAGTGCACGATCCCGTACCCCACCGAAAGTGTCACCGACGATTTCGGCGTCAGGTTCTCGACGATATCGGCCAATCCCAAATTTGCCAGGCGAGGCACCTGGCCTATGGAGACGCCGTTTCCTCCGTTGAAAGCACTGCTCTGCCCGCCGAATGCGGCCGCTCCCAGCAAGCCAGCGCCCAGACCGCCGAGGCTGGTGTTGTAAGCCCCAGTACCACCATAGGCGCCGAAGCCGAACGTACCTTCGGGAAGATAACTGAGCGAGTCGCGGATCGCCAGTTGGCCGCGCTTCCAGTTGATGCGGTTGTCTATGTCGAATTGCTCCAACTGCTCCAGCCCAATGCCTGACTGGTTGCTGTAATCCACGCCGCCGATGTAATCCATCGCCACGTCGTAGTTTTTCCAGAGCTTTTGCAGGGTCAGACTTCCTAGTGCCCGCGTGACCGTGCTGACCGACGAGTTGCCCAGCGCGTTCTCCGCGTTAGAATCTACGGACTCGCTGAAATGCAAACCGGGCAACAGGAAACTCTCCGGCGCCGCATGGGGTTCCAACCCAGGCTGGTCGATCGCGGAAATCGGCGGGTTCTCGGTCACTGCCGGCGCAGGATTTTCCTGCCCGAAAGCGGGCACTGGGGGAGGCGCGGGCGGTTGGTTCTGGTCGCTCTGCGCCCAGGCCACGCTGGCCCCAATCAGGGTCAGCGTTAGGGTCATTAGGATGTGGCCTTTGTTCATCTCGGTTCCTCTTCGACCTATCTATTGCCATCCCTACGGGACAACAATTGTGTCTCCTGGCTTGAGCGTAATGGTTTGCTGATCGCCGCGCCCCTTGATCGCGTCTTTATAATTAAACGGCATTTTCGTCTGCTTGCCATCCTGTACGCGCAGCAGGTAAATCGCCTTGAGATTGGCGAACTGCGTGAATCCCGCGGTCGATAACGCCTGCAGGACCGTCATGTTAGGCAACAGGGCCATCGGTCCGGTATGCGTGACCTCGCCGAGTACATAAATCCGCTGGCTGTTCATCGCCGTCACCGCCACGCTGACCCGCGGGTCCGCTATGTATTTCTTCAGCTTGTCCCTGATCGAGAGCCCCAGTTGCATGGGAGTCATGCCCGCGGCCTGCACGTCGTCCAGCAAAGGTATCGAAATCTTGCCGTCGGGCCGCACCGGTAGAGTGATGCTCATGTCGGGTTCTTTCCAGACCGAGATATGCAGCGTATCGTCCGCTCCGATGATGTAGTCCGAGGGCACTCCCGGCCCGGACACCTGAACCTCCGGCACGGTCGCTTTCGCCGGCTTCGCGGCGCTGGTGTCGTCTGCACCGTCCTGGGCTCGCATGCCGATGGTCGCAAACCCCAACAGCACCAGGCAGGCGAACTTCATTACTCTCTTCATGCGTTCTCCTAAATTATGGAGCTAGGAGGCTCGGTACTCGGAGCACCCCATCTGCTTGAGCTTGTACAGCAAAGCTTTATAACTGATTTGCAACTCTTGCGCGGCCCGCCGCCGGTTCCACCGGGTATGGGTCAGAGCGCGCAGGATCAGTTCTTTCTCCGCTTCGCGCGAAGCGGCACGTGCCGCCTGCTTCAGAGAAACCCGAACGCCATTGCTTCCCGCATCTGCCTGGCGCAGCATCGCGCGCAAACCACCCATGGCGACCGTTTCATCTCCCAGAGCCACAATCGCCCTGGCTGCGTTTTCCAGTTCTCGCACGTTCCCCGGCCAGGAATATTCCTCAAACAAACGCTGGGTCTCATCGCTCAGCACTGGAACTGAGCGCTGAAAATCGCGCCCGTATTTCCGCAGAAAATGTTGCGTCAGCACCGGAATATCTTCCCGGCGCTGGCGCAGAGGAGGAAGCCGCAAACACACTCCGCTGATCCGATAATACAAATCCTCGCGCAGATTCCCCGCCTTCACTTCCGCCTCCAGGTCGCGGGCGCTGCCGCAGATCAACCTGGCCAGGCCCTGCGTGCGGCTCCCATTCGTATTTCCCCGGGTCAAGGCCTGGAGCAACTGCGCCTGACCCTTCGCGCCCAGATTTGCCAACTCTTCCAGAAAAACCGTGCCTTCGCCATGCCAACCCGGCTGGCCAATCGAATCCTCCACCGTGCCGGAATCCAGCGCGGCGCAAGAAACCACGCGGAACGATTGTCCTCCCCGCCGCGAGAGGTTGTGAACCCGCAGCGCCGTCGCTTTCTTGCCCGCTCCGCGTTCCGCCAGTAGCAGCACTGGAACTTCGCTCTGCGCGACCTCCAGCATCACCGCTTCCACGCTCCGCATGCTCGGACTCACACCCTCAACGAACTCGAGCTTGTGAGTTACCGCAGTCTGCATGTTCTCTGCTCCCGGGCGCAAATCTGATTCCATCTTACGGCCTTTTTTCCCAACGGAGAATCACAGTCGCAATGTTCCACTTGGAAGACGTTGAGTTCTACGAGCAAGGCAAGCACCATCCTTGCTTCCTTTAGGGGAACATCCGCCTATGGCTTTAGCGCCTTGCTTTCAGGAGTTTATCAGCCAGAACCCAGCCCTGATAGGGAGAAAACACCATCTATTTACCCTATATCGTTCCGCACAAAAGGGAAAGTATTTGCCCACTAGTAGCAACGCGGCCGTCGGAAGAGAAAACAGTACCTGCAACTTTTCCTGTAAGGACAAGCGCTGACCACGGAACCCCGCGCGCATTTCCCCTGCCAAGCCTGGTGCATGAGCGTTCCGAATCCCCGGTTTTGATTGCGGGCGCTTATCAGTTCGCTTATGCTGGACGTCATCCCCGTAAGATTTAAGATAGAGGCTGTTCCATTGAGCCACGTGTCGCAAGCCGAGCGGCCATCTGCGCCAGCACCCTTCGTCGACCCGGCATGGCCCTCTGTTTGGCAAACGGCCGTGCTGGCTGGGCTGTTGCTCTGGCTGTTCCTCCCTACGCTCACTCACCTGATCGGACAGTGGTGGCATGACCCCAATTTCTCTCACGGTTTCTTCGTTCCTCTGTTTTCCGCCTTCATCATCTGGCAGGAGCGGTCCAAGCTGGCTCGCCTGACCGTCCGCCCGTCCTGGCTGGGATTGCTGCCTTTAGGCGTTGGACTATGCGTGCTCGTCGTCGGTCAGATGGGAGCGGAGCTTTTCCTTTCCCGTTTGTCATTGCTGATCGTGTTGGCTGGCTTAATCGTGCTCTTTCTCGGTTGGAGTTTCTTCCGCGCCCTCCTATTCCCCTGGGCGTTCCTGCTGCTGATGATCCCCATTCCAGCCATTGTCTTCAACCAGATCACGTTCCCGATGCAGTTATTCGCGTCGCAGGTCGCCAGTACCATCTTGCCATGGTTGGGCGTGCCCGTCTTGCGGGAGGGCAACGTGATCATTCTCCCGGCCATGGCTCTGGAAGTCGCGGACGCTTGCAGCGGCATTCGTTCTTTAATGTCTCTGGCCACCCTGGCCGTGATCTACGGCTATCTGATGGAGCGTAAAATTGCTGTACGCATCCTGTTGGCGCTGGCCTCGCCTCCCATCGCCGTTGCCGCCAACAGCTTGCGTGTCGTGATCACGGGACTGCTGGTCCAATATTGGGACCCGGATAAAGCGCAAGGCTTCTTCCACGAATTCCAGGGCTGGCTGATGTTTGTCGCGTCGCTGGTGATGCTCTATCTTCTGCATCGCCTGGTTCGCGTTTTCTGGCCGGAGGAAGATACGGAGTCATGAAGCAATCTGGCACGTTGCGTTTCGTTCTCGCTGCCACTTTAATCGCGCTTACGGCTATTGTGCTGCAGGCGCGCGGCCGCACCGAGGTCATTCCCTCGCGCCTGCCGCTTTCATCTTTTCCCGCGCAACTGGGAAACTGGAGCGGTAAAGACATCCCGCTGGACAAGGATACTCTCGATGTATTGGGGCCCGGCGATTTCCTGGTGCGCGACTATTACACCGCGGATCAACCCGAACCCACAAATTTGTACATCGCATACTTCCCAAGCCAGCGCGCGGGAGACACCATCCACTCTCCTAAGAACTGCCTGCCCGGGGCTGGCTGGGCGCCCGTAGAGAATGACCGCATCACGCTTGTCTTACCGGGCCATGACCCTTTCCCAGCCAACCGCTACGTAATCGCGAAAGGTGGCGCGCGCCAGTTGGTCTTGTATTGGTACTGGGCCCACAACCGCGGCGTGGCCAGCGAATACTGGGCCAAGTTCTATCTGGTCAAAGACTCAATTCGCATGAACCGCAGCGACGGCGCTCTGGTGCGCATCGTCACTCCCCTGCTTCCCGGGGAAACCCTGGGTGCAGCCCTGCAGCGCCTTCTCCCCTTCGCTTCCCACGTAGTCCCGCTCCTCGATGACTACATCCCGCGCTGAACCTCTCTTGACGCAACCCGGAGATCCCAACTGCCCGAAGCGCGTGCTCGGCCTCCGCGATCTCGTTTTGTTCTATGTAGTCACCGGCATCAGCCTGCGCTGGATCGCCACCGCCGCCGCCGCCGGCCCCAGTTCCATCGTCATCTGGATTGGCGCCTGGCTCTGCTTCTACATGCCTCTCGCCCTTTCCGTGCTGGAGCTTTCTTCCCGCTATCCCAGCGAAGGCGGACTCTACGTCTGGAGCAAGCGCGCCTTCGGAGATTTCTCCGGCTTCATGTCCGCCTGGACTTACTGGACGAGCAATCTCCCGTACTT
>Ga0182018_10002609_pt1 | contig 17657 bp, 13 predicted proteins | sample 812P2MmetaG_FD_120490 | JGI IMG/M metagenome (GOLD analysis project Ga0182018, IMG submission 120490) | Permafrost microbial communities from Stordalen Mire, Sweden - 812P2M metaG | ecosystem: Environmental > Terrestrial > Soil > Wetlands > Permafrost | place: Sweden: Stordalen | collected... | reverse complement strand
GGTTCACTCCCCAAGCAAGGGCCAGCGGAGCACGGCTTCCGTTTCTTTCCGGGGTTTTATCGGAACATAGACGATACCCTGAAACACATTCCTATCGCTTCTCGCGCACTCGCAGAGAACCTTCGGCTGCCGGACGCGGAGACCCCCAAGACGGTGCTCGACTGCCTTGTGCCGGTCGGTACGGAGGTTCTCGCGGCCACGGGCAAGCCGATCATCCAGCTGCCGGCGTCGGCCCGCCTGGAGGTCAATACGTTCCGGACCGGCTTTCAGCTTCCGCAGGAGCTCCTCCAGCTTGGCCTCACCAATGACGACCTTAGCGTTTTCTCGGACAAGATGTGGCAGATCGCGACTAGTTGCCTCGCCCGCCGTGACAATGAGTACGAAGCGATCCCGTGGATCAACTTCGTCGAATCGCCGGGGCGTTCGAACGAGTACTACTGGTACCTCGGTAGCGGCGTGACGCGCGGCCTCGTCGCCGCGAGGGCCAACCTCGCGTCAACGAAGACGATGGGCAACCTCGCGCTGCGATTCCTCACACTCCTGAGCGGGTTGAACGGGACGACCGATCGCGTCCTCTGCGGACCGACGAACGTCGTTTGGATTAAGCCATGGCTCGATTGGATTCTGTCGCAGGCGACGAAGCACAAGACTAAGTTCGAACCAGTAGCGGTAGCCATTGATAGCTTGGAGCTCGACAGCAAGAACGACAGGATCCAAGGCGTGATGGTGGGCGGAGAACTGCGTACCGCCGATTATTTCATCGCTGCGCTTCCCCTCGAGGTACTCGCGCGGTTGCTCAACGAGCAGCCACTGGCCAAGGTGGGCGGGAAGCAATTCGCCAACCTGCTCGAGCTCCGGAGCTCTCTGCGGGTGATGCGCGGGCTCCAGATCTACTTGAAGAAGGACGTGCCACTAAACAGAGGGCACCAGATCTACCTCGACAGTCGCTGGGGCCTGACGTCCATCTCGGAGGCCCAGTTCTGGAGTCCGAAACTTCGCGGAGACTTACCGAGCGGCAAAAAGGGGGGGGTGCTCTCCGTCGACATCGCTAGTTGGGATGTCAAAGGAATCAAGGAGAAGAAGGAGGCCAATAGTTGCACGCCGCTCGAGATTTTCGCCGAGGTCGTGGCGGAGATCGGTTCGGCGCTAGGTAAGAAAGTCGCGGATCAGCTATTCGGGAACAACAACGTCCTGGGTTTCCATCTGGACCCAGACGAGGGGCTAAATGCCAGCAGCAATCTGCTTGTGAACAACGTAGGGTCCTGGGCCCTGCGCCCGGAAGTCTCGACGAAGATCCCCAATCTATTCTTGGCCGGGGACTTCGTGCGCACACAGACGGACCTCGCGTGCATGGAGGGCGCCAACGAAGCGGCGCGAGACGCCGTCAACCACCTCATCAATCAGGTCAAGGAAGACGCGAGGAGACAACTACACGATGTCGCCGTTCGCGACATGCGGCACTGCGAGGTGTTCCCGGTTCCCCGGTCCGCCGTATTGACGACGTTGGAGCAAGTGGACTCGGACCGGTACGAAAGGTCGCTGCCGTGGGTAGGCGTCGGCATCGGCAATTGGCTGGTACGTGCCACCGAGGCGGGCGCGGCGGCCGAAGAGGTATTCTCCGGACGCGCGAGTTTCGAGCAGCATCTTATAGGGCAGGACGGCCAGCCCATCAAGAATCCTACGAGGACGACTCCGACATCGAGGCTTCCGCGCGTCGACCGTCACGAGCCCATCGACGTAAATGCACTCACACCGAGCGCGGTCCGAACACGCCTCAGCGCCAATACAACGGCCGGGCGCGTCGATCCAATGTTCCAACGCTGGCGACCATATCAGCTCAAGGAGGATCCGGGGGGCGTCGCCCCACCCCGAATGATCCCGTTCCATTCGTACGATGCCGACGGTCTGATCCTCTATGGCAAGGTCAATAATCTAGCTGATTTAAAGAAGCGCACCGAAGGGAGCGCCTGGCACCCCGTCGAGTCCACGGTGAAGGGAAAGGCTATCGGATTCGCCGAGCTTTGGATCATCAGCTACAGCGACACGACGACTGGGCCGTACAACGAGCTCGTCATCAACTTCGTGGTCACTGCCGATCGTCAGAAACCACGGTACGTGTGGAGTTCGGACTACTCGGTCCTCGTGCCCATGAACGATCCGGCCAACCGCCTGTTCACGCCCGCCTTGCTCTTGGAGGAGAGAGGTCCGCTGGGAGGGGGCCCGATTAGCTACGGCAACCAGCTTCTGGGAACGAACAAGAAGGCCGCCAAGATTGCTATCGATACGTGGAACTCATACAGCGTATTTTATTCATACGATGCTGAGAATGATGTCAAGGACAAAGAAGGCAAGAAACCGTGGGTCCTGAGGGGATGGGCGGACACCAATGTGTCTCCGATTGAGTCGATCGCCGGCACGATCGAACTGGCGAGACAATTCGGGCCGCTGGGAATGGCCCAGAACTACCGCCAGCGTTCGGAGAATGCGGAGCTCAGTGGCGGTTTGATCGTTACGAACGACAGGGGCGAGCGAAGCCAGATCCTAGCGGCATACAAATTCGCGCCGACGGTAGGCCTCTTTCGCAAGAAGTGGAGATCTCGGTTCAGCTTCGAGTACAACGACAAATCGGAGTTCGGGAAAATCCTGAAGGCGATGGACTTCGAGCCGCTGATGTTCGCGCACGACCCGCATCTGAAGACCGTGTTGTACACGGACAAGTGGCCCACGCCCGACGACAACGAGCTCGGATAGGGAGGGGGCCTCTCCACGGCACCAGGTCGCTACCGGGAAGGCCACGGAAAATCAAGCGGTTGGACCCTTGCGTCAGCAGACCACCGGCGGCGGGAAATTGCCCTAGTATGCTGTGCGCGGGGATCTCGTGCGACTTCGACAGCGATGCGGCGCGGCGCTTTCGGCGAGGGCGGCCTAGTCGTGGGCTCGATCCGCAACGTCTCTTCCGGCAAGACGCAGTTGCTCGAGCCCGAGCACCTGATCGGCCGTGCGCCGACTTCAGCCCTCTGCCTCCCCCACCGCTATGTCTCGGCCCAGCACGCCACGATTCGCTGGAGCGGTGCCGGGTGGGAGCTTCGCGACCTCGGGAGCCGGAACGGCACCTTCCTCGACGGCTCACGGCTCAAGCCGGGAGAGGAGTACCCCATGCGCGTCGGGTCGAAGATCGCCTTCGGCAAGCTTCTCGAAGAGCAGTGGGAGCTCGTGGACGCATCCGGACCGAAGGTGATGGCGGTCCCGGTCGACGGGGGCGATCCCGTATTGCTCGATGGCGACCTTCTGGCCTTGCCTTCGAACGAGGATCCCCGCGTCACAATCTACCGCAACCCGGATGGAGCGTGGGGCCTCGAGCAGCCGGACGACGCGGCCATCCCCATCACGAATATGCAGACGTTCGACGTCGGGGGCCGCGTCTGGAGATTCTGCTGTACGGGGAACAGCCGTACGACGTCGCTCGCGGTCACGCAGCCGGAACCGGAAGTGCGCAACCTACAGCTCTCGTTTTCAGTGTCCGCCGACGAGGAGCACGTGCAGCTCCAGATGACCTCCGTCGGCAAGACCGTCGACATGGGTGCACGCAATCACAACTACCTTCTTCTGACACTCGCGCGCCGACGCTTGGCGGAAGTCGCCGAGGGGCTACCCGAGACGGCGTGTGGCTGGATCCACCAGGAGGAGCTGGCGCACGACCCCACGATGGCGCCCCCTCAGCTCAATATCGACGTCTTCCGTATTCGCAAACAATTTTCTCTGCTGGGCGTGATCGACGCGGCGAGCATCGTCGAGCGGCGTCCGGGCACCCACCAGCTCCGCATCGGCACTGGGGCCATCACGATCACCAAGCTTTGAGCCGTTGATACCGGCTGCAATCGACAGTACGCACCCGCGGGCCGACCCTGTGCTTCGTGTGCTCCCTCGCACTCCCCGCGGATCCGCCCCTACGCACCATCGCCGGCCGCTACGACGTCCTGGCCCTCATCGGCGCCGGCGGCATGGGCGTCATCCACCACGTACGCGACCGACGAACCCACGGCGTCTTTGCCATCAAACAACCGTGGTCACTCGACCCCGGCGGCTCTGCCCCCTACGTCGACCAGCGAGCAGGCATCTCACGCGAATATCATGCCCTCTCGCGCCTCGATCACCCCCACATCGTGCGCCTCGCCGACTCGGGCACCGACGAATGGGGGGAACCCTTTCTGATCCTCGAGTTGCTTGAGCAAGCACGCATGATCGTGGACTTGCCGCCTGCCGCCCCTCTGGCGCAGCGCGTCCGCGCGCTTGTCCAGATGTTCGAGGCTCTCGCCCACGTGCATGCGGCCAAGCTCGTTCACGGCGACGTCACGCCTTCGAACGTTCTTCTCTGCGAGCACCCCGCGTGGCCTGACACGCCCCGCTCGCTCGAGCCCCGCGTCTGCCTGATCGACTTCGGACTCGCTGTCGGGATCGAGGAATCCCCAACTCCACCCGATCTGGACGATAGGGGTCCCTCATCGCTCGTTGGTTCCGCACTCTACCTAGCTCCGGAGCTGATCGAAGGAGCTCCCCTCTCGATCGCGTCCGACCTTTATGCGGCAGGCATGATCGCGGCTGAGGTGCTGACGGGCACTGACCCTCGCCGACGGGCGAGTCCCCGGACAACGCTCACCGCCCTCCGTGATTTTCCCCGGGACTGGCTCGATGACACCCTCGGTGCCCTCGGTCGGGAGTCGCGGGCCGCCGCCCTATTGTGGAGCCTGCTGGCACGCGATCCCGTTCGGCGGTGCTCATGCGCAGACGAAGCGGTCGCCGAGCTCGAAAATATCGGCCGCACAACATGATCTCGACGTCCCTAAGCCCCTAGGAGAATGCGGGCGTCACGGGAGCTCTCTTACTTCAGCTGGTCCTTGCTGTACCCGAGGATCCGCCGCGCGATGATCAGCATGTTAATCTGCTGGGTCCCCTCGAAGATGTCGTTGATCTTCGCGTCGCGCATCCACTTCTCCAGCAAGAGCTTCCGCGAGTACCCCTCGGGTCCCATCATCTCCACGGCCTTCTGCGTCACCTGCGTGACGGCGAGCCCCGCCTTCGCCTTGCACATGCTGGCTTCGAGGTTGTTCGGTACCTTCTGATCGCCCATCCAGCACGCGCGCAGGGTGAGAAGCCACGATGCCTTGAGGTTGGCCTCCATCATCATCAGATCGCGCTCGCGCGCCGTGAGCTTTTGCGGGCTGATGCCGTAGCGAGGCGAAAGGCCCTCCTTCTCGAACCGCTCCTGGACGTACTCGAGCGCCGCACGCCCGATGCCGATGGCGCTCGCCGCCACGGCCGGACGGGTCGCGTCGAACGTGGCCATCGCCCCTTTGAAGCCCTCTCCCCGCTCGGCTACCGCGGCGCTACCGAGAATGTTGTCCTTGGGGATGCGGCAATTCTCGAAGACGATGGCCGCCGTGTCCGAGCAGCGTATCCCGTGTTTCTTCTCGACCTTGAGAACGGTCATGCCGGGGGTGTGGTGCTCGACGACGAACGACTTGATGCCCGCACGCCCGGCGCTTCGATCGACCGTGGCCCAGACGACGACGAACCCTTCCGAATCCGCCACGGCGCGCTTGCCGCCCGTCACGAAGATCTTGCTTCCGTTGATGACCCAGCTGTCGCCGTCGAGGACTGCGGTCGTCGAGATCGCCGCCGAGTCCGAGCCGCACCCTGGCTCGGTGATGGCCATCGCGGCCCACTTGGGCTTGCCCTCGCCGAAGCGCTTGAGAAAGCGCTCCTTCTGCTCGGGCGTCCCTACGGCCGACACCGCGGCGCCTCCGAGCCCAGGATTCGGCGTGGCTAGGTAGATGCCGGCATCCCCCCATGACATCTGCTCGATGATGACGCACTGACGGGCTTGGCCGGTGGCCGGTCCCGAGCCGCCTTTCGGCTGCGCCCCCACGGGTGCCGGCGTCGCTTTGCCCGTGGGACGCGAATTCTCCTTGAAGTACCCCTTCGTCGATTCCCATATGAACTCGAAATACGGTGTGGGATCGGCGTGCTCGTTCTCGTCCATTTCCCGCGCAATCGGCCGCATCTGGTGAGTGGCCATGGCCCGCATCATGGCGGCCATCTGCGCGATCGCCGGAGTCTGCTCGAAGTCGATCATGGTGAGTGCTCCGTCGTACGGATCCGACTAGACCGTCGCCATTCCGTCGAACGTCGACAACCCACGCGCATGGCGAAGCCATCCTTCGACTGGATTGTCCCGGATGTACCCGTGCCCGCCGAGGACCTGAACGGCGTTGTCGGCGACCTTCAGCGCCGTTGCGTCCGCATACATGCGGGCGAGGTACGTCTCCTTCGTAGCGGTGTTCCCTTTGTCGAGCTGCCAAGCGGCTTCCCACAGGAGCAGGCGCGCGGCGTCGATCTCGAGGGCCATATCGGCAAGGATGAATGCGATCGCCTGCCGGCTCGCGATAGGCTCGCCGAATGCCTTTCGCTCCTTCGCGTAGTCGCGCGCATAGTCGAATGCGCCACGTGCAAGGCCCACCCCCAGAGCGGCAATGGCGACGCGCGAATAGCTCATGACTCTCGCAAAATCGACTCCCTTGCTCTCTCCCAGTCGCGCGTGGGCCGGAAGACGGACGTCCTCGAGGACGAGCTCCACGGTGTCGACGGCGCGCAATCCCATATTCTTCTCTTTGCTGCCCACGGTGAAGCCCGGGGTGCCTCGGGGCACGAGAAAGGCTTGCACCTTGTCGAGTCCAGGGCCCCCTTCGGCCGCGTAGACCAGGAACGTCTCCGCGTTCGTGCCGAGAGGCACGAAGCACTTTCGCCCGCTGAGCACGTAGGCTCCGTCAACCAACGTGGCCCGCGTACCCAGGTCCGCCGGGTCATAGTCCATCGATGGCTCGACCAGCGCGGCCGTTACGCGTGGGAACGTTGCGGCGGTGAGGGCAGCCAGGATCTCCGTCTTCTGGCGATTGCTCCCGTAGTCCACGACCGGATACGCCACCAGCGCTGGGACGAGCATCGCCATTGCGAGAGGAAGATCGCCGTACGCAAGCTCTTCGAGTAGGAGCGCCCCGGTGACGGCAGAGCGCGTCATCCCTGCGCCTCCGAAGGACTCCGGGATGGCCCCTGTGGCGAGCCCGAGCTCCCACGAAGCGGCGAGAAACCCTTCCGGGAGAGCGCTCTGCTCGTCGCTGTCGTGTGCGAGAGGCCTCAGGTGCTTCGCGGCGAAGTCTCTCGCTGTCTGGATGATGAGCTTCTGCTCGTCGGTGGGGTCGAAGGAGTACATGGTCGGGCGAGCGCGACGGAAGCGTGGAAGGGAAACATACCGCATAGTCCCGCTAGCGCCCATGAAGGGGCCCGCCCCCCCCCTCCCCCCCCCCCCCCCCGCGCGCGGTCCGGGCCGACGCGTGAGCCCCCGCTAGAATTGCGCAGGAGGGCGCGTCAGAAAGTAAATCACCGCCACGAAGAGCGCAGCGCCGGCGATCGACCAGACGATCGGAAACCGATCGTTCCCGATGGAAAGCGTGAATACCTCGGGGAGGTGAAGGGCGTACGAAAGCCATCTCCCGAGCCACGCACCGATGAAGCCGAGCGCGATCGACCCCAGGCAACCGACATGTCTGTGGCCGGCGAGACCTGATCCGATCGAGCCGCAGATGCCAGCTACGAGCAGGAGGACGATCAATCGGGTGAGTGTCATCGCGGCCCGATTCGATCACGGCACCGGTCGCCCAGCAACGGCGAAGCTAGCCGCGAGCTCGGAGGAGCGCAATGAGCACGGCAAAGGCCCACCGATGCCCCTCATGCCACCTTCGGCTGCGGCGTCCCGCTGTACGCCCAGTACGAGAGCGGCACCGTCGAAGGGCGCGCGTGCTCCGCGAACTCGCGGACCGACGGCCGCGCCCACTGGGCGCGCGCGTACGCCGCCACCCGTTCGGGCACGGGATCGTAATTCAAGATCAGGCGATGCAGCATGAATGCCAGCTCCGCATCCACGAGGCTCCATTCTCCGAAGAGCGGCCCGTTGTCGGCGGGCACGAGCTGCTCGGCGACGCGGACGAGCCTCTCGGCATCGCGCTGCGCCTGGCCGGACAGTGGCTGAAGGCGGAAGCGGTAAAACATCGTGACCGTCGAACGGTCATCGCGCAGGGCCACGAGATCGGAGCGGAGCCAGGCCATGATCTGCCGCGCCCGAGCGCGATCGTGAGGCGCCCCAGGGAACAGACGAACACGGGCGGGCGGCGGAAGGGTCTCCTCGAGGTACTCGGCAATCGCACTTGATTCCCCGAGGCGAAAACCCCCGTGATCGAGTGACGGCACGCGGCCCGTGACCGAGGGGGTGTGGTAGTCGGGGTGTCTGTTGGCGCCGTCGATCAGGACCACTTCGACGACGTCGAACGACGCGCTCTTCTCGCGTAGCGCGACGTGCGAAGAGAACACGTAGGGGCTTATCCACAGCGTCTCGGCGTAAAGGGTGAAGTCGGCCATGCCGGAGGCATAGCCTCGCCTCATCCGTCGTGCACCCTCACGGATCCCAGCCCGTATGCGTCCCGTACTTCTTCGACCGCCAGACGCCGAGCCCCTCGTCGAGCACGGTCACCTTGCTGAAGCCCTTGTCGAGGAGCTTCTTCGCCAGCTGCCCTGACTCGGCGTGCGGGCAGGCGCAGTAGCAGACGAGCCAAGCATCCCTGGGGAGGGCGTTCACGTAAGGGTCTGGGTCGTAGAACGGCACGCTCACGGCACCGGCGATATGCTCGCTCCCATAGTCGGACGGGGCGCGCGCATCGAGGAGAGCCATCTTCGCGCCTCGGTCGAGCTGCGCCTTGACCAGATCGGCGGGCGTCGTCGCCGGACTGAGGTGAAACCCCACTGGCTCGGGCCCTCGGGGGTTGAGCGGGACGGGCCCGAGCGGGATCGGCGGTGGGCGTGCGGGGGTTGCCGGTCTCGCCGCCGCAGCGGCGGAAGCCTGCCAGCTGCGCAAGAGAGCAAGTAGATCCTCGACACCGCTATCCCCCAGCGTAGAAGAGAAGCCCCGCATCGCCGTCCCCAACCGACCCCCGCGTATTGCCTCACGCAAGAACCCGTTGCCCGCTGTCGACAGGAAGTCGGCGTTCCCTATGTTGACGTTCAGACCGCCGGTGCCACGCTCACCATGACACCGCATACACTCGCGAGCGAATACGGCGGCCCCGCGGGAAGCATCCCCCGTCGGGGGACGTTCGTCGAGCGTGGCTCGGGGCCTCGTCGCCCACGTCTGGAGGAATGCGATGACCGCGTCCGCGTCCGGGCGCGTGAGCGGCCCCCCCCGCTCGCGACCCCACGCCGACATCGTGGTTCCGCCGCGACCATTCACGATCGCGCGACGAAGAAAAGGCTCGCTCACCGACGCTAGGAACGCGGGATTGGCGAGCGCCGTAGCCTGATCGGCTTTGTACCCTTCCCCTTCGAGACCATGACACACCGCGCACATGCGCTCGTAGGTGTTGGATCCGCGCCGCTCCGTCGCGTTCAGCTGGACGCCGCCGCACTCGAGGGATCCGCTCATCACGCAGCAGAGCACCACGAGCACGCCCTGCACGATCTGACCCCGGTTCATCGCAGATCCAGCATCACGCGCGCATGCAGACTGCGCATAGGAACGGGGGCTACCGGCGAGCCTGGGACCGGGACTGTTGGCCCGGGGCCGTCGGGCGACTGCGACGGCGGCGGCGGTCCGGCGAGTGTACGCTTTGCGGCGAGCATGGCGGGCGTCGTCCGCGATGCTCCGACGAGCCACGCGGAAGTGCAAGGTCTTGTGCGGCGGAACATGCCGATACCGGCCGCATTCACTCGAGCGTGAGCAGTCGAATCTTGGACGACCCGTCGCGAGGCTTCGGGAGGTGCCCCTTGTCCGGACCGGCGAAGTATCCGAAGAGGTTCTCTGATCCGGGACGCGGGCGGACTTCTGATCGGCTCACGTATATGAATCCGCGCTTCCAGAGTTTCGGCGGTACGGCGAACGGCGGTCCGAGGACATTCACCCGCCCGTCCCTCGCAACGAGAGAGAGGCGAGGCCTCCTCTGAATGGAGGACTCCACCTCGAACTGAACGTCGTCCTTCGATGGGCCGGCCGCGGAGAAGTACACCTCGAGGGTCGTTGCGGCACCGGCCGTGATCCGCTCGCCGAGGAGCCGTGTTCCATCCGTGAACGTGAGAGCGGGAGACGTGACTAGCTTCTCGACGAGCTTCGCCTCGCACGCGTCTGCATTGGCGACGTCGCCGGTGGCAACCGCGATGTTGTGGGCGATTCGCAGCTGCTCGGAGGTGAGCGGCACCGTTGCCGGAGGCTGGTTCGGCAGCTGGCCAAACTGCTCGCGGAGCTCCCACGTGTACCAAGGGTCGGCGCGCACGGTGACGATCGGATCGCTGGACACGAAGTACCATTCGAGCGCGTTCGGGCTGCGCGCGTCGAGGGAGTAACCATCGGCCGGCGCGCTCGAACTCGTCCGATCGACGATGACGAACTGACCGACCGCAATGACGTGGAACTGTGCGGCCAGCGCGACGTGTTCTGCGGCCGCCATGAAGTCGAGGTCGCCCACGAAATACCGGTCGTCCCCGCGGGCGACGCGGCTTGGCAGCCCGTCGACGCCGACCACGGGGCGGTGCAAGGTCCAGTCGTCGGCCGGCGTCCGATGCATGCTCGTATGGAGTTCTACTCGGGTACCCGGTCTCATGTGCTCGCTCATCCATTCGAGCGCAGGTTCCTTGTCGGAATCCGCGAAGGCGCGCGGTCCCCCACCGTCAAAGAGGCCTCCCGCCCGCCGTCCGAGCGCGAGACCCCGGAGCCCATCGGGAAGGACCATGAGCGTCGCCATCCCGAGTCCAACGAGCACCCCGATCGGAAGCGTTTCCTGCGGGTCCCTCCGGCCATGGCGTCGGAGCACCCATCGGCCGAAATCAACCCAGGTCGCGGCGAGGACGCCCAACGACAAAGCCCAGTAGGCCACGTACGAGAGCGGCAGGAAGAAGGACGCATCACCGTCGGTGGGGAAGTGAACGCGCGTCACAGCAGCCGTTGCCAGCAACGCGAGCGGGAAGATCTCGCGCGTTCGGCGGAGCAGGACGAGCCGAAAAAGGAAGACCGGCAACGCCAGCTTGCCGACTGCGATGACTACCGGGGTGAAGGCAAGGGATGTCCAGTAGGACCGATGCTGCAGAATTTGGCGGAAAGGCAGTAGCCTATCGCGAACGGCGAGCTGAGAGAGGATGCGATCGACAGCGTCCACACGGACGAAGTAACCAGCGTATGCCGCGAGCGTGACTCCGACGACGGCGGTGGAGAAGGCCCACCACTGGCCGAACCGTCGGGTCGGACCGCGGCCGAGCCAGCGGGGCGACAGGTATTGCGTCACCAGAAACCAGGAGAGCACCACGCCCAGGAATGCGGACCCCTCCCATTCGGCGTTCACGGTCCAGACAACGCCGAGCAAGCTCACCGCTAGCCATCGCCGCCTCCAGCGCTCCGTGAAGCGGAGATAGCCCCATGTGGTCAGCAGGCTGCCGAACACGAGGGCGACCTCGAAACCGGGGGAGTTGCCGAACGCGAGCGCGATCGGCACGACGACGTAAGCCAGGGCCGACAGAGCTCCCGGTACCGGTCCCCATAGGGCCCGGCCGACCGCGTAGAGCAGCGGAGGCGTCGCGATGCTCATCAGGACAGCCTCCAGGCGCGGCAAGTACGCCTGGCGACCGAAAACCTTCATCAGCACGCGGACGACCCAGAGCGATCCCCAGGGATGATCGACGTCATAGAGCTGCTGCACCGGGCGAGCGGCGGTGTACTCGGCGACCGGGCCCCAGATGCCCCATCTGATCATGTTCTCTACAGCGATGCCGTGGGCGCCGACGAGAGGGGCGTGACTGCCCGGCGAATGACCGAAGACCCCCCAGCTCACCGCCAGCGCGAACCATACGCTCGCGACGACCACGACGACCGTTGCGACGGAGCGAAGGCTCAAGCGGGGCGAGACTACGGTCAGAGGCCCCTTCAAGGGTAGACTCACCTGCCCATCTGCGTGCATTGTGGGGCCCCCTTCAGGAGGCTCACCCATGCGTGTCGTTCTCGCTTCGGCGCTATTCGTTCTCCTCGGCTGCGGAGCGGCGCAAAAGCCAGCAGAAGGATCTAGCGGCGATACTGCCGCGTTGGAACCGAGTTCCTCGCCCGCGTCGGACACTGCGCCCGGCCCTGCCGCGAGCTCCGAAACGTCCGACTCCAAACCCGCAAGCTCGCACACGGCGGCGCCGCCTGCTGCTTCCTCGGACACACCCGCGGCCACGGCTCCGCCCGCGTTCCATCCGACCCCCAGCGCTACCGGATCGATCGACGGCAAGCCGTTCGCGCCGAAGCTCGCGCGGGTGTCCGGAGCTCTTCAAAAGGACGGGCGGATCCTCATCACGCTGACCGAACATGCCGACTGCGACACGCCAGCCGCGTCGAAGCCGGGAGAGGGATCGATGACGTTCGTCGTCGAATGGAAGGACGGGTACAAGACGGACGTCGGTTCGCTCAAGCGGACCGGTAAAAAGGAGGTCGGTTTCGCTCGCGTCTCGACTGCCGGCGCGGTGGGCGCCTCGAAGACGTTCAAGCCCACGGGTAAGGTGACGATCGTCTCCGCGCCGATGGATCAGGGTGCGACAGGCAAGATGAAGATCGACCTCCAGAGCGGCGACTACATGCTGGCCGGCGACCTGGACGTGCAAGTGTGCGTCGCGCCTAAATAGTCACGGAGTCATTCTGGAGACTCGCCACGCGAGGCTCATGTTGATGCGGACTCGGCAGGGAAAAACGTCCCGCAGCAGGCGTCGTTTTCCCAGACGTCGACGCGTACGACCCGAACGCGTTCGTCATCGAGCTTGGCGGCGAGCCCTTCCGCGACGACTCGCGCCAAGTTCTCTGCGGTCGGATTGAGATCGTCGAACGGGGAAATCTCGTTGAGGAAGGCGTGCTCGTAGGGCTCGACGAGGGTGCGCAAGACCGCGGCCAAATGGTTGAAGTCGAGCACCCAACCTGTGACCTCCAGCTCTTTCGCGCGAACAACCGCGCGGATGCGCCAGTTGTGACCATGCAACCTCTCGCCCTCGCCTGTTGTGTGCCGGAGCTGATGCGCCGCCGCCACGACCGTCTCGGTGCTGATTTCCCACATCCCGGTGCGCGCGCTTTAGCACGGAATCTTCCGTCCGGCTCGAACGTGGGCGGGCCTGCTATCGTTGGGCGACACGTCCTAATGACTCGCGCACGCGGCGGACGCCGCCCCCCCCTTGCGTCACCCGAGGCGGTCGAGGACATCCTCGGTCGAGCCGGCGAAAGCCGCTTCGCGCGGGTTCGGCCACCGATCGCGACGAAGGCGTGGCGAGCCGCGGTGGGTTCTCGCATCGCCGAGCGCGCGGTACCTATCTCGATCTACGGCGGCTCACTCCTGCTGCGGGTGGCGAGCAGCGTCTGGGCTCATGAGCTCTCCTTGCTTGCCGAGGACGTCTGCATGCGTCTCCGGGAGCAAGGCGTCAACGTCCACGACCTACGATTCCGGGTGGGCGCCATGGCGCCCGTCGAGCGCCCGCCGGAGCGACGTACCGCTCGTGCGGTTCCAAGGACGCGCGAGGTCCCGCAAGAACTCGCGGGGGCCCTGGCGCTGGTTGAGCGCGTCGAGCTTCGCCTCGCGATTGAACAGGCGATCGGGTCGAACCTCGCCTGGCAGTCACTGTCGAACGTAGCACCGCGAAAATCTGTCACCGAAGCACAGCGAGGCGCTCGAGCCCCTCGATCCGCTGCAGGAGAAACCTCTCCGCCGGACCGAAGGTCGCCTGCTTCTCGTGGAGCACCGCCAGGTAGGCGCGGAGACGCGCGAGATCGACCGCGTTGACCTTTCGGAATGCGTTGTAGAGCTCATCGATGACCTGAGCCGAGCACGGTCGCCCCTGCGCCTGGTAAAGCTCGATGACGCAGTCCGCCCAGGGCCCTTTTGCCGTCGCGGTTGCGAGCTTCGCCGCGAAACGAGCGGCCAGGTCGACCAGGGCGGGCACGAGCGGCTTGCCGGCCCGGCTCGCGTCGACCACGTCCGCGAGAGGGGCTGCGAGAAGGCGCTCTGCCTCCTCCGCGCGCCCCATTGCGAGTGCCTTCTCGGCGACGCCGGCAAGCAGGTTGAAAGCATCGACCCGCCTCACCATGCTGAGCTCACTGTCCTGCTCGGGCGACGACGTCGGCGCTGGATCCGAGCGCGCGGCCATTGTCCTCCGGATATTCGCGGTCACACGGCCAATCGCGTCCCGCCCATCGCGCCCCTTCTGCAGGGTGAGCTCCTGCGATCCGATGACGACCTTGTCTCCCGGCTGCACGGGAACACGGCTCGTGATGCGCTGGCCGTTTACGATGACGCCGTTACGGCTCTGCAGGTCCTCGACAGTCACACCGTCTTTGGAGATGACGAACATCGCGTGCCGTCGGGAAACGAGCGCGTCGTCAAGCGAGAGCTGGCAGGTCGCACTACGACCCACCACGAATTGCCCCTCGAGAAGCTCGAGGTCGTGGTGAAGGTATCGCAGCCGGTACCGCATGAACCTCGGGTGGTGACTCCCGCTCGCTGCAGGCTCGACGGTGGGTGGTGCCGCAGCGCCGCCCTCCCAGCTTTACCTTCCTCGAGCGCGTGCAGGCAAGCTCTGGCTAGCCGCGCCGATTCGCGATGCCGTGGGGCGGGTGACTGGCGTCGCGAGGGCCATCGGCATCCCCGCCGACGAGCAAGCGCCGCACCTGCTCCAAGCGGGCCAGGGCCTCGATGCTCTGCTGCGACGATCGTCGGGCTCTCGCGCCCAGATGCTCGAGCAGGGCCGTCAAGCCCCCCAGCACGAGCCCGCTGTGCTTAGACGCGACCTCCGCGAGCCGCTCAACCACCTCGGCCGGGGGGATCTGGGTCGTGCGGCGATAGATGTCGAGCACCCAGAGCGCCCAAGTGGGATCGTTCGAAGCGAGCGTGGTGGTCGACGCTCGCACCGCGAGCGCGGCGAGCGCGGCCCGGTCGACCTCGCCACCCGCCGCAATGACATCCTCGACCTGCGCGGTCGCCCGTCTCAGGATGCGCTCTGCGTCCGAAAGGCGGCCGAGAGCAAGCGCACGCTCCAGCGCCTCGAGCAGAAGCTGAGCACTCCACGCGTGCTGGGCCTCCGAGCTCCCTGCACCGGTCAGAGTGTCCTCATCCGTCTGCTCGGTCGCCTCGCAGTTCGGGCAGGAGGGGGCTTCACGTGGATAGGGCATGCGGCAGCTTGCACAGAGGCGCAGCACACCGGTTGTCTTCGAGTGAGCCCGACCCGAAACGTCGACACTGCAAAACAAGAAATCCTGAGTCCCGATGCGCAGCCGGACACCGTCGACGAGGCGCGTCGATCCCTTGATCGCCATGCCGTCAACCTTCACCCCGTTGCGGCTTCCCATGTCGTCGACGAATGCGCCTGTCGAATCGATCACGATGCGGGCATGCTGTCTTGAAACGAGGGGGTCCTCGATCGTCAAGTGACAGTCGAGGCTGCGCCCGATGATCGTCGTGCCGAGCGGCAGGTCGAACTCCTGAAGCAGGAACCTCAGACGGTAACGGGCCACTTGCCAGCCTCTTAGGGGCGAGCGACCCCGGCGAATGCCGGACGCCACTCATCGCCCATTTGAACTATAACACGGCTTGGAGCGGATCGCTCCGCAACGCCGCCGTGACTTTCTTGGCGCGCTTGGCGCGAGACCTGGGGCCCCTAGAACGTGGACGAAACCTCGAAGGAGCACATCGAACGCATCTGCCGCGAGATCCTCGCGCCGCTCGTCGCCACTGATGGGGGCGAGATGTACGTCGTTCGCTTCGAGGGTGACGACGTTCACATTCACCTGGCGGGCGTGTGTGCCGGGTGCCCCGGGGCCTCTCTCACGAGCGAAAAGGTCATCCTGCCCGCCCTTCGCGTCGCCGCCCCAAAGGTCCGTGTGGTCCTCACTACCGGGGTGCGAGCTCCCGATGGTGCCCGCCGGATGGCGTAGCGTAGCCACTTCCGCCAGGGGCGGCGCGACTCAGTGCTTCTTGGGAGCCGTGCCGGCGCCCGCGTCCATCTTGGCGCTCTTGGCGGCGTTCGGATCGATGATGCCGCCCTTCGTCACGGCCGAGATCGACGGATCGATCGCGAACGGGTCGACGGGCTTGTTGGCTCGCAGCGTGGCCAGATTGTTGAGTGTTGTCTTGTCCTCGAGCACGACCCCGACGAGGTGCTCACCGGAACGATCCACCACCCGCAGATGCGTTGTCGCGTCCTGCCAGTCGGCAGTGGTGAGCTCCGGATCCTGCGCGGCGGCGCCAGGCCGGATGCGACCAGACTGAGCCAGAAGGCCGTTGAACTTGGTCACCACGTCCTTGAACGAGCCCCCGAGAGGCCCGTCCGCCTTGAGCGGGATCTCGTCGTACACCTTCCAAAGACGATCCTTGATGAAGAAAAAGAGGCGCTTCTTGCCGTCCTTGAAGATCGGCTCCACGCCCTCTTCGTTTCGGTACGTATACTCGGAGTGCAGGGGCGTGAGATCGTAGCCGGTCGGGGTGTCGAGGAAGACGGAATAACCACGCGCGAAATTCGCCTTGCGGTTTTCTCTGTCGGCCTCGAGCTGCGACATCGCGACGCCGGGCTGAAGCTTCCCGATCTGCGGGGCATACTCTCTATCGAAGTAACCGCCCGGGTTGTTGAACACGTCGATCACTTCCTGATGGGACATGCCCCAATGAAGCTCTTTCTCGAGTAGACTCCGTAGGGACGAAACCGTAGGTGGATCGGCCACTCCCCTGGGAGGCGCCGCGATCCCGGCAAAGGCGAGCAGGGCGCCCGCGACGAGTATGGAGGCGGTGACGGCGGCTCGTTTCATGCGTGGTTCTCCCCGCGGGCGAAGCTAGCACACGCGCCCTCGTCTTTCCGAACCCTGCATCGTGCTAAAGAGGCGGAAGCTAGAAACAGGGACGTGGCCCGTGGCTGTAGAAATAAAGAGCCCCAAAGAAGTCGACCTCATGCGAGCAGTCTGCCAGCTCGCGGCAGAGACGCTGCTTCACGTGGGCGACGCGATCCGGCCCGGAATGACGACGGACGAGATCGACAAGATCGTGCACGAAGACACGCTGCGTCAGGGGGCGCGGCCCGCCCCGCTGAACTACAAGGGTTTCCCGAAGAGCGTGTGCACGAGCGTCAACGATATCGTCTGCCACGGTATCCCGGACCGCACCGTCCTCAAGAACGGCGACATCGTGAACGTCGATGTAACCCACGTTTACCAGGGGTTTCACGGCGATACGAGCGCGACCTTCTACATCGGCACGCCAAGCGCCGAGGCACGGCACGTCGTCGAAGTCGCACGGCGCTCGCTGGAGATCGGGATCGCGCAAGTGAAGGACGGCGCGCGCCTCGGAGACATCGGCGCAGCCATCCAAGAGTACGTCGAGGGCGAGCGGTGCGGCGTCGTGCGCGATTTTGTAGGCCATGGCATCGGTCGCAAATTCCACGATGCGCCCCAGGTGAAACATTATGGCCGCCGCGGAACCGATGAGCGGCTGCGTGCGGGGATGACCTTCACCATCGAGCCAATGGTCAACTACGGCGGCTGGGAAGCGGACGTCGACCCGCGCGACAAGTGG
>Ga0182018_10002608_pt1 | contig 17661 bp, 12 predicted proteins | sample 812P2MmetaG_FD_120490 | JGI IMG/M metagenome (GOLD analysis project Ga0182018, IMG submission 120490) | Permafrost microbial communities from Stordalen Mire, Sweden - 812P2M metaG | ecosystem: Environmental > Terrestrial > Soil > Wetlands > Permafrost | place: Sweden: Stordalen | collected... | reverse complement strand
GGTAAAGTTGTACAGCGTAGTCAAAGTTGGGGTCGCCAGGAGGCCGGTCCCACCTGTGGGCGCATGTTAGCCTAACCTTATATGCAGTTTTCCGAGTCCTTCTTCCCGCAACGTTTTGGCATCACCGCGCGGGATCTGGAGAATTACCTCGCCGAAGCGCTTTCTCAGGGGGGCGCCTACGCCGATCTTTACTTCGAATATCTCTCGACTAGTTCCATCGGCATCGACGAATCCATCGTGAAGAGCGCGTCGCAGGGCGTGTCGCTGGGCGTGGGCGTGCGCGTGATCGCCGGGGAGCGCACCGGCTACGCCTATAGCGACGACCTTAGCCCGGAGAAGATTCGCAAGGCCGCGCGCGTGGCGGCGTGCATCGCGGCGGGGCCTGCAACGATAGAGAAGGTCTCGCTCAACGAAGGCGGGCGGCGCAACTTATATCCCGTGCTGAGGGCGCCCGCCGAGACGGCGTTCACCGAGCGCGTGGAACTGGTGAAGCGCGCCGACCGCGCGGCTCGCGCCTACGACTCGCGCATCTTCCAAGTGCAGGCCAGCTACGCCGACAGTCTGCGTCAAGTACTGGTGGCCACCAGCGACGGGGTATTATCGTGGGACCGCCAGCCGATGACGCGCCTGAACGTCGCGGCGCTGGCGCGGGTGAACGGCGGGACCCCGCAGCGCGGGCATGCGGGCGGCGGCGGACGTGTGGAACTGGGCTTCTTCCTGAACGAAAAGACGCCCGAGCATTTCGCCGCGCAAGCCGCGCGCGAAGCCATCGTGATGCTGGACGCGGTGAACGCACCCGCTGGCGAGATGACCGTGGTGCTGGGTCCCGGCTGGCCCGGCATCCTGCTACATGAAGCCGTGGGCCACGGCTTGGAAGCCGATTTCAACCGCAAGGGCGTCTCCGCATTCAGCGGACGCATTGGCCAGCAGGTTGCCAGCCCGTTGTGTACCGTGATCGACGACGGCACTATCGCCAACCGGCGCGGCTCGCTGAATGTGGACGACGAAGGCCATCCCACCGGGCGCAATGTGCTGATCGAGAACGGCATCCTGCGCGGCTACCTGCAAGACAAGCTGTCGAGCCGCCTGACAGGCGCAGCGGAGACCGGCAGCGGCCGCCGCGAAAGCTACGCGCACATCCCCATGCCGCGCATGACCAACACGTTCATGCTGGCGGGCGAAAGCGATCCCGAGGAGATCATCCGCTCGGTGCCCAAGGGCCTCTATTGCCCCGATTTCGGCGGCGGCCAGGTGGATATCACCAGCGGCAACTTCGTCTTCTCCGCGGCGGAAAGCTATCTCATCGAAGATGGCCGCGTGACGCGCCCGGTGCGCAACGCCACGTTGATTGGCAACGGGCCGGAAGCGTTGAAGTACGTCAGCATGGTGGGCAACGATCTGAAGCTGGACGAGGGCATCGGGATGTGCGGCAAGGAGGGGCAGAGTGTGCCGGTGGGCGTGGGCATCCCCACCATCAAGATCGATCGCATGACGGTGGGGGGCACGGCGTGACGGCGAACGGCTACGCTGGCGATTATGCAACCCTCGCCGCGGACATCGTGGAGCAGTCGCTGGCGGCGGGCGCCACGGATGCGGAGTGTACCATCAGCGAAGGCGACGAGTTTTCCGCCAGTGTGCGCCTGCGCGAGGTGGAGACGCTGAAGGAAGCCGGGTCGCGCGGCGCGGGACTGCGCATCCTGAGAGGGCGGCATACCGGCTCGGCATACACCTCCGATCTGTCGGGCGAGGGCATTCGTCACATGGTGCGGTCGGCGATCGAACTGGCGGAAATCACCACGGAGGATCCGCATGCCGGGCTGCCGGACGCCACCGATCTCGGGTACATTCCCGGCGACCTGGGTATGTACTGCAGCGATGTGGAGGGCTTGGCGACCGAGTTGAAGATCGACATGGCGCGCCGGGCCGAAGACGCCGCATTGCGCGCGGATGCCCGCATCACCAATTCCGAGGGCGCGTCCTTCGACACGCACGTGGGCCGGCATGCCTTCGCCAATTCGCGCGGTTTCGCGGGCGAGTATCGGGCGAGTTATTGCTCGCTGTCCACGGTTCCGGTGGCCCGCGAGGGCGAATCCATGGAGCGCGACTATTGGTTCACGACGGCGCGCGGGTTCGCCGGGCTGGAGAAGCCGGAAGACGTGGGCCGCATCGCCGCGCAACGCGCCCTGCGGCGACTGGGCGCGCGCAAGGTCGAGACGCAGAAGGTGCCGGTGGTTTTTGAGCCGCGCACGGCGCGTTCGCTGCTCGACAACATTTTCGACGCCGTGCATGGCGGGGCGATCTACCGCAACGAGTCGTTTCTGGCGGGCAAGCTGGGCGAGCGCGTGGCGTCGGAAAACTTGACGGTGATCGACGACGGCACTATCCCCGGCCTGTTCGGCACATCGCCCTACGACGACGAAGGCGTGCCTACGCGGCGCACGGTGGTGATCGAGAACGGCGTGCTGCGGAGCTACCTGCTGAACACCTACACGGCGCGCAAGCTGGGGCTGCGCTCGACCGGCAACGCCTCGCGGGGCTTGGCGGGAAATGCGGGTGTGGGCAATGGCAACCTTTACATCGAGAGAGGCGGCGCGACGCCCGAGCGCCTTATCGCCGGCATTCGGGAGGGGTTCTACGTAACCGAGCTGATCGGTTTCGGCGTGAACATCGTGACCGGGGATTATTCCCGCGGGGCAGCGGGGATGTGGATCCGCGACGGTGAGCTGGCGTTTCCGGTTTCCGAGGTGACCGTGGCGGGGACGCTCCAGCAGATGCTGATGAATTTGGAGGCCGTTGGGGCGGACTTGGAGTTTCGGGGGTCTATGGCGGCGCCCACGTTGGTGGTGGGTGAGATGACGGTTGGGGGACTGTAGCGCACGCACGCATGCGTGCCGCGTCGGCGCTCGCGTATCCGCTACTTTTTCGGGAACGTGAGTTCGCCCGACGGGTCCTTTTGCTTGAGCGCATTCACGTGGCCGTCCTGCACGAGAAATTCGAGGGTGAGGTCGGAGAATTGGGGCGTCCGGAATGTAAGACCCTTCACCTGGCTCAACGGAATGACTGGCTGGCCGGGCAAAACGAGCGACAGTTTGCCGTCCGGCGCCAGCGCGACGTGAATGTTCACGCCGCCGGGTGTTTCATAGGCGCCCGCGAGCTGAGACATCAACTTCGCGTCAATCGTCTCGGGTTTACGCACGAACACGGCCTCGGCTTCATCCAGGGACATCATGGCTTGATCGACATCGCCCTGCGGATTCGTGCGGAAGTTCACCGACCACCTGCCGTCCTGCTCGTCATCGGGAGTGTCAAAGCGGTCATAGTGGAAGCGCGTCATGGCGAATCGCATCTTATGAAAGTCAAACTGAAGCTGGTTGTCTTTCAGTCCAATGGTCATTACGCCGTAAGCCGGGTTCTCATAGGCGCCGGCGTAATCCGCGAGGGCGTGGGACGGTTTCGTGTCCGGAACCCGTCCTTCGCCGGCTTTTGTTCGCGCTTCAGTCTCCGCCTTCTTATTCTTTAGCCGAATCTCGAGCTGACGCTCGCTCCAAGGCGTCTGGTCCATGCCCAGCAATCTTTCGTACACGTTGTAGCTGACGATGTTGTAAAGCGGCTGGCTATGATTCCCAATCTCAAAAACGATGACGCCGATGTGGTCCTGCGGCATGAACGAAACCTGCGTGTGAAAGCCGGGTAAATCGCCACCGTGAAAAGTGATGAGGTGGCCCCTGTAGGAAGCGGTCTCCCGCCCCATGCCGTAAGCCACATTGAGCATCTCGGACCAACCGCGGGTTTCGAGGGTCGTGTTGGGCAGGGCGATGGCGGGCTGTAGCGTGGCTTTCAATACTTCCGCCGGAAGCACCTGCTGGCCGTGGTATTTCCCCTGATTCATGAGGGCGATCAACCAATGCGACATATCTTCGATATTGGAGACGATGGCTCCGCAAGGGGCGACGCCCGATATGTCCTCGTAATATGGAATTCTGTAGAGATCGAAGGAATCGCGCCTCTCGGTAAACCCGACGCCGAATTCAGGACGCTTCAGCATGTCCGCGATGCTGTAACTGGTGGAGTTCATCTGGAGCGGATCGAAGATCCTCTCCTTGACGAACTGCTCCCAAGTTTTTCCGGACTGGAGTTCAATCAGATACCCGGCCGCCGCGAACATCAGGTTGTTGTACAGGAAGGCCGTGCGCATGGGTTCCTGCGGCTCCAGATAGACCAACTTCTCGAAGAGCTCTTTGCGCGTGAAATCGGATTTGTACCAGATGGTATCGTGCCGCGTGATGCCGGTGCGGTGCGATAGCATGTCGTGCAGGGTCACACTATCGTTGAGCTGGTCATTGTAGAAACGGATGGCCGGGACGGACGCGCGCACTGGCTTGTCCCAGGTCAGCTTGCCTTCCTCGACCAGCATGCCAGCGGCAACCGCGGTGAACAGTTTCGTATTGGACGCGATGGGACTCATCGTGGCGCTGGTAAACGGGAGTTTCTTCTCATAATCCCGGAAGCCGTAGCCCTTGGCGAAAACGAGTTTGTCGTTGACGACGATGCCGACGCCGACGCCCGGCGCGTTCCAGTCCTTGAGGGTTTTGGCCATGTAGGCATCGAAGCCATCGAGTCTTTGTGTGACATCGATAGCTTGCGCGGCCGCGCTCCAGGCCAGTGCGAAGAAGAGCAAACCGGCAGCGGCTAGCCGCCGGTAGACCGGGGTGATCGAAACGGTTGCCATCGGAAGCGTCCGTTCGGGTGTGGAGATGTTGTTCGGATTTTGCATTTCGTTTACGCGCTCCAACAAGAATAGCGCTAATCGCCTGCGTTCGTTCCGCGCCGGGTCCTGGAGGACCCGCGCAGACCTGGAGGTCCGCCTCACTGTTTACAATAGTAGCTGTGCGCTTCCAGATCTACCGCGCCGAGTCCGCCGGCATTCTCTCCCAAACCTCGGGCTTTATTGCCCAGGCGGGCTTCACGCACTCGCTGTCGCCGGCGCGCAACTGCACGTTCGCTTGCACTTATTGTTACGTCCCCACCATGCGCATCTACGGCGGTCTGAAACCGGACGATTGGAACAATTGGGGCCGCTTTACCACCTTCAAGAGCAATGCGCCGGGCCTGCTGCGCGCATCGCTGCGGCCCGACCAAACCATCTACTGCTCGCCGCTGGTGGACCCCTATCAGCCAGCCGAGGAGACCGCATGCATGATGCCGCGGGTGCTCGACGAGCTGATCGCGCGTCCGCCGCAGGTCTTCGCCATCCAGACGCGCGGCCCGCTGATCCTGCGGGATCTGGCGCGGCTGCAGCGCCTCGCCGCGCGCACCACGTTGCGCGTGAGCTTCTCCATCACCACGGATAGCGATGGCGTGCGCCGCCTGTACGAGCCGCACTGCGCGCCCATCTCCGAGCGCCTGGAAACCGTGCGCCGTCTGCGCGCGGCGGGCATCGCGGTGTACGCCACGCTGGCGCCGCTGCTGCCTTGCGATCCGGAGGCGCTCATCGGCCTGGCGCTGGACGCCACGGACCGCGATATCATCGGCGATCCGTTTCATGTGCGCGCGGTGAAGAAGCGCGGCGCCACCACGCGCGATGCGGGCGTGCGCATCAGCCGCGCCCAGGGTCTTTCGGAATGGCACGACCCCGCCTTTCAAACGGCGGTGGTCGAAAGGATGCGGCAAAGGGCCGCGGCGGCCGGGCGCCGATTCGGCACAGGGGTCGCGGCGTTTGCCTGGCTTGCAGAGAAGACTGCGGAGACCGATCATGACGGCAACGGCAACCACAAACGAAGTTCTAGAACGATTGGAAATTGAGCCGGTAAATTCCGGCGCGTGCGACGGCGATTGGATCCCGCATCCCTCGGGCGGCGAGCTCGCCTCCATCAACCCGGCGGATGGTTCCGTCATCGCGCGCGTCGGCATGGCGGGCCGCGACGACTATGAGCGCATCGCCGCCCACGCCGCCACGGCCTACCGCGAATGGCGCATGATTCCAGCGCCCAAGCGCGGCGAAATCGTGCGCGAGCTGGCCGACGATCTGCGCCGCTTCAAAGCCGATCTGGGAGCGCTGGTCAGCATGGAGATGGGCAAGATCCGCGCCGAAGGCCAGGGCGAAGTGCAGGAGATGATCGACGTGGCGGACTTTGCCGTGGGTCTCTCCCGCCAGTTGTACGGCTTGACCATGCACAGCGAACGGCCCGGCCATCGCATGTATGAGCAATGGCATCCGCTGGGCGTGGTGGGCGTGATCAGCGCGTTCAATTTTCCAGTGGCGGTGTGGGCGTGGAACGCCATGATCGCGGCGGTTTGCGGCGATTGCGTGGTGTGGAAGCCGTCGTCCGATACGCCGCTGACCGCCATTGCGGTGCAGAAGATTTCGAACCGCGTGCTCGACCGCCACGGATTGAAGGGCATCTTCAATCTGGCGATCGGACGCGGCGATCCGGTGGGGGAAGCCATGCTGCACGATGCGCGCGTACCGTTGATCAGCTTCACAGGCTCCACTCAGGTTGGCCGCCGCGTGGCGCAGACCGTGTCCCACAGGATGGGCCGCACGATTTTGGAGCTAGGCGGCAACAATGGCATCGTAGTTATGAACGACGCCAACTTCGACCTGGCCCTGCGCGCAGTGCTGTTCGGCGCGGTGGGCACTGCCGGACAACGCTGCACGACCACGCGCCGGCTGTTCCTGCAAAAAGGTATCGCCGGCCGGATGACGGACGCGCTGGTCGGCGCGTACAAACAGGTTTCGATCGGCAACCCGCTCGACCCGCACACGTTGATGGGTCCGCTGGTGAACACGCGCGCGGTCGAGGACATGATGGAAGGTCTCGATAGCATCCGCCGGCAGGGCGGGGAAGTGATCTACGGCGGCGGGCGGCTGGGCGGCTGCTTCGTGGAGCCGACGCTGGTAAAGGCCAAGCCCGACATGCCCATTCTGCGCGAGGAGATTTTCGCTCCGATTCTTTATCTGGTGGAATTCGACGATATCGATCAGGCGATTCACTGGCACAACGATGTGCCGCAGGGTCTCTCGTCGGCCATGTTTACGACCAGTCTGATTTCCGCCGAGCGCTTCCTGAGCCATGCTGGCAGCGATTGCGGTATCGCCAACATCAATATTGGCACCAGCGGCGCGGAGATCGGCGGCGCGTTCGGCGGCGAGAAGGATACCGGCGGCGGGCGCGAATCCGGCAGCGATTCGTGGAAGGCTTACATGCGCCGCCAGACCAACACGATCAACTGGTCGGCGCAACTGCCGCTGGCGCAGGGCATCGAGTTCAACCTTTAATGTCACATCGTTTCTTGAATCCGCCAGCCGCCGGCCAAGCGCCGAGACGAGTCTCGGCGCGGCACGCAGGAGTCCGTGCGCCACGATGATCTACACTTGTTATGAAATGATCCGGGACTGCCGCGCCGGCCGTCCCGAAGGCTGGTCATACTTTCTGACGCAGTATGTCCCGGTGATCCGCGGATTTCTGGCGCATTACTTCCCCGATCGGGCAGGCGACCGGGCACTCATCGAGCGGGTGCTGGTCAAGCTGCGGCAACCCGAATCCAGCTTGTTTCAGTCGCTCGATCCTTCCCCGGAACGCGCTTTCGTGGCCGAACTGCGGCAGCACGTGGTGAGCGCCGTGGAAGCCGATCGCGCCAGTGCTACGCCCGAGATGGCCATCGATATTGAGGTGTTGGGCGCTGCGTTGGAGCCTCTCACGCTCACTGAGAAGCTGGTGGTCTGGTTCGAAACCATGCGCTACGGCGATGCGGATGCCGGCCGCATGCTGCGCATGTCGCCGCAAACGGCGGAGAAGATCCGCGCGCGCGGCGCCGAGTTGATCCGCGGTGGCGTGGATGCATGGCGCAGCACGCTGCTGGTCGAAAACGGTCCGCTGTTGGGCCAGGCGGCGAGCGCACTATCCACCAAGGACTGTCTGGCGGCGAAAGCGTTCTTCGATGTGATCGACGGCCGCGCTACCTGGCGCGGCCGGGAGGAAATGGAGCGCCACGTGAAATGCTGCTGGCATTGCCTGGATCATTACTGCCGCTTACTGGAAGTGGTGGATGTGCTGCGCGCCTCGAAGCCGCTGTCCGAAGCCGAGGCCGAGAGCTATAAGCGGCTGCTGGGAATCGAGGTTTCCAAGCGTTCGTTCTGGAAGCGATAGTCAGTTGCGGCGCGCAACCGTACGCCGTTGGCTTGCGTGCAGAACAGTGAAGCCTACGATTTCGCCATTCTCATACGGGATCGGGATACGTGAGGGAGATCTAACAAGCCTGGTCGCTACGAGCCCTTGGCAGATTGGCTTCTATAGGCTTACTTGAACGGCTCGCCCACAGCGGCTTTCGCCGGGGGCGGCAACTTATCCGCATTGGCCAGCATCAGGCTGACTTGCCAGAGTTGCGTGTCGCTCAGCGATCCTTTATACGCAGGCATGCCTGTCAGGCGAATGCCGTTTGCGGCCTTCCAGTAGGTCTCGCCGGGCGGATCGTCGGTCACTCCGTGGCCCGTGAAGAGCTGCGGCGGATGCGGAAACATGCCCTTGGCAAGGGCTGTTTCAGGCTGGCCGCTCAGGCCGTGGCAAACTGCGCACTGCTCACGATAAATCCGCGCGCCCGCCACCAGGTTGGGTTGGTCCGCCGGAATCGGCGCTTGCTTCGGCGCCTCTTTCGATATCCGCGCGTGCAGCGCAATTCCCGCCAGAAGCCGCTCCATTGGCATGGGAGGATCGGATGTCGCCACAGGCGCCAGACCCAGTCCAAAGTATAGAAGCGCGCCCAACAGAACTGCCGCCAGTCCGAGCACGAAGCCCAGCAACACTTTCCGCATCAGGCAATCCCCATTTTCTTCTGCATTTGTTCCAGGGTGACTCCCTTCGTCTCGGGGAACCAGAACCACACCACGAAGAATTGCAGCGCCATCATGGCTGCGAAGAACACAAAGGGCGCCGCGTTGGACTGCGCCGCGACGCGCGGGAAATTCCAGGAGATCGCCGCGTTCATCACCCAATGGGTGAGGCTGCCCAGGCTCTGGCCTTTACCGCGCACGCGGTTGGGGAAAACCTCGCTCAGGTAAACCCAAATCACAGCGCCCTGCGAAAATGCGAACGATGCGATGAAGCCCACCAGCAGCCAGACCAGCCAATCTTCGTGCCGGTGCATGGCAAAAACGGTCGCGACTCCCGCCAGGGACGCCGTCAGCCCCACCGATCCGACCAGCAGCAAGGTCTTGCGGCCGATGCGGTCGATTACGGACATGGCCAGCATGGTGAAGAGCAGGTTGGTTGCGCCGATAGCTACCGCCTGCCGGTCGCCGGAAACCTTGCTGAAGCCGGCGCGCATGAAGATGTCGTTCAGATAGTAGAGCACCGCGTTGATGCCGGAAAGCTGGTTGAACATGGCAATGGACACCGCCAGAAAGATGGGAAAGCGGTACTTGCGGGTGAACAGCTTCTCGTCGCCATGGCCGTGCTCGGCGTCGATGGAGGTGACGATATCCTGCAACTCGGCCTCGTAATTTTGCTCGCCGGTGAGGCGGAGCACTTCTCTGGCTTCTTCTACGCGGCGCTTCTTCACCAGCCAGCGCGGACTGCGCGGAATGCCGAACAGCATCAGCAGGAAGAGAGCGGCGGGGATGGCCGAAACGCCCAGCTTCCAGCGCCATTCGGCGGCTCCAAACCCCGCCAGGCCAATCATGTAATTGGAGAAGTAGGCCAGCAGAATCCCGAAGACGATGTTGAACTGGAAGAGGCCCACCAGGCGGCCGCGCCATTTCGCCGGCGCAATCTCGGCAATGTACATCGGCCCCAGCACGGAAGAGCCGCCGATGCCCAGGCCGCCGATGAAGCGGAAGAAAATCAGCGCATACCAGTCCCAGGCGAATGCGCATCCAACGGCGGAGATCAGATACAGGACCGCCATTGCGCGCAGGCTATCGCGCCGCCCGTACCGGTCGCCCGGGAGACCGGCGAACATGGCGCCAAGAATCGTTCCCACCAGCGCCGCGGCTACGGTCCGCCCCAGCGACTCCTGCGTAAGGTGGAACGTTTCCGTCAGCGCGTGCGTAGTGCCCGCGATGACCGCGGTATCGAATCCGAATAGCAGGCCGCCCAAGGCAGCCACGATGGAGCCTTTGACCAGATAGGCGTTCAGTGTCATGGCAAGGCCCGACTGTATCACAGTTTGCCTGTGAGCGACACACTGGGCAACCTATCTTGAGCCGGGATTCCTCTTGCCTTCCGAGCTAGCAAGTACAATACATTATGTCCTAACCCCGAAACCCGATGAGAGTTGCGGAAGATTTTCTGAAAGCTCGCGATTTTCTACTCAGCCATCGCACGGACTACGGATTCGCCTGCCGGCACTTCCAGTGGCCGCAACTCCACGAATTTAACTGGGCGCTGGACTATTTCGACGCGATGGCCGCGGGCAACACCAGGCCTGCCCTTTGGGTGGTGGACGAATCCGGCGCGGAATACAAGCTCAGCTTCGCCGAGATGTCGCAGCGCTCGAATCGGGTTGCCCAATTCCTGCGGGAGCTGGGCGTGCGCCGCGGCGACCACATGCTGCTGATGTTGGGCAACGACGTGCCGCTGTGGGAAACGCTGCTGGCGGCCTGCAAGTTGGGCGCCGTGGTGATTCCGGCCGCCACCTTGCTCGCTCCCGAAGATCTGCAAGATCGCCTGGATCGCGGCGCCGTGCGTCACGTGATTGTGGGCGCCGCGCACACCGGCAAGTTTGCGGCCCTCGGCGGCGAATATACGCGTATTTGCGTGGGTGGGCCGTCCGCCGGATGGCATGCGTTCGAAGACGCGCAGCAACAGAGCGGGGCATTCACTCCGGAGGGTGTCACGCGCGCCACCGATCCGTTGCTGCTCTACTTCACTTCGGGCACCACGGCCAAACCGAAGCTGGTGCACCATTCGCACCAGAGCTATCCGGTGGGCCACTTATCCACTATGTATTGGGTCGGCCTCCAACCCGGCGACGTGCATTGGAACATCAGCTCTCCCGGCTGGGCGAAGCATGCCTGGAGCTGTTGGTTCGCGCCCTGGAACGCCGGGGCCACTGTGTTCGCCTACAACTATGCCCGGTTCAATGCCAAGGCCATGCTCACGATGCTGGCGCGCATGCCCATTACCACGCTGTGCGCGCCGCCCACCGTTTGGCGCATGCTGGTGCAGGAGCAGCTTGGGGAGTACCGGGTGAAACTGCGCGAGTTGGTCTCGGCCGGCGAGCCATTGAATCCCGAGGTGATCGAGCGGGTACAGGCTGCCTGGGGCATTACGATCCGCGATGGATTCGGCCAGACCGAGACCACCGCGGTCGTCGGCAATAGCCCGGGGCAGACGGTGAAACCCGGCTGCATGGGCCGTCCGCTGCCTGGCTATCGGATCGAGCTATTGGATAGCGAAGGCCGGCCCGCGCCGGAAGGGGAGATCTGTTTGGATCTTTCCCCGCCGCCTATGGGACTGATGCTGGGCTACGACGGGGCAAGCGTGCAGCCTGCTGCGACACATGACAGTTACTATCACACCGGCGACCTGGCCTCCCGCGACGAAGACGGTTACATCACTTACATCGGACGTGCGGATGACGTGTTCAAGTCGTCGGACTATCGCATCAGCCCTTTCGAACTCGAGAGCGTGTTGGTGCGGCACCCCGCGATAGCCGAGGCGGCGGTAGTAGCGAGTTCCGACCCGCTACGGCACACCGTCCCGAAAGCGTTTGTGCTGTTAGCGCCGGGTTATGTCGCGGGAGCGGATCTGGCGCGCGATATCTTTCAATTCGTGCGCCAGAACGTGGCGCCGTATAAACGCATTCGCCGCCTGGAATTCTCGGAGTTGCCGAAGACCGTTTCGGGCAAGATCCGCCGCGTGCAGTTACGCACCAGCGGGTCGCCGCAGGGCGGGCAAGAGTTTCGCGAAGAAGATTTTCCAGACCGGTAGACCACGCCTCCTGGCCTGTCCCACCACCTATACCAGGATTTCTTCAATTTCATTTTCGTAGGACTTGGCAGGGCATAGCGCGTGATTGTTGCGGGCCTGGGGGGCGTCAGGGGGCACTGGACAGGATCGCAGTCCCGGCTGGCGGCCGGTGGATGGGGTGGGGTCGCAAATCATGTTGCATCCGGTTGCATGCGGATGCGGCCGCGGGGGGAGGAACCGGGGATTCCGCGGGGCAGCGGGGGTTCGGAAGCTGCTTCACAAGGAGTTCTCTGCCATACTGTTCGGCGGCACCGGTGAGGGTTCAGCCGATGGCCAGGCGTTGATGGCGCACTGCTGAACCGTGGGGAGGGAGGATTGGACAGTGGTGTGTTCCATGCCCGACGGTAGCATGCGGGTGACGGCGGGGGGCCGCAGCAAATAGGCATTATGCTTTGTTGTCATCTGGATACATGGATTTTGACATCTGTCAATCGCCTGGCGAGCATGGCTCTACAAGCGAATCCCGGACTGGCGCGTGCGGAGACTTAGCTGGGAGGAGTAACGCCCCGGCTGGTGCCTGCCTGCCCGCTCTACGCGCATTTCCCGCATTGAACCTGCGGACGTACGGGAAGGCCGGCGGCAACCCAAGCCTATGGTTTTTCAGTCTCGATGCCGGTCAAAAGTGGGTGGTCAGAGTGGCCCGACGCTGTTTTGTGCCGGCTCCTCGCTGGTGGGGCAGGCAGTCAGCCTGTCGCGACTGCTGCCACGGGCTGCATCCCCGTCGCGTACGTAGACAGGATTCAATTCCGTCACCCGTCTATCCTTAGTGTATTTGCGTAAGTGTATCTACGTGAATTCGCCATCGTCAGTATTGATTCAAACCTAAAGACAACCTAGCCTTGATCCAAGATTGCCATTTTACAAGGAGAGAAGATGCCACTTCGCCAACTTGTTCGAATCGGCGCCGATCCTGGATCGATCGCCAAAGGACGTACGCATGTATCCATCGGAAAACGTCGAGTGACAACGTCCAAGCTGTGCGCTTTCAGTATTTTTGCCGCCTTGACGGTGCTCGTTTCCGCGCCCTCGAAGGCAGACGTTCCGGCGCCCCAGGCGGCGCCACCCGTACCTGCGGGTTACTGCACTTCCATCTATAGCGAGTTATCCAACGATCTACAGGCGTTTAACACCCAACTGGCGACGCCTCCCACCTGGACGCCGGTGTCGGGTGGTCCCACGCTGTACGCCGCCAATCTGTCCGATGCCGATAGCAACACGGGTCCTTCGTTATCCGGCCTCAACTATTTCCAAACTGTTCAGGGTCAATTACAGGAACTGCAAGCTTTGGGTATCCAGGCCGTGGTTGTAGAGGTCGGGTTTCCCGTTCTGTACGAGCCTTTTTATGGCAGCCAGACCGCCCTCCAACCATACTTGAACTTCTATTCGCAGGTGGCCCAGGCTGTCAGGGCCGCTGGTCTCAAACTCATTGTGGACGACGAAGAGCTGTTTTCCGACGACATAGCGGCCGGTTGGACCAATATGAACGCCTTCTACAGCACACTCACCTGGCCGCAATACATGGTGGCGCGCGCCCAAATGGCCGCCACTGTCGCGCAGACCATGCAGCCGGATTATCTCATCCTCGCGGACGAACCCGATACGGAAGCCGCGCAGACCGGCCAGCAGAATTTGAACAACCCGGTGGACGCCGCGCTCATGATTGCGGGAGAGATCGCGGCCGTTAAGGTACTGACCTTGTCCCCGGTCCCCCAGCTAGGCGCAGGCTTTGGCACTTGGTTGCCGCCTTCCGGGTCTTCCAGTCTGCTGGCCTACACTACCGCCTACACAGCTCTACCCCTGAACTACATCGACATGCATATTATTCCGGTCAACACTGTACAGGGCGCCAGTTTCATCGGTAATTCGCTGACTGTCGCCAGTATGGCCGCGGCCGCCGGCATGCCGGTTGCAATAGGCCAGGCCTGGTTGGCGAAGGCGGAGGCCGGCGAATGGGATGTTCTTGGCGACGACGTGATCCGCGCCCGCGCGCCCTTCAGCTTCTGGGCTCCTCTCGACGCCTCCTTCCTGCAAACCCTCCAAACTTTGGCGAACTACACGCAGATGGTCTATGTCGCGCCGGACCTGCCGATTTTCTTCTTCGCGTACCAGACATATGGAGGAACCGGAGCCAATGGCGGAGCCGCAAACTGCACCTGCACCACCGCCAGTTGTTCGGATTACGACATCATGCAGACCGAGACTTCCCTGGCGGGCGCGGCCAATTCGTCGGCCGAGTACACCACTACCGCGCTTAGTTACTACAGTCAACTGGTCGCCACGCCCGACGCCACTCCGCCGTCCGTCCCAACCAACCTGGCCGGCACCGCCGGCGTCATCGGGGCGAACATATCATGGACCGCCTCCACCGATAACGTCGGGGTGGCCGGTTACGACGTGTATCGCTGCACCCCGCCGGCGGCCGGTCAGCCCTGCGCGGGCGTCTGGCTCGCCAACTCCACTGCAACGTCTTTCGTTGACACCTCACTGACGAGTAACACGCTGTATAACTATCAGGTCCAAGCATTCGATTTGGGCAACAACCTTTCGCCGCTTTCGACAACGCTGAGTCTGCAGACATTCAGAACGGCGGCAGACTCCGCAACGGGTCTGGTGGCCACGGCGATTTCGCCCAAGGAGATCGACCTAAGCTGGTCCCCCCCCTCCGACACTACCGGCTTGAACAAGTATCTGATTTTCAGCGGAACTTCAGCGTCAAGTCTCCAGCAGCTTGTGGTCGCGCCCTCGACCTCGACTACTTACAAAAATGTGACCTTGGTCGCCGGGACCACGTATTACTACGGCGTCGTTGCGGTAGAACAGGGAATTGACGCGGCGATGTCTCCGCTGGCCTGGGCCACTACGCTACCGCTGCCCAACCCACCCAGCAGCGTCACCGGGGCGCCTAACACGACGAAAATCGCTCTGAGCTGGCAGGAGAACCTCCAGCCTGGCGGATTGCCAATCAGTTTCTATCAGGTATACGAGGGCACCACGCCCGGCCAACTGACCAAGGTTGCCACAACGACGGCCGCCTCCTACACGGCGCAATCCCTGACCGCCAATACAACCTACTATTTCGAAATCATGGCGGTTGACTCGAGCTATGACGATTCGGTGCCGTCCGACCAAATTTCGGTCACTACGCTTCCGCTGCCCGCCGCGCCGGTCAACGTCGCGCCGACGGCCAACTCCGGCACGAAAGTCACTGTTACCTGGTCCGAAAATATCCCAGCTAACGGTCTGCCGATTCAGTCCTATACGATCTTCCGGGGGACGTCGCCCACCGGCCTGACACAGGAAACCGTCCGGTCGGCGCCTCCATTTATCGACACCGGGCTTTCCGCGGGCACTACTTATTACTACGCGATAGAAGCGACTGACAGCAGTCACGACGTCTCGCCCATGTCGGCTCTAGCGCAGGTCACGACGCTTTCGCCGCCCGCCGCGCCGGTCAACGTGGTGGCCACGGCGAACTCCGAAACGAAAGTCACGGTGACCTGGTCCGAAAACATCCCGCCCGGTGGCCTGCCGATCCAGACCTACACGATCTTCCGGGGGACATCGCCCACCAGCCTGACACAGGAAACCGTCCGGTCGGCGTCTCCATTTGTCGACGCCGCGGCTTCTCCGAACACTATTTATTACTATGCGATCGAGGCCACCGACACCGGCCAGGACGTCTCGCCTATGTCGGCGCCGGCGCAGGTCTCGACGCCTGCGACTCCCGCCGCGCCAGTCAACGTCGGGGCAACGGCGACCTCCGGCACGGGAGTCACGGTAACCTGGTCCGAAAACATCCCGGCCAATGGTCTGCCGATCAAGTACTACAACGTATTGCGGGGGACATCGCCTACCGGCCTCTCACAAGTGGCCACCCGGTCGGCATCTCCATTTGTCGACACGGGGGCTTCTCCGAACACCACTTACTACTACGCGGCAGAAGCGGTTGACACCGGCGCAGGGGTCTCGCCCATGTCGGCCATGGCGCAGGTCGCTACGCCACCGATGCCCGCCGCGCCGGCCAACCTCGGGGCAGCCGCGAACTCCGGCACGCAAGTCACGGTAACCTGGTCCGAAAACATCCCGGCCAATGGTCTGCCGATTAAGTACTACACCATTTTCCGGGGGACATCGCCCACGGGCCTCGCACAACTGGCTACCCGGTCGACGACTCAATTTGTCGACACCGGGGTTTCCGCGAACACCACTTACTACTACGCGATCGAAGCGGTTGACACCGGCGCGGACGTCTCGCCCGCGTCGGCTCCGGCGCAGGTCGCTACGCCCGACTAAAGACAAAGCGGCTTGCCGGGCCGTGACGGGAAAGGTCCGTAGCGGCCCGGCGGACCGGAAGCGCTGAATGCGCCAATACCGCCTCACCTTCCTGGCCACGCTCCACCAGAAACACGGGCCGGCCATCACTTAGAACAGCCGATCAGCTTACCGTTTTACCAGACCGTCCGCATGTTCGACGCCCTGATGCGCCCGTCCCTGCTGATTGCCGGAACGCCAAAATAAACCGCCGTTGCTGCCACGATCCGATCCGGCATGTCCGGTACGTCTTCCCTCGGAACCTGCCGCATCGCGTCCACCACCTCGACCGTAAACGGTGCTTCCTCGATCACATAATCCGGATCAGCCTGTGGGTGTCGGCTACGCCCGCGATCATCAGAAATCTTTCGCGAATCCGCTGAACATCTCCCGGCGGTTTTCATCGATCTCGGCTTCGCTGGGACCGGGGCCGTATTGGGCCAGGAGTCCGTAAGCCGATTTCTTGGGCTTGGCCGGTTGCGCGGGCACCGTCTCCAGAATTTTGTCGATGGCTTCGCGGAGGAGAGCGTTGGTCGTGAGACCCCTTGCCTGGGCCGCGGCGGCGATCCGGGCTTCTTCCTGCGGCTGAAGCGGTGGCAAACTAATGCTCATCAATCCTCCCTTTCCGTATTATGGCAACCTTGGCGCCAAGCTGGGCTGGTGAGGCGCACGAAATCACCCTGGGGGCCGCCCGGTCCGTCATGGTGACGATACGCGAGAAACGTCACTCGCGCAATCTTCCGCCCCGTCGGCGTTTAGGCTGCCTTTTCCGCCTTAGGCTCGTTGAGCCGCAGGACCACGCGCCCATCGATGGGCGTGGCCTCCAGCGTCAGGTCAATGCCCTTTCCGTCTTTGTGGGCCCAGGCTGAGCTGATTTCGAGCCAGCGGCTTTTCTTCTCGCCCTTGGCCTCGTACGCGCGCACGGTGAACGCGATATGGGTGGGTTTATTAGACATGGTTTCTTCTCCTTTGGTTGATGGCTGCATCATCGCAGCAGATGCCAGCCCGTCAAGCGCGTGATGAAGGCGCGATGGCTAAAGCGCCCCGGCGGCACCGAGGAGCCACACGGGGGCGGCAACGGCACCGTTCGAGTGCTTGGGAACGGGTAAGAAACCTGCTACACTGCAAAAAGCCACATGCGGAAGTTGAACCACTCGGAGCAGCTCGCCAAGTACGTAATCGAGACTGTCGAAAAGCCTGCCGTCGCCGAATTCTGTTGCCGGCAAAGCAACGGAGAATACGATTTTGACCTAACCTACGCGGACGGCACGAGGGCCGCGGTCGAGGTCACCAAGTCCACTTCTCAGGCTGGACAGCAAATGCTGGTGGCGCTCCAGAAGCGGGGAACTTGCGTGAACGCAGTTCTTTGCACGCATAGCTG
>Ga0182018_10002607_pt1 | contig 17665 bp, 13 predicted proteins | sample 812P2MmetaG_FD_120490 | JGI IMG/M metagenome (GOLD analysis project Ga0182018, IMG submission 120490) | Permafrost microbial communities from Stordalen Mire, Sweden - 812P2M metaG | ecosystem: Environmental > Terrestrial > Soil > Wetlands > Permafrost | place: Sweden: Stordalen | collected... | reverse complement strand
GTCGCCGACAGCAGTTATAACGGAAGATTTGTCGTTACAACGACGGGCGGCAACTCGTTTACCTATGCCCAGAGCGGTCCGAACAGTTCCAGCACAGGCGGGACTGCCTCTGTGCTTACGGGCGGATTTGCTTTTTATCCCATGGCCGAAGTGCTCAGCGTATACGACCAGGCCGCCAACAGCGTGGATGGGCAGATGACACTCGCGCCAAACAATGCGGCCTGGGCTGCGGCCGACCCCGTGGAGGAGCCTCACTACTATCAGGAGTACGTCTCGGCCGATACAGAGTATGTCGGGCAATCGGTGCCACGCCCTACGGTGACAATGCGGGCCGGATTGCAGTATCAGCAGAACAACGGGCCCGGACTCGTAGGATGGTCGATCCAGAACGCAGCGCCCTCAACGAATTACTTTGGTTATGGCGGAACCCATGGCTATCCCGACACCGCCTACGAGGCCACAGGCATATGGCGGCGCGTGATGAATGTCAATGCAGGCGAGCAGGCTGTGTTCGGGATCCACTGCAATCTCCATGGATGCGCGAACTGGAACTCTGGGTACAACTTGTTTGAGTTGGACAGTAGCGTAGGAGTGGATACTGTGGCCTTCTCTCCACAGACGAGCTCCCTCGCGATGAATTTTCGCGGTACGTCCTATAACTTCTCCCCAGAGGCTCTCACCGCCGGAACGATCGATGTTGGAACGGTGAACGCGACGTCGATCAACGGCGCTCTAAGCGGTGCGAGCATCACTTCAGGGACGGTTGCAGCAAGTTATCTGCCATTGTTCGGGCCGTCGGGAAGCATACATGCTCCTGGCGTGGTTCCCGATCCCGGCGCAACAGCCGGGAGTACGCGATTCCTCCGCGAGGATGGGAGCTGGACTGCGCCTCCTGCGGGCGGCCCCGCACTGCCGCCCTTGGTTGCGCAACCCTCCCCATCGTCAGCAACCTTCCTTCAGGCTCTGAATAACGCAAACAATGCACCTGTTCACGTGGCCGCGTTTGGGGATTCTTTTGTCATCTGCGACCACACCAATTGCGGCCCTTCGGGAGGCCCAGCGGTATCTACCAACAGGTGGCTCGAGCAGATCCGTATCCAGCTGCAAGGGATCTACGGGTCTCACGGAACCGGCGTCTTCCCCATTATCTACGGCGCGAGCAGCAGTCCGGCGATCAACTCGGAGGGCTGGTCGTGCGCCGGCAGTTACGACGTCTCGACGGGCACCCTGGGACCTAGCCAGAGCACCGGAAATGCTCTGGTGCATCTTGGCAATGGGGCGTCCTGCACCTTTCACGATTCGAGAAACATCGCGTGGGACACACTGAATACATACTGCATGACGACCTCGACCTCGGGTTCTATTGCGGTAGGCATCGATAGTGGCGCGCACACGGGGACGGCCTGCGGCACGAACACAGGGAGTGCCACAGCGCATGTCGTCAGCCTTGCGGCAACGAGCTCGACCTCGCATGCGGTCACATTTACGAGCACAGGGGACAGCTATATTTATGCGGCGGAAGGGCAAGCCGGAAGCTCAGGCATAAGTGTCGACAATATGGGCTTCGGTGGTGCGACGGCCGCGACCGTTGGGTCGTCTCCAGCGGCCCAGTTGGCGTTTTCCGACCTGATACCGGGCGGGGAACAAGCAGCCATCTTGATGGATATGACGAACGATGCAGCGGCTGGGGTTCCATCCACAACGTTCGCGACCAACGTGCAAAATTTCATCAATCACGAACAGGCTCTATCGAGCGCTCCTACCGTGATGCTGGCAGTCCCTCCGGTGGATGTGGTGAACGGAACCGACTCCGAAGCACCGTATACTGCGGCCCTGACTGCCCTCTGCGTAGCCAACAGTCTTACCTGCGTCAATATTCAAAGTCGCGGTGCGACCGTGGGATCGAGGGCCGTGGGTTGGGGAACCAACTACAATCCGTCGCTCTTCGATCAGACTGGAACGGCATGGCCCACGGGAAGCCAGGGAATTCATCCAAACGATGCGGGCAATCTGGATGAGGCCCAGATGATCTATGCGGAGCTTGTGAACCCGGTAAGCGGGAGTGGAGGTTGCACCTCCAACTGCACCTTTACGGGAGCGACGACGCTCTCCTCAACGGGAGGGTCCACGCCTCCTTTGAACGCGACTACTGACGACGGCTTGGTGGGAGTGCTGAACAGCACTCAAGCAGGAGGGCCATTTCTTTCCTTCACGGGCACAGGAGCCAATGTGGACAACTGGGCCATGGGGAGCGCGGGGAATGCATCGTCGTCGGGGGGCAAAGCCTTTCTTCTCGGGGATTTCACCACCGGCATCTTCTCCTGGAAGAGCACGGCGGCCTCGACCGGCGCCGGGATCAATGAGTTTCCCAGCCTAAATGTCCATTGCTGGTCGAGTACGGCGAGTATCACCGTGAATCCGTGTGACACAGGTATCTCACGCACTGGGCCCGCCGCGCTCGCCCTGGGCAACGGTACCCAGGGGGACTCCTCCGCCGCGGTCGCTCTGGGTAGCCTAGCGCTATCGGGCTCGACGACCAACACAATCAACTCGAACACGAATGGCCTAGCGCTGAGCATCACTAGTTCCAGCTCGTCGGGCACCGCGGTGACGCTGGGTGGGAGCGGATCGGGAGTTCATACATGGGGCTTCATCTCGGGACTTGGAAATGGCCAAGCGCAGTTTCAGATCGGGGACTTCACGTCGGGAATCTTCTCCTTCGCCAGCGTCACCTCCGGCAGCGGCGCGGGATACACAGAGGTGCCGAGCCTCAACGTGCTCTGCTGGTCGAGCACGGCCAGCGTAACGGCGAGTGCCTGCGACACAGGCATCTCGCGGACGGCAGCTGGAGCCGCGGCTCTGGGAGATGGGACAGCTGGGGACGCCAGCGGATCGCTGTCTTTATCAAGCGTGTCGGCGAGCCTGTACCGGGGACCGGCGACAGCTCCCAGCGGAGTTTGCAGCACAGTCGGCTGGGCGTTCTCGCAGGATGGTCATGCGACCTTTTGCAACGGATCGACCTGGGTGACCAAGATTTAGATCTGCTCGGAGGTGCTTCTCAACTCCAACAGCGCCTCCTCACGCCGGTCTCTGGCAAGGACGAGCCAACGGTTCCGGCTAATTGGATGGCGGCGTTCCGATGAGAGAGGTTGGGTACAGTCGTGGGGAATTGCTCGAGTTCGGGAGGGCTATCAACGCACAGGCGGTCGCGCATCATGGAAGCGTCGCATCGATGTGGCTCGCGCGAGAACTGCTGAAAACTCGAGACAGGAAAGGTCAACCTCATTCGCTCGAAGCGAACCAGACTCAGGTCCAGTTCGAGCGCGAGCGGGGACGACAGAATATCGTTGTGAAGGCGCGCCAAATGGGTATGACTACCTGGGTGGCGGGACGGTTCTTCCTGAAGACCATCACTGCCCCCGGAATTCTGACAGTGCAGGTTGCGCATACCCGTGAGGCGGCTGAGGGAATCTTCAGAATGGTTCATCGATTCTGGGAGTGCCTTCCCGAATCGATGCGCCGCGGGTGTCTCCGGCGTAGCCGCGCGAACGTCGGCCAGATGGTATTTCCGGAGCTGGACAGCGAGATCCGCGTGTTGAGTGCCGCCGACGAGAACGCTGGTCGTGGCTTGACGCTGCAGAATCTTCACTGTAGCGAAGTGTCGCGATGGCCCGGAGATGCGGGTGCAACTCTCTCGGGCCTTAGGGCAGCGCTCGTCCCGGGCGGCGAGATGGTCATCGAGAGCACGCCAAATGGCGCCTATGGCTGCTTCTATGAGGAATGGCAGCAAGCGATTGAGAAAGGAACGATCCAGCACTTCTACCCTTGGTGGCTGGAGAGAGGATACGTATCGGCAACAGCTACAAGCCTGCGCGAGATTGAGATCCCGTTGATGGTCGAGCAAGGCCTGTCGTTGGCCCAGTTGGGATTTCGGCGGGGCCTGGAGGCGAGCTATCGCGGGCTGCGGACACAGGAGTTCGCGGAGGACGCGGAGCTGTGCTTTCGCGCAACGGGAGAATGCTGCTTCGATGTGGGAGCTCTTGAGCGACGCCTGACCGCTGCGCATGGGCCCTCGGAGACCCGGCGCGACGGGTCCCTGAGGGTGTGGCTGCCGCCAATCGCAGGCAAGGAATATCTGGTCGCAGTCGACCCTGCAGGTGGAGGGTCGGATGGGGATTATGCCGCGGTTCAAGTGATCGAGTTGGGCAGCGGAGTGCAGTGTGCAGAGTTGCAGCAGAAGATGGGAGCTCTCGAGCTGGCGAAGCTGGCCGCCTCCCTTGGCCGCGAGTACAGGAGCAGTCGCGGCGACGGCGCTCTGATCGCGGTGGAGCGAAACAATCATGGGTCCGGCGTATTGGCATATCTGGACGCGGTGGAACATTATGCGCAGATCTACGCGCAGGCAGGGGTTGCGGGATGGCTCACATCGGCTGGTTCAAAGCCGGCGATGATCAGTCGCCTCGGGGCATTGTTGGTTGAGTCTCCCTGGCTTTTTCTTAGCAAGTGGCTGCTGGAGGAGTGTCGCACCTTTGTAAGCTATCCCGGAGGCCGCACAGGTGCGGCGAACGGCGCGCATGATGATTGCCTTATGGCCATGGCACTGGCGCACGCAGTCCGGGCGGAGAGATTGCAGACAAGGTCGCAAAACGGACGCGTCTCATAAGTGGCGTATGCTTCCGGAAGGAGGAACGGCTTTCGTGGCGGTGCTGGCGGTACAGGCCATCCGGCGGATGCGAGGCGGAGCGCAGAGCCAGTTGATGCTCGGGGCGGACGGCAAGCTGTGGGTCGTGAAGTTTCAGAACAACCCGCAACATGTCCGGGTGCTGGCGAATGAGCTGATTGCTACACGGCTCGCCTCGTTAGCGGGATTGGCCGTGCCCTCGAGCGATGTGATCGAGGTGACGGGATGGTTGATCGACAACACGCCCGATATGCATATCGAACTGCAACACGGGAAGAGGGAGAAATACTGCCCTGGACTGCAGTATGCCAGCCAGTTCGTGGGCGGATTGATGCCCGGGCAGGTAGTGGATTACCTACCTGAGCAGCAGTTGGATGAGGTCCGGAACCTTCATGAGTTTGCTGGGATGTTGGTTGTAGACAAGTGGACCGGCAACTGCAACGGCCGGCAGGCGGTCTTTGATCGAAGGCCGCGGGAACGCAGATATCGAGCGACTTTTATCGATCAGGGCTTCTGCTTTAACGCGGGCGAGTGGACCTTCCCTGACAGTCCGCTGCGGGGCGTCTATGCACGGAACCAGGTATACGCCGGGGTCGTTGGATGGGAGAGCTTTGAACCATGGATTAGCCATATTGAGACCATGGATGAGGGATCGATCTGGGCCATCGCGGAAATCGTCCCCCCCGAGTGGTATGGCGGAGACTCATCGGACATAGAGCGGCTGATGGAGCAGATGCTAGTCCGGCGGGGACTTGTGCGTGAGCTCATCTGTTCGTTTCGGGATTCCAATCGAGGGCCGTTCCCAATGTGGGAGAAGAAACTGAGTGTCGCGGTGCCGAGGCAGTTCCGCTCGAATGCGGTTGGTAAGTTCGTGATGTAGGAAATCCGGCTCTGAGACGGGAATTGGGGGAATGTTCGCGTAGCCCCGTATAAGGAACGGATGATGAGGGCGATGGCCTTTGGATTGCTCCGGATGAATGGAGGGACTTGAAGTTGGACGAACGGATTCCATGCGAGTTCTTTCTGATCCGTTACGCGCCGGATCCGGTAAAGGGCGAGTTCGCGAACATCGGTGTCCTGCTGCGAGAGGCAGGAAGGGATGAGACCACGGTGGTCCGCTTTACCCGCGACTGGAGCCGGGTGAGCTGCTTGGACCGCAACGCCGATATCGGTCTACTCGAAGCGTTGGAGGCCGAGATCGATTCCCGTCTCCGCGCTGAATCAGAGGAGAGCAAACCCGTCATCGCGGTGATTGAGGACAGTTTCTCTAACTTGATCCAGATGACGGAAGGACGCGCTTGCCTGGCGGAGAACCTGGTAACCCAGTTGGAGCTGTTGATGCGGATTTACGTGGAGCCAGTGCAGGTGAAACAGACACGAAAACGGACCGGAAGATCCGCTATCGCCGGGGTCATGCGCGCGCAGTTTGAGAGGGCCGGCGTGTGGGGACTGATGCGGAAGAGAATTGCCGCCTCCATATATACGTTGCCCGGTGATCCCATGAAGATCGACTGCGGCTATCGGCCCAATGGCGTGATCAAGATGTTCCATGCGGTGTCTCTCGATGGAGACGTTGAGGCGGCCAAGGTTCTCGCCTATTCGGCGCCGCGGCTGCGAGATGGAGTGAGTCGTGTTGAGGCGGCGAGATTGGAACTGACAGCCGTGGTTGAGCCGCTACGCGAAGTCTCAGAAGAGGACGAAGGCATCGAGCGGTATCGGTTCGGTGTGGAGGCAATGGAGAGCGAGGACGTTCGGGTGTTGACGACCAACGATCTAGCTCGTGCGGCGGAGACAGCCAAGGCCGATTTGCGGCTCTAAAGCGGCGGCCATATAAGTCAAGCCACAGGAAATGGGTAGGACAACGACAGCAGGGCACAGCGAAACGCTGTGCCCTGTTTGCTTGCGACGGGGATCGAAAGGGGTGAGGATGTGGGCGTTCGGGCAATGGTAGCGGGTGTATTCCAAAGGATCGCGGGGGTTTCTTCGGGCGCGAAAAACCCCCTGGAGGGAGAGAGGAAGACGGTGATGCTTCCCTCGATTCTGAGCCCCTACAACCCGGCCCGGACTGGGCAGGTCGCAACGCCCAAGCCGACGCCCGCCAACCTCCGAAAGTTCGCGGAGACGCCTGTGGCACGCCGAGCGATCAACGTCGTCAAGGACAAGATCGCCAGCATGCACTGGAAGATCAAAGTCCGCCGCGGGTACAGCGAAGCGGAGGTCCCGAATGCCGAGACGCGAATGCATGCCTTGCGCCTCTGCCTGGAAGAGCCCAACATCAGCGACAGTTTTCGCACCGTCTTCGAGCAGGTGCTCGAAGATCTGCTCGTCGGCGGCTTCGGTGCGCTAGAGATGGAGGCGACCGGCGACGATCACCGGCCATTCCACCTGTGGGCTGTGGATGGGGCGACTATCGAGGTCGACATTACCTGGGACGGAAGCCCAGACAAGCCTCGCTACGCGCAGGCCACGGGAGGATTGGGAAAAAAGAACCTTATCCCACTACTCGACGACGACTTGATGTACATCCGCCTCAATCCGCGCAGCCATACCCCGTTCGGCCTAGGTCGCCTCGAGGTGGCCTTCGAGACCGTGAATCAATTTCTCTCCGCCAACCGCTATGCCGGGAGACTCGCGAGCAATTCGGTGGTGCAGTATGCTCTCTGGCTGAACGAAGCTACACCGGAGCAGCACGACCGCCTGATCCGCTGGTGGCAGGACGAGATCGAAGGAACGGGCAAGGTGCCACTGCTGAGCTGCGAGCAGAAGCCCGAGGTGCTACGCTTCGCCGGAGGCACCGATGCAGACCTTCGAATCCAGTGGCAGGAGTTTCTGTTGAGGATGATCGCCAACGCCTTTGAGCTTCCCCCCATGCTGCTTGGACTCCAGGCCGACGTGAATCGTTCCACCGCGGGCGAAATGGCCGATGAGGCTTTTCAAAGCGCAGTGGTCCCCGTAGCCAAGCTTCTGGCGGAGCACATTACGCGCGACCTCTTCGCCAAGAAGCTCGGCTGGCGGGAGTTCCAATTCAGCTTCAATGACCTGGAGACACGCGATGAGATGGAGGAGCTCCAGATCCAGACGGAGCTCCTGAAGGCGGGCGTGCTCACGGTGGAGGAGGTACGCGAGATGCGGGGGCTGCCCAGATTGGGGACGGCGGCGACACCATGAAGCTGACTATCGACAATCTGAACGGCTCAGGTGTAATCAACTACAGCGACGCCATCTCCCCAAACAAGCCGCTCACTATAGAGCGTGTCCTCAATACCCCGTCGCGATGTACGGGCCTCCTGCAGTTCGGCGCGCAGGCGAACCCCGGCTCCTCCGTCGCACTGCCTATCCCGGTCCGGCTGGGGCGAATCGTCGTCTCGGCAGATAGTGGGATCGCACTGTTCACCGGATATCTTGCGACGGATCCTGTCCAGCTCTATGCGGGAGTGGGTCTCGCTGGGCCGACCTATCAGGTTGCCTTCACCGCCTTCAGCGATGAGTGGCTGCTCGACAAACAAACCCTCACCCTCACCGGCGCAGGGTTCGCGGCTACCGGAGGCACGCTGCTGGATACGCTCACCAACCGAGTCGCCGCGGGCCTGTTGACGACATCCGGGGTTGCAAACAGCCATGTCGCCGGCGTCTTTGTCCCCGAAGCGGCGAAGCCCTGGTCCGCAAATGCGTCCGGAATTGCGAGCTCGACTTATGCGGCCTATCGCGTGCTCGATGGGGCCCTGGTCATGCAGCCAGTCGGCTCGGTGATCCACAGCGTGAACTTCGACAACGGACTTGGCACCGGCGAGATAAAGGTCTCGTCCTTGAAGGCTTCAATGGTCAAGGAATTGGCCAACGATGTGACGTTGAGCGGACAGATCGAGCCGACTGCCTATGTGACCGAGCTATTCGCCGGAGATGGAACGACGACCGTCTTCACGCTGTCGGATACTCCATTTCGAACAACAGTCCCAACCCTGTTGACGGACAGTTTCAACCAGGCCTCCTTCAACACGCAGATCTGGGCGATCACCGACTCCGGATCTCACCTCGGACTCGGCGGTGTCGGCCTCACCATGTCCGGCGGAAACGGCTATGACGGTCAAACCGTCCTCGCCGCCATCGACACAGTTGAGATGGGAGGCTCGCTTGTTCTTGAAGCTGGCAACGTCGAGCTAAACGCGCCGAGTGACGGCGTTCTGTGCGGGCTCTATGATGGGCCCGTCCAACGCTCCAACTGCTTTGCTGGATACAACGTGCGCCAGAGCGGCGGTGTCACCGTGATGACGCCTTATGTCAATGGCGCCGAGATCGGGACCACCTACACCGTTCTGCCCGGGCACACCTATACGTTGCGCATCCGGCTGCACAGCGTGGAGATGCAGCGTGTGCTTCAGACTTACTATGCCCGGGTGGACGGAGTCATTGAATCCTTCGGCGGCGGGCTGGTCTCTTCACCCATGTCCATCGTCTTCGATCTACAGGATCTCGGCGATGCCTCGAATACCCCCGCAACCGTGCTCTATGATGGCGCCGTAGCCATCTCGCCCGCGCTCTGCTCCTTCGCTGCCGTGAATAGCGTGGAACTCACCGGATCGATGGGCTACTGCACCATCATCCAGACGGGCTCTGGGTGGATCGTGAGCACGCTGCCTGGGGGCGCGACCGAGACTCGCCTGATCGGGGTGGCTGGCGAGGGCGTCGATTGCCATCTTTCTTCCACTGGAAAGGTTACCTTTCTTGCCAGCAGGGTTCCAGTCGCCGGTGAGATCGTGACCGTCCTGTATCGGCTTCGCGATCGCGCCGTCGCGCGGCTCGAGGATGGGGCGAGCATCGCGGCTGAAGCTGCCGGCGGGCTTCCTGGCACGGCCCGTTGGCTGGGCAAGGTATTGAAGCCGCCCGCCCGTTGCAGCGTGGACTGCGAGAGTGCCGCGCAGGCCGTGCTCAGCCTGGCCTCGAGTCGAGCCGCAGCGATCGAAGGAAGCTACTCGGCAGCCAATCCGACCGATGACATATGGCCCGGAGACGTTCTGACGATCACGGCGAACGGTCAGACGTTGAACGTCGTCGTACGCAAGGTCACGATCGTCGATGGTAACGCGTTGCCTGAACTTCTCACGTACAACACCGCCTTTGCGAACGACTGGGCCGAAGCCCTGGGAATCACGCTCTCTGAGGCGATTGCTCCGGATACATTCTTGCCCACGACCGCCCTGTCTGCGCCGGACACCGTGCTCGCCAATCTGCAAGCGCTTACGGTCGTCAGCGCAACTGGGACAGCCCTACAGCTCGACGCCGGTATGGATCCGCCCACCGCGGGCGGCTTCGAGGTCCGCCTCCGCGACTGGGACTTCGGCCCCAGAGTCGACCAGAATCTTGTGCTGTGCAGTCCAGTGCGCAGCTTCTCTATTCCCCGCTCCGCGCAGCTGGAACGCTACTACATCAGGATGTATGACGGATCCAGCCCGCCTCTGTACTCGCGGCTGTCCAGCGCAGTCTTCACAAATCTGCCGGTCTCTTAGGGACTGCACAAGGAGGAACGATGACGGACTACGAAGCGCAAGTCCTCGCCGATTTGCAACTCTTGAAGAATCAGATGGAGCAGATCATCGGGAACGGCCAGCCGGGCAGGCTCTCGCAGATTGAGGGTCGGATATATGACCACGAGAAGACGGTGCAGCGGCTGAAAGGAATGGCCGGGGCCTTTGGCGCACTCCTCACCGTGGTTCACTTTGCCATCGATTTTCTCTTGGGACGGCGCTGATTGAGCGCAATCGTGATTTTAGGTCGGGAGGAGAACTATGGAATTTCTTAAACTACTCCTGCGTGGGATCTCGCTGCTACCGAGCCTCGTGCAGGGCGTGGAAGCTCTCTACGGCGCGAAGTCCGGCGCCCAAAAGAAAGATGCGGCAATCTCGATCGTAAGCTCAAGCATCAATATGGCGGATGCGGTGAGCGCGAAGCAGATCGTAGACTCCGCTAAGTTCACCACTGGCCTCAATCTCATCGTCGATGGCGTGGTCGAATGTCTCAACGCCAGCCTTTGGGCTAAGGCGAATTCAGTCGAGCCTTCGGCGGCTGAACCAGCAAGCTGAATCGTATAATCGGGGCCATGCCCGCGGAATCGAAGATTGGACCGGTCGTCGGAGTCATCATGGGGAGCCGCAATGATTTTGCGGTAATGAGCGCAGCGGTCGACGTGTTACGGGAGTTCGGCGTGTCCTATGAGGCGAAGGTCGTCTCGGCCCACCGCACTCCTGGCCTTATGTTTGAGTACGCCGACGCAGCCGTCGACCGTGGCCTGCGCGTGATCATCGCAGGCGCGGGCGGAGCAGCCCATCTGCCCGGTATGGTAGCCGCTCGAACTGTGGTTCCCGTGCTCGGGGTGCCAATTGCAGCGACCGCGCTGCAGGGCTTCGACTCGTTGCTCTCGATCGTCCAGATGCCTAGAGGAGTTCCGGTAGGCACACTCGCTATCGGAGCAGCGGGCGCAATGAACGCCGGCCTGCTCGCGGTGCAGATACTTGCGACTACTGATCCAAATCTGCGGGCGAAGCTCGTGGCCTGGCGCGCCGCTCGACGCGATGAGGTCCTCGCGCAGACCGTCGGCGATGGAGTCTCTGCGTGAGTAATGGGGCTTACCCGCCCATCTTGCCGGGCGCAACAATCGGAATCTTCGGTGGCGGTCAGCTTGGGCGGCTCACGGCGATGTCCGCCCGAAGTATGGGGTATCGCATCCTGGTGCTCGACCCCGACCCCGCTTGTCCCGCGCGATTTGTCGTAGACGGATGCATTGAGGCGGGATGGGACGACAGCCGTGAAGCGGCAAATCTGGCACGGGGTTGCGATGTTGTGACCCTGGAGATCGAACAGATCTCGATCGCAAGCCTCGAAGCCGCCGCCGCATTCGCGCCGGTGAGACCGGGCGGGGCGGTCCTTGCGATCATTCAGGACCGCATTGAACAGAAGAACTGGCTTCGTCGCAACGGCTTTCCCGTCGGCGACTATCGCGCTGTCCGCTCACTCGATGAACTTCGCGAAGCGCTGGTAGCGCTGGGTGGTAGATGCTTCTGCAAGAGCGCAACTGGAGGCTATGACGGTCGCGGCCAGGGAAAGATCGGCTTTGCGCCTGGGGCCACGAGCATTCCATCGGAACAAGAGATTCGTGGCTCGTGGGAGGCGCTTGGCGAAGGCCCCGGCGTCGTCGAACGCGCCATCGATCTTGACCGCGAGATCTCCGTCCTCGTCGCTCGGTCTCCAAATGGCGACGCCAAGATATATCCCGCCGCTTGGAACCATCATGAGGAACAGATTCTCTCCTGGAGTGTAGTTCCCGCGCCGCTGCCCGCGAGTCTCGAAGCTCAGGCGAAAGCGCTCGCCGAAGCCATCGCCGATGCCTTCCAGCTTGAGGGCATTCTCGCCGTGGAGTTATTTGTGACCACCGACGGACGCCTCCTCGTCAACGAACTCGCGCCCCGGCCACACAATAGCTACCATGCGAGCGAGCGTGCGTGCGTCACGAGCCAGTTCGAGCAGCTCGTCCGGGCCGTCTGTTGCCTTCCGCTGGGTGACGTTTCGGTCGTGCAGCCAGCCGCGATCGCCAATCTTCTCGGCGACCTCTGGCTCGGCCAGGAGGGAACTCGCGTCCCGCACTTCGACGCCGCGTTGACGGTCCCCGGGGTACGGCTGCATCTGTACGAGAAACTTCGCCCACGGACGGGCCGCAAAATGGGACACCTCTCAGCAGTAGGCGATACAGCAGAAGAAGCGGTGGCTGCGGTCCTCAAAGCCAAATCACTCCTGTAGCCGCAAGTGACCTCGTCCCAATTGATTCAATACTCTAGCAGACTAGATGCGAAGCAACTCTCTACTTTGCAGTACTTTAGACCAAAAGTATGGAGGTAGGGGATAGGGTGGGTCAGCCGATGTCCTCTGACCAGTTCTCGAGATACGCCTTGAAGTCCGACATAAATCTGCCGGCGTCGGCGCCATCCACGATGCGGTGATCGAAGCCTAGCGTGAATCGCTGAATGGAGCGGATCGCAATCGAGTCGCTGCCGTCCTTATCCGTGATGACCTCGGCCTCCTTGTTGAGGCCGCCGATGCCGAGGATAGCCGCTTGCGGTTGATTGATGATCGGTGTGCCAAACTGTTCGCCGAAGATGCCCGAGTTGGTCAGCGTGAACGTGCCACCGGAGATCTCATCCGTCGCGAGCTTCTTGCCGCGCGCCCGCTCCGCTACATCGACGATCGCGCGCGCGATTCCGAGAAAGTTTTTCTCCTCAGCCTGCTTGATCACCGGAACGATGAGCCCCCAGTCGAGAGCAACCGCGATGCCGATATTGATGTGCTTGTTGTATCGGATGGCGTCACCTTCAACAGATCCGTTGACAATCGGATGCTTGCGCAATGTGACGATCACCGAGCGAGTGATGAATGGCATATAAGTCAGCTTCACGCCATTTTTCTGCTCGTACTTTGACTTCTCGAGCTCCCGCAGCCTCACGATCCGGGTCATGTCCACCTTGAATACGGTATGAACGTGAGGACTGGTCTGTTTCGATTCAACCATCCGCCGCGCGATAATGCTCCGCATCTTCGACATCGGAACAAGCTCGCCAAGCGCAGGTGTAGCAGCCTTCGCAGCCATTGGGCCGGTCGACGCGGAACTCCCGCGACTCGAAGGCTTTTCCAGATGGCTGAGGATGTCATTCTTGGTGATTCGCCCCGCTGAGCCCGAACCCGCGATCTGCGTTAGGTCAACATTGTTGTCCTTCGCGATCTTCCGCACCAGCGGCGAGGACCGCGGACGCTCGGCTGTGCCGGATGCCGTCGTCTGAATATCCGCCGCCGGGACCTTCGCGGCCGCAGCAGGAGCCGGCGCAGCTGGCGAGGGCGCAGCGGCAGTCTTGCCCGCGGGCTTCGCTGCTCCTCCACCAATGACGGCGACGACAATGTTAACCCCGACCGTCGATCCTTCAGCTACCTTGATCTCAGTCAGCGTTCCGGCGACCGGTGACGGAATCTCGGCATCGACCTTATCTGTAGATATCTCGAAGAGCGGCTCGTCGCGCTCAACTTTGTCTCCAACCTTCTTGAGCCACTTGGTAATAGTGCCTTCCGTGATCGATTCGCCCATCTGTGGCATCGGTACATCAGTGCCTGAAGCCGTGGCCGGGGCAGAGGAACTGACCGTCTCTCGCGCTGCCTCCTGGATCGCGGGGGAATCGATTGCCGCAGGGGTGACACTGTCGTCCGCGGGAGAGGCGGCCGTCTCGGCGGTCGCCTCACCGGCTGCTCCCTCGCCCAGCACCGCGACCACCGTGTTCACCTGAACCGTCGCACCCTCCGCGACCTTGATCTCCAGCAGCGTACCTACTGCGGGCGAAGGAATCTCGGCATCCACTTTATCGGTGGAAATCTCAAATAGCGGTTCGTCGCGCTGGACGGAGTCGCCAACCTTCTTGAGCCACTTCGTCAGCGTCCCTTCGGTGATCGATTCGCCCATCTGGGGCATGACTACGTCAGTCGGCATTCGGATTCCTTCCCACGTTTCAGACGCGCAAGTTGCGCTATGCGCCCTTGGATTATAAGGCTTGCGTTTCGCTGTATGCCGCAAGGGCTGGCGCTATCAGTTGCTCGATCGATTCGCGCCATACCATCTGACGCGCGAAGACTCGCCCGAAGTTGCGGGCAGTCGCATTGATCGCCCGCTCGATAGTGACCTCCACGCCCGCTTCGGACTCCAGTTCCAGGCTGGTCACTCCACGGTCCCGAATTCCGCACGGGACGATCCACCCAAAGTCGCGCAGATCAGTTGTGACATTCAGGGCAAAACCGTGCGAGGTGACGCTCTGTGAGACATGTATGCCGATCGCGGCCAGCTTCTTCTCGCGAATCTGTTGCTGTGGGCCGACCGCTTCGGAGTTACCGCCGAATGTCCAGACACCCGTACACTTCGGGATGCGTTTGGCCAGGACGCCGAAATCGGCACAGGTACGGATCAGGACCTCTTCCAGAAGCCGGACGAAGTCGACCGGGCCGAGATAGGGCCCTTTCTTGCCGGGAAGATCGCCTCGCAGATCGATGATGGGATAGCCGACGAGTTGACCAGGACCGTGATAGGTCACATCGCCGCCGCGCCGCACCTCATGCAGCTCGACGCCCCTGCTCGCCAGCAATTCACCGCTCGCCAGCACATTCTCGCGCGAAGCATTGCGGCCAAGCGTGATCACCGGTGGATGTTCCAACAGGAGAAGTGTGTCTCCGATTAGATTCAATTTTCGCGCCGCGACTACGCGAGCCTGGATCTCCAACGCTTCGGCGTAGGCTACGCGGCCGAGATAGAGAAGCTCCACAAACAAATTCGGGTCCTCGAAGCTCGATACGCGAATGGCGAGTTAGACGTTGACCGCCAGGCCCTCGACGCTGCTGAAGCCATCGAGCAACGCCTCGGCGACCGTCGGGTGTGCGTGGATGGTGAACATCATCTCCTCGACGGTGGCCTCAAGCTCGAGCGCAGTGACAGCCTCCGCGATGATCTCGGTCGCGTATGGCCCGATGATGTGCACACCGAGAATTTCGCCGTATTTCGCATCTGAGACGACTTTGACGAAGCCGTCGTGCGCATCGAGGATGGTGGCCTTGGAGTTGCCGACGAATGGGAACTTGCCCACCTTGACCTGGAAACCCTTTTCTTTGGCCTGTGCTTCGGTCAGCCCAACGCTCCCGATCTGTGGGTCGCAATAGGTGCAGCCGGGGACGCGTGTCCGGTTCACCGGCTTGGCGAACTTACCGGCGAGTCGAGCCGCAACCACCAGTCCGGCCATGCTGCCAACGTGGGCCAACTGCGGGAGGCCGCCGACGATATCGCCGATGGCATAGACTCCCGGTTCGGTCGTCTCCATCCATTCGTTAGTCATGATGAAGCCGCGGTCGGGCACAATCTTCGTCTTATCCAACCCGATGTCCGCGGTGCGCGGCGCGCGGCCGACCGCGACCAAGACCCTCTCCGCCTGCTTGCTCTGCGGCTTGCCGTTGGCGTCGGTCCAGGAGACCAGTACGCCATCTTTGTTTTTCTCGATTTTTGTGTCTTTGATCGATAGATTTACGTCGATGTCGCGCTTTTTGAACTGCCGCAGAAGCTCCTTGCTGATCTCCTCATCCTCGACTGGAACTACGCGGGGCAGCATCTCCAGAATGGTCACCTTGGCGCCAAAGCTCTTGAAGATCGATGCGAACTCCACACCGACCGCGCCCGACCCGATGACCACCAGCGACCTTGGCATCTCGGCGATCTTCAGGATCTCGTAGTTGGTCAGGATCGTGTCGTCCGCTTTGTAGCCGGGCAGCATTCGCGCGTCAGAGCCCGTGGCCAGGACGACCTTCTTCGCTTTGACGGTTTCTGCCTTCCCATCTGCCAGCCGTACATCGATGGAGTGAATGCCATCTTTCGCTCCGCCGGTCAACCGGCCGAAGCCCTTGAAGGTGGTGATTTTGTTCTTCTTCATCAGGAAGTCGAGGCCCTTGGTGTGGCGCGTGATGACGTCGTCCTTGCGCGCCAGAACATTCTTCCAGTTGAGCTTCGGCTCGGACACGCCGTCGATGCCGTACTTTTCCGCATGCTTAAGATGATCCCAGATCTCCGCAGTGAACAGCATTGCCTTGGTGGGGATGCAGCCCCAGAGGAGGCAAGTGCCTCCAAGGCGGTCGTTTGCATCGACTAGCGCTACCTTGAGGCCAAACTGCGAGGCGCGAATGGCGCAGGTGTACCCGGCGGGCCCTCCGCCGACTACGGCCACATCGAATATCGTATCTGCCAACTGAATCTCCAATCCTAAGAGCCGTTTCGCCCGATATGTCCATTTTACGCCCGCGTCGCATTGGCTCGCATCCTGCGCGACCGCCCCTTCGTCAGCTCACCAGGCGATGTAGACGCCTTTGCCATCCCATTGCGGGTTGCCGATCTGCTGCATCATGAAGTCCGCGACGTCGGTACGTGAGATACGCATGCCGTGCGGTGGGAGGGCTTCGCCGTCGATGCGGTAGACGCCGCGGGCGCTGCCGTTGGTGAGCATCGGAGGCATGACCATCGTCCAGTCGAGTCCGCTGGTGGAAAGGGTCTGCCACTGTGATACCTGGGAGGCGACGGGCCATTTCAGGAAGGTGTTGTACACGATCTTTTGCACGAACCAGCGGCGCCATGCAGGCTGTTTGTTGAGCGAGTCACTCAGCGCGCCGGCTGAGCCCAGCGCAATGATCCTCCGGACGCCGGCTGTCTCCATCGCCGACATAATGAGTGGGACGGCACGCTCAAGCACGTCCTCCCTGCGCAGGGAGCGTGCGCCCAGAGCGGAGAGGACCACGTCTGCGCCTTGGACAGTCCGGCCTACCGCCAGCGGATCGAATGCGTTGCCCTGGACGACGCGGACCTGATCGCGAAACGGGAAGGTCTCAGGATTCCGCAGAAGTGCGGTCATATCGTAACCCGCAGCGAAACAACGCTCGGTGAGGAGTTGTCCTGTGGCGCCGCTGGCTCCAAATATGGATACCTTCATAACGACCCTTTCGAGCAGCGATGTCCCATTTTCCTCGGCCTTTTCAGGATTACTGTTCAAAATCACAACTCTCTATCTTGCTGCAACTGAGTTGTTTGTTGCCGATTCCCACGAAACCGTTGGCTTGTCTCTCGGCCACCCGCGATGTTGTTCTGAAGAAGTACGATCCTGTGACGTTGAACTCTCCGCCGGGGTACCACTTTCCTCTTTGTGACGAATTCGAGAGTCGATTTTCTAAATCGATGCTGAAGGCGGAGGTCTCTGACAGCAACACTTGGGCTTGGAATCCACATTTCCTGCGACAACGACTACGGCTACTAGCTTTTCTATTCCTCATTAAGGTTTTAATAGCCTTCGTCTCAATGGGTCTTCTAATCGCACACAAACAGATGCAGTTTCCACAGAAGAGATGTCGCTCACGGAGCGCTTGATTCAATAGAATCGG
>Ga0182018_10002604_pt1 | contig 17671 bp, 13 predicted proteins | sample 812P2MmetaG_FD_120490 | JGI IMG/M metagenome (GOLD analysis project Ga0182018, IMG submission 120490) | Permafrost microbial communities from Stordalen Mire, Sweden - 812P2M metaG | ecosystem: Environmental > Terrestrial > Soil > Wetlands > Permafrost | place: Sweden: Stordalen | collected... | reverse complement strand
TGCTGGGCGCGGCGGGGATGAAATTGAAGAAGCGCTTTACGCTGGAAATCCTCGAGTAGTGACTACGCAGCAATCACCGAGGGCCGATCGCGCGACGGTAGCGCGCATTCTGCGCCCTCACGGTCGCCGCGGCGAAGTGGCCGCCGAAATTCTCACCGATTTCCCCGAGCGCCTTACCCGCTTAAAATCTGTGGAGCTGTGGAACGAGAAAACTGCGACGGCGAAACGGATAGCCATTCGCAAGTGTTGGCTTTCGCACAGTCGCGGCGGCCAAGCCATTTTCCACTTCGAAAATTCCGGCTCGATTTCCGACGCTGAAAAGCTGGTCGGTCTGGAAGTTCAAATTTCGCTGGCCGAACGCTTGCCGCTTCCAAACGCAACTTATTACGTGACGGATTTAATTGGTTGCGAAGTCTGCGAAAAAAATGGCACTGCCGTCGGACTAGTTCGCGACGTGCAATTTACGGGCGAAGGAGCCGCCAAGAATCCGATCCTCGTGGTGGATTCCGCGCGCGGCGAACTTCTGATTCCGCTGGCACAGGAAATTTGCGAGAGTGTGGACGTTAAAGCTCACCGCATCGAAGTGGTCCTGCCCGAAGGCCTCCGCGATTTGAACTAAAACCGTCGAATTGTGATCTGAACTCAACTGTAAATTATTGAGGAAAAGGACGGTCGATAAGGCGACAATCATCTTGGCAAACGCCGCAGGAGAAACATAAACGGTAATGCGTTTTGACATCATCACGATTTTCCCCGAGTTTTTCGGCGGCCCGCTCGATTACGGAATAGTGCGTCGCGCGCGCGAAGCCAAACTCATTGACGTGCACACTCACGACTTGCGTAACTTCACGCACGACCGCCATCGCACGGTAGACGATCGCCCGTTTGGCGGCGGCGAGGGTATGGTGATGAAGCCTGAGCCGCTGTTCGAAGCGGTGGAGTCGCTGCTGGGTAAAGATTGTTCTTCTGAGCCGCCTGCCGGCGCCGCGATTGTGTTGCTTTCCGCCGCGGGAAGGCTTTTCACTCAGGAAATGGCACGCCGTTTTGCGAAGCTCGAAAGAATCGTGCTGGTCTGCGGACGGTACGAAGGGGTGGACGAGCGCGTCGCACAGCATCTTGCCACCGACGAAATTTCCATCGGCGATTTCGTTCTCTCCGGCGGCGAACTGCCCGCCGCAATGGTTCTGGATGCGGTCACACGCCTAATTCCCGGCGCGCTTGGCAACGAAGATTCCACAGTCAATGAGTCTTTCAGCGCTACCGGGGACGAGTGGGAAAAGGCGTCTCATAGTGCAGCGGCCAGGCCGGCCGTCTCCAGCATCACGGATAATGAGGTGCAGAGCGCAGGTCGCGGAATCCTCGACTATCCTCATTACACACGCCCACCTTCCTTTCGCGGCTGGGATGTCCCAGAAGTGTTGTTGGGCGGAAACCACGCGGGAATTCTCCGCTGGCGCCGCGCCCGCGCCCTGGAGAAAACGCAGCGCAACCGCCCCGATTTGCTGGAGCCGTCGCCAAACGCAAAGCCCTGATGTAGGTCAGGCGAATCGCTCCGGATCTAATTTCCGTATAGGCAGGGAGCAGGGGTTTCGTTATAATAGCAAATTGTGCGTAGTGTGCTGGCCCCACCTAAGCGGGTCTGCCCGGAAAATGAGTCATGAAACCGATAATTTCTAAAGTACAGCAGTCCCAACTCCGCAAGGATCACCCCGTGTTTCGTCCGGGTGACACGGTCCGGGTGAACGTCCGCTTGAAGGAAGGCGAGGAAGCCAAGGAGCGCATCCAGCCGTTTGAAGGCGTGGTAATGAGCCGCCGCGGTGAGCTTCTGGGCGAGTCGTTTACCGTGCGCCGCGTGAGCTTCGGCATTGGCGTGGAGCGCATTTTCCCGGTGCATTCGCCGATGATTAGCTCGATTGACGTTGTGCGCCAAGGCCGAGTTCGTCGCGCCAAGCTGAATTATCTCCGTCAGCGTAAAGGCAAGGCAGCCCGCATCAAGCGCGTTGAGACATTTGAGAAAGTGGCCGCAGCCACAGCTGCAGAGTAATCACGCGAATCTAATTACGCCCGCTCTGAGAGATCAGGGCGAACTTCTTTGTTTTCGGCCCGCTCGCCAGCGCAACATTCACCGTTTGTGCAAAACTGCGGGTTCGGCATGTGCTAAAATTCGTGGCCGATGGGCAGACTCTGCTGTACGCGGTACGAGCGCGACGCGCGCCAGCACGGATGGCAGCGCATCGCCGGACTGGACGAAGCGGGACGCGGGTCGCTGTTTGGTCCCGTAATGGCTGCAGCCGTCATTTTGAATCCCCGCCGCCGCATCGTCGGCCTAGATGATTCCAAGAAGCTCACTCCTGACCGTCGCCGAGAGCTAGCGCCGCGCATTCGAGAACACGCTTTGGCTTGGGCCGTAGCGGAAATAGAAGCCAGCCGAATCGATGCATGGAATATCTACCAGGCGAGCCGCCAAGCGATGATGGCCGCGGTTTCGCAGCTCTTTCCTCTCCCGGATTACCTTTTGCTGGATGCCATCGAAATTGATTTGCCCATCGAACAGAAAGCGTTGATTCACGGCGACGCGCGCTCGGTGTCGATTGCGGCAGCTTCCATCCTGGCCAAAGTGGAGCGCGATCAACGCATGCAGGAATACGACCAGCTTTATCCCCAATATGGCCTGGCGCAGAACAAGGGCTACGGCACACCGGATCATTTAGAGGCCCTCCAGCGCCACGGGCCTTCACCACTGCATCGCTTTTCGTATTCTCCGGTACGGGAGGCGGGTTGCTGGGCCGTCGGTGCAAAACAGGACATGTTACCTCTAACACCCGCCACGGGTGCCCTGGCCAGCCATGCAGACGACACAACTCTACCGAACCGTAGAACCCCCGCAACTTCATAGCTTTTCCAGTCCCAAACCGTCACACAGCTTCCCCACTGCCGCCCCACGCAAGCGAGGCGCTTAAAAGGCACTGTTATCGCCTATGGCACCAGACTTCGCCCGGTTCATTGCTCCTTGTTTTTCGCGCATGCTAACCTTCTGGCCTGAGCCACAAGTGTGGCCCAACCATGCCACCCCGCCTTAGGTGAAGGCGAGGCTGGCGAAACTACCCATGGCCTTTAACAAAAGCAAAGCGCTGGAAAATGCACTGAAGTTCCTCAACCAGGGCAAAGTTGCCCAGGCCATCGCCGAATACCAGCAAATTCTGCGTCACGACCCCAAGGACCAAGCTACCTTAATGACCGTGGGCGATTTGTATGCCCGTCAAGCCGACCTGGGTCATGCCATTGAATATTTTGAGCGGCTCGCGCAGGTTTATCTGGATGATGGCTTCAACAGCAAGGCCATCGCAATCTACAAGAAAATCGGCAAATTAGCTCCCAACGAGCTTCCCCCTCTCGAACGCCTCGCCGATCTTTACGTTCAGCAGGGCATCTTGAGTGAGGCCCGTCCGCTGTTCTTGCAAATCGCAGAAGCACACCTGAAAGCTAATCGAGCGCCGAAAGCCGTGGAAGTGCTGCATCGCTTGTTAGAGGTTGAGCCGGAAAATCTGCGCGTGCAAATGCGACTGGCTGAACTTTACAACGTCATGGGCCTGAAGAAAGAGGCGGCTCAAACTTATCTGAATTACGCGCAGAGGTTATTCGATCGGGGCGAGAACGATGAGGCCGAAAAACTTATTGAGCGCGCCGTGGAGGTCGATCCCACGAACGCCTCCGCTCTGCTTCTGAAAGCGAAGACGCTGAACGCAAATAGTAAAACTGCGCAGGCAATTCCAATCCTGGAATCCCATCCGGAAGCGAACGCGGGCGGCGATGTCACCAACATGCTCTTGGACTATGAGCTGCAGTCGGGACAAGTCCAGAAAGCCGCGGAACGTGGGCGTCAAGTGCTGGCCCGCGGACACGCGCATTTTGGACCGCTTTACAAGGTAGCCGAGACGCTTGTCGCGAGCGGACAACCGAATGCCGCGCTTCCACTATTGCGTGAGCTGCGCGGCGCCATGATCGAAGCGGGCGAGCAGGACAAGTTCGTGAAGGCACTGACGACGGCGAGCGAGCGTCTGCCGGGAGATGCCGAACCACTGGAAATGCTCGTCGATTTTTGCCGAACTACAAGCGATCCCTTCCGGTTGAATGCCGCGCTTGGCCAGCTTTCCGATGTCTATGCCGCCGCGGGAGACTTTCCGCGCGCGGAAGCGCTGTTGCAAGAACTCGTCGAGAGAAATAAGGACGACGAACGCGTGGTTGCCCGGCTGAACCAACTTCGCGAGCGCTCGGGCGGCTTGCCGGTCTCAGCGCCCGAAGGATTGCCGCCTGAAACCGAGGAGGAAAAAGCCGAGCATCGGATTCCGCAGGCTTCCGTGGCAGTGGTGGCGGTTATTGAAGAGCCGCTCGATGAAGAAACACAACGGTACATCGCGCAGGCTTTGACGGACGTTGATCTTTTTTCGAGCTACGGTCTAACCCAGAAGGCCACGCATCTCCTCGAGAACGTCTTGCAAAGAGCGCCGCGCCATACTCCGACGCTGGAGAGGCTGCTGGATCTTTATCTGGGTGCCGGCAACGAAAGGCGCACGGCTGAACTGGCCGGGCAGTTGGAGCAAATTCATCGCGAGCGCAATGACCAGGTAAATGCCGATCGTTTCGCGGAACTGCGGCAAAGATTCCAGAAGGCAGCGGGAGTATCGGCGGAAGAATTACAGGCTGCTCCGCCCATGGCTGCGCCGGTGACGCCAGAAGCCCAATCGCTAGCGACCGCGGAAGCTTCGCCCGAGATCGCCGTACCGGCAGACAAAACTGCCGAGATGAGCGCCGCCGATATCGCCGCCGAATTCGGCATACCGCTGACAGCCGCCCCGCCCGACCCTGTTGTTGAAGAATTTGCTATCGCCCCTGTGCCCATCGAGGAGCCCGCGACATCCGTTAATGTATCTCCGGCCCAACCGGTCGCAGAAACGCCCGTGACGGCTGGGGAGGAGCTGGATCTATCCGACGAATGGGAAGCCATTTCGCAAGATGTCGTGGATGGTGAGAAAACCGCGCTGGAAGAGATTCCTCCTATAGCTGAGGTGGAAAGTGAAACCGCTCCCGTTGAGGCTGAGACGGAGGTCGCCTCAGAACCTGAACCCGAATCCGAGCCGATTCTTGTCATAGAGGAATCTGAGGCCGAACCAGTCACTGAACAGGTAGCCGTCCAGCCCGGGCCCGCCGAACTCGAGGCCGAAGCCCCGATCGCGCTGGAGATTGAGCCGGAACCGGAAGCGGTGCCGACATCGACTGGCGACTTTGCCGTGCAACCGGATTCATTCGAAATTCATGAGAGCAGCGTCGAAACGGACGAGACTCCCACGATAGAAATCATTGAGGAGCCGGCAGCCGAAGCTCCCCCTGCCGAACCCGTTGCTCCAGTCAATGGCGAATTTGAATTGGAGCTGACGCCCGAACCCAGTCCGGTCGAGAGCTATGCGGGCCCGGCAACCACGGAGGATTTTCTTAACGAACTAGCCGCCGAAGTGGAAGAGCTAGAAGCGCCTGCGAGCGACCGCGCCTTTGTCCCCGCTACTGAAGATATCGACGAACCGGCCCCAATCTTCGCAGCGAGTTCGGTGCCTGCGGCTGCAATTTCAGAGAACGGAAGTTCCAAGACATCCTCCGCTCCCATGCCTGAGATAACGACCGAAAGTTTGAATGAACTGGCGGAGGTTTTTCAGGAATTCCGCAGCGAACTCGGCGAACTTGGTGAGGAAGACGAAGACTTGGAAACACACTACAACCTGGGCATTGCCTACCGCGAAATGGGTTTGCTCGACGAAGCCATTGGCGAGTTCCAGAAAGTGGCGAAAGCGGTACAGAAGGGCAAACCCTTCCGCTACACCATGAACTGCTCGACGATGCTGGGGCTTTCGTTCATGGACAAGGGCGAGCCGAATATCGCCGCGCTGTGGTACCAGCGTGCACTGGAAGTTCCGGGGCTCGAACACGAGACGATTCTTGCGCTGCGTTACGACCTTGGACTGGCTTTGGAAGCCGGCGGAGATTCGTCAGCGGCGCTCGATTGCTTCCGTCAAGTCTATGCCGCAAACATCGAATACCGCGACGTCGCCGACCGCATCTCCACGCTACAGAAACGCTAGGTCCTCCTATCTTTCAGAATAGTAGGATGATTGCTCGATTTCTTCTAAGAGTCCCTAGCGCGCGGTCAGGCTGTGTACCTCAGCAATGTAACCACCTGGGAATTGGATGATCGCCGTAGTTCGGTCGTGCGTGGAGTAAGGCGGAGATAATATCTTCACACCGGCAACTTTGGCCTTTTGCAGTGTTGCGCCGAGATCCTGCACTCGGTATCCGGTTATCTCGCGGCCGAACGGATACGGCAAATGGCCGTCAGTTACCATGACCTGCATGTCTCCAAACAGCGACTCGATGCGTATGCGGCGATAAGTCTCTCCCGCGCGCCCGATTTCGCCTGCGTCGGCGCGCTTGTCATCTGCCACCACCTTGCCGTGGCTGAAGCGTACGAAGCCGTTGACGAAATTGTCGGCTTGATCGCCAGACACGTAGACCCGATTGTCTGGAATCGTTGCAAGCGGCGCGTATTTGGGTGGAGTGAAGTGCGAATACAATTGCATCTTCACGCCTCCGGGCCACTGGATGACTGCATCGATTCCGACTGGGTCCTTGAACGGTTCCACGATGACTTCGGCACCAGTGGCTCGAGCGGCCTTGAGTGCCTGGTCCATGTCGGTCACTAGATATCCCGTCCGCTCCTCTCCAAATGGAAAGGGCAGCGGCGTCTGATAGGCGAAGATCGAAACCAATCCTACTGGAGTCGTCACGGACTGCAACTCGGTGCTGCTCGGCACGGGCAGAACATTTGTCACGGATCGCTTGGACGGCTGGCCATCGAACGTAGCGGCGAAGCTGTCGACGAACGCGTCCAAATCGCGAGGGGCAACATATACATGGGTCGAATCGTATTGCGCTCCGACCGCAACACTCTCGTCGTCAGGGACCTTGCTACCGGTCGCGGGACCCTGAAGCGAAAATAGCAAAATAGCGGCTAGACCCACCGCCCAGCCGAACGTGATGGCGTAAATTCTTTTTCGGTCACGCATCTGCTTGAACCACCTTCCCATGTTGCTTACCTCGGTCGGGGCTGTTGGCGCGAGTCGCGAGGGAATCTTGCTCACGATGGGGATTTGCCGCCAGCGGCCACCAAATGAGGTTCATCTTATTCCAACGAATTCTTCGCCAGTGACTGTGAGCACCGAACGGCCCGGCCTTCGCGCTGAATGCCAAACGCCGGGCCGTCGGAAACGTTAGGCCGACGCTGTGGTCGCTGCGCCTTTAAAAAACGTGAGCAAGTCGGCGTTGATCTGCTCAGCGTTGGTCGTAGGCATGCCATGAGGTAAGCCCTTGTAGACCTTCAACGTCGCGTTCTTCAATATCTTCGCGGACTTGGGTCCCGCAGCGGCGAACGGCACAATCTGGTCGTCTTCACTGTGCATCACTAGCACGGGGATTTCGATTTTTTTCAGGTCCTCGGTGAAGTCGGTTTCCGAGAAGGCCTTGATGCAGTCGTAGTGGGCCTTCATGCCTCCGACCATTCCCTGCAGCCACCAGTGCTCGCGGATGCCTTCCGAGATCTTGGCGCCTGGACGGTTGTAGCCGTAAAACGGCAAAGTGATGTCTTTGTAGAACTGCGGCCGGTTGGCTGCCAGTTGTGCACGGAGGTCATCGAAGACTGATTTGGGCGCCCCTTCCGGGTTCTTTTCGGTCTTCAGCATAAGTGGTGGCACTGCGCTGATGAGTGCGGCCTTCGAGACACGCTTGGAACCATGGCGGCCCAGGTAGCGCGCCACTTCACCACCGCCAGTCGAGTGCCCGACCATAATCGCGTCCTTGAGATCAAGATGTTCAAATAGGCCGGCCAAATCATCCGCGTAGGTATCCATTTCGTTGCCTTCCCACGTTTGCCCAGAGCGGCCATGGCCGCGGCGGTCGTGCGCGATCACGCGATACCCGAGTTGACCGAAGTAGAGCATTTGCCCGTCCCAGTCGTCTGCAGTCAGAGGCCAGCCGTGGCTGAAGACTATGGGCTGTCCCTTTCCCCAATCCTTGTAATAAATCTGCGTGCCATCTTTTGCCGTGATCGTCGCCATGGAGTGCTCTCCTTAGTCTCGGTTTGCTTAATGTGCCTGCGTTCTGTCCCGGAATTCCCTGCAAGCCTCGAATCGGGTCAATTGTACTCTCGTCTTGCTTGTTTGCGACATCGTGACGCTGCGATAGCGAGTGACATCGCTTGATGATGCGGAGTAGATGTTGCGACCGCCGGAATAATCTCCCATAATCCTTACCCTGATGATGAACCGGGTCCTCCGTGTTGTGCTCCTGCTGCTTTGGCTCGAATTGGGGTTGGCGCTGATTCTGGTTCCATGGTCCGAGGTATGGGATATGAATTATTTCCTTTACCAGTACCCGGCGCTGGCGCTTTTTGTGAAAAACCCCTTTCTGCGCGGAGCAATATCGGGGCTTGGTCTGATGAATGTGCTGTTTGCGCTTGAAGCGTTTCGCCGACGGACTGCCATCGTTGAAACCCGCTAATAAACCGATCGTTTGCTACGTCACCGACCGGAAGTCTTTGACTGGCGATAGGAACGAAGCCGCTCTCACATCGACAATATTGCAAAATATTCAAATAGCCCTCGCCGCCGGCGTCGATTGGATACAGGTCCGTGAGAAGGACTTGCCGGGGGGACAACTGCTCGACCTCGCGCGCCGGGTAGTCCACCTCAGTACAGTGGAGGTTGCGCAGTCTAGACGCCCCGTGCGAATAATAGTTAGCGACCGCTTGGATGTGGCGTTAGTGGCCGGTGCACATGGCGTTCATCTCGGACGCGAATCTGCCCTAGCGCGCGAAGTGGTGCGGTGGTGCCGTGCAGGAAATGCACCGGAGGGATTTGTAATTGGAGTTTCCTGCCACAGCGTGAAAGAGGCCCGCGAAGCGGAAAACGCGAAAGCTGGCTATATCTTCTTCGGCCCGGTCTTCGAAACGCCTTCGAAGCAGCCCTTTGGCGCGCCCCAAGGCATAGAAACGCTAGCCGAAGTTTGTCGCGCTGTGCCGATGCCGGTGGTGGCGATAGGGGGAGTGAACAAACAAAACGCGGCTTCCTGCATTGGTGCGGGCGCCGCCGGAATTGCGGCGATCCGGATGTTTCAGGAATCGCCCGATGCGAAAGCTGTCACGGAGTCGGTCGCGTCTATCCACGACTTGCGTAGAGACAAAGTATAATTGAAAGAACCGCCGCTGAAACTATGCGCTGAGCCAGCGGCCAACCGGTTGCCAGCTTTCTTTATGGTCGCAGATCACCTTGATAACAGCAGTGATGGGAATCGCGAGAATCAAACCCATCGCGCCCCACAAAAATCCCCAGAACAGAAGCGATACGGTCAGCGCTAGAGCATTGAGCCGCACCATGGAGCCGACGAGCGCCGGGACTAACAAATTTGCGGCAATGAGGTGCAGAAAAGTGAGCACGGCGAAAATACCGATGAAAGGCGTAACGGTGTGAAATTGTTTCAGGCCTATCAATAAAGGCGGCATCCAGGAAAGAACCACCCCCAGATATGGAATCAGATTGCACGTACCGGAGATAAGCGCGGTGAGGAATGGAAACTCAAGTCCGATCAACAAGAAAAAAAGCCAACTCAAAACGACCAGAATGACTCCCACCATCGCCGTCCCCACCACATAGCTGCGAAGAACCAGGGAGATATCTGTTAGGGTTTCTTTAACTAAGGTGCGTTCGGTGGCCGGAAATAACTGCATGGTCGCGTGCCATACCTGGCGTTTCGCCGCGAGCATAAAAAACAACAGGAATGGTATGAACGTAGCCCCGAGCACCACCTCATATAGCGAACTCAGCCGAGAAAACACAGCCGAGCGAACGGGATGCGATTCGGCGACGGCTACTATATGTTCAGCCTGCTGGCCAACCTGATCGGGAGAGCCAATCTCTGAAACGTGTTCCTCCACGGAAGCAAGCTTTTGTTCTACGGCATTGGCGACTGCGTGCAAGGGTGCGCGATACTTAGGCCAATCCCTGCCGAACTGATCCACACGTTCGACCAGCGACCATGCTACGAACAGCAAAACAGCAATTGTAAAGAGAACAATGATGAGCGATCCCAACGCGCGAGGGATATGCCAGTTCTCCATAAACGTTACGACCGGATCCAAAAAGTACGCGAGCAACACTGCCACCAGGACCGTTACGAGAACAGAAGACGCCCAGTAGCAGAAAGCGATCACAATTCCCGCCGCGATGATCTTGGCAGGCGTGGAATTGTCGTTGACGATTTCAGTGTGTTCCAGTGGCATTCCCGTACGATAACACAGGCTGCGCCGCCATATCCGCCGATGTGCTCACGCATACACCGCTCACGATCCATTCGCTGAAATCCGCGGTCGAAACCATATTCGCCGCTGGTCTGACAGGACTAAGGCCTCGCGATGATAGAATTGCCTCCCGTTTTGCGCGGGATAAGAACAGGAACAAATGGCCAAGCAACTTTTCGGGACGGATGGCATCCGCGGCATCCCGGGTGAATACCCGCTCGATGACGCAACCTTGGATCGCGTGGGCCTAGCGCTGGGGAACTATTTGCGTTCGCAAGGATTCGCACACGATAAAAGTCCCAACGTTCTGATTGGACGGGACACGCGCGAGTCCGGCCCGCATATTGCCGAGAGAATCGCCTGCGGGTTGGCTGCGGGTGGCGCGAATCCTATTTCTGCCGGCGTTCTCACCACACCCGGCGTGGCTTGGCTCGTGAACCGCGAGGGATTCGCCGCGGGCGTGGTGATTTCCGCTTCGCACAATCCGTACCACGACAACGGCGTGAAACTGATTTCGTCCACCGGAATGAAGTTCCCGGACGCGATAGAAACAGCCCTCGAACAGTTTGTCCTTTCATCTCGCGATACCGTCTCGGCTGAAAGGGCGCTGCGTCTTCACGACAACGAAAAGATTGATGATGATTACCTGGCAGGATTAGCCCAGGCAATTTTACCTGGCGCAAACCTCGCTGGAATGAAAATAGTGCTGGACTGCGCCAACGGGGCAGCCAGCAATCTGGCACCTCGGCTGTTTCGCTCCCTGGGCGCGGATGTGATCGCTATGAATCACACGCCCAACGGAAAAAACATAAATGCAAACTGCGGCTCGCTGCATCCGGAATCAATGCAAAAGCGAGTCGTGGAATGCGGTGCGGCGCTGGGTGTGGCATTTGACGGAGATGCGGACCGCGCAATTTTTTCCGGCGTGACGGGCAAACTCGTGGATGGCGACGGAGTTATGTTTGTCGTGGCGCGTTATCTGAAATCGACGGGAAGTCTTAAGGGCAACGTAGTAGTTGGCACTACCATGGCCAACCTTGGACTCGAGCGGGCTCTGGAAAATGCCGGACTGAAGCTTGCGCGCACGGCCGTGGGTGATCGCTACGTCCTGGAAGAAATGCGGCGCATCGGAGCGAACTTCGGCGGCGAACAGTCCGGACACATTTTGTTTCTCGATGACGCCACCACGGGTGACGGAATGCTTACGGCGTTGAAGCTGGCGTCGATTGTTTCTCTCGCGGGACCTCTCGATTCGCTCGTCACAGATCTAAAGATTTTCCCGCAGAAAATTGTAAACGTCCGCACACGTTCGAAACCGCCTCTTGATTCGCTGCCCGAAGTTGATCGCCTCCTCCACGAAGCGGAAAAGGCTCTTGGTAATTCCGGCCGCGTGGTCCTGCGCTATTCGGGCACGGAGCCGCTCGCCCGCGTTATGGTGGAAGCCGAACGCGACGAGGACGTCCGCCGCTGGACCGAATCTCTCGCCGGCGCCTTGCGCACCGCCATTGGCGCGTAATTCTCCGTCCGTTCTATCTGTTCCCACCTCGCCTGAAAAAAGCTGCCGCAGCGGGAACTTTTTGCCTTCTGGGGACATTACAGTTATAGAAGCATTTGAATCGGGAGGACGCGCCGCTCGGAAATGTACTGATCCGAGCTCGTGGTGAGCGATGACCAGCGATGAGCAACTGATCCTGGAACTTCAAAAAGGCTCGGACGAAGCCTTCACCGAACTCTTCTTGCGTTACCGCGAGCGGGTATACGGATTTTTCCGACGGCGTATGAACGATGCCGCGCAGGCCGAGGAATTGGCCCAGGAAACCTTTCTCGCCGTGCTGCGGGCGGTGCAAAGGTACGAGCCCCGCGCTACGTTTCGAGCCTATTTATTTGGCATCGCCTTCAACATTCTCGCGGCGCATCGGCGCAAATCTGGTCTCAACGCAACGCAGTCGGATAGCACACGGGAGGACGTTTCGGATCCGTCTGGAACGAATCCGGAAAATGTAATTTGGGTTAGGCAAGCCGTGGATCGGCTTGACGTCGCCGAACGGGAAGTTTTGTTGCTGCGCGAGTTCGAAGAATTGAGCTACGAGGAAATCGCGAAGATATTGCGTGCGCCGGTAAACACCGTCAGATCGCGATTGTTCCGGGCGCGAATGGCCTTGCGCGAAATCCTGGCAACCACGCCGGGAAATTTGGGAGGGCGGAAATGACTTCATCCACTCATCCTTTTGAACAAGAAGAGGTGATGGCTTATCTCGACGGAGAACTCTCCGCGAATCGCGCTGCGAACGTCGCTGCGCACTTGCGCGAATGCGCAGAATGCGCGGCGTTGGCGGAACAGATGCGCGACGTGTCGGTTCGGCTTTCAGATTGGAGCGTGGAACCCGCGCCTGCAAACTTGACGAAGAATCTGGAAGCCGCGAGAGCCGAACATGTGGTGGCCAAGGTGAGAAAACCCCGAGGATTCACCGGTCGGCTAGGTGGAAAGTTCCCGTTTTTAAGGAATCGTTGGGTGTGGGCGGCAGCGAGCGTCGCGGCTCTGTTGATTCTGGTACTGCGTATCGGATTACCAACGGCGCGACAAGAATCTCGACAATCCGAAGGGCTGCAACTGGCGTATACCGAACAATCGCGCTCGGCCGACACTCCGGAAAGCAAGGCTGTGGGAACCGCATCTGACAATTTTAAGGTCAGACCCGCACCACCTGCTCTTCCGGCCTCCCGAGGGAGCTCACCTAAGTTCAGTTCTAGTTCGGCGGATGGCCAGTCAAACCCCGAGCCAACCGCGCCCATGATCGCGCGAACAGCTTCGGTTTCCTTGACTGTGAAGGAATTCGCACCCTTGGAAGCGAGCGTGAAGGCGATTGCGCAACGCCACAACGGGTACATTGCCAGCCTGACTTCGAATTCCCCGCAGGATGCCGCGCGTACTTTGTCCGCCACTCTCAGAATACCGTCGGCGCAACTCGAATCAGCTATTTCTGAATTGAAGCAACTGGGGCGTGTGGAACAGGAATCGCAGACGGGCGAAGAAGTGACCAAAGAGTTTACCGATCGCGCCGCCCGGATGAAGAATGCTCGCGCGACCGAAGAAAGGCTGCTGGATGTTCTTCGCAACCATACCGGGCAAGTAAAGGACATCCTCGCCACCGAACAGGAAATCGCGCGGGTTCGTGGCGACATCGAGCAAATGGAAGCCGACCAGCGGTCGTTGCAAACGCGGGTTGATTTCGCCACCGTCGAGCTTTCAGTACAGGAAGAATATAAAGCGAGCTTGCAGGGTGCACCTACTGCGACGGCCACGCGGCTGCACAATGCAGCGGTCGAAGGGTACCGCTCAGCAATCGAGAGCCTAATAGGACTTGGCGTCTGGGCACTGCAGGCTTTGCCGACTATCCTGCTGTGGGCCATCGCTCTCTTCGCACCGGGCCGCTGGATCTGGAAACGCGTGCGGCGGACTTCGGTATCACAATCCTAGGGCGTCGGGATGTTCTGACTCATTACTCCGGTTCCACTATTTCATTGCGTGGACGTGCGTCTTCATGTATTCATTGGCCCTGATCGCGTTCCCCTAGATACCCAACCGGAGAGTGGTCATGGCTTCTTCTAGAATTGCGTTAGTTGTCGGGATTACCCTCCTAGCGGCCACTACTGTCTTCTCTCAGGACGCTCAAAAAGAACCGCCTCTTCCGCAGGGTACCGCAAGCAACATCTCTCAATCGAATTCGTCCGCGTCGACGGGGGTCCGAACCCGAGTAGGTGCCAATGTCGCAGCCGCACATCTTGTTCATCAGGTTTCTCCGGTGTACCCGCCCTTAGCCAAGACAGCGCACATTTCTGGAACCGTCGTGCTCCACGTCATAATCGCGACAGACGGGACGATAAAAGACTTGCAATATGTGAGTGGTCCTCCACTTCTGATGAAATCCGCCATAGATGCAGTCCAGCAGTGGGTCTATCGGCCGACGCTGGTGAATGGCGACGCAGTTGAAGTAGACACTACCGTTAGCGTTGTTTACACATTAGGCGGAAAAGATCCGAACAGCGCCGTGGGTTCCGGCTCGCCATCCGAACTGCCAGGCTCCCCGGCGGTATTGCCGCCGTCCCAGACCATTGATTCTTCCCTGGACGCACAGAAAGAAGCGGCGACGACACAAAATCCCACCGCCGCAAATCCCGAACCGAATGCGTCCGCGCCGAAGCCGAAGCGCATCCGCGTAGGTGGGGCAGTCGCATCGGCAAACCTCATTCATCAGGTTGCTCCGGTGTACCCGAAGGATGCCAAGAAGCAGCGCATCACCGGAACTGTCTTGCTCCACGCAACTATTGGGCATGACGGCACAGTCGAGAATCTTGAGTACGTGAGCGGTCCGCCGGAGCTGACGCTTTCGGCCCTTGAAGCGGTGAAGCAATGGCGCTATAAGCCTACGCTCTTGAACGGTGATCCTGTTCAGGTAGACACAACGATCTCAGTGGTCTATACCCTTGGCAACCATTAGATCGCAGCCTTCCAAAGAACGTATAAAACACGCTGGGGCTTTTCAGAAAACGGAGATGTTCGCGCAATTGTTGAGGAGGAAACTGGAGTTTCTCAGCGTAAGTCTTGCCGCGCCAACCGGAGAAGTCACCCAGTTAAGGCCGGAGCTCCTGGCAACCCACGTGCAACCAAAGTAACCGGCTGTCTCTTATCCCGGGGTGGGCCGGTTTCGCCGCGCCGAAACCGGAACTAGGGGTAGAGCAAAGGGGACTCGACGGAGTCCCCTTTTTTATTTCGCCTGCTCTGATTTTCGCTATTTTGCCGAACTAGCTGCAGCCCGAAGTGCTGCCGCAGTTGGAGCACTTGTAACAGCTACCGTTCGGCGTCATCAGCATGCCGCACTCGGAGCATGACGGCGCGTCATCAATCGCGGCGCGCGGGCGAGCGGACGCTTCAGGTTCCGGCACTTTCATCACAGTTACAGGTGCCGGGGCCTTTGCTTCCGGTGTAACTACTGTGACGGGACCCGTTGGATCCCCCACGGTAACTTCGCCATCGAGATAGTCTGGCGAGATAAACTTGCCGCCCAACCACCGCCCGATGTAATCCACCACCGACTTTGCGTAGCGGATTCTCGGATTGCCGGTATAGCCGGACGGCTCGAAGCGCGAGTTTACGAATTTGTCGACCAGGGCGCGAAGCGGAACTCCGTACTGCAACGCAACGGAAACGGATAGCGCAAAGGCGTCCATGATGCCGGAGAGCGTGGAACCTTCCTTAGCCATCTTGATAAAGATTTCGCCCGCAGTGCCATCGTCATACTTGCCTACAGTGAGGTAGCCTTCGTGCCCGCCAATCGAAAACTTGTGGGTGATGGAGCTGCGCTCGTTAGGTAGCTTGCGCCGCCTGGTTCGGTCAAAAAGTTCCTGCTGCTCGTGAGGAGGAACCTCAACCTTGGTGAGAGGCGCTTCGATGGCAGCTGATGCCGAGGCGGGTGCGGCTGCCGTCGCGGGCTTCTCTTCTTTCTTTTTGCCAGAGACAGATAACGGCTGCGAGCCTTTCGAATTGTCGCGATAGATGGCCACAGCTTTGAGTCCGAATCTCCAGGACTCACCATAAGCTTCCATGATGTCTTCCACCGTGGACTCTTCCGGCATATTAATGGTCTTGCTGATCGCACCGGAAAGAAAGGGCTGCGCGGCAGCCATCATCTGCAAGTGGCCTTTCCAGGAAATCGAGCGGCCTCCCGGAGTAGCCAGCGAGCAGTCAAATACCGGCAGGTGCTCTGGCTTCAGTCCCGGCGCGCCCTCGATTGCCCCATTCGCATCGATAAAGTCCACAATTTGTGCCACTTGTTCCGGCGGATAGCCCAGATTCATCAGCGACTGCGGAACCGTGTTGTTCACGATTTTGATTACGCCGCCGCCCACCAGCCGCTTCTGCTTCACCAGTGCGAGGTCGGGCTCGATTCCGGTAGTGTCGCAATCCATCATGAAGCCGATCGTCCCGGTTGGAGCCAAAACGGAAACTTGAGAATTCTTGTAGCCGAACTTCTCGCCCAGTTCGAGCGCATCGTCCCACGACTTCTGCGCTGCATGCAGCAAGGACGGTTGCACGTGCTCTTCCTTGATCGGCCGCAGAGAATCGCGGTGCATGCGAATTACGTCAATCATCGCTTCGCGATTCCGCAGGTAGCCGCCAAAGGGTCCCATGCGCTCGGCAATGCGCGCTGACTGCGCGTAGGCCTCACCGGTCATCAGAGCTGTAATCGCGCCGCAGAAGTCCCGTCCCCTATCGGAATCGTAAGGCATGGCCAGCGACATCAGCAGCGCGCCGAGATTCGCATAGCCGATCCCGAGCGGGCGAAAATCGTGCGAGTTACGCGCGATTTTCTCGCTCGGATAGCTTGCATTGTCCACCAGGATTTCCTGCGCCGTGATCGTTACGTCCACTGCGTGGCTAAATCCTTCCGTATCGAACTGGCCATTCGAACCCAGGAATTTCAAGAGGTTCAGCGATGCCAGATTGCACGCTGTATCGTCCAGGAACATGTACTCGGAGCAAGGGTTAGAGGCATGAATGCGATCCGTAGCCTTGCAAGTGTGCCAGCGATTGATGGTCGTATCGTATTGCATCCCTGGATCGCCGCACTTCCAAGCAGATTTGGCCATCTCGTGGAGCAAGTCTCGAGCGCGAAATTGTTCTACTGCCTTGCCGTCATTGACGTTGCGTGTCCACCAGTCGCGGTCTTCCTCTACTGCGCGCATGAAATCGTCGGTGACGCGCACGGAGTGGTTTGCATTCTGGAAAAAGACAGAAGAATAAGCTTCGCCGTCAATTGCAGGATCGTAACCCTGCTCGATCAAAACTTGCGCCTTGCGCTCTTCCTTCATCTTGGACTCGATGAACTCCATGATGTCGGGATGATCCACATTTAGAATCACCATTTTGGCGGCGCGGCGCGTCTTGCCACCGCTCTTGATCACGCCGGCGAAGGCATCAAAACCCTTCATGAAGCTCACCGGGCCGGATGCGATCCCGCCGCCGGAAAGCGATTCGTGGCTACCGCGCAAGGACGAGAAGTTCGTTCCAGTACCAGAACCCCACTTAAACAGCATGCCTTCGGTCTTCGCCAGGTTCATGATCGAGTCCATATTGTCTTGGACCGAGTTGATAAAGCATGCCGAGCATTGCGGCTTAGCCTGAACCCCAACGTTGAACCACACCGGCGAATTGAACGCCATTTTTTGCTCGACCAACAAGTGGGCGAGTTCATCGCGGAAAATGTTCTTGGATTC
>Ga0182018_10002602_pt1 | contig 17677 bp, 11 predicted proteins | sample 812P2MmetaG_FD_120490 | JGI IMG/M metagenome (GOLD analysis project Ga0182018, IMG submission 120490) | Permafrost microbial communities from Stordalen Mire, Sweden - 812P2M metaG | ecosystem: Environmental > Terrestrial > Soil > Wetlands > Permafrost | place: Sweden: Stordalen | collected... | reverse complement strand
TTCCACTCGTTATACCAGCCTTCGTAGTCGCTGGATGTGATGCGATTGAGGCTGGCCATGACTTCGCCGAACTCGCTGGAGCCGTAGCTGGCGGCGCCGAAGGCACGTTTGGCCTCGAACCAGTACTCTACGTTGTCGGGGAAGAAGGGATATTTCTCTGGCGTGGAGGCAGTTGCTGTAGCTTTGCTCCCCGCTGACGGTGCGGTTAAGGTTTGTGACATTGGACTGTTTCCTCTCGTTGAATGTTTTGAAGTGAATGACCGTTCTTGAAGCGAAGAATGGACCCTCGACTAAAGCGCGGGATCGACAAGCGCTCCGTAGGTAATGGCGCGCGATATTCCGGCCACATCCGGCACCGGATATGGACGCCCAGTCATTGGATTTCCCCCGTCTTGCTGCTGGAGCATTCCAACGACGACGATGTCATAGGTAGGATCGACCCAGAACCAGGTTCCGTGCACGCCGCCCCAGTAGAAAGTGCCCGCGCCGTTCGCGCCGCCGTTGAAACTTGCGCGCGATGGATCGAGCACGATGCCGACGTTCATGCCATACCCAATCCCCTCGAACGGCTGAAGGAAATGCATGGGCACGCCTAGGGGGAGCAGGTTGCTCGTCATCAGCTTGACCGAGTTTGGCGACAGTATCCGGACACCATCGAGCGTGCCGCGATTGCCCAGCATCTGCGCAAAACGCATGTAATCCTGCGTCGTGGAGTAAAGCCCGGCGATCGCCAGCAGGTATTTCGGCTTCACCCCTGGGGGAGTTCCTGCCACGGCTGGAAATGGCGACTGGTCTGGCGCGAGGATGAGCTTGAGATTCTGGTCCAGGGCATAGCGCGGTGCGATCCGGTCGCGTTGATCAGGTGCTACGTCAAAGCCGGTATCTTTCATGCCCAGAGGTGCAAAGATGCGCCGTTCGAGCAGGGTGTCGAGTTGCTCGCCGGAGATGCGCCGGAGAATTGCGCTCTGCACCTCCTGCTGAAGACCGTAACGGAACTCGGTACCGGGCTGCGATTCCAGAGGGAGCTTGGCAAGTTTGGGAATGATGTCGTCGTTCGTGCCGCTCCAAAGATCGGCCTTGGCGTACATCTCGTCCACCTTCAGATTTGTGCTGCCGAACGCGGGACCGAAGGCGAAGCCTGCCGAAGACGCCATGAGATGGCGCATGGTCATGGGGCGATCGAGCGGCACGAGCTTGCCATCCTGCAAGACCTGCAAATCTGCGAATTCGGGGATGAACTTCGTGACCGGATCGTCGAGCTGCCACTTGCCTTCTTCATAGAGGAGCAGCATTGCGACGGCGATGATCGGTTTGGTCATCGAGGCAATGCGGTAGATGGCGTCTTCGCGCAACGGCTCACGCCCTTCAAGCGTTTGGTAGCCATAGAAGCCGGACTTTACGAGCTTGCCGTGGCGGGCCACCATGACACTGATCCCGGCATAATGACCAGCATCGATCTCGGCCTGCATGGCGGGGTCAATGCGTTTGAGGCGCTCGGCGGAGAAACCCACAGAGGACGGTGAAGCGATCGGCAGCGGAGTTGCCAGCTTGGCATCGGCATGGACCGGATATTCGTTTGACATGAGATTAACTCCTTTTCTGTTTGGGATACTTGCCAATTTCGAGTGGGCTCCAAAAATATCACGTACACGTCTTGCTAAGCCACAAATAAAGCGATTAATCACTCTTTTTGATAAGATTGATGAAAAGTGAGGTTGGATGCCAAAAATTTCCGAGGAAAAGCGACAGGCCCGTCGCGACCAGATTTTAGCCGCTAGCTGGAAGTGCTTCTCCCGGCGAGGAATTCATTCCACGTCGATGGAAGACATCACTCGCGAGGCAAATCTTTCTTTTGGAGCCGTTTACCTCTACTACAAAAGCAAAGATGAGCTCATTCTTGCTGCTTTTTCCTCTGCGTTTCAGGAAATGCGAGCGCTTCTAGTCCCAATACTGACAAGAGAAGAGGCGTATCCGCTTCCTGTTCTTGTCCGTAAAATCACAAGGATTATCACCTTGCACGCGCAGCGAGACAAGCTAAATTTTGGCGTAGCCTTCCTTATGGGCTGGAGCGAAGCTCAATCCAATCCCAAGATGAAGGAGCTTATCGGCGGTGGTCAGGAACTCTATCGCGAAGCGCTCACCACAGTCGTGCGTAAATGGCAGGAACGTGGCGACATTCCGGCGGAAGCTAAACCAGGAAACGTCGCCAGGGTAATGCTCTCATTCTTCCTGGGCTTCATCGTTCAGTCGGCAATGATCGGCGGGATCGATCCGGATACGGCAGCGAAGGGCATCGAAGGCTTGATCTCTAGTCAGTCGCCTCCGCGTCGTTGATGCCTGGAAGGCATTAGTCCTGAGAAGTCGGCCAGCGTTTACCAATCTGTAATCGCTTGTGTTACTGCTCCATTGACGCTCTACCCATAGCTGTTCTACGGTTATTGGCAGTGGCCAAAAAATCCGATTTGCTTCCCGGAACGCTCGACATGGTAGCGCTGCGTTCTGAATAGGCATCCGATACCGCGAACTGCGCTTACGCTTGAGGAAACAGATGGCCATCTTTCGCCGTATATGGAAGTTGTTCTTCCAATCCAGCTTGGATCGAAGGATCGAGTTTGAACCGAAGTCGCATATTGACCGGCAGGGCGAGGACAACGTTGCCCACGGACTGTCACGCAAGGATGCACGACGTGATGCGGTCTTAAGATTCGGGAACCCGTCTGGCACCCAGGAACGGGCCACAGTAGAAGATGCAGCTCTGACTCTGCACAGCGCCTTGGCCGATATGCGGTATTCAATTCGCCAGCTGTATCAATCACCCGGCTTTGCGGCCACTGCAGTGCTCACGATGGCGCTCGGCATAGGAGCTAATCTGGCAGTATTTCAACTGCTGTACGGAGTGATGTTCGCGCATCTTCCGGTGCGGCAGCCGGCGCAGATTGTTTCTATCCACACGATCCGGTCGCCCTTTGATGGGCAGTGGTTTGTTTCTTATTCAGCGTACCGGCGGCTGCGCGAGGCGACGTTGAGCACTTCGCAGGTATTTGCGCATTCAGGTATCGGCGACGGGGTTTTTCAGTCGACGGGCGCATCCGAAAGACGGATCAGATTCCAAATGGTGTCGGACAACTTTTTCGCGGTGCTGGGGATCTCGCCAGCGTCGGGTCGGTTTTTCGGGGAAGGGGAGGATTCCCAGGAAGAATCGGAGTGGCCGGTCATCCTTGGCAACGGCTTTTTCAAGGAACACTTCGGGGGCGACCGAGCGGCCATTGGACAGCGGGCTAAGCTCAACGGCGTGCCGATTGTCATCATTGGAGTAGCTCCCGCCCGATTCAATGGAGTGGTGCAAGGAGATGCTCCGGATGTTTGGCTTCCTTTAGCGGCACAGGCGACAGGGCGGTTTGGCACCTGGTTCGATTCGTTGGGGCCGGGCTATGGTGTACACCTGACAAAACCCTATCGGACGCAGCCGAGCATTTTTTGGCTATGGGCGATGGCGCGCGTTCCGAATGCAGCCGAACCAGTTGCAGCAGCGCATTGGATGGCAACGCTCGAGCCCGATATTGCAATGATGGCAGCGGCTTCAAAAGATGCGCAGGTACGGGCAAGGGTACTCGCGTCTCATGTGGAACTTGTGTCCGCGGAGAACGGCGAAGGAACGTTGAGCAAGAGATACTCCCTGCCGCTAAAGATATTGCTGGCGATGGCAGGTGTGATTCTCCTGGTGGGATGCCTGAATCTGGCCAACCTGCAGATGGCTCGGCTGTTGCAGCGGGAGCGGGAGATTGCCATACGGATCGCGCTGGGTGCAAGCCGTACAAGAGTGCTTCGCCAGATTGCTTCCGAATCGGTTTTGTTGGCGGCGATTGGTGGACCTCTGGCTTTCGCAACGGGCCGAGTCTCGAGCGCGCTGCTCTTGCATTGGGCCTCCGGGCGGGGGACGGATATCGCAATCGATCTGCATATTGGAAGTGCTGCATATTTGATGGGCATTTCGGCGTTGCTCGGAACTCTGGTGTGTTTCGGGCTGTTACCTGCATGGTTGCATACGAGAAAGAGCTTTTCGACAGCTGTTAAGTCAAGGGTTGGCAGTGTGCCCAGCCAAGGCAAAGCAGGCCAACGATGGTCAAATCTGCTGCTGGCGAGCCAGGTGAGCCTATCATTATCGCTGGTTTGTGCCGCGGCGCTGTTCGCAGAAACACTCCGCAATCTCTCCAATATCGATACGGGAATGGATCGCGAACATCTTGTCTCTGTGAGCCTGGATATGAGAAGCACTGGCTTCGCAGATCAGGAGAAGAACCTGGCGGCGTTTTATGGGTCACTCATTGAACGGCTTAAAGCTCTGCCAGAGGTGCGCGACGCGGCGGTCCAGATGTGCTCAGTTCCTGACTGCGGCTGGAACACTGCCCTTCATGTTTATGGAAAACCCGAATTAGCCGAAGCGCAGTTGCATGGGGAAGAGGATCACGTGGGTCTGGGATATTTCAGAACCGTCGGCATTCCACTACTGCAAGGTAGAGATTTCACAAACGCCGATAATGAGCACTCGCAGAAAGTCGCCATTTTGAATCGAGCCTACGCGCGCAAGCTTTTCGGGGATGCAAGCCCCATTGGCCACTGGATCGGATACAAAGATGACCACCAGTTTCTGATCGTCGGAGAAGTTGCTGATGCGCTTGTTGACGGCCTGCGTTCGGCCGCGCCCCCGATGGTGTATATGTCCATCGATCAGGGTCCGGAGCCCGTTCAGACAATCGATGTGAGGTCGCGAGGTTCATTGCAGACACTGCCGAGCGAAATTCGCGAGAGCCTGCGCGCGTTGGCTCCGGCCTTGCCCGTGACAGAAATTGTACCGCTCGACGTGGAGTTTAACGATGGTCTTTCAACGGAAGATTTGGTGGCACAACTTGCCGGCGTCTTTGGTGGACTGACCCTGGCGCTAGCAGCACTAGGGTTTTATGGATTGATGTCGTTTCGTGTGGCACGAAGAACCTCCGAGATAGGAATGCGGATGGCGCTGGGAGCAACGCGTGCGCGCGTGCGCGCCCTGTTTCTTCGCCAGACACTGGGGATTTTGCTAGCCGGGACCATTCCAGGAGCAGCGTTGTCGTTTGGAACAGCATACCTGACGCGGAGACTTCTGTACGGTCCCGGTGCGATGGACGTGTGGGCGCTCGGCTTCGCCGTCTGTGTTCTCGCCGTTGTGGGTGTTTTGGCTGCCATCGTGCCGGCACATCGTGCCGCGTCGATTGATCCCATGCAAGCGTTGCGCAACGAGTAGGCCCGATAAGGAGGACGGAATGTTTATTGGCCATGAAGTCCCTGCCCGTCTCCCAATCACCGAGTGCTGTCCTGCCCAAATCTCATAGCCGATATGTAGCGCTTCCCCGCGTAAATCTTTCTTACCTTGATTACGTCGACTGGAAACGGATGAATACGGTTCTGAGTTCGATGGACGCATTCAGCCCGGGATGGAACTTGTTGCTGCGCACGGCTACAGGCACGGAATCTCTAGCGGGTGAACGGGTCAGCGCCGGGTTCTTTCGCACCCTGGGTGTAAGTCCCGTGCTTGGCCGGGATTTCTACATCGGCGAAGACGACCCCAGTGCATCCCATGCGGTGATTATCACCTATGGAACGTGGCTGCGGAGGTTCGGCGGCAGGAAGGATGCGATAGGGCAAGCGGTAGAGCTAGAGGTTCTCGGAGATTCCAGTCTTTCTCATTGCGGGCGAATCACCGGCTATCCGGAAGTGATCCTGCATCGTGCCTGAAAAGTCGGATTTTCAGTAACTTCCCACGTGGGTCCCATCCGGGAAGATGAAGTTGCTCAAACCATGTTCCAAGGAACTTCGCTTCAAATCGTTAATGGCGATAAGATGCTCGCAAATGTTACCCGGTCAGATGCGTACGCAATTCACCAAAGGAACGGCACTAGGCGGTGCCTCACTCTATTTTGATACTCCGCATAGCCGGGTAGGTTCTTCACCAAGAAAGTCTCCTCATTAAGTAATCGCAGTATGAGCGCAGGCAACATCAGGGCAATCACAAACAATCCCCACAACGAGCCGAGCGAGAGGGGTATGCCAACTAACAGGAGGAACGCTCCCATATACATCGGGTGGCGTACCAGTTTGTATAGTCCCGTCGATATGACTTTCTGTTCGGGAGCGACCTCGATAGTTGCCGAGGCGAAGGTATTTTCCTTGTACACAAAAAATACGATGAGGAACCCGAGCGCGACAAGAACATCACCTGCTAGGGAAACATAAGGCGGCAGTGGCGTCCATGCAAGGCGATGATCAAGCGCGGAAACAACCAGTATTGCGGCAAACCCTATTGACGTGATGGTCTGTGTGATCTTTTGGCTCATCTCCTTCTCGGCCGTTGGTCCGGCACGCACCCGTCGCTCCAGGAGCTTCGGGTCTTTTGTCATGAGGTACATGGTGATCGCAAACGCTGACGCTCCGAATACCGCCAGGAAGGCCCATGCTTGCCAATAACTAGGCGTCCACGCCGGAACAAATAGTAGCGCTGCCATGACGAGGAGCAAGAAAAAGAAGCCAGCGAATGCTTTTTTGTTCGAATCCTTCAACGGCCCTCCTTTCGTACTGGAACTGCCGGAGGTGCCCGACTTGCGGCCTGGAGACCGGATGCCTACGGCTCGCCACTCTCAAGCCAAAGAATAAGCTCGACCAGCTTGAATCTTCAAACTGCCTGAAAAGTCTGGTTTTCAGTAAACGGACCTTTGATTCCGCTCTTGGCAAGATATTGGTTCCCGGCTTCAATGAAAGCGATACAGCAAACGCGCCGCGTGTGGCCGTGGTGAACGAAGTGCTGGCGCGTCATTATTGGCCGAACCAGAGTGCCATCGACAAGCGTCTTCGGCTTAACGATGACAAGGATCGTGAAATGGAGATCGTGGGGGTAGCCAGGGCGAGCACGTACACCCGTCTGGGTGAAGGCCCGACCGAGTATCTGTACTTGCCCCTGGCGCAGAACATACACTCGCGCATGACGCTCGTAGTTCAATCCTTTGGCGATGCCGCGAGCCTGGTACCCGAGTTACGTGAGACGGTGCGCAAACTGGACGCCAACCTGCCTGTCTATGATGTGCGAACGATGAGTGACTTTTACCGAGAGGCCGCGGTCAGCCTGCCCAAGATGATCAATGAGGTTGTGGGCGCCATGGGTCTGATCGGACTGCTGCTGGCACTGTTAGGCTTGTACGGGCTCATGTCCTACTCAGTTGCCCGCCGCACCCGTGAGATCGGCATCCGTATGGCGATCGGTGCGAATCGCGCGTCGGTTGTGCGCATGGTTCTCCGGCAGGGGCTGGTGTTGGTTCTGACCGGCTTGGCCATTGGGCTCCTGGCAAGTTTTGCCGCCGAGAAAGGCATAAGTGCCCTATTCAGCTCGACGACGCGCGATCCGCTCGCGTACCTAATCGTCGCGCCCGCGTTGCTCGCGGTCGCGATGCTCGCTGCCTGGGTGCCCGCGCGCCGTGCCGCACGCGTGGACCCGAGCAGCACGCTGCGCTATGAGTAAAAAACGGTTAGCCATTACAACCGCTAGTCGACGATAGATCGCCAGGTGGACGACTGGGAACGATCATTCAGCGCGCAACGCATGCACTGGATCCACGGTAGCGGCGCGCCGTGCGGGAAGCCATGTACCAGCAACTGCGAGCAGGGGCAGCACACAGATCGCGGCAACAAGCGCCAGAGGATCTTGTTGCGAGGTGTGGAAGAGTTGATCCTTGGCAAAATGGCCGGCGAACAGAGCGATCGGCAAGCCCGCAAGAACGCCGAGGATTGCCAGTAGGCACGCCTGGCGAAGCACCATCCACATTACGTTTGCTGGACGCGCACCCAGGGCCATGCGAATGCCGATCTCCTGTGTGCGCTGCGAAGTAATAAAGGACAGCACGCCATAGATACCGACCAGCGAGAGCACCAGGGCGGCGGCGGCAAAGGCCCCGAAAAGCGCCAGGACGAAGCGGGGCCCTGAGTAGCCGTACATATCGAGCATCTGACGAAGGCTCATGACGTCCGTAACCGGCTGATCTTTGTCGATGTTGTAGATCACGCGGCGCAAGGAGGCAGCCAGGCTATTGGCCGGCATGGCGGTGGCGACCAGAGCATTGCCCACAGCCTGCGGCGCGATACTGTAGGGCAGAAAGATCTCGGGGTAGACCTGACGATAGGTCGCGAACTCGGGGACATCCTTGAGCAGGCCCACCACGGTGAAAGCATCGTCCTTCAACTTGTTGATGTCGTCGGGCGAAAAATCAGGCAGCCGGATGACGCGACCGAGTACATTCTCTCCGCCAAAATAGCGTTGAGCGAACGCTTCCGAGATGACTGCGTCATGGGACTGCTGGGCGATCTCTCTTTCATCCAGGAAATGACCCGCCACCACCGCGCGTCCGGAGACGGCAAGATACCCGGGATCGACGAGGTGGAGGGAATTCCAACGCTTGTCTATCGGCTGACCGGAGACCTGCACCTGAACACCGTTTATGTCGAGGATGGGTGGGGCATCGTCGACGGTGACAGCCTTGACGCCGGGAACCTGGCGGGCGCGATCGAGGAACTCGCGGTAGAAGCGCAACTGGCTCTCGGCTGTGGAATAGCGGTCCTGACCCAACGGGATACCCATGAGCAAGGTGCGATCAGTCGAGAAAGAGATAGGCACTGCCTCGACGGCGAGGAGCGAGCGGATCATGAGTCCAGCAAGCATCAGAAGCGCCAGAGAAAGCGCGATTTCGGTGATGACAAAGCCGCTGAGCAAGCGGCGTTGGGCGGGCCTGGCGGAGGCGCGGACACCGCTGCGCAAGGCGTTGGCGAGCCGCGGGTTGGCAACGTGCCATGCCGGCGCCATGCCGAAGAGGATGACTGTAAGCACCGCGACCGCCAGCGAGGCAAGCAGAACCGGGATGTTCATGCTGACCACAGCCTCATCGGGAATAGTCTCGTAGGGCACGATGCGCAACGTGGCTTGAAGCCCCGCGTAGGCAAATAGGAGCGCGACCGGAACAGCCGTGAAGGCGAGCAATAGGGACTCGGTGAGTGCGTAGCGCACAAGACGCCAGCGTGAGGCCCCTACGGAGGCACGCACGACGAACTCGTGTTCGCGATTGACGGCGCGGGCAAGCAGCAGGCTGGAGACATTCACGCACGCGATGAGCAGCAAGACGAAGACCGAGCCCAGCAGAAGATAGAGAGTGCCGGCAAGATTGGATTGGAACATCTGGTCGAAGGGCAGGATGCCAAGGCGCGCCTCCTTGGGAAAAACGCTGGGCGCGGTCTTGCGAAAATCTTCAAAGATGGGCTTCAGCTCGCCGGCAGCTTTGGCGTCTGTCATCCCGGGCTTGAGACGTCCAACCAGGGCGAAAAACCGCTGGCCTTGAATCTGCTTCTCATACGTCATGTTGATAGGCAGGTAGACGTCTCCGCCTCGCCAGAGAAAGCGCGGAGGCATGACTCCGATGATGGTGCGCGGATGACCATTGAAGTTGAGAACGCGGCCAAGCACGGAAGCCTTGCCGCCAAAATGTGCTTGCCAATAACGATAGCTGAGAAGCGCAACCTCTCCGCCGCCCGGCCGCACGTCCGCTTCCGTGGATGGACGGCCGAGCACGGGGTCGACGCCCAAGATAGCGAAAGTATTGGCCGTGATGTAGTTACCGCGGAGGCGCTGCGGTTCAGTGCCCCCGGTAAGGGCAACGTCGCTGATGGTAGAGGCTGTGACACCGCTGAAGATGTCAGTCTTTTGCACGATCTCTTCGAACTGTTCCGGAGTATAGACCCGCCAGCTACAACGCGGCATGTCGGGCTGGCATATCTTCGGCGTAGCCAGGGTATGGACATCACGATATGGGAAAGGATCGATCAGAACGCCATAGGCCACGCTAAAGACCGCAGTTGTGGCGCCGATTCCCAGGGCGAGGGTCACAATGGCGGTGACCGCGAAGCCAGGATGCTTGCGTAGTTGGCGGAGGGCGTAGTGAAGATCTTGTCGCAGAACCTGCATTGGAACTCCTTATCAGGTGTTACAAGGCCATGTGGAATGCTACACAAGATGCATGCCGGACGACTACTGGGCTGCTCGGCCGCGATACTGGCTGCGGGTCTCCGGTCGGGGGCGCGGCGTGCGGTGCTGCCGAGCAGGCGCTCCGGCACGGTGACGAACTTTACAGCACCGACCGGGGTTCGCGACCCTCGGCGGTGCGGGACGCCGGGTTCACCGCAGATGCTCGTACCACCCTGCACCGGAAAGTAACCATCCAGAAGTAAAGACACGCGCATATCTGGCCGAAGAAGTTGGTGTAGATCCCTGTGCGCCGACAAGCCGTTCGGGTTACGCCTTTTGGATGTTGGAGAAGTTCTATTCACCCTCGATTGTCCACTACCGTGCCGTCGGTTCCATCCCATCCGGCTCCGGGAAGACGATGGGCGAGATCTCAGAGTGTATTCCATTGGCTTACGATCTTCGCATTCACTGCAACCGCAGTTGCCCAGCAGGAAAAGAAGGACTTGACCGCCCTCAGCCTGGAAGAACTGAGTAATATCCAGGTTTATACCGCCTCGAAGCATATGCAGAACGCCAGCGATGCGCCGGCTTCGATCACGGTCGTCGACTCCAACGAGATCCAAAGGTTTGGCTATCGCAATTTGGCCGATATCCTGCGCGGTGTGCCCGGCTTCTATCTCACCTACGACCGCGATTATACCTTCGTCGGCGTACGCGGCTTTGGACGGCTGGGAGACTGGAACAGCCGGATTTTGGTATTGATCGACGGCCATCGTATCAACAATAACGTTCTCGGCCAGGCGATGTTGGGCAATGAGTTTCTGGTGGACGTGGACATGATCGAACGAGTGGAGATTGTCCGCGGGCCCAGCTCTTCCCTCTATGGCGCGAACGCCTTTTTCGCGGTTATCAACGTCATTACCCGTACGACGAAACAAGTGAAGGATTGGGAGCTTTCTTTTCAGACGGGAAGCTTTGGCACCTATGAGGGCAGAGCAACTTATGGCCATCAATTTCACGGCCTGGGCGTGCTTTTCTCCGGCACTTTCTATGACAGCAAGGGCCAAAGATTGTTTTTCCCTGAATTCAACAGTCCGGCTACCAACAACGGTATTACCAGCGACACCGACTACGAATCCTACAAACACATCCTGGCCACGCTTACTTTTCGCGGATTCACGCTGCAGGGATTATTCAGCACACGCGACAAGGGGGTTCCGACAGCGTATTTCGGAGGCGTGTTCAACGATCCTGGCGATTTCAACGTTGACAGCCATCAGTATGTCAATCTCGACTACCAGCACTCGATCAGAAAATGGCAACTGGACGCGCATACCAGCTATGACCAAGCTCGCTTGCAGGGGCCGGTTCCTGAGGCGCCCGTCATGGCCCGCGATCCGGTTGTGCTGGATACGTTCTCGTTCCGCGGAAACTGGTGGACGGGTGAAGTCAAAGTGAGTGGTGATCTCCTGGAACGAAACCACGTTACCTTGGGTTCGGAGATTCGGGATAACCTTCGACAAGACCAGGGTGACCTCCTTAACCCTCCCAACGTGTTTAGTGAAGAGCCGAACAGTTCCTTGATCACCGCCCTCTACGCCCAGGATGAATTGAGCATCACCAGCCGCCTCACGCTAAACGCCGGAGTTCGTTACGACCACTATTCCACTTTTGGTGGAACCACCAACCCGCGTCTGGCCCTGATCTACCGCCCCACTTCGAAAACCACCCTCAAGCTGCTCTATGGCGACGCTTTTAGCGCTCCCGACGTCTATGAAATCTCCCCTGACTTCGGGAGCTTTTACGACGACAATCTCAAACTCCAGCCGGAGCACATTCAGAGTTTCGAGGCGAGAGTACAGCAGCGACTGGGACAATACTTTCAGCTCTCCAGCGGTGTTTATCGCAACCGGATTGATGACCTGATTACGCTTGTCTCAGTTCCCACTGATGGAAACTTCCAGTACCAAAATAACGGCAATGCACAAGCCACGGGAATGGATCTTGAGTTCACTGGACGCGCGACCAATGGCTTACAGGGAAAGGCCAGCTTCGATTACGTGGATGCGTATAACGACAGTGCCGGGCACCCGTCGCTGGATAACTCCCCCCGCCGTTTGGCGAAGTTTAATCTGACGGTCCCGCTGATCGAGCAATCGTTGCTCTTAGGGGTCGACGGGCAGTTTCTGGGGAGACGCCTGACACTCTCGCAGGATTCCTTGAGCAGTTATCAGGTCTTCAACCTCACGTTGCTAGGACATGAGTTTAAAAAGCATTTGGACGTGGCGGCCAGCGTCTTCAATGTCCTCGACAAGAAGTATTTCGACCCCGGCCGCCCGGAGGACCCGGAAGACGCCATTCAACAGGACGGAAGAAGTTTCCGGATCAAAATCACTGCCCGGTTTTGAAAGAACAGTCCGTGGTCAGCGAGTCTACAAAACGCTCTGACGCCTGGACGTCTTTGAACGTGACCAATGAGTTCATCACCGATCCGCTTGACCACCGTACCGCCGGCTGCTCACGCCAACTGGTCAACGCGCTGGATTAACTCAAATACCCGACACCACCCCCGAGTCCCGAAGGGACGGCGCCAAAAGCTAATTTGGACAAGTCTGGCAGAAATCCCAGGTGTAGACGGGAGGCGACGAGATTGATAGAACTGAGTAATGTGGTGGCAGGCCATGAGTTGAATTCCAAAATAGACCACTCTTTGCCCAGGGGGATGAAGGTAGCCCGCAAGGCCGCCTAAGACATCCGTGGGGGCGGCAGCACGAATTTCCCGGTGAGTGTGCAGTGATGAAGAATCCCGCAGGGCCTAAAGGTCCCAGGCCATCAGTCTGGTTTGGACGGCCCTTAGCCCGCACCCTTCAGGGATGTACCGTGATTTGCACGGCAGGGTTGTGGGTCGCGGTTGTGCTCGCGTATGGGCCGACCACCGCCACGCCGGTGATTACACTGGCCACCGGCACCTACATCATGCCGCAGAGCACGACGATCACGGATGCGACCGCAGGGGCGACGATTCTGTGGTGCCATTCGGCGAGTGGCGCGTGTACGCCGGGCACCACGTATACGAGCTCGATCGATATCAACCTGGCGACGGCGGAAACCGTTTGTGCGAACGCCGCTGGCCAAGCGCAGAGTGCTACGGTGTGCGCGACCTATACTGCGGGGAGCTCGACGGCCGCGGCGGCGCCTACTTTTTCCCTGACGGCCGGCGCCTATACTGGATCGCAGATGGTTACGCTCTCGACCAGCACGCCTGGCGCTGTGATCTACTACACGCTCGACGGGTCGACGCCGGACTACACTGCGACGCTTTATACGGGGCCTATCCGGGTCTCGGAGAACACTACTGTGAATGCGATCGCCGGCGTGGTGGGGGCGCAGTCTCTGAATGAAGACAATGCGACCACCAATTGGAAACATATTGAGACTTGCACTAACGATAATCCCGGTGGGTGTACGGGGCCGTTAAACCCGACTCCTCCGCCGAACTATAACTGTTGCACTCCGACAGCCTCTTCTTCGCCCGGTGGGAGGATTCTTCGTGGCTCGGCGTGCGTGCCTGGCGGCGATGGCACCTGCATGCAGTTTAGCCAGACTCCGCTGGCCAACCACCAGACCAATGCGCTGTGGCCGCGCAGGGGCGCCAAGTGCGACCGCTGCACGTGGTTTGTTTCGAAGTCAAATGTGTTTTACGGGGCCAACTCGGCCCAGGCTTCGGCGTTTGAGCATGACCAGCAGGATTTCGACAAGACTGACAATTACAACATGCAGTTCGGTATGCAGTGCCAGACCTGCACCGGCTCAGCGAATTGGCAGATCGGCGGGACTACGAATACTCCGTGGATCTCTACCGGCATTACGCAGCAGTTTGCGGCGAATGCATGGCACAGCATGGTGAAGGAAGATCACTGGAAACTGTCGGAGCTTACAAGTAAACCGTGCTCAAGTGGGGGTACCGCTTTCCCTTGTGAGTACTATACGAAGCTGATTCTCGATGGCCACGTGTATAACATGCAGGACCCCAGCATGTGTCCCAACAGGCCCACCGGGTCCGCCGGGACGGGATGCACCATCACGGCCGACTACCTGGAGACCGGGTTCGGATCGAATGTAAGCGGCCAGTACCAGATTGATGGCTCGCCGACGAACTCGCCGGTTTCACTCGATATGATTATCGACGGCGCTTCGTTTACGGCGTTTTACGATCCTTCGCCCGTGGCGACAGCTACGTATACGGTCACTCGATAACTTCGCCCGAAGGCGGACGGCAGCCCGCGACCTGCGTCGTCGGTCAGCACGACACCGTAGCTGGTGGTCCTGCTGCCGCGTTCGCGTGATATTCTCCCGCAAAAGGAGTCAACCGATGGAACCAACAAAACCCAAACTGCCGAGCGAAGCGGTACAGCTCTACAACCTCTTTATTCACGGTGAGCTGAGCCGCCGTGCCTTTATGGACGGTGTGCAGCGATTTGCGGTAGGCGGCCTGGCAGCGGCGACAATTATCGAGGCGCTGATGCCAAATTACGCTCTGGGCCAGCAGGTGTCCCGGACCGATGACCGGATCAAGGCCACGTACGAGACGGTCCCGTCGCCGCAGGGCAACGGAAGCATCAAAGGATATCTTGTGCGGCCTGTCAGCGCCGACACACGGTCCGCGACGGTGACGAAATTGCCCGGCATTCTCGTGGTCCACGAGAATCGGGGTCTGAACCCTCATATCGAGGACATCGCGCGACGGTTCGCCCTGGCCAACTTCATGGCGTTTGCGCCGGACGGCCTCACCTCTCTGGGCGGCTTTCCCGGCGACGACTACAAAGGCGGCCTGATGTTCGCCAAGATCGACCGTAACAAAATGGGCGAAGATATGGTGGCCGCGGCCAGGTGGCTGAAATTGCGCCCCGACTGCACGGGGAAAATCGGTGCCACCGGTTTCTGTTACGGGGGCGGCGTCGCGAATATGCTGGCGGTCCGGTTGGGACCCGATTTGGCGGCGGCGGTGCCGTTCTATGGCTCTCCTCCTGATACAGGGGACATCCCGAGGATTAAGGCGGCGATCCTGGTCCACCACGGGGAACTCGACACGCGGCTGGCGGCGACGTGGCCGGCGTACGACCAGGCCCTGAAGACGGCAAACGTTGCGCACGAAGGCTATATCTACCCTGGTGCCGTTCATGGATTCAATTGCGATGCGACGCCGGAACGCTACAACAAAGCCGCAGCCGATCTAGCTTGGCAGCGCACGGTCGACTGGTTCAACAAATACGCGAGTGGCTGAATCCGTCCGTCTTCTAAGGATAGCAAGCCCAACCGGGCCACGGATCGGTGATGCCGTTCGTGTGAACTTCGATCCCGCTCTGGTCTAGCCCCAGGAACCATTTCTTCACACCTTCCTGTCCCCGAAACTACCCGGCCTGCACTGACCGAGCGTAAGCGGCTTCTGAAGGCTAATGATTGGCGACGATTGAGAGAACGGTGATGTCATCTGCCTGCCCAAAACGGAGAGCTGCCTCAGCAATGGCGGACGCGGGTGAGGTGCTGAGGCTGGCAGTACGTTCGAAGCCGAAGAGCTCGTGGCGGCAGGTGGCCTCGGGAACGCCGTCCGTGAGCAGGGTGAGGCGATCCCCGTGGAGGAGCTGAAACGTCTGTTCGGAAAAGACAGCGTTAGGGTCGAGTCCGAGTGGCAACGCGGGTGGGCTGAAGAGCTCTTGACCGTTGCAGTAGGGGGCGAGGTGGCCGGCGTTCGCTAGGATGAGGGTGCCGGAAGGTGAGAGGCGGATCGTCAGGCAAGTAGTAAAGCCGGATCCTCGACCGACCAGGCGGCGGTTAAGCCCGGCGAGGATCTCTGCCGGCGAGCCGGTAGTTTCCACAAGACAGCGGAGAGCGCCGACAAGCATGGATACGGTCATCGCCGCTGGAAGACCCTTACCAGCGACGTCGCCAAGGACGATTAGGGTATCAGGCTGGGCATTGGGGATCGAGGCGGGCAGAGGGAGAATCTGGTAGAAGTCGCCGCCAACCTCCTGGGCGGGGTGATAGGCGGTGCTGATTTCCAGGTTGAGGATGCGGGGGAGGGTTTCGGGGATGAGGAGCTGCTGAAGCGAACGTACGGCCTCGAGGTCAGAGGTGTAACGCTCTTCCTGAGCTCGGGACTTCGCGAAGCGGCGAATTAGAAATGCGAGCAACGCCACGATGAAAATGAGTTGAACGAACGCCTGGATCTGCACCGGAAACGGAGTTTGAACGACGTTCCACTGATTGATGGTAGCCAAGGTGCGAGGCCACCAGCCGAGTTGGAAGGAGAATAGGATCAGGCCACCAAGGATTCCCGTGCCGTAGAGCAAGATTGTCGGCACGAAGAGCAGGCGAGCGTTGCGGCTGCCGGCGAGAGCGCGGCGAAAGAGCAAAACGAGAATATACACCTCGATTGGCAGGTCGAAAAGGACTCTCAGGCTGGTGGAGGTTGCCGGTGACGCATACCGGAGTAAATAGAGGACCACGTTCAGAGGATCCAGGAGCGCCACAACCAGCACTGCATGCCACATCAAAGTTCGCCTTGCCTCCAGCACACGAGAGAAGAAGAAGAGAGCGGCGGCAAGGCCAAAGGCCCCGAGCGTTTCCGCGAGGAAGTCGCGAAGACCGAGGGGAAAGTTCAGGATAAAATCGCTGACGGTAAGAGCTGCCAGTAGCGCGCTCATGAGCAGAAGGATGGCAAACCAGAGATACTCTCGTTCCGATCGACGGAAAAGATACAGGCCAAAGACCGTGACACTGATGACGGCGTTTAGAATTCCGACGGCGAAGAAGCTGACGACCTGAGTCAGTCGCTCCGCTTGCGACAGGCGGAACAGGTGCTCAAGTAGGGTGTCGTCTCCAAACAGTGCGCCGCCATAGCGTGGGCCACCTCCGAGGTAGGCCGCGAAGGTGGGGTGATGCCAGACGCGAATCGCGATTTGAAGCGTAGCGCCGGCGGGCGCGGGAGCAAGATGGTAGAGAAAAGTCTGGTTGAAGCGCAGACTTCCGTGGGGTGGCATTCGGCCAAATCCGCCGATTTTCTTACCATTCTCGAAGACCTCGTAGTCGGTGAGAATGGAAGGTAGGAGAAGAGCCAGAGGTACCGCCGTTGAGGGAGCCTGGACAGTGAATCGGTACCAGGCGAATCCGCTCATGTTCTCGTAGCCCTGGATTGACCAGGGCTGGTCGGAGCGGAGCAGCGGCCACGCAGAATCGTCGAAAGTGGCCGAAGCCCAACGGGGATCGTCACCGGGGTGGAAGCGCCACTGGCCATCCAAGGAAACGACGAGTTCATGATCGGTGATGAGAGAGAAAGCCGCGGGATGCGCGGCGCCCATGTCCGCTTTGCTGACCGCGATACCATTTGATTGTGCCAATGCCGAATGCCCGATCAGGGCAAGGATTCCTAGGGCAAAACTTAGGAGCTGCGGTCGGGATCGCATGGCAATGACCCGGTAAAGTGTACCCTATACGCCACCAGGGCGGCCGGAACGCTACAACAAAGCCGCAGCCGATCTGGCTTGGCAGCGCACGATTGACTGGTTCAACAAATACACGGGTGGCTGATTCCGTCGGTCTTCGCAGGGATAGCAAGCCCCAACCGGGCCACGGGATCGGTGATGC
>Ga0182018_10002600_pt1 | contig 17697 bp, 15 predicted proteins | sample 812P2MmetaG_FD_120490 | JGI IMG/M metagenome (GOLD analysis project Ga0182018, IMG submission 120490) | Permafrost microbial communities from Stordalen Mire, Sweden - 812P2M metaG | ecosystem: Environmental > Terrestrial > Soil > Wetlands > Permafrost | place: Sweden: Stordalen | collected... | reverse complement strand
TCATGGAGGGAGGCTTCCCGGTGCTCCTGCTCTTCGCCGGCCTCGGCCTGGTGATGGTCAAGCGGAGCCGCGAGGCCGCCCGGTCGAACGACCCCTTCGAACAGGCCCTCGGTCGGGCGGTGGCCTTCACGGTCATCGCGATGCTGATCATGAACCTCATCTGGCCGTTCCTCTCCAACGCCGGACTCCCTCAGGTGCTCTGGTGTCTCCTCGCAATCGCCGTGCCGCGCCTCGACAACCGTGGTGTCGTCGCGGCTCCCCCCGCCGCTAGGGCGACACTCGTGCCGATAGGACGTGCGCCATGACGCTCCGCCGACAGTTGAGGGTGCTCCGGCACCGGGCCGGCCGCTGGGCCGGCGGCCGCCGTTGGCTGGCCTCGATCTCGCTCCTGGCGGCCATGGGAGCCACCGCGGCGCTGCTGGTGCTCGTGGTGTCCGAGAACACGGTCAATGCGACCGGCGCCCCGGCCAAGGCCGCGGCCCCCTCGACGGCCAAGAAGGGTGCGGCGCCGAAGAGTGGCGTCAAGAAGAAGACGACGACGCCGACGACCAAGCCGGTCGGACAGACGGTGCCGCTCGGCGTCTACGCCGGGCCCGGCGCACCGGTGGCTGCGACCGCATTCTCCGCCGATGCGGGCGCACCCGTGCCGTACGCGTTCGACTACATCGACGGCTCGACGTGGCAGAGCATCTCGGACCCGATGTGGTTCCTGCAGCGATGGAGCGGTGCCAACTTCCGCATGATCTGGGGCGTGGAGATGCTGCCGGCCACCGGCGCCACCCTGGCCGCCGGGGCGACCGGCGCCTATGACGCCTACTTCAGCCAGCTCGCCTACACGTTCGTGCAGAACGGCCAGGCGAGCTCGGTCATCATGCTCGGCTGGGACCCCGAGGACCCCACACTTCCGTGGGCCGCGTCCACCAAGACCGCCGCCGCCGACTACGTCTCGTACTGGCGCCAGGTCGTGACATCGATGCGCTCGGTCCCGGGCGAGCAGTTCCAGTTCGCGTGGGATAGCGCGGCCGGGTCCGACCCGGTCCTCCCGCCGGATCTCTATCCGGGCAACGGTTACGTCGACATCGTGGCCACCGACGCGTTCGACGTCGGCACCCCCGTCACGAGCTCGGGGTGGGGCTCCTACGCGGCCGAACCGTACGGGCCCGACTGGTTCTCCAACTTCGCCAACAGCCACCACAAGCAGCTCATGATCGCGAAGTGGGGCCTCGCGCCCCGAGGTGCGTCGGGCGGCGGTGACAACCCCACCTACGTCAGCCAGTTCCTCCGGTGGGCCGATGGCCGACACCTCTTCGCCGCCATCACCTGGGACTACGGCAGTTGGGCGGTGACCGGAGGGTCGTTCCCGAAGGCGGCCGCCGAGCTGCACACCGTCGCAGAGGCGGGAGCGGTGGAACCCATCGCGAAGGTCGTCGACTCGTCCGCTTCGCACTGACGGTCGGTTGAACAGAGTCCTCGGGCAAAGGATGTGACGGGCGATCGCGCGTCCGACCTCCTCTGAAAGGCCGGTGGTTACCGCCGCGTCGTCTTTAGAGGTTCACGACCGAGGCGTCGAGTGGGCCCGTTTGGGCACTACAGGCCCTGGTCCACGACTCGATCGAGATCCGCTCTCAATCGCGCCGGGTCGGGGCGCAGCCCGGTGGCGGTGGCGAGCGCCAGAAGCTCAGCTCGCGGCACAAAGGTCCGGCGCGCGTCTGGTGGATCGGACGTAGTTCTGCCACGGGCACGCCGTCGCGAGTGAACATAAAGCTCTCGCCGTCGATCACAGCCGCGATCACCTTGGCGTGTGTCATTCCGGAGTTCTCGCTCGGCGATGGTCTTAGCCATGAGCTCTTTGTGGCAAACAGAACTACGGCCAACGACGACCTGGGGTGGCTCGAGGCCGTCGCGTCGACCATCTGAAGCCACAGCGCAAACCGGGCAAGACCGCGTGTGTTGGACTGAGCCCCGTCTCAGCACATGGTGATGCCGTCCACTCGGCGTCTAACCCGAGAGTCCGGGACTACCGGCCTTCCGAGCCCGATCTGGTGACCAGCTCGAGGTTTCCCTCGGTCCGCCATCGGGCCAGTTCGCCGGTGCGAAACGCCGTACCGGCCCCGAACCGGTCCTCGACGAAAAAGTCTGCCGAGAGGTCGTCGCAGTTGCGGTAGCCGGATGCCACTCCGGCCCCGGCCACCAAAAGGTCCCCGGCCATGCCGACGGGCGCCTGGCGGCCGTGGGCGTCCACAACGTGGACCCGGGTGTTGGCGATCGGCCTGCCGACGGTGACCGGTTCGCCGCGTTCGACGCGGCCGAGCGTGGCGTACGTGGTCGTCTCGGGTGTGCCGTAGGCGCTCCAGAGCACCCGGCAGCGATCGAGAAGCTGGTCGGCCAGCACGTCGGTGAGCAGCCCGCCGCCGCTCAACATGGCCAGCCCCCTCGATGCCCGGAAGCCGGTGTCGATGAGCGCCCGCCACTCGCCCGGCGTGGCTTCGACGAATGAGATCCGTTCCTCGGTGATGAGCCGGCTGAGCCGGCCGCCGTCGTGTGCCGCATCGTCGGGTGCCATCACGATTCTGGCCCCGGCCATGAGCGGCATCCAGAGCGCCGTGGCCGGCGAGCGGTACAGGGTGGACGGGAGGACGACGACGACGTCGGCCGGGCCGACGCCGAGCTCGGTCGCCATGGCGGCGCAGAGGTTGACCACCGAGCCGTGGTTCGTGGCGACGCCGACCGGCCGCCCGCGCCGCTGCGTGTACTGGAGCGCACAGAGCGCCCCCGGGTCCCGGTTTTTCACCGCGGTGGTAGGGAACGGCACCGCGCCGGGAGGCTCCAACACCAGCACCTGGGCCGACGACACGCCCAGCCGGCCACGGAGCGACTCTTCGACCAGTACCGCCGTCGCACCCGAGTCGGCCACGATCACATCCAGCCCGTCGGTCTCGTCTCCCGGGTCGAGAAGCAGATGGACGGCGCCGGCCTGCAACACGCCGAGCATCGCCGCGGCCAGGTCGGCCTTCGGCGTTGACAGGAGCGCCACCGCGTCGCCCGGCTTGACCCCGGCCGCGCCCAGCCGATGGGCCACCTGTCCGGCCCGCCGCACCAGCTCGCCGTTGCTGACCACCTGCCCGTCCGCGACCACCGCCGTTGCCGCCAGCGATCTCGCCGACTGCCTGGTCACCAGGTCGTCGACGGTCGCCGGGGTCCGGATGGTGGTCGTCGAGTTCCATTCGATGAGATCCTGGCGGTCCTGCTCGGAGACGAGCGAGATCCGGGAGACCGGGGTCGTCGGCTCGGCCGCCACGCCGTCGAGCATGCGCAGCCAGTGCCCGACGATCCGCACCGCGCTCGACCGTTCGAACAGGTCGCGGTCATAGAAGAGCCGGCCTGCGATGTGGCCCTCGGGCCGCTCGTCCAGCTCCAGCTCGAGGTCCATCTTGGTCGTGCCGACGGCGCTGCCGATGGCGCTCTCCATCTGGTGGATCGACCAGGTGGGGTCCGGTGCCACGACCGGCGGCTCCAAGATGAACATCGTCTGGTAGATCGGGTTGGCGTTCGGGAGCGTCGCCGGATGGATCTCGCGCACCAGCCGTTCGAACGGCACCAGGTTCTCGAGGCCATCGAGCAGCTCGTTGCGGACCCGGACGACGAGCTCGCTGAACCCGGGGTCGCCGCCCAGTTCGACCCGCAACACGAGCGGCGTGATCGAGTACCCGACGACACCCTCGAACTCAGGCCGCTGCCGGAGATCGGCCGCCGTCGCGAAGACGACGTCGTCTTGACCCGAGTATCGGCCGAGCAGCAACGACCACGCCGTCGCGATGACCTGGAACAGCGTCGCCCCGGTCCCCTGCCCGACCTGGCGCAGGCGGGCCACCGTTTCGTTCGGCACCGACAACGGCACCACGCCGCCCAAGAAGCGCTGGGTCTCGGGCCTCGAGTGGTCGAACGGGAACCGGAGCTCGGGCGTCGGCGTGAGGTGCTTGCGCCAGTGCTCGATGCGCCGCTCGACCCGGGGCTGGGTGATCCAGTGCTGCTCCCAACGGGCGTAGTCGACGTATTGGGCCGGCGGCTCGGCCAGCGGCGACGGCGCGCCGAGCGAGAACGCGTCGTAGAGCGCCACCAACTCGGGCAGGACGACCCGATAGACGCTGACTCCGTCGAACACGAGGTGGTGCATGGCCAGATAGAGCCGGTGGTGCTCGGCCGAGAACCTGATGAGCCGCGGCCGCAACAGGGGCCCGCGACGCAGGTCATAGGGGGCCATGGACACCTCGGCGGCGATGCCGACGGCCCGGCGCTCGGCCTCCTCCATACCGAGGTGGCTGAGGTCGATGACCGGGAGGTCGAAATGCGGCGGGGGCCGCAGGACCTGGATCGGCACGCCCTTCTCGGTGTCGAACGTGGTCCGCCAGGCCTCGTGACGGCGAACGATCTCGTTGAACGAGCGTCGGAAGGCGTCCAGATCGAGTGGCCCGTCCTTGCGGATCGATATTGCCTCGTTGTAGCTGATCTGGTTCGGGACGAGGAGGCTCAGGTACCAGAGGGCTTCCTGGGCCACCGAGAGCGGCGCCGGGCCCGGGTCCACGCCAAGGGGTTCAGTCACAAGCGAGGTTGGCTGGGCCCACGGGTGCGTGACGGCTGGGTTGGCTCGGGTGGACCTCTCCGGGCCCAAGTGCTGCTGCGCCGGCCGCCATGTGCCCCACTCCTCGAAAGAGCCGTGCGAGCTGCCCCGGAAACACGCTCAGCGATCGATGGTAGCGGCCGACCCCCTCCAATCCGAGGATCCGGACCGGGGGCCGGATCCGGTCGCCGTCGGGCTCCCACGGCACCCCGAAACCCGCCGATTTGACCCCTTTCGGCCGTCTACCAGGGCTGGGACAGGGATTAGACGGCCGTGGGACGCCCGATCCGTACGCTGCCTGTACGAGCTCGGGTGCATCCGAGATTGCACGACCAGGACCTGATATCACCCAGGCGATGGACCGAGACCCCATCCCCCGGGGTCGCCGAAGGGAGCGAGTGGCGTGGCCAACACGATGACCGAAGACCAGGGCAGCACGAACGGGGCCCACGGCGGGGTCGGCCACCTCCTTCGGATGGCCAAGACCCAGTGTGGGGTCTCGCTCGCCTTCGCGGCGCTCCGCAAGGCCGACGGAGGCTTCGCCATCGCCACGTTCCCATCCCTCACGAGCGACCCGAGCTGGTCGGTGGAAGCGATCGACGAGCTGGTCCGCCAGACCTGGGAGGACCCCCACCTATCCGGCGGCACCGTCCTCGTGCGTAGCGGTCGCGTGCTGAAGGGCATGTGGACGGGCCAGGGCCACCACATCAAGCTGGCCGCCGCCGCCCTGAGCGATCCCGAGGCACCCGAGCACCCCTGGGGCCTGCTGTGCGTCGCCGAGCCCCTGGCCGGCCACTTCGAGCAGGACCAACTGAACCTGCTCGGCAGCCTGGCCGGGCGGCTGACGTCCTACCTCCGGGCGCGCCAGCAGGTCCTCGAGGGCGTGCCGGCGTTCGACCAGCCCGCCATAGCGACACCCCCACCCCCACCCTCGATCCCGGAGCCGGGCCAGCCCGCCTACGAACCGATGGTCGAGACCCCGGTTGTCCCCGGCATTCCCTCGGCCGTCGAGCCCGGGCTCGCTCCACCGTTCGTTGGCTACATGGAACCCGAGACCTCCGAGTTCGACGAACTGTTCGACGACACCGATGACGAGCACCCGCTCGACTCGGCGGCCGACGCCTTCGAGCCCGCCGGGACCAGCTGGGGCACACCCATCTCAGGTGAAGGGCGCGAGTCGCGCTCGGACGACTGGGAGTTCCTCGGCCTCGACGAGGTGGAGTGGGTCGAAGCGGTCGCACCCGCCATCCCGACCGTCGCCGAGGAACCGGTGCTCAAGATGCCGACGCAAGACCTGACGGCACCCGCGCCGACGGCGCCGACGGCGACGCCGTCCACCTTCGGGACCCGCGACCACAAGCCCGTGGTGATCGCTCCAGCGACCGGCGTCGACGACCTCGACACCATGCTCGGTCCGGATCCGGTCACGGGTCTGGCCACGCTCACCACCCTCGTCGGGCGCCTCAGCGCGTCGCTCGCTCACGTACGCAACAACGAGGGCGTCGTCGGCCTGATCCTCGTCGACGTGGCCGCGGCGAACGCCGAACCGCTCAGCACCAACGCGCTCATGACCGTGGCGGGTCGGCTCACCAACCACCTGCGCGATCGCGACATCGTCGCTCGGGTCGGTCCGACGATGTTCGCGGTGCTGGTCGACCTCCGTCCCGGTGCCGTCGACATAGAGACGATCCGCGAGCGCTCCGTGTCAACCCTGACAGCGGGCATCGAGTCGAGCGCCGGCGGATTGACGGCCCGCTCGTCCGTCGCTTCGGCGACCGCCGGCAGTACGGTCACCGCTGAGGAGCTTCTTCGCCAGGCGGCCGACTCGTTGCGCGGGCGATGACATCTGCAACGTCGCTCACTCGCCGTAAGGAGGAAGGTGCAGCCACCCTCGCAGGACCCGGAGACTCCGGAGCCCGGCGAAGCCTCCGGGCAGATGGAACATCGCTCCCTCGGCCAACTGGCCGTGCGTGGCGGTGGCTACATGGTCGGTCGCGAGGCGATCGGCATGGTCATCCGACTGGTTGGGGTCATCTTGGTGGTCCGGTTGATCGGGCCGCGTCCCTACGGGATCTACAGCGGTGCGGCTGCATTCGTCCTCGTCATAGCGACGGTCGCCCAGATGGGCTCCGAGGTCTACCTGATCCGCATGACCGGCGACGTGGAGGCACACCACTACAACCAGGCCTTCACCTTCCTGTTGGTGACCTCGGTCGCGGCGACCGGGATAGCGGAGGGCCTGACCTTCGCACTCGGGAGCCTGCTGCGTCCGATCGGCGTGCTCCTGCCACTGCGCATCCTGCTGCTCAGCATCCCGGTGAACGTGCTGTGGGCCCCCTCGCAGGCGGCGATCGAGCGCCGCTTCGGATATCGGCTCATGGGCATGCTGGAGCTCGGGGGCGATGTGGCGCTGTATGCCACCGCGGTGCCGTTGGCGTTTCTCGGTGCCAAGGCCTGGGCCCTCGTGGCCGGGTACTTCGCGTGGCAGACATGGCTGTTCGTGGCGAGCTGGGTCACCTCGGGGCTCCGGCTGCGCTGGGACTGGTCGATGCCGGCCATCCGGGACATGTGGCGCCACGGCCTGAGCTACTCGACGGCCCAATGGGTCAACCGTCTCGCTGATCTCGTGAACCCGCTCGTGGTCGGAACCTTCCTTGGCGCGGCCGGTGTCGGCTACGTCGCGTTCGCGCAGCGTCTGGTCGACACCATCGCCTTCGCGAAGCGCGGCGCCTACCGGCTCGGAATGGTCGCGATGTCACGGGTGGGAAGCGACGAGAAGGACCGGCTCCGCTACTCGATCGAGGAAGGCTCGCTGCTCCAACTCCTCGCGCTGGCGGTTCCCTTCGCGTGCTTCGGGATCGCGGCCCGGTGGCTGGTGCCGGCGCTCTTCGGCCACGAGTGGACGAGGGCGCTCCCGCTCTACAGCCTGCTCGCGCTAGCCACCATGCTCGGTGCGGCCGGCTTCATCCAGACGACCTTCCTCTACAGCCGGGGCCGCAACATGGCCGTCACCTCCGTCGCGGCGGTCCAGGGCATCGCGCTCGCCGTCGGGTCGGTGATCCTGGTCAAGCACATCGGTCTCGACGGCTACGGGGTGGCGTGGCTGCTCACGCTGGCCAACCTGGTGGTGGCAGACCACATCGTGCGGAAGATGTTCAGCTTCAGCTACAAGAAGATCCTCCCGTGGGTCGTCGTGCTCGCCCCGCCGATCCTGTTCCCGCTGCTGCCACTGCCATGGGCATTCCTCCTCCTGGCCCCGGTCGCCCTGGTCCTCCTGCCGCCGATGCGCGCCGAGGTCCGTCGGATCGTGGGGTTGATTCGCTCGTCGATGCTCAGCCCGCCGAAGGGCGCGCTGTTGGAGCCGACCCCATGACCATCGAAGACCTGTCGGTCGGCGTCGACCTCGTCGACATCTCCGAGGTCGCGAAGTCGGTCAAGCGATTCGGCGACAAGTACCTGCGCCGCGTCTACACCGAGCACGAGATCGCCAGTTGCCAGGGCCCGCCAGACGTCGCCGCCGGTTCCCTCGCGGCGCGGTTCGCGGCCAAGGAGGCCACGTTGAAGGTGCTGCGTCCCGACGGCGCGCGGCCCGACTGGCGTTCGATCGAGGTCGTCAGGCTGCCCAACGGCTCCTGCAAGCTCCGACTCCGGGGCGCCGCGGCGCGCCTGGCCGTCGAGCGGGGCCTCGGACCGTTTGCCCTGAGCATGACCCACGAGGCCGGATTGGCGGCCGCCGTCGTCGTGAGCGGATCCGCGTCTGGCTACGACGGAGAGCCGACAATGGAACGCCCCGAGCCATGAGCGAGGAACGAGTGTTGAGGGATCAGATCCGCCAGGTGATCGACGAGCACGCACGCCTGGCCGTCCCCATCGCGACCCTGGATGACCAGGCCGACCTCTTCTCGGCAGGGATGACCTCGCACGCCAGCGTGAACGTCATGCTGGCGCTCGAGGACTGCTTCGAGGTCGAGTTCCCCGAATCGATGCTGCGCAAGTCCACGTTCCAGTCGGTGGCCGCCATCGGCGCGGCGCTGTCCGAGCTCCAGTCGGTGTCGGCATGAGGATCGCCGCGGATCCCTACACCGAGCTGCGCAATCGGCTCTTCGAGGCCGAGCTCCTCTTCTCGACCGGTGTCGACGGCCTCTACGGCCGCTCGGACACCTACCAGGGCATTGCCGACGCCGTCGACCACCTGATGCACCGGTGGGGCCACGACGTCGGGGCGACGGTTGTCCACCTGCCCCCGCTGATCGCCCGCAGCACCTTCGACTCGACCGACTACATCCGGTCCTTCCCCGACCTGGTCGGTTCCGTACACGTCTTCAACGGCGGCGACCGGGACCACGTCGAGCTGGTCCGGCGCGTGTCGGCGGGAGGCGATTGGCCGGCCCTGCTCGAGCCGGGCGAGATCGTGCTCTCCCCCGCCGCCTGCTACTCGCTGTATCCGATGTGCGCCGGGCGACTGCCGGCGGGCGGACGGTACTTCGAGGTGAGCGGATACTGCTTCCGGCACGAGCCGAGCACCGACCCGACTCGGATGCAGGCCTTCAAAATGCACGAGATCGTCTACGTCGGCGAGCCCGACACGGCGCAGCGCCACCGTGACGACAGTCTGGCCAGGGGCTTGTCGATCCTCACCGATATCGGGCTGGACGTGACCGCGACCCCAGCCAACGACCCTTTCTTCGGCCGCCTCGGCGCCGCCCTCGCCGCCGGCCAGCTCGACGAGGGACTGAAGTTCGAGGGCGTCACCGCGATCTGCTCGGATGACCGCCCAACCGCGGTCATGTCGGCCAACTGCCACCGCGACCACTTCGGCGCGCCCTTCGGCATCGAGACGGCGACCGGGGCCGTCGCGCACAGTGCGTGCGTCGGCTTCGGGGTCGATCGCATCACGATCGCACTGCTCGTCCGTCACGGATTCGATCCGTCGACGTGGCCCGGCCCCGTTCGGGCCCGGCTCTTCTCATGACCGCCGTCCCGACCTGGTTCGGACCGACCGATCGCCCTCTCTTCGGGTGGATGCACGTCCCCGAGGACAACCGGGCCGCCGGCGCAGTCGTCCTTTGCCCCCCGATCGCCCGTGAGCTCGCGGCCACGCAAGCCTGCTACAGGCTCGTGGCCGAGAAGCTGTCCGCAGCAGGCATGTTGGCGATCCGATTCGACTACGACGGGACCGGGGACTCGACCGGCGTCGACCTCGACCCCCACCGGGTCGAGTCTTGGCTGGCCGGGATCGGTCACGCCATCGACCTCGCGAGGAGCTGTGGTGCCGAGTCCGTTTCGTTGATCGGCATGCGGGTCGGGGCGCTGCTGGCGGCGGTCGTGGCGGCCCGGCTCGGATCGATCGACGCGGTGGTCCTCTGGGACCCCTGCGAGTCCGGGCGGGCCTTCGTGCGCCAAGAGGCGGCTCTTTTGCGTCTGTTGAGCAACGACCACCAGGGAACCGGCGACGGAACCGAGCTGCCCGGGTTCGTCTTCAGCGCCGAGACCGTCTCGCGCCTCGGGTCCATGGCCGTGCCGGCCGACGGCGCTCGCCCGTCGCGGGTCCTGCTCCTCACCCGGCCGGATCGCCAGCCCGCCACCAAGCTGACCGATACGCTCGGCACGGAACCCGACCTCGCCGAGGCAGGTGGCCAAGAGCTCCTTCTCGAGGTGGACCCCGGTTCGCGCGAGACCCCGCACGACGTGGTGACGCACATCGTCTCGTGGTTGCACACAGGCAACCGGGCGTCACCCAGGGCCGTCTCGATCTCCGCACAAGACTCAGCGAGGGTGCCATTTGAGGGTGGACGGCTGACCGAGCGGGCCATCCGCCTCGGCCCGGCCGGTCTCTTCGCCATGGTGACGGAACCCGACGCCCCCACCGGGTCCCCGACGATCCTCATGCTGAACGCCGGCAACGACTGGCATGTCGGGCCGAACCGGTTGTGGGTCGACCTCTCGCGCCGATGGGCGGCGGCTGGGTTTCGCTGCGTCCGATTCGACGAGAGCGGGCTCGGCGACAGCCCGGCCCGACCCGAGAAGTCGGCCAACGTGGTCCGATCCCCCGACGCCTTTGACGACGTCAGGGATGCCAGAGTGGCCGTCGAGCCGGACGACCCGACCAATGTCATCCTCGTCGGCCTGTGCTCGGGGGGTTATCAAGCTCTCGAGGATGCGCTGGTGCGGCCAACGCGCGCGATCTACGCCATCAACCCGGTCCTGCACTTTGCCCCGCCCGAGCTCGACACCGGAGCGATGGACCCCCGGCGGCGCATCTGCTGGCCCGTCAGCGGCCTCGCCAGCACCTACCGGTCGTGGCTCGCGGAGCCCGTCCGGCGCCGGCTCCGCACGGTGCTCTGGCGGTCGATCCACCTCCTCAACCGCGACCGGGGCCGTGACGCGTCGACATGGCTCGACCAGTTGCGGACCGACCGCGTCGAGGTGCTTGTCGTCTGCAGTGAGGACGAGGCGCGACCGTTCGGCACGGCACGGACAGCAACGCTCGGGCCGGCGGCCAGGCCCGATTCGATCCGCCTCGATGTCATCGAAGGTCTCGATGGGGCCCTGATGCCGGCCTGGCAGCGGGCTGAGGTCTCCCGCCGCCTGACCGACCATCTTCTCGGGCACTTTGCTCTGGCCGAGGCGCAGCCGATCGCCCAGGTGGCCTCCGCCTAATCACCTCGGTCCTCCGGGCCGGCTTGGCGCAGCCAGGCTTCTCGCCGGATCAGGCGACATCGACGTGCGGCCGGCTGGTGGAGGAACTGATGAACCCCGGGGGTGAGTACCGCTGGCTGCCTTCCGCACCGTCCGATCGGGTGGCACACCGCGCCCAACAGGAAGGGATTTTGGCCAGATTGCCGTCCATTCGAGGGATGAACTGCCGTCCTTTATGCGCGAATAGGTACCAGAAAGGATGATGGACGCCAGAACAAGTATCTAGCGTTTTGACGTATCGGACGCGGTGGCTGCTTAGGATGTCGGGATGTGCCGAAGCATTCATCGCCTCTACAACATCGACCCTCCGGTGACCTCCGACGAGGTGCAGGGGGCGGCGCTGCAGTACGTGCGCAAGATCAGCGGGGCCGCGAAGCCCTCCCAAGCGAACGCAGCGGCATTCGAGAGAGCCGTCCAGGACGTTGCCGACATCTCGAGGAGGCTGCTGGGTGAGCTGGTGAGCTCCGCTCCCCCGCGCGACCGCGCGCTCGATCTCGCTCGACCCCGCTAGGCGAAAGTCCGGCCGCCCGAGGTCAGGGGACTCCGAGGAGCTTGGTCGGCGAAGGAGTTGACCAACTCCACCGGTTCTTGAATGGACAGACCCGGCAGCACCGGCAAGGTCAGCTGCTCCACGCCGCGTCCCTTGTGAGCTTCCACGATCCGGCGGTGGTAGTCCTCGGCCATCTCCAGGAATTCATCGGTGTGGTACCGGCGACCGTCGATGAACGGTCCCGGTCGACCGTCGATGATGCCCAGCACGTCCTCACCCGTGATCGTTTTGGCAGCTCGACAACATCAACGCCGCCCTGTCACCCCCGTTCAACGCTGCCAGCGTTGGCCAACTTCTCCCGCATTTTGTGCGCGCAACTGCTCGATATTCCTAGTGAAGGGCGAATAATCCAAAGTGTCGGAACTTCGTAACAGAGCGGGCGCCGGGAACAAACACGGCCGAGCAGGACCGGCGTTCGCAGAGCCGGGACTACCGGCGACGGCCGCCGCTCAGGCCGAACGCGCGAAGAAATCCGGCGAGCCCGCTGTTGGTCTTTCGATAGACCGAGCGTCGGACGACCCGCCTGCCGTAGGCGGAGGGACCCTTGGACGCGGCCTCGACGTTGCCGAGGTCCCGGGCAGCCCGATAGAGCTGCGACCTAAGTGACTTGCGGCGCGCCATCTCACCTCCGGACGGTCCCTTCGTCTTCCTATCGTCGCGCCCGCGACCGGGCTGTGCCGACGCTCTCGCCGGTCGGATCTTGAGACCCCCAGGCTCCGGGACGGCCACGTCGTCGCCGGAGCCACCACCTGGTCTAATAAGCGAGACGCGGGCGTAGATCGGCTCTGCCGAGGAGGGTCACTCCACCATGCGGATCTTGATTACCGGGGCAGGACGGGCCATCGGAGCCGCCACCGCGGCCGAGCTTTCAGCCCGGGGCCACCACGTCGTTGCCACGGCTCGGAACATCGACGCGCTCGATTCGGTGGAGGCCTCCGAGCGGCTTGTCATGGACGTCCGGGACGCCGAATCGGTCAGAAGCGCTCTCGAGGGAGCCGGCGAGCTCGACGCGGTGGTGAACAACGCCGCCGTGACCAGCCGGGGTCCGCTTGAGGACTACCCCATCGACCTGCTGACAGCGGTCTTCGACACGAACGTTCTCGGGCCGTTTCGTCTCCTACAAGCGGTCATCCCGTCGTGGCGGGAACGAGGACACGGGGTCATCGTGAATGTCAGTTCCATTCAGGGCCGCGTCTCGCCGCCCTTGGACGGGGCCTACGCGGCCTCCAAACACGCGCTGGAGGCCCTGTCGGAGACCATGCACTACGAGCTCTCCCACTTCGGGATCCGAACGGTAATCATCGAACCCGGTTACACCGCGCCGGGGATGAAGTCTGGCGGAAGCCACCCTGGCCCTCCTGCATACGCCGATCTGTGGGAACAGTGGGCCGGGATCGACAGGAAGCTCAACGGACCCGACGGTCGGCCGGGACCCGAATCGGTCGCGACGGCGATCGCCGATGCGATCGAGGATCCGACGACTCCACTCCGAGTTCCGGTGGGCGAGGATGCCCGGCTCATCTTCACGACACGCAGGCAGCTGGACGACGCCGAATTCGAAGCAGCGCTGAGGGCGACTCTCTCCATCACCTGGTAAATCGACGCGTACGGGCGCCACCAGTAGCCATCCCGCTGGGCAACAGCTCGACCGATCGCACCATTCGGGCGTGCCACCGTTTTCGTCGAATCGGCGAGTACGTTCCCCCAGATGGACAGCCTTCCGCAGGCGCCCGCCCTGTTGGACCGGCGTGTGCCACGGTCAAGGACCTGGCTGTGGGTGTTGGGGTTGGTCGTGGTGGTCGCGGCCGTCGCGGCCCCGTTGGGTGTGGCCGGGGCCAAAAGGACGCCGGTGGTCCTGATGGGCGACTCGTTGATCGCCGAGGCGGCCCCGGCGATCTCGACGTACCTCGACGGCTTCGGTTACTCGGTCTACTCGCAGGCTGCCGTTCCCGGCAGCGGCCTCCTGGATACCCAGATGAACTGGCTGGCCAAGGGGCGGGAGCTGATCGCCCAATACGACCCGAGCGTCGTGGTCGTCGAGTACGTCGGCAACTACGCCTATTTCGGTGGCATCCCGGGAGTCTCGGTGTACACGCCGACCTTCTATCGAGACTGGACGAACGCGGCGCAACAACTGGAGAACATTTTGACCTCGCGCGACGCGACCGTGTACTGGGTTATCGGCCCTCCGGTCGGGGTTGCGGTTCCCGAGGCCGGGATCGTGGCCCTCGACCGCATCTACGAGCATCTCCACGCGCCGAACACGGCCTCGGGAGTGCCGCCGCTCATCGATGTCACTCCCGGAGTGACCGGGGGAACCGGGAAGTTCTCCGAATACCTGCCCGGTCCGGGCGGAGCGCCGGTCCAGGTTCGCCAGCCCGACGGTGTGCACTTCACCCCGTATGGGGCAACCCTCTTCGCCCGCTCGATCGCACAGGCGGTGGCGTAGCCGAGCTACGACGTGACGACGTGCAGTTGGGTGAGGCCCCGCAGCCCGAGGTTCGGCCTCCACTGGATCTCTTTGTCGGGTTCGAGGGCCAGCACAGGAAACCGGCGGATCAGTGTCTCGAACGCGATCTGTCCTTCCATTCTGGCCAGGGGAGCGCCGAAACAGAAGTGGGCGGCCCAGCCGAATGCGAGATGCCTGTTGTCCTCGCGCCCGATGTCGAGCCGGTCCGGATCCGGGAAGCGTTCCGGGTCGCGGTTGGCTGCGCCCATCACGGCGATCACCGCATCGCCGGCCGGGATGGGGGTGCCACCAAGCACGGCTCCCTCCGGAGCCATGCGCGCGGTGTGCTGGCTCGGGCTCTCGTAGCGCAGCAGCTCTTCGACCGCCGTCGCGACCAGGCTTGGGTCCGCTCTCAAACGGGCCAGTTGGTCGGGCTGACGCAAGAGTGTGAGCAGCCCGTTGCCGATGAGGTTGGTCGTCGTCTCCTGGCCGCCGACCATGGTCACGATGACGTTGGCGACGACCTCTCCATCTGTCAGGCGATCGCCGTCGACGACCGCCGTCGTCAACGCGTTGATGAGGCCTTCGGTGGGGTGGGAGTCCTCGCGGAGCACGGCGGCATGGAAGTAGGCGACCATCTCTTCCACGCTCTGGAGCGTCTTCTTGGCCCGCCCCGGGTTGTGCTGAAAGTTGCCGAGCATCTCTGCGAAGTCCTGTGACCAGCCCTTCAACATGTCGTGATCCGTGGTCGGCACCCCGAGCATTTCGGCGGTCACGATGGCTGGGAGCGGGTTGGCGAGCCTGTCCATGACGTCGAAGCTCTGGAGCCCCACCAGCTCGTCGACCAGTGACTCGGCGATCTGGTGGATGTGCTCTCGGAGCACAGCGATGCGACGCGGCGTGAAGGCGACCGACGCCAGGCGACGCACCCGCCCGTGCTTCGGCGGGTCGAGGAACAGCATCTGCTGCACCATCACCGCCGCAATGGGTGTCAGCTCCCCCATGCCGAGCTCGTCCAAGCGCTCCGGCGTCGGCGTCCGGTCGGCCTTGAAGCGCTGGAGCACCTCCACCACGTCCGGGTACCGGGTGACGACCCACGAGTGCAGGTAGGGGTCCCAGTGCACCGGGTCCTCGTCGCGCAGCCGTTTGTAGAGCGGGTACGGGTTGGCCAGCACCTCGGGGTCGAGCAGGTGGTAGAGGCTGAGCGGCGGGGACCCGTCGCCGTTCGCCGGGGCGCTGGTCACCCGGTCCGCGCGCCGTCGGCGGCGTCTGCGGCCGCCTGGTTCTCCACGCCCACCGCTATCTCGGCCAGTGTGGGGTGGTCGAACAGGTAGCGCAGGGTGATCTCCACGTCGAAGAGGTTCTCCAGTCGGACGATCAGCTGCGCGCCCAGCATCGAGTGTCCCCCGAGCAGGAAGAAGTTCTCGTTCAGCCCGATCGCCGGGATACCGAGCAGCTCCACCAGCACCGACGCGATCGCGGTCTGGATCGGCGTACGGGGGGGCTCGTCACCGGGAAGTTCGCGAATCTCGTCGACCGACGCATCTGTCGCGTCTCGGTCGAGGGCCGCCAACGCCTCACGGTCAATCTTGCCGTGCGCGGTGAGCGGGAGCTCGTCGAGCCAGACAAACCGGGTCGGGACCAGATACTCGGGCAAGGACTCGCCCAGGAAGTCGGCCAGCTCGTCACGGTTCGGGTGATCGGTCCCCGACGAGACCAGGTAGCCGACGAGCTGGCGGTCGGCGCTGGACCCCCCGACGGCGAGGGTCGCGCTTGCGCGGATCGCCGGGTGAGAGTTCATCGCCGAGATGATCTCGGCCGGCTCGACCCTGAAGCCCCGAATGCTCAGCTGATCGTCGATGCGACCCAAGAAATCGAACTCTCCGTCGGGACGGAGTCGAACGAGGTCGCCCGTCCGGTATCGCTTGCCGCCACGGCCATCCACGAATCGTTCGGCCGTGAGCTCAGGCCGGTCGAGGTACCCGCGCGCCACCGCCACACCACCGATGACGAGCTCACCGATCGCACCCCGCTCGACGGGTCGCAGCTGCTCGTCGAGCACTTCGGCAACGACGCCTCGAATGGCGCCGCCGATGGTGGGTGGACCTTCCCCGGCCGGGTCGACCGATCCCGACGTGGCGACGACGGCGGTCTCGCTGAGCCCGTAGTTGTTGACGAGGGTGAACCCGAGGCCCGTCGGCGGCCTCCGGGTCAGTGCGTCCCCGCCGGTCAGCAGGAAACGCAGGGCCGCGTGCTGTGGCCATGGCAGGCCGATGATCCCCTCGGCCACGGCCGTTGGGAGAAAGGTGACGGTGATCCCCTCGGCAACCAGCCAGTCCCGCAGCCCGATCGGGTCGTTGCGCAGGGCGTCTGGAACCACATGCAACGACGCGCCGACGGCAAGCGTCGGCCAGATCTCCCAGACGGCGGCGTCGAAGCCGGGGCTCGCGATCTGGGTGCACCGATCGTTCGGCCCCAGCGCGAACGCCGACCGGTGCCACTCGATGAGGTTGGTCAGGCCGGCGTGCTCGACCATCACCCCCTTCGGCTGCCCGGTCGAGCCTGAGGTGTACACGACGTAGGCGAGATCAAGGGGCTCCGGCAGATTTCGCGGCACGTCTCGGGCGTCGGGGATCGACCAGTCGTCCAGGGTGCCCCCGCCCTGGAGGATGACTTTGGCTCGATCGCCGCCGGTCCCGATTCGCTCAGCGATGGCTCCGTCGCACACGACGGCGGCGGAGTTCGAATCATCGAGCATCCAGCGGATGCGCTCATCGGGGTATTTCGGGTCGATGGCGACGTAGACACCCTCGGCCAGGAAGATCGCCAACGCGCCGACCACCAGACTGGTTGAGCGTTCGAGACACAGTCCGACCAGGTCGCCCGGCATGATGCCAATTTGGCGGAGTCGCGCGGCGATGCGCTCGGAGCGAGCCAGCAGCTCGGAGTAGGTGAGCGTGCCGTCGGATCCCCGGACGGCGAGGCTTTCCGGTGACGACGCAGCCGTCTGGTCGATCAGCGCGACAACAGTGGGTCCCAATGTCACAACCTCGGCCGACATCCGTCTACTCCTCTGGAGAACCGCCCAGCGCTTCCCCCGATAACCGCTCGATGGTACCGGTGGAAGGGTCGAATTTGAGGGACCCAAGGCTCACGGGAGGCGGTGGAACCCACCCCGAAAGACCGGTGCCGGCAACTGCGGCGGCAAAACCGAAACCCGCGTCCACCTGGTGGATCGTCCAACCGTCCACCGTGGAATGCGCCGAGTCACTCGACCACGAGTCGAACCTTTGCAAGGACACGGTCAGGCCGACACCGAGCCCCTTCACATAGGCCTCCTTGTTGGCCCAGCATTGGAATGAAGCGGCCAGACGATCGGTT
>Ga0182018_10002599_pt1 | contig 17700 bp, 18 predicted proteins | sample 812P2MmetaG_FD_120490 | JGI IMG/M metagenome (GOLD analysis project Ga0182018, IMG submission 120490) | Permafrost microbial communities from Stordalen Mire, Sweden - 812P2M metaG | ecosystem: Environmental > Terrestrial > Soil > Wetlands > Permafrost | place: Sweden: Stordalen | collected... | reverse complement strand
GACACCCTCTGGGAACAGGGTAGGTCTTCACTACAGCGGATTCCGGAGGCGGCTCGTGTCAGGGACTACGAGTTTGCCACGAAGATTCTGGAAACCGGGGTCGAATCGGCGAAGTTGGGCTAATTTCGCTCGCGATAAGGCCCGGGCGAATGGAACGCCAAATTTTCATTTTTCCCTTCTTGAACGTCTTCGCGGCAGAACCAGATCGATGACCGCCGGCAGGCCAGGTGGGGGCTCCGAAACCAGCCGATAAATCACCAGCGCGTCGACTCAGGATTCGAGCAGCCGGCGAATGAAAATCGCATAGCTATCGCTCTGTAGTCGCTCACAAATTGAATCGAACCCGACGTCCACAAGACCCGGACCACCGTCCGCGGTTTTGGCTGTCAACGCCGCGAGCATGGCCGTGCGATCGACCGCCAGCCCGGCGGAGCTGTTTGGCGCCGCCAGGAAGTCGGCGAGGGCCTGGGCACGTGACGCTTCAGCGGCGGCAACGGCGGCATCGGCGGTGTCAAGCGCCTGATTGAGTGCCGCGAGAGCCACCGGATCCGGGCCGCCCGCCCTGTTTTGCTCAGCGTCGCGATCGACCAGTGCCTGATCCCGCGTCGTTTCGGACGCGACGACATCCGCGCCGGATTGCCGTAGCGCCGTCAACGCCGCGGTAAAGGGCGCACGCCACGCGTCATTTAACGCCAACACGTCGGATGCCCCGCGCAGCCCTAATTGACCCAGTACTTTCAGTTTCGCACCAACGAAGACCCAAAGCAAAGCCGCGTCGATCAGGTTCAGAATATATTCGAATGCGAGGCCGGTTCGAATGCTCAGGCGGATCGGGTCCACGGTGACCAATTGCGCGACGGTGCTGACGCCTTCGACGCCCAGCGCCCTGGCTCTGGCGTCATCCACGCCCGCCAACTTCACGACAAGATCGTCGCGCTCCTGGTTGCTGCTTTGCATCTGGACACCAAAGCGGGTGGCCGCGGTTCCGATCGCGTTGGTAATCGCGTCCAACGAGAAGAGACTTACCGCGAAGGCGAGAAAGGCTCCGCTGCCGGTTTGAGTGATGCCAGCACCGCCGGTAATATTCGCGGTACTGACGGTCAGTGCAAGTGCCTGACCAAGTGGAATCGCGACGATCAGCCGGAGCGAATACCACCCAAGGTCCGATGGATGGAGTGTCCATTGATGATTGCGCACGATTACGTCCGAGGCGATCCAGGTATAGGCGCCGAAGATCGCGGCGATGCTGATCAGGTCGAGCGTGATGCCTAATGGCTGTACCGGTGAAGGTTGCGAGGAGCTGCGGGCGATCGCGAGGCCTATCCCTCCCGTGTATCCAAAGAACAGTACGATGCTCCCGACCGCGATCAGCAAAATCACCGGCACGATAAAGACCTGGAGCCCGAAGTCGGATGCGAACAGTTCCTTGAATTTTGTTTGCAGTTCCCGCTCGGCCGCGATCTTAGGTGCAGCCACGGCGTTTGGTGCAGCCACGGCGTTTCGGTAGCGCACGACCAGATCACGAAACCCATCTCGCCCGCTCCAGAACTGATCAAAGTAGTCGGCGATCGTCGCGGGGGTGTAAAAGCCGGTGATGACCTCAATCTTCTTCGCCTGACCCACATTCAGGTAGGCAAACACCGCGCTGAGCACCAGCCAAACCGACAAAAATGTGCACAACGCCGCGAAGCCGTAAACGGCTTCCGCGGTGTGCGCCGTGCCGCCAAGTAGCGAACTCGCGAAATGCACGCCAAACGCTGACAGCGCGACAAGCACCACCATCAACACCATGAGCAGCGGGATCGTTATTACCTGCGCGAACATCCTGGCCTCCCTTCGATCCGTTGCGCGACGACTTTGATTGACTGCTAATGTGCGGCACTTGCGAAGCAGTCAGATGAGTTCTTCGCGCCGCCAGTTCCCGAAATCAGGAAATGGCGGACAACGCGCTGGATATCGTTTGTGCCAATGAGAGAACGGCCTGCGCGGAACCCAGCGGATTTCCCGTCGAGATGTTCGCCGCGACACTCAGAACAGCGGAGACGACGCTCAGAACTGACTGCACGGTTTTCATTTGGGCGATCGTTGTCTTCGCGGACGTGATTTGCGTTTGCAGAGCAGTCAGCGCGGCGGGAACATCTGCCTCCAGTTTATCAACCTCGGTTTGGCCGAGTGTCGCCGCATAAGTCGCGATATGGGAATCCATATCTCGCAAATGCACCATTTCCGGGCTGAACATATTGCTCGATGCTTTGATGTAGTCGTCCAGAGCGTCGCAGAAATCCACAAGCCCGTTTACGACAGCCATGACTTGTTGCGGTGCCGAAGACCCGCCGGCGTTGGTGGTACCCATGTTATGTTCTCCTTAACTGTGTTCAGTGACTTATTTCGTTAACGTTGCCGCCGCGCTCTCAAGCAACGGCAGGTCAGCGAGCAGAGTCGCGCGTGCGCCGGACAGGCTGGACGCGTTCTGGGCGAGCGCATCGTGGTCTGTGCCAATCTTCGTGAACGCGAGCTGCGCCGTGGCTGCCTTGGCCATCATTCCGCGGTAGTAGGTGTCTTCGTTGTTGCTTTCCGTCTGTATCAACGCCTGCATGGCCGGACTGCCAGAGCGCTCGCCAATCTTGGCCCAGTAGTCCGCGGAGTCCTGCGCCGCGAGATTGTACGAGGCCCGGACCTCCGTGGCCGTGACAGCAAGAAAATCGGTGATCGTCTTGACCGGGCCATTCGCCTTTTTCACGACATCACCGACGGCCGCGTTCTGCCAGGTATTGAGCACAAGGGCTAACGCGTCAGTCCCAACTGTAACGTCGGGACTGGTCACCCCAAGGCTCTTGAGGGACGTCTGTATGCTGGATGTTTGTTTGCTGACATCCACGACGGTTCCGCCCGCGAGTTGGGCGAGAGTTTGTAGATAGAGCCCGAGCAACTGCGCCGCCTGGGTGGCGAGTTTCGCGTCATCCGTTGCCTTCTTTGTCATGACAATGAATGATTGTTTCAACTTAGGATCGATCTGGCGCACCGACGCGGACCCCGCCAATAGCGTGACCTGGTCATAGGCATGTGGCCACCCTGATATGACGGTTTCGTTGGTCGAAATCGTACTCCCGGTCGAGGCGAAGTTCTGCACCGCGGTCAGATCGGTGCACCCAGATAAAAGTATTGTCGCCGCGGCGACCGCGATGTTTGCCCGCATTTTCTCATCCTCCGTGCATTAAGTCCTTCGTGATTCCGAAAGGCGACGTCTCATGACCGTGCGCCAGGCCACGACGGTTGGTTTCCGCGGATCGTTCGCCCGGTACCGGTTGAACGCGCTCGTGTGGCGAGACGGGAGTCCTTACGATCAGGCACCCACAACCCCCGGTTAAGCTCAATTCCAGGACGGCAATAGAACCGCACGCCATACAAACTTGTGAACGTGATCACACGAATGACAGAAATTACGGGGACGATGCGATTTCCCGCGTCGCGGACGGTGTCCCTTCCGGCCCGGCCCCTGGACAGGCCTGGCATCCGGCGGCATGACCCGGTCGGCATCCCCGGCGGAAGACCACCATGAAATTCGGCTACTTCACCCTCAGCGACAACAGCTACCGCGACAACCCGCGTCCGGCGAACCAGTTCGTCGCCGACATCATCGACGAGGCGATCGAGGCCGACCGTTTGGGCATGCACTCCGCCTGGATCGGCGAGCACCATTTTTCCACCCTGGGCGTGCTGTCCTGTCCCGACCTCGCGCTGGCCTTCATCGCCGCGCGGACGAAAACCATCCGGCTCGCGCCCGCCGTGACCGTTCTGCCATTGCATCATCCGATCCGGGTGGCCGAGCAATGGGCCACGCTGGATCTCATGAGCGGCGGGCGCGTCGATTTCGCCGCCGGCCGCGGTTACGACCGGCGCGAATACGAGCCCCTGGGCGTCGACTTCGACAACAACCAGTCGATCTTTGAGGAGGGGATGGAAGTGGTCCGCCGTCTTTGGGATGCGCCCGGTCCGATTTCCCAGCACGGGCGGCATTACCGGTTCGAAGACGTCTCGATCACCCCGAAGCCGATCCAGAGGCCCCTGCCCGCTTATGTCGGCTCGTTCTCAAAACCGTCCATCGAACTCGCGGGCCGGCTGGGCTGCGGCCTGATCGTGGCGCCCTTCGCCGCCGCCCTGACCTTTGGCGGCCTGCGCCAGGTCGCCGATCTTTACCACGAAACGTCGGCTCGCCACGGCCAGCCGCGCGGCCGTCTCATGTGCAGCTATTTCATCCATTTCGCCGACACCGCGGCCGAGGAAGCCGAAGCCCGCGCCCGGCAAATCCGCTACTACCAGGAATGCGTCATTCCGGCCTTTCCCGGCGATCCCGCGACGGCGCCACCCAGTTATCGCTATTTCATCGACATGGTCGCCCGCCTGCGCACCGTTCGGCCGGAGGATCTGGGCGAAAACTCCGTGCTGATCGGCTCTTCCGCACGGATCGCCGAGACCCTGCGCAAGGTCGCGGTTGCTGGCGTTTCCGAAGTTATTTTGTATTTCAACGTCGGCCTGAAACCGCACACCCGGGTGAAGACCGAGATGGCACGGTTCATGGCCGAGGTCGCTCCGGAGTTCGCGTAGGCGACGTCCAATAATAATCGAATCGAGAGGCACACGCCTTTCCGCGTCATCCCCGGGCTCGACCCGGGGATCAATTCAAGCACCGTGCCGCGATTGATCCCCGGGTCGAGCCCCATGGGCGCTAAAATAGGAGGATCAGATCTCCTCTTCGTCGTCATGGCCGCCCTTGTGGCGGCCATCCACGACTTTGACGCGGCCAGTAAAGTCGTGGATGGCTGGGCCAGGCCCAGCCATGACGTGGAAACGTCGGGTGCTCGGACCCTATTTTAGCGCCCATGGGGTCGAGCCCGGGGATGACGACTGGGGGACTGCCCGACCGACGCGTTTATTGGTGAACATTGCCTTAATGGGTTTTGGGTAGCGGGGCGCGCCGCCGGCGCGGTAATATCAAAGCTGAAGGAGAGCAGGATGACGGCGCCTCGGCTGGAAGCATTCAGGACGGTGAAGGATCCCCCCGCGCTGGTGCCTTGCACGCAAGAACGGGCCTGGATGGACGTGTTCACCGACCGGCATGCCTATCGCTGCCTGCCGCTCTCGATCGCCAACACGCACGGCTGGGAATTGCTGGTGCCCGGCGCGTTCGAGGTCGAATGGAACGGCGGACCGAACATCGCCGACCTCACCGTCCGAGCGCTGGAGCCGTTTCCCGAGGGCTTCGCGTTCGAGCATTTCGCGATGTCGAATTTCGCCCGCGGTATCGTGACGTTTCATACCGGTTATTTGTTTCGCACCCCGCCTGGCTGGAATATCCTGACCACTGGCGCGTTCAACGAACCGCGGCCGGGCATCTCGGCGCTGACCGGGATCATCGAGTCGGACTGGCTGCCGTACCCATTCACCATGAACTGGCAAATGCTGCACGCCGGCACCGTCCGCTTCGAAAAGGACGAGGTGTTCTGCACGGTCATGCCCATTCCGAAACATTACCTCGACCAGTGGGAAGTCGCGATCCACGACCTGGGCGACGATCCCGTGCTGCTGGCGGAACAGGAACAATTCCGCGCCGCGCGGTCGTCGTTCCGTAAACGCCTGGACGAGAAGGATCCGGAAGCGCTGGCGGACGGCTGGCAACGGCATTATTTCGTCGGCCGCTTTCCCGACGGCTCCGAGGGCGCGGACCACATCAACAAGCTGCGGCTGAATGCGCCGGTCGATCGCGCCGGCACGCGGCCAATGCTCGCGAAGGACGCAACTGGCTCGCACGCCGCCGCCGAATTGTTGCAGACCGCGAAAATTCAGACCTGGCGTCGCGGCAGTCTGTTGGAACACCTGGACCAGCGGCAAACCGACGAAAACCGGACTGGACGAAGGCGGTTACGCGACGGTGTGCTGACACGAACCCCGGCCACCGCCTCGATCACGCCGGAGATGGAACTCGACACCGAGGCGTTCGACTTCATTTACCAGCCGAATTTCCTGACCCCGGCGGAGTGCGCTCTGCTGACGGAAACGGCGGAGGCGCTGGCCGGCATGCAGCATGTCGACGACGTATCCGAGGACTTCTGGAAGGGCCGGATCCTGTATTTCCGCGATGTCCTGCGCAACCGGCCCGGCGCCGCCGCGCTGATGCGAGACGCGCAACGCCGTGTCACCGAACGGCTGCGGAGTTTTTACCAGTTAACCGTACCGGTGTTCGCCGACACGGTGCAACTGGTGCGCTGGCGCGCCGGGATGCACATGCCGGCCCACGCCGACCGGGCCAATCCGGACGGCAGGCCGCATGGCATGCCGTTTCGGGATTTCGCCAGCATCGTCTACCTGAACGACGCGTATGAGGGCGGCGAGTTGTATTTCCCCCGCCTCGACCTGACGGTGAAGCCGGCGACCGGCATGTTGCTCGCCTTCACCGGCGGTTGGTACCACGAGCACGGCGTCCTGAAGGTGCAGTCGGGGGAACGCCTGACAATGCCGGCGTTCTATACGTTCGATGCCGCTCATCGGGAGCGCGAACTGTACGGGCTCGGACCGTTGGCGGACTGAGCGGGCGGGCGCCGAAATCCACGCGGCTCAATTGCCGAACCGGGCATTTTCCGGGCCGTCCGAGCACGATGGAGAATTATTAATGTTGGCGCGCCGCAACATCTCGCCACGCGAATGGTTATGGCCGTTTCGCGCGAAACGGCCGGGAACGGCGGAAAATGGGTACTCGTGCCGACCGTTCCCGTGCGCGCCCCACGGTTCAGCGATGACGCGCAAAATTGTGAGGAATATCACATTCAGCTGAACCAAAATATAGCTTTCTTGCGTTATCCAACACTTACGCCGTGTAATTACTATTACGTAACCAGATCGAATAACCTCGCCGCGTTTCCCACGGTCTCCAGACTTGCGGCCTCCACACTGTATGAGATAACGTTTCGGCTGAGATTTCTGGCATCGCGCGGGCCGCGAGGATTTGTCGCGACGCTGAACGCTCAGAATTGCCGAGTGACAACAGACTATCATGATCCCGGCGGTTGACTCGGACTGTTAATTCGGAGAAGAAACGTCTCTCGTTACGAGGAGGAGGATTCGATGTCGACGCAATATGTAGGGGAAATCCGTCCGTTCGCCGGCAATTTCGCCCCCGTTGGCTGGCACTTTTGCGACGGGTCGCTGCTGGATATCTCGTCTTACGCCGTGCTCTACAACCTGGTCGGCACGACCTATGGCGGCAATGGCACAACCACCTTCGGGTTGCCGGATCTGCGCGGCCGCGCCGTGATCAGTCAAGGTACGGGAACCGGGTTGTCGACCTACGTCATGGGTCAACCGATCGGGGTGGAGACCGTCACCGTCACCATCCCGACGATGGCTGGCCACCCGCACTCGTTCAACGCGAACAATGCCGGCGGGACCACCCCGACCCCCGGGACACAGACGGTACTCGCGGCCGCCCCGGTCGGCGCCATCTATGATGGCGCCGGCAATCCGGTCGGCCTCGCCGCGAACGCGGTCGGTAACGCCGGCGGGTCGGTGCCGCATAACAATCGCCAGCCGTATCTGGCGATCAGTTACATCATCGCGTTGGTAGGCGTTTACCCGCAGCAAAGCTGAACCGGCACGAACCATCCCGAGGCGCACCCTTCGCGCGACTGACAGGAGACTCCCGCAATGGACCCTTATCTTGGAGAAATCCGAAACTTCGCCTTTAACTTCGCGCCGATTGGCTGGTTGCAATGCCAAGGTCAGACGCTGAACATTAACCAGTACGCGGCGTTGTTTTCAATTATAGGAACCTATTACGGCGGCAATGGGACGACCAATTTTCAGCTGCCGAACCTGCAGGGCATCGTGCCGATCGGCACGGGCCAGGGCCCAGGTCTCAGTCCGTTCGTGCAGGGTCAGGCCGGCGGGGAGACGCAGCACACACTGGTAACGAATGAAATGCCATTGCACACCCATGTGCTGACCGCCCGCGCCGGAAACGCGTTGGTCGCCACACCGGTAGCCAACTCGATGCTCGCGCAAGGCCACGAGGGTGGCCGCGGTGCCGCGTTTGATATCTTCCTTTATACCACGCACGCCCCTGGTACGACCCTCGCTCCAGCCGCGGTGGGCCCCGCCGGCAACTCGCAGGCCCATCCCAACATGCAGCCCTCCCTGACGATGAACTGGTGCATCGCCATGCAAGGCGTCTTCCCCACGAGGTCATGACCCACCATTCGAGCGTGACGCCTGGCCGCCGGAAATCGGGCCGCCAGTTTCACGCCACAGAGAGGAGTTCGTATCGATGGCAACAAGTCCGTTCCTTGGCGAAATCAGGGCATTCGCCTTTTCATACGCCCCCACGGGCTGGCTGGCATGCAACGGACAAACGTTGCCGATCAACCAGTACGCGGCGTTGTTCTCGCTGATCGGGACCACCTACGGCGGAAACGGCGTACAAACATTCCAACTGCCAAATTTGCAGGGCCGCATCGCGCTTTCCATCAGCAACAGCTCGCCCTGGGGCGAGGTCCAGGGAACCGAAACCGTGACGCTCGCGACCGCCCAATTGCCGCAGCACACGCATTCCATCAACGCCGCGAACAACGGCACGACACAAGGCGTCCAGGCTCCCGGGCCCACCGTCATCCTGGGCAGCCCATACACCAGCCAGGCCACGCCCGCCACGGTGGCGATTTACACCAGCACCAACCCCAATACCGCGCTGACGCCGCTGTCCCCAAACGGCGGGAATCAGCCGCATGAAAACCGAATGCCATCCCTGGTGATGAACTATTGCATCGCCATGTCTGGACTCTTTCCGTCCCGAGGCTGAACGGTCAGTTGAACACGATCTGGTAGTCCTGCCGGTCGCGCGCCGGGGTGTGGACGGGAGCGATGTACATCGAGAAACCCTCGGCGGCGTCCGGGCCGTCGCCGAAGGCAAAGTCATACAACCCTTCTGGCAGCACATCGTCCGGCGGGCCGCGCAGGATCAGCGAGAACGCCTCTCGCGGTGGGCTTTCCTGACCTGGCGACGCCATCGTGTCGACCGAAACCAGGGTCAGACCACGGTGCTGGCCCTTGGGTGTAACCGCTGTGCCCACATGGGCAACGAAATCCTCCGCTGTCGGAACCCGTGACATGTCATCAGTCTCCTCCTGGCGCGCCGATGATACGAACTGACGCGGACGCGGTCGAGCCGGTCGCGACACGACATGGCACATTATATGTGAGGCCTGAAGCCGCGGCCGACGAGGCATTCCTGTTTGCCTTGCACGAGAGTGTCAAAGGACCGGAACTGGCTCTGCTGCCGGTTCCCGGTCCAATGCGCCGGCAATTGCTGGAGATGCAGTTCCGCGCGATGACCATGAGTTATCGCTCGAGCTTCCCGGCGGGACGTTTCGAGATCATCACACTGGATGAGGCACCGATCGGCCGGCTGATCACGGACGACAGCCGGGGTGGGCTTCACATCGCGTACATCGCTTTGCTGCCGGAATGGCGCAACCGCGGGATCGGCACGGAATTGATGACATCGGTTCTCGACAAACCGCGGCGCCTGGGAAGCATCTGCGAGGCAATCGTCGCGGTGGACAACCAGGCGTCCCTGCTGCTCTGGTCCCGGCTGGGATTTGTCGAACGAGGGCGTGACGACGCGAATATCGTCCTGGAATTGCGGCCGCCGTGAGCGCCGTTGGTTGCCTCGCCTTCGGCGACTTAACGTCACCCCGGGCTCGACCCACTGCTGTCCGGTTAAATATCGTGTTGGTCACTGGTGTTTTTTCACGTCATGGCTGGGCCTGGCCCAGCCATCCACGTCTTTACTGGCGGCGCCAAAGTCGTGGATGGCCGCCACAATCCCCGGGCCAGGCCCGGGGACATGGGGCGGCCATGACGAAATCGAATAATCGGCGAGCGTCACTCCAGGTACCCCAGGTCAATGAACCGGACAGTCGCGGGCTCGACCCGGGGATCTCTGCGAGCACGGTGCGGCGATTGATCCCCGGAGCAAGTCCCGGGGATGACGACTGAGGGAAAGCCAGTTCTCGCCCGTCGCCTCACGCCGCCACGGATGTTGGCCGCCGGCCTCCGCCCGGGCGGTAGCGGCGCAGATAATCTGGCACGATCTGCTCCACCGCCGTCGGGCTGATGCCTAGGTCGCTGAGGCCCAGGGCGGCGGAATTCACGACATTGTCATGGGCCAGCATTTTCAGTTGATCGCGCGTGAGTAATTTTCCGGGCAGCAGCTCCAGCAGACAGGCCTGTAGCCGGACCAATGCCACCGGCATGTTCACCAACGCCAGATCCCGGCCGGTCTGTTTCAGGATGTAGCTCAGCAGATCGACGAACAGCCACACTTTGGGGCCACCGAGTTCGTAGGTCTTTCCGGCGGCGGCATCGGATTGGAGGGCGGCGAGCACCGCCTCCGCCACGTCGCCGGCATAGACCGGCTGCATTCGTGTCGCGCCCTCGATCACCGGCATGAACGGCATGATCCGGCTCATGCCGGCGAAGCGGTTGAAAAAGCTGTCCTCGGGGCCGAACACGATCGAGGGACGCAGGATCGTCGCGCCGGGAAACGCGGCGCGGACCGCGTTCTCGCCCAGACCCTTCGTGGCGGCGTAGCGGCTGTCGCTGGCCGGGTCGGCGCCGATCGAGGACATATGGACGAGGCGCGTTACCCCCGCGGCGGAGGCGGCGGCGGCGACCCGGGCGGCGCCGTCGACATGGATCGACTGGAACGTCGCGGCGCGGGTGGAGGCCAGGATGGCGACCAGATTGACTACCCAATCGGCGCCGGCGACGGCTCGTTTCACCGCGGCGTCATCGGTGATCGGGGCATGCAGAGGTACGATCTGACCGATGCTGCCGGCGGTTTTCAGGAACAGAGCGCGCTCGGTGTTCCGGACGGCGACCCGCACGGTCTTGCCGGCGCGCGCCAGGTCCCGCACCACGTAACGGCCGATGAACCCCGAGCCGCCGAATACCGTCACGATGTCCGTCATGATGTGTCTCCCGCGTGAGCCGCGCCGGGGGGTGTTTTGTCACCGCGGGGTGGCCGGCGCCAAGAGGGAATTGATATGTGAGTCGCTTGTCAGCTATGGGTGGGCCATGGATTTGTCAGTGTCGAGAGTGCGAAACCGGACTTTTCGTCACCCCCTCCCGCGGACAAATCGTGCGACGGAAAATCCGCTTTTGCCCTTTAGGGTTCAAAAAAGTCCCGGGCCGAGGCATCCGCTGAAGCTCGCACGTAACCCGGCATCGCCAACAGAACCGCCATCCGTGTAGGAATGGACATCGATCCCACCCCGAAGCAGTCGGTTACCAGTCGCGTTGCCCGAGGCACCGGTTGGGTCATCGGCTGGCGGGTCGTGTCACGGAATCTGGGCCTCCTGAGTACCCTTGTGCTCGTGCGCTTGCTGAGACCCGAAGACTTTGGAATCGTGGCGTTGGCGACCGGGTTCGCGAGCACGGTGGATTCGTTATCCGCGATCGGCGTGCAGGATGCGCTGGTTCGTGAGGCCGCGCCCGGTCGTGACATGTATGATACGGCGTTCAGCCTCAATGTGCTGCGAGGCCTGGTGACGGCGACGATCATCGCCGCCCTGGCCTGGCCAATCGCCGATTTCTTCGCCGACCACCGTCTGGTCAACGTGATGCTCGCGCTGGCGCTCATGATGTTGATCGAGGCGTTCGCGAATATCGGCCTCATCAATCTCCGGCGCGAACTGCAGTTCCGAACCGAGTTCAGGCTGTCAGTGACGCTCCGCATCATCGGCGTCGTGCTGAGCGTCGTCCTGGCCTTTCTGTTGCGCAACTATTGGGCCCTGGTGATTGGACTTCTCGGGGGTCGTGTCCTGGGGGTGATGTACAGTTACACGATATTGCCCTACTGGCCGCGCCCCAGCCTTCGGTCCTGGCGACACCTGATCGGCTTTTCGTTCTGGAGCTGGATGGGAAGCATGCTGGCCCAGGTGAAGGAACGAGGTGACAGCATCATCATCGGCCGCATCCTTGGGACCGCGCAGTTTGGTGTGTTCTCCATCGGCTACGAGTTCGGCGCGTTGCCGGTGACCGAAGTCATCGAACCTTTGGGCAGAGCACTGTTTTCGGGGTTCGCGCTGTTGCATCGGAGTGCCGAGAGCCCTAGACGGCTTTATCTCGGCGCGGTCGCGACGGCCATCATGCTCATTCTTCCAGCGGGCCTCGGCATTTCGATGGTCGCCGATCCGATGGTCCGGGTCGTGCTGGGTGAGCAATGGCTCACCGCGGTTCCGGTGATCCAGATCGTCGCGATCGCCTGCCCGGTTTCGGTATTCAGCGTCGTGAGCGGCACGTTTCTGTCAGCGGGAGGACGGCCGCGGGCGGCATTCCTGCTGTCATCCGTTTCGGTATCAATAAGAATCCCACTAATGATCGCGATGATTTATCTGTGGGGGCTGCAGGGAGCCGCCGTGGGAGTCGCGATCGCGCTCGTGATCGATCAGGGCATGTTCCTCTGGCATACGATGCGGCAACTGGGAATCACAATCATTGACCTGCTATCACACGCCTGGCGGCCGATCGTCGCGTCTCTGCTCATGGTGGGATGTCTCAATCAGTTCGGAATGGCGTGGACGCGGGCTGGCACCGCGCATGGATGGTCGAATACCGAAGATCTGGTGGCTCGGTGCGCGATTGGCGCCGCGACCTATGCGGTCGCTTTGATCGTGGCATGGCAGATTACCGGTCGTCCGGATGGTGTCGAACGGGAATTGCTCACGATAGCGCGAACATGGCTGAGGTCGCGCGCGAGAGGATCCGCGGGCGGCCGATGAACCCCGAGCCCCCGGATACCGACGCGATATCCGTCACTGTTGGGTCTCCCGCGCCAGTCGCGCTTGGGTGTTGTTTCACCGCGGGGTGATCGGCGCCAATAGGGAATTTGCTTTTCGAGGGGTGGCGGCCCGGCTCGGCAGAGGCTTCCGGCTTGCTCCAGGCAGCCGACGTCCGGTAAGGACGATTGTGCTTCGCCCGGCCGGTGCGGAGTACTACATGTTCGGCCAGTACAAATCGGGGGCAACACGGTCATTTGTTCTCATATCTCGATCTATGGTCCGTATTGCATCTCTCGACTTCTAGCGTTAGGCTCGATGGAAATTCGCATGTGCGATGATCATTTCCTACCTGTGGTTACTTGCTGCGGAAAAAAGGGGAAGAGCGTTGTTCAGGTCGGCGAAAAACTTAATCCGTGAGCAGTTGATCTCGCGTCGCACATGGATCGGCGAAGGCACCCGCGGTTCGAATGTCGCATCGCTCATCGCCGATCTGCGACCAAAATTCAACAAGAATGGTCTCCGGAGATTCGGCCCGGCGGGCGACGGCGGGTATCTGATGCCCGACGATCTTGAGGGTGTGCGCGCCTGCGTTTCACCCGGGGTATCAACTGAAGTGGGTTTCGATCTGGAAATCGCGGACCGCGGAATAGATGTTTATCTGGCAGACGCCTCAGTTTCGGGCCCACCGATTGAGCATGCGCGTTTCCATTTCACTCGAAAGTTCTTCGATATATATAATTCAGATACGACCACCACGATTAACGACTTCTGTGGGGGGATCCAGGACAGTGACGACCTGATCCTTGAAATGGACATCGAGGGTGCGGAGTATCGCGTGCTGGCATCTGCGGCGGAAGAGACCATGCGACGTTTTCGTGCGATGGTAATCGAGTTTCATGATTTGGATTATCTCTTTTCACGCGTAGCATTTCGCGAATTTAGCGCTGTTTTTTCAAAATTGCGTCGCACCCATGAGGTCGTCCACATACATCCAAATAACGGCGCGACGGCTCTGAGATGCGGAGAGCTCCGTATTCCCAAGCTATTGGAGTTCACGTTCTATCGTAATGATCGTGGTACCTTCGAACAGAAGCCATTACAATTTCCTCACCCACTCGACACTGGCAACTTCCCGGATATGACACCACTGGTGCTCCCAAAATGCTGGTACCTCAAGGACTAAAGCCGCGTCTTCCATGACTATGCCGTCATTGGCGGGCGCTCGCCGTGCTGTTCAGGTGCTGCGTTTTCGGTAACCGATCGCGTGGCGAGCCCGGTCGCTTAGCCAGCGTGCGGTGCCGATCGACCCATGCCGGCTCAAATGCCAGTAAATGACCTGCGCCGGCCTGAGCACCCGGCCCAGGACGGATCGCGCGAGGCCGGGAAACAGGTCGTTGGGAAATGCGGTGTTCAGGGCGGAGCGACTGATTATGTATGGCTCGTCCACCCAGTCCGGCAAAAATCGCTCGTCCGTCAGTTTGCGAAACCGAGGGATTTCCCGATGTCACGTTCCAACGTGAATCGCTTCGGATCACGTATCAGCAGGCGGGCGAGGTCCTTGACCGAATGCAGATGCACATCGTCGAGAATGATTACACCGTCTCGCCTCAGCATGGCGTTTATGTAGCAAAAATCGACGAATACGGTCGGCCAGCCATGACCTCCATCGATCAGCGCGAGATCGAGTTTTGTTGCACCGCGCGCCAACTCCGGCAGTACTAATTCGGAGATGTCAGCATGCGCCTCAAGCGGTGCGTCATTGATCCCCTCGCGATCGCAGAATTCACGAATGCGCTCGAACAGTGGCGCATCCGGCGCGATCGAGATCAGTTTCGCTGGCGACGCCAGCAGGAATGTCAGCGTTGAGTTACCGGCGCCGGTTTCGAGGATGACGGCACCTTCGCCACGCACGAGCGCCAGATCGTGTATCGCTCGCAAATGAAACGGACCAAATCCGCCGCTACACCAGTTCTCCTGTCCTTCCCATTTGTGCAGGTCCGGAATACGCGTGAGGTAATCGTCGAAGTTCATGGTTCGTACCTTGTTGGTAAGCGCTCGGTCGGAGTGCCACGGCGAAGGGTCTCTCGTTAGCGCCGGGCGCTGGCGGCCATGCGAGAGAACCAGCCGTAAGTATCCTCGATGCCTTGCCGAAGTGTCAGTTTCGGCTTCCAACCAAGCGCTGTGATGCGTCCTACGTCATAGCTTCGTATCCGCTGACCACTGGGTTTACTGGTATCCCAAATGATCTCCCCCCGATAGCCCGACACGGCGGATATCGTCTCAACCAGAGAGCGGATTGGCATCGATACGCCTGTCGCCGCATTATACGCTCCAGCGCCGCGCTCCGCGCAACAGATGAACGCTTCGGCGGCATCGGCCGCGTGCAAAAAGTCGCGCGTCGGCGAGCCATCTCCCCACACCGTGAGCGTCGGTTCGTGCTCGGTGACGTGCCGGTGGAAGCGCGAAATCAGCGATGGGACCACATGTCCATATCGTTCATCGAACCGGTCGTTCGGGCCGTACAGGTTCGTGCACACCAGATAGGCGAACGGTATTCCATACTGCGTCTCGTATGCCTCGAGTTGCGCCAGCATTCCCAGCTTTCCCTGCGCATAGGCCGCCTCTGAGCCGTGTGGCCTGCCGAGGCCGATGTCCGCCTCGCGCATCGGCAACGACGCGATATCCGAATAGACCGCGACCGAGCCGGCCGCAACGATCTTGCTTACCCCCGCACGGCGCGAGCCCTCGATGACGTTGAGGCTTATCAAAGCGTTCTCGTAGTATGCGACCCCGGCGAATGAAAGATTGCCCATTACACCGGCTACCCTTCCGGCGAGATGGAATACGATGTCGGGTTTTACACGCTCGAGCATCTCGAACACGGCTGTCTGATCCAGAAGGTCGCATTCCTGCCGCGCCGGCGCGACGAGTTGCGCGGGTCGCAGCCCGTTAAGGGCGGCGATTAACGCGGTGCCAAGAACCCCGCCCCCGCCGGTCACGAGCACGCGACGGGCCGGCCAATCGAAAGACACCGCATCAGAACCTACGATCATGGTCCCACCTTCACTTGCCTGTTAGCGGCATCGCCCATGAATGGCACCAAATCGGTTTCGCGAACAGCGCGGCCCGATAAATACCTCGCGGGTTGTCCCGACGGACGCCCGGCCTCGGTTTCCGCCCCGTTTCACTGATCAATCGTGCCTTGACGGTGCACCGCCGGGCCTCATAATGCTTCCGTCACGTCTCGCCAATTCGAATCGGTCACGCCGAACCGAGAACGGCAATGACGTGCGAACCTGGGTCGCCGGCGCCAGATCATCCAATGCGCTGGTACGGGTAGCACAATATCTGTTGATCGCTGATACAATGGCGGAAGCACTTTGATGACACCCAGACACATCCTCATATTCGAACCTGAGTCGAATGGTCACCAGATGTTCTACGTTCGGTACTTGTTAAGCGGTATCGAGCGGAATGTTCAGAATTGCCGGGTCACATTGTTAACGACAGCCGACGCGGCGGAGCACCCGATTTGCCAGGCTCTGCTCGCCGATTTCTCCGGTCTTGTCACGCTTCGCGTCGCGCCACCCGTGCCGGAGGGCAATCGTTTTTACCGGCGCATCGGAAGTTATTATGAATATCTTTGGCGGCATGCGGAGGCCTTTTCGAGAGGCTTCGCGGAAATTGGCCCAGACGATGTGGATTTTGTTGTTTTACCGACCATGGAGTGCATTGGTCTGCTTCATCTTGGCCTTAACCGTCACTTCTTTCGTGGCAGGCCGTGGGCGACAATCGCCCACAACATTCGCTTTCATCATCGGGCAAGCGGCGTCGAGGCAACATTCGAAGCGATGGATATCGTACAGCGCATCTTGTTCTGGCGGGTCACCCATGACCCCAATCTTATTTGCTTCGGCACCAATGACCCGTATTTAGCAAAGGCGGCGCACAATCCGAAGGTCGTATACTGTCCGCATCCCGCCGTCGGACCGGAACTGAGCAGCATCGAAGAGGCGAGAGAATTTTACGGAATTCGTCCCGAAACCTGCGTGATCCTGGTGTTCGGCGTCATCAATCGCGTGAAGTGTGTCGACCTATTGCTGGAGGCCGTGTCACGGATGATTCCGGCGTTGGATGTGACAGTGCTGCTGGCGGGCAAGCAGACCGTTGATGACGTCGCGCCAATCCTGCGTGGCGATACCGCACGCACGCTGCGCGAGCACGGCCGGCTGGTTGAATTCAATCAGTTTATCGTGACCGGCGAGGATATTGACCCCATGAGCGCGGCCGATATCGTCTGGGTCTTTTATCGGCCTGAATTCCGTGGCAACAGCGATGTGCTCTGTCGCGCCGCTTTGTCGCACCGGCCCGTCATCGCTCGTCGTATGGGTCTGTCGGGACGTTTGGTAGAAGAACACCAGCTCGGCCTGGCTTTGTCCTCCGATGCGCCGGACGACATCGCCGCGGCCTTGAGCCAACTCGCGAGCGACCCGGAACTTCGCCGGCGCATGGGCGAGAATGGGGTTCGTACATTCGCCGAGTATACGCCAGAGGCTCTCGCGCGGCCGATCGTGGAAGCGATCAATCGCACCTTGGCGGCGCGTCAGTCGTGAGGTCGAGCGACTCAATCACGATACGGCATCCATCACATCTTCCCGGTCAGCCGCCATGACCGGACCACACATCCTGATTTTTGAACCAAGGGCGCACACGTGATCCCTGACCCTCACATCCTGATATTTGAGCCCGAGTCGAATGGCCACCAGATGAACTACATTCGCTATCTGCTGAACGGTGCGGGCACGTACATGAAGAATATTCATGTCACTTTGCTGACCAGCTCCGAGGCCGCCGAACATCCGAATTG
>Ga0182018_10002598_pt1 | contig 17701 bp, 13 predicted proteins | sample 812P2MmetaG_FD_120490 | JGI IMG/M metagenome (GOLD analysis project Ga0182018, IMG submission 120490) | Permafrost microbial communities from Stordalen Mire, Sweden - 812P2M metaG | ecosystem: Environmental > Terrestrial > Soil > Wetlands > Permafrost | place: Sweden: Stordalen | collected... | reverse complement strand
GCGGGAGTTTCCTACGGCATCAATTCCAATTTCGCCCAAGACAAAGATGACAAACGGCTTAGCACCAATCGGTGCGTATATACGGAATGGGCGAGACCTTTCTCCTCGCAGAGCCTTTCGAGCCTTGAGATTGACACTGTATCGCGGCCGCTGTATATTTGTGATCAATGGCTCTACGCACAGGCAGGGGAAGAAGTTAGGAGCTTTGGGCGACGGCTTGAGCGTGTGGTATATACACCCGCTTCGCCGTAAATGGTTCACCAATGGACACTTGCCCCTGCTTCTGCTTATCGTCTTAGGAAACTCCCACTAGCGGCAGGGGGATAAGAAACGTGATGGCGACGAGGGATAACAGGGGTTGGAGCCTACCCCGAACGCCATCAGCCAGATATGCGCCGGCTTGATGTCCTGGTCCGCGATAGGAGGCTCCGGCGTCAGGGCTTGATCGCCGGCGGAAGTTTCAGAGTGATCTGGCCGTCAAGCCCGAAGTAAAGCAGCTCGAAATCGGCGTGCTTGTCGCCGGAGGGTTTCGGGAAAAACACATACCCCGCCACCGCTTTGGCGGTCTTCACGCCGGGCAGCGATTTTTCTTCCAGTTGCTGTTCGAGTCCGGCCTGGTCGGCGCTGGGCGGAGGAGGAGCCGGAGCGTGGGGATCCTTGCCGACCGCGACTGCCGTTCCCGACTCGGTATAGACGTGCCCCCCCGAGTAGATGATGGTGTCGGTGTTATAGACATGTACGTTCTCCGGGAGCTTGGGGGTGGTCGATTTTTGCGGCCGCACGTCCGACGCCACCATGTGCGGCGTCGCGGCCCGCGTGATGCCGGCGTCTTTGCCCTGCCGCAGCTTGAAATCGTCGGGGGAAACATCGGTCTGGGTGGCGTCCACGGGGAAGACGCCCACTTCGAACACCAACCAGCCGCGCTTATCGAGATCCTCGCCGAAGAGCTTTTTGACTTGAGCAGGCGGGATGTAGGCGGCGCCGACGGCGACCTTGCCTACGGTCTGATGCGCCGGGTAATCGTCAGCCGAGCCGCGCGCCGGAATGCCGTCTCCGGCAACGGCGCTGGCTAGCGCCAGCAAGAGGCAGAGGAACCCGAGTCGGAATGTCATGCGGATCTCCGTTAACATCCTATTAGACTAACGCGCAGCCGCCGCGAATGGTTACAGCGGTTTCTCGACGTTCCAATCTTCCGGTAACGGCACCCGGCGACAGCGGACTCCTACCTCTTTCAGCCCAATTGCTCAGCGCGATGCGCGACTATCTTGCCGGCCGGGATGTCGCGCTCGATGGGGATGCCGGTAGAGCGATAACCGCGCCCATCCTCGGCGGGTCAACGGCGAGCATCGGGATTGGGAGACTGGCGATGCCGGACACAGAATGGAAAGCAATTGGAGTAGCATAGCTTTATGACAAACACTCTATCGATCTCAGGTGGTGGAATCCGCGGGATCATCCCATGCTGTATGTTGATCGCGCTCGAACAGCAAACCGGCAAGCAAGTCCGCGACTGTTTCTCGTACGTCGCCGGCACATCCACGGGCGCCGACCTCTGCGCCCTGATCCAGGCCGGCGTCCCCATGACAACCGCGCTCACGTTCTACACCGGTGCGGACGCGAAGAACGTGTTTAGCCCTCAGGAGCCGGTGCTGGCGTGGGCGAAGCGGATCGTGGACGGGTACATATACGATCCGCATAAGCTGGCGGCGAGCCTGCAAGCCGCGCTTGGACCCGCTGCGGCTTGGACCATCAACAACTGCCCGACCGGGGTGCTGATCGTCGCGTGCGATGCTGCCGGCCACCCGTGGTTCTTCTGCAAAGACAACGCCAAGAATAGCGGAGTGACTGGCGCATGCTCGCTGGTCGATGCCGTGGTGGCTTCCTCGGCGGCGCCCACCTACTTCAACTTCTGGCCGGTAGTGGTTGGTCCACAGACCCTGCAAATGGCCGACGGTGGCGCGGCTGGTTTCGTCAACCCCGTGTATCGGATGGCGATTGAGATGTTCCAGTACGATTCCTTCGATCCGTCCACTACACAAATCATCTCGCTCGGGACCGGGTATTACGCGCCCCCAGCCGCGATGCCCGCGCCAAAAGGACTCGTCGCCACGATTGAGTTTGCCACGTCAACACTGGTGGACTCGGCGGGAGATCTGGCCGACCAGGATACCGCCCGGGTATATCCCGCTTGTGGCTTCCAGAAATTCAACCCGGCGCTCCCGTCGAGCATCGACGAAGCGGACCTCTCCGCGGTGCCGGTGCTGCTCCAGATCGGGCAGGCCGCGGCCGCGCTGATGGACTGGAAAGGAATTCTCGGATTATGAAACTAAAACTGGCGCCCACCGTTACGGCTCTGTTCAGCCCATAGGTTGCGCGGGAAGCCGAAATCGTCGCGTGCGCCTGTCGATGCACGCCGCCAGGCTGGCGCAGCACAGTGGCTTCCACATCGTCGCCCGCGTCCACGTAGATCCCGCGCATGAGCTGGACGAGCTTGCCGGCTTCGGCGGCGTAGTGGCCGCGGTTTTTGTCAGTTGTTTCGCCTACAAGGCGAAGAGGCACAATCCAACTTTCCCGTATCCGATATACGGGAAAGCAGCAAATCTATACAGAGCGTCATAAGTAATTGCGGATAATCCGCGCAGGGCCTGGTTCCAGTTTGCCACGCTCAGGCGAGCCTCCTAAATCACGTTCTCAATTCATGCGCAACTATTTATGACGCTCTGTATAGCGATTGGGTGCAATCCGGAGGGGCCTTCGGTGGCTGTACGAATCCCGCCGGCAGCAGCGCAGTTCCGGCCGGGAACCTATGCCTTCCACTTAGCGCCACAGTCGTCACAGACCCTCTTGGAAACGGCTGGGAAGATAGGCAAGCCGAGAACCAGCCACGTGGCAAAGCTGCCGCGCTTGTCGAGGAAGTAATGCGAACTTTGGCTGCCGCAGACCGGGCAGACAATCGCGGACTCGGGCGAATCCGCGCCGTCTCCGGCTTCCAGGCGCATAATGCGGCGGGCTTCTTCCCTTTCGGATTCCGGAACGCGCACTTTGACTCCGCCAATGGCGTTCGACCATAGCCAGTTGGCGTTCACGGTGTTGTCGTCGGCCAGGACGGCGTCGACATCGAAGGCTTCCAGTTCGGCTTTCACCAGATTGGCCTCGAAAGAAGTGCTGTAGGTCCCGATCGTGACCAGTTGTTCCGGCATGATGGCCTCCGACCGCAAGTATACCGCCGCCGCGCTACACTGGAGCCGATGCGGTTGCTCACAGGACCCGCGGGCTCCGGTAAAACCTCTTTCATCCTCGATGGCTTTCGCCAGGCATTGCGCGTCCGAAACGACGGCGTACGACTGCTGGTGCCCACCGCTACGCTGGCGCAACATTTGCAAAATCAGATCGCGCGCGAAGGGTTTGTCTTTCACCGCAATCTCATCCAGACCCTCTCGGACTTCGTAGAGGACTGGGCCGGCGAGCCTCCGCAGGCGCCCGACGCGGTGGTCTACCTCATGGTGGAAGAGGCGTCGCGGCGCGTCCAACGGCCGGAATTCGCGCGCGTGGCGGACACGGTGGGATTCTACGCGTCGCTCACTAAGACCATCAACGAATTCGCGTCAGCCGGTTGCGACAGCGCGCGGCTGGCACACCATCTTCCCGATACGCCATTGGCGGAGGCCTTCCTGGCGGTGTACCGGGAACTCGACCGGATGTTGGAGGATCGCGGGCTCTCGCTGCGCGCGCGGCGGCTGGAGCGGGCGGCGGAGCGAATCGAGCGCGAGGGCACAGGCGGCATCGGAACCATCTGGCTGGACGGTTTTCATGCGCTGCCCGATCCGGAACTGCGCGTCATCGGCGCGCTTGGCCGGCATGCCGACCTCACGCTGACGCTCGGCGACTCGGACCTTAGCGGCGTGGTGCGGGCGCGATTGGAAGCGATGGGCTTCCACGGCGAGCCGATGGCGCGTGTGCGGCCCGCACCGGCCATCGCGCTGGTGCGCGCGCCGGGTGTGGAACGCGAGGCCGGCGAGATCGCGCGCGGCATTCTGGGGCAGGCCGCGGCGGGACGGCCCTTCCGCGAGATGGCGATCATTGTCCGGGCGGCGGAAGTTTACGTGCCGCTGTTGCGGTCGACGCTCGGGCGATTCGGCATTCCAGCTCACTTCTACTTCGATTCGCGGCTCGACGAACATGCCGCCATACGATTCCTGACGTCCGCGGTGGACGCCATGCTAGGCGGATGGGATTACACCAAGACGCTGGCGCTACTGCGGCTCGCGCCGCGCTTCGCCGATTCCAACGCCATGGACCGCTTCGATTTCGCGGTCCGCGAGCAGATGCCGAATGCCGGCCTGGGAGGCCTGAAGGCGCTGGCCGAAGTTACGGGTTCGGAAGCGCTGGCGCATAAAGAAGCGCTGGCGCATAAACTGGATGCGCTGGGGGGAATTGAGGAGTGGCGGCTGTTCGCGCTCACACCGAAGAATTGGGCAGCCCGGTTGCGGTTGTTGCGCAACTTGTTCCGGCCGGCGAAGACGGAATTGCGGCTGGGAGCCCGGCATGACTGGCAACAGTGGCGCGGCCAAGCGGCGGCACTGAAGGCGTTCGACGAAGCGTGCGGCGAGGCGGCGGAGGCTTCGGACGCGCGGCAGGAGATACCGCTCGAAGCTTTCTGGCGAACCGTGAAGGCGGTGCTCCGCGTAAAACCCATGCGTCTTGCGGACGGCCGCCGCAACGTGGTGCACGTACTCAGTGCGGAGGAGGCGCGGCAGTGGGTGCTGCCGGTGGTCTTCGTGTGCGGGCTGGTGGAGAAACAGTTTCCCCGGTTTCACGCGCAGGACGCCTACTTTTCCGACGGCGCACGCGCGCGGCTGAACGCGAACGGCATTCGCGTCCGCACGGCGGCGGAATTGGAACGGGAAGAGCGCGCGCTGTTCGATTCGGCGATCACGCGGGCCACGATGCTGGTGACGCTCTCGCACCCGGAGATCGACGCGCGCGGGGAACGCAACTTGCGCTCGGCGTACCTGGAGAATTGGGCCATCGAAGAGCGGGAGTCGCGCCCCGTACGTCCGCGGCCGCGCGGTGAAGCCGGCCCCGCTCTGTCCGGCATTCGCGCGCCGCGTCTGCTCGAATTCCTCGGCCAGAAAACGGCGCGGGTGTCGCCCACGTCGCTCGAGAGCTACCTGCAATGCCCGTTCCAGTATTACGGGAGCCGGTTGCTGCGTCTGCAAACGGCGCCGCTCCGTCCCGAAAAGCGGTTGGATTTTCTGACGCAGGGCAACATCGTGCATGCCGTGCTGGCCAGTTGGTACGCCGAGCCGCGGGACATGCCGGGGCTGTTCGAGGAGATGTTCGAACGCACGCTGGAGGAGAAACAGATTCCCGCGGGCTATCACACCGAACGCCTGCGCAACGCCATGCTGGACGACCTGCTGGCGTTCACCCGCGAGGAGCGGTTCCCGCCGGGCGAATATCAATCGCGCATGGAGGAGAAGTTCGAGTTTGCGCTGGATGAAACGCTGGCGATATCGGGCAAGATCGACCGCCTGGACGTGGCCGGCGACGGCACCGCATACGTGGTGGATTACAAGTACAGCAACGCGCAAAATACCAAGGGCCGGCGCGATAACCAGAACCTGCTGCAAGCGCCGCTGTATCTTATGGCGGTAGAGAAGTCCTTCGGACTGAAGGCCGCCGGCATGTATTACATCGGGCTGAAAGGGGGCGTGGAGCCGGCCGGGTGGGAGGCTGCCGACCTGCCTGAGAATTGGCTGGAACTGGCGCGCGAACGCACGCTCAAGATTGTGGAAGAGATCCGCGCGGGACATATGGACGTGGCGCCATCCGACCGCGACAAGTGCCGATTTTGCGATTGCGTTGACGTGTGCCGGATCGAGACGGCCCAGCCGGCGACCGTCGCGGAGGGCGCGTGAAGGAAGTTACTTACACGCCCGCGCAGCTTGCGGCGCGCGAGGAGGGCAAGCTAAAGCACAATGCCGCTTGTTGTTCCCAACGCCCCTCATTCCGGATTGTTTGTGGGGCGGGCAATCTTGCCCAATGCCGCATACTTTTCGCGACTGTAATAATGCAGTGGCCAGGTCCGCGGCGATTGAGTCGCAACCGGCGCAGGAATTCGTTCGTCTTGGGCCCAATCTTGCCCTCTGGAATCGGATTTTGCCCGGGTTTCTGGCAGAGATCCGTGTCGGACACTCGGCTGCATAATTCTCGTCGCGAAAAGTATGCGGCATTGGGCAATCTTGCCCGCGGCCGCGTTGCAGGCGGCTCTTTCGGGCCGGAGCGAGTTTCCGCACCCGTAAGGCGCCGGCTGAAAGCCCTCCCCAGAGGGGACCCCGGCCAGGATTGGCTGCCCCACCGTTTATGCAGGCAGTTTACTCTCGGCAAAGTAAGTTGTGTTGAGCTAAAGCATGCGCCACCCGAAGTAACTTACACACCCGCGCAGCCGGCCACCCTCGCGGAGGGCGCGTGAAGGAAGTAACTTACACGCCCGCGCAGCTTGCGGCCATCGATATCGGCAAGCGCCTCGTGGACGCATGCGTGGTGGCCGGTCCGGGGTCGGGAAAGACCACCGTGCTGGTGGAATACTTCCGCCTGCTGGTGGCGGCGGGAGTGGACCCGCTGCGCATCCTGGCCATCACGTTCACCGAAAAAGCCGCGGGCAATATGCGGACGCGGCTGGCCTCGGCGTTCCGCGACGACCCGGGGATTCGCGCCCGGTCGGAGCGGGCGTGGGTCTCGACGGTCCACGGATTCTGCGCGCGATTGCTGCGCGAGAACGCGGTCTTCGCGGGAATCGACCCGGAGTTTACGGTGGCCGACGAGCGCGCAAGTTGGCGGCTGCAGTGGGAATCGATGACGGCCGCGCTGAGCGGACTGCTGGCGGAGCATCCGGCGGCGATGCGGGCGCTGATTCGCGGGCTGTCGTCGTATGAGTTCGAAGAGGCGGTGCTTTCGGCGTATGACGCCATGCGCGGCGCGGGCGTACGGGTGGACGAATTGGCGGGGTTCGCGATTCCGCGTTCTGTCACGACGGCGGACATCGGCGACACCCTGCGGGCCATCCGGCGCGAAGGGCTCACCACCTGGAACCACACGCAGCGCGAGCAACTGGGCCTGGCGATCGAAGGCGCGGAGCGCATCGTGACGGCCAGCGAACCGTTGCGGACCTTGCAGGCCATCGAAGCTTTCTCCCTCAATCTGAACAAGTGCAAGCGCGGCAACAACGCCTTCAATCTGCTGAAGCGCATACGGGAGCAGATTGATGAGGCCCGTTATGCGGTGATCACGGAGTTCTACACCGCCGAGCGCGAGACGCTGTTCGAGATCCTGCGGCGCTTCGACCGCATTTATCGCGAACGCAAACGCGCCGCGAGCGCGCTCGATTTCTCCGACCTGGAAGAGTTCACGGTGCGGCTGCTGGAGGAGCACGCCGACACGCGGGAGCGGGTGCGCGCGCAATTCGACCACATCCTGATGGACGAGTTTCAGGACACCAACGGGCAGCAGGCCAAGCTCATGCGGCTGGTGCGCGCGCCGGACCGCTTCTATGCGGTGGGCGACATCAATCAATCGATCTTCGGCTTCCGGCACGCCGAGCCCGAGGGCTTCGCTCGCTATCGGGAAGAGGTGTCGCGAGGCGGCGGGCGGCTGGTGGAATTGACCGACAACTTCCGCAGCCGGGCGGCCGTGCTGAGCGCGGTGGAGACCATCAGCCGGGACGCGGAGGGAATTGTCGAGCGGCCTTTGGTGGCGCGAAGGATCTTCGAGGAGCCGCGCGCGGTGTGCGTGGAAGTGCTGAGCGCCGCGGACCTCGGCATGGAAGCGCGCTGGGTGGCGCAGCGCATCGCGACACTCGCGGCCGAGGGCTTCCACTTTCGCGATTTCGCGGTGCTGGTGCGCAACACCGAAGTGATTGGCGAGTTCGCGGCGGCGTTCGAGGAGGCCGGCATTCCTTACGTGGTGAATCGCGGCAAAGGCTTCTACGAAACACGCGAAGTGAACGACCTCACGCACCTGCTGCGCGCGATCGCGAATCCGCGCGACGAGATCAGCCTGGCGGCGGTGCTGCGCTCGCCCCTGGTGGGGGCGTCGGACGAGGCGCTGCTGGGACTCAAGGTCATGGGCGACAACCTGGGCGGCGCCTTGATGCGCCTGGGGCCGGACACCGCGGCGGAGTTCGACCCGGAGGACCACCGCAAGCTGGTTGAGTTCCGCGACCACCTGCGTATCTGGCGGGCACGGCGCGAGTATGTCACCTTCGACCGCTTGCTGCTGGATGCCATGGACTCCCGCGGATACCGTCCGGAAGCCGGCTCGCGCGGGGCGGCCAATATCGAGAAATTTCTGGCGCAGGCGCGCGAGGCGTCGCGGCGGAAGTCGCTGGACGAATTCGTGGAGGAATTGTCGCTGGTGCGGGAGTCGAATCCGCGCGAGCCGGACGCTCCCGTGGATGACGTGGCCGACGCGGTGAAAGTAATGACGGTGCATTCGGCCAAGGGACTGGAGTTTCCGGTGGTGTTCGTGGCGGCGCTGCACAAAGGCGTGGAATCGAACCCGCCGGTGGTGGCGTTCTCGCGGGAATACGGATTGGGCGCGCGTTGGCGCAATCCCGCCAAGCGCGAGGACAAGGACGATTTGTTCCAGCACGCGCTGCGCAAAGAGTGGCAGGCGCGCGAACGGGAGGAAAGCGACCGCTTGCTGTATGTCGCCATGACGCGCGCCGAAGAGCACCTGGTGTTGAGCTTTTCGGCCCGGAAGCAGTGGGCCAAGGACGTGGCGGAGAGGCTCGAACTGGCGCTCGACGAGCCCGGCGACGATACGCTGACGCGCGTTGCGCCGGATGGCAAACCGTGGAGTCTGCGGGTGGTGGTGGCCGCGCAGGCGCCGGAGCTGGTGAAGCGCGCCGCGGAGATACTGGAATCGGCGGCTCCCGAAGAGGAGTTGCTCGATCCGCCGGAAGTGGTGGATCAGCAGGATACCAACGCGACCGTTACGGCTCTGGCCAAGTTCGCCAGTTGTCCGCGGGAGTATTTCCTGAGCCATTATGTGGGCTTCGAAGGGCGGCTGCGCAAGCTGCCGGAGGCCGACGACGAATTGCCGGCGAGCGAGCTGGGCACGCAGGTACACGCGCTGCTCGCCGGAACTCCGGTGGCGGATGCGGATTCGGAAGCGGTGCGGCTGGCGGAAGTTTTCCGCGGGAGTCCGCTAGGGCGACGGGTGACGAAGGCATCGCGGGTGGAGCGCGAGTTCGACTTCCTGATGTCGGTGGAAGACTTGGTGGTCCGCGGGCAGGTGGATTTGTGGTTTGTGGAGAACGGCGAGCTGGTGATTGTGGACTATAAGACGGACGACGTCACGGCCGCGCAAGCGCACCAGCGGGCGCAGGATTACGGCCTGCAGTTGCGGCTGTACGCGATGGCGGTGGAGAAGGTGGCGGGACGCGCGGTGGATCGGGCGTGGCTGCACTTTCTGCGGCCGAATGTGCCGGTTGATGTGGATCTGACGCCGTCGCTGCTGGAATCGCCGGAGCAGATTGTGCGGGACTTTCAGGAGGCGCAGTCGAAGGGGGAGTTTCCGCTGAATGAGGGGGAACGGTGCGTGCGATGTCCGTTCTATAAGGATCTGTGCCCGGCGGGGCACAGTCCGGGTTGACAGGACGTGCGATATGCTCGGCCCTCATGCTTCCGGCTACGCGGCGTCTTGGACTTCGAAGGCGATCCGCTTTCCGAGCACGGCAAACGCGGCCTCGATTTGATCCAGGCGGGTGTGGTTTCCAAAGTCGAACAGCCGATCGACATTGGTCTTTGGAATGCCCAGCCGCCGGGCCAGTTCCGCCTTGCGGATGCCGGAAGCCTGGAACGCCATATACAGTTCGGCCTTTGCCCCCTGAAGCGCCGGCAGGCGAATAGGCCGGTACTTCTTGCCCCGCGGCTTAGTCGCGCCCGGTAGCGCCTCTCCCTTGCGGATATGCTCCTCGATGAGCGTTTGCAATAGGGCTGTCGCCATTTCGCGCGCCTCTTCTTCCGAGTCTCCCTGTGAAACACCCCAACCGAAGTCGGGGATGGTGATGACGAACCCGCCTTCCTCGGCGGGCTCAAACAGTGCGGAGTATTCCATGTGTGCGCTCACTCTCCTTTGATCCCCAGTTCCTTGAGGATGCTGAAGTACGTCCGAGTCTTGATCTCTCTGCTCGGGTGACGAGGGATTGTGGTGCGGAGGCCCCGATAGTAGACGATCCAGTGCTTGGCGCCGTCTTTTACTTCGCATCCAAGTTTTTCCAGCTTCCGCTTTAGTTCGCTCGCCGTCACGCTTCTATGGTAATCGAAAATGATTACCATATCAAGAGAAAAGTGAGCACCGAACGCCCGCTACTTCTTAACCCCGACGTGCGGGACGGCGGCCTTCTTCTCTTGTTGAATGAGTTGCTGGAACTGGGCCTGCGGCATGGTCAGCGAGACCTTCACCGTCGTGCCCTGCGCGCTGATGGCGAGACCCGTCGCCAGGGCGGTGAGTTGTGCGTTGTTCTGTGCCTGCATCTGCGCGATGTTCGCCAGGAACTGCAGGGTGTTGGCCAGTTGAGTGGCGTCGGCGGCGTTGTCGGACTGCACGGCGGCGGTCCCGACCACCGAATTGCCGAATTTCACGCCGCCCGCGAACTGCAGGATCTGTTGCAGAATTCCCGCCGCGTTGCCGCCCACGGCCGCCGAAGGAGCGAGGGTGAAAGGCGGCACGGTGGTGATGACCCAGGCATCCTCGGTGTTGCTCCACTGGTTCACCACGCCGACGACGGCGACTGGCAGCGACTGGCCCGAACTGGGACGGTCGATGGCCGCCTTCACGTTGGCCACGTCGCCCGCGATGACAAGGGTGTTATTGAGGAATGCGATTCCGGCCGCCTTGGTGGGGTCTTCGAGGATAGTGACGCCGCCGTGGACCTCGGTGGCTGCACCTTTACTGGTGGCCAGCGCGGTAATCGTGGTGAGGTCGAAGTTGCCTCGGGCCAGGACCAGGCCGACCGGCGCATTGGCGCCGGGCGTGCCGTTGGTGGCAGCCAGCACCTCATGCACGTCGCGGGTGGGGTCGAAACCGGTGAGAGCGATCAGTTGCTGCATCCCCGAGTTGCCGGACTGCAACTGCGTCAGCACGTATAGTCCAAAGGGAGAAGCCTTGGCTTGATCTACGTTGACCCCCGCCAGCAATTTGGCGTCGGGCATCACCAGACTGAGCAGTTGAGAATCGGCGGCCCGGGCGGCGAGCACGCCGGCAAATGCGGTAAACAGGGTCGCGGTGGTAAACATTCGTGCGTTCATACTAGTGAGGACGGCGCCCATTCCTTATTATTAACGGCGTTGTGTGTGGCGGACCCCACTGGGGCACCCCTCTGGGCCACGCACGCCCCGTCCCGCTGCCGCTTCAACGGTATTAGCCTCCCCAAGACACCAGCAGGCCGACCGGAGGGTCGGCCGGCGGACCAGGGGGTCCGCCCTACCAAGCCTGTCCCGAAATCAGGCCGGCAGGGGGACCTGGTCCACCACCTCGATGCCGAAACCTTCCAGTGCTACGATCTTGCGCGGATGATTGGTCAGCAGGCGGATGGTGTGCAATCCCAGGTCGGAAAGGATTTGCGCCCCCAAGCCGTGTTCGTGCTGCAACTGGCGCTGGCCGGCCTCGCCTTTGTAGTGCATGAAGTCGCGGCCGTGATCGGCGCGCGAGCCGGGGCCGGTGCCATGCAGGTAAACCAGCACACCGGCGCCCTCTTCGGCGATGCGGCGGAGGGAGTCGCGCACCAGGCGATGGCAGTCGCAATCGGTAGAGCCGAAGACATCGCCGTACATGCAGCGGGAATGCATGCGGACCAGCACGCGTTCCGCGCCGGCCACGTCGCCGCGCACCAGGGCCATGTGGTATTCGGGATTCAGATCGCTGGCGTAAGTGATGATGCGGAATTCGCCGGCCTCGTTGTGGAGCGTGCCTTCGGCGACGCGGCGGACGAATTTTTCGTGCTTCATGCGGTAGCGGATGAGCTCGGCCACGGAGATCATTTTGAGGCCGTGGCGGGTGCAGAATTCCACCAACTGGGGGACGCGCGCCATGGTGCCGTCGTCGTTCATCACTTCGCAGATCACGCCGGCGGGCGCCAATCCGGCGAGGCGCGCAAGGTCCACGGAGGCCTCGGTCTGGCCGGCGCGCACCAACACGCCGCCTTCGCGGGCGCGCAAGGGGAAGACGTGGCCGGGGCGGGCCAGGTCGGCGGGGCGGCAGGCCGGGTCGATGGCCATGAGGATAGTGCGGGTGCGGTCGGCGGCGGAGATTCCGGTGGTGACTCCCTCGCGCGCATCGATGGCTTCGGTAAACGCGGTGCCGAAAGTGGAGGTATTGAAGGGACTCATCGGGGGCAGGCGCAGAAAGTCGCAACGCTCGGGGGTGAGGGCCAGACAGATGAGGCCGCGGCCGTGGGTAGCCATGAAATTGATGATCTCGGGGGTGATCTTTTCGGCCGCGACGGTGAGGTCGCCTTCGTTCTCGCGGTCCTCGTCGTCCACCACGATGAGGATGCGGCCACCGCGAATTTCTTCAATGGCCTGAGGAACGGAGACGAAGGGCATGATTCATTGTAGCCGCCGTCAATGGGCGATCCCGTCGCGGCGAGCGAGCCGGCCCGCCTCCGGCGCAGGGCGCGGTCACAGTGTTACCGCGGCTGCGCAAAATGTGAAGAATCGCACAAGGGGCGTTTCTGGGGGAGCGGCGCTTGACCTAAGATCAAGATGATGAAAACTACCGTTGCCATTCTTGCGAGTTTGATTTTGAGCGTTGGCACCGCGAGCTTCGCCCAGGAAAAAGGGAAAGGCGCACAGCCTCAGACCTTCAAACCCAGTAAACCCCCGGCCCACGGGCCGGCGGCGGCGCCCGCGCGAGCGCCTCAGAAGCCTCCGGCGGAGCAGCACCTCTCCGACAGGGCCGGCCACCCCGAGGCTCCCCACGTGGATGGAAAGACGTGGGTGGGACACGACTCCGGCAAGAACGATGCCAGGTTTCAGTTGGCTCATCCGTGGGAACATGGCCGCTTTACGGCCGGTTTCGGGCCCAGTCACGTATTCCGGCTGGCAGGCGGCGGCCCGTCGCGCTTCTGGTTCGGCGGCTTCTATTTCTCGGTGGGCGATCCGGATCTGGCCTATGTGAACGGCTGGCTTTGGGACTCCGATTCGATCGTAATCTATGAAGACCCCGACCATCCGGGCTACTATCTGGCGTATAACACGCGCCTGGGGACTTACGTTCACGTAATGTACTTGGGGAATTCGTAGACCGGGGGCCCCTGGCGGCGACATTGACGGTGGACGCCGTGGCCCTCCGCTCCTGTACAGTCGCGGCTCGGTGAGGTGGAGTCGCGGCTCGGTGACGACTGCACCTTAGCGGAGAACTATATGTCTATTCGACCTATTAAGAGACTCGCCAAATCCAAGGCGACGCTGGAAGGCGCCGGGGTGCATCTGCGGCGCGCTTTCGGATTCGGCAACACGTCCGAATTCGATCCTTTCCTGCTGCTGGACGATTTCCGCAACGACGTGCCGGAGGATTATCTGGCGGGCTTCCCGTGGCATCCGCACCGCGGGATCGAAACCATTACGTACGTGCTCGCCGGGACGGTGGAACACGGCGACAGCATGGGGAACCGCGGCGCCATCGCATCGGGCGACGTGCAATGGATGACCGCGGGGAGCGGGATCATCCATCAGGAAATGCCCAAGGGCGATGCGGCGGGCCGGATGCATGGATTTCAGTTGTGGGCGAATTTGCCGTCGGCGCTCAAGATGACGGCGCCGCGTTATCAGGAGGTCAAGGCGGGCGAGATTCCCGAGATCACCGACGACGATGGCACGCACGTCCGCGTGGTCTGCGGAAATTTCTGGGGCAAGAGCGGTCCGGTGGATGGGATTGCCGCGGACCCGATTTACCTGGATGTGTCGGTGGCTCCGGGACGCAGGAAGAGTCTGCCGGTGGAGACTACGCGGCACGCCTTCGCGTACGTGTTTGCCGGGGCGGGAAAGTTCTGCAACGCGTCGGGGCCGCTCGAGGTGCCTACCGAAGGAGTCGGCTGGGCCGACACGGTGCCACCGGCGGCGGCCGATAACCGGTCGCTCGTGGTGTTTGACAATGGCGACGAAGTCACGGTGCAGGCAGGGGCCGAGGGCATCCGCTTCCTGCTGGTGTCGGGGAAGCCGATCGCCGAGCCGGTGGCGTGGTACGGGCCGATCGTGATGAATACGCAGGAGCAGCTTCAGCAGGCCTTTCAGGAGTTGGAGAAGGGCACGTTCCTCAAGAAGTAGGCGCGGCGCCGATCCGAAGAACCTCGAATCCCGGACAGAACTGTTCCGGCATTGCCGGCTTTCGCGGGCTTTGTAGCCGATGTTTCGCGATGCACCGCTGGTCCGGTGGTTATTCCTTCATACTTGGATTACGTTTCCCGGCGTCCCGGTGTTTGTTAGTTAGCCCGTTTTCCGCACACAAATGTAGCAGTTCGGCCATTTTAGAAACCCCGACGCGGCAGCCATTGCGGTTAGGTCCCATGAATCCTGAAAATCGCTTGTAGTGACAAATGTCGGTGGCGGCGAAACAAGGGTACCAGTTTGGCGGTTGAGAGGGAGCCAGGTGTGGGGTTACGCTCTGGCCTGCGGAAGGCGCAGGAATAGGGAAAAAGCTGACTGTTTCTCTCTCAGGTCGGATTGTCCTCGGTTTTGACCAGGGGGGTGCGGTAAGTCTTGCCTTTGATCTTGAGAATAATCGCTCTTTCGACCAGGCGGTCGAGCAGAGCCATCGCCAGGGGGCCATCGACCAGATACTCTTCCCATTTGTCGAAGTACACATTGGTCACCAGCGCGGTGGAGCGCTTCTGACTGCAGCGCCGGATGAAATCGCCGGTGGCCAGTTCCTCGATCTGCACGCGGTCGAAGGCTTTGGGTAACGTCGGCTCTGCCTGTTGCGCTTCTGTTTGCCGCCGCCGTGGCCCGATAGTTCTTCTGAGCCTTCCACCGCGACCACGCCCGCGCTGCCTTCCGGCACCGTTCGCTGCAATAACGCTGTCGCTCCCGTCGTGGCCGAAAGGGCTGCTCGCATCCTTTGAGCAGGCATCGCCGGGGCTGCGGTCGGCGCGCCAGGCGCTTCCGCCGCCCACCCCCTTGATATTCGGAATGGCTTGTAGCACTCTCGGGAGGGCCCAAGGGAGGTGATCGCTCCCAGAAGCTCCTGCTCCGTAGAGGAATGCTACTCCTCTCCGGGATGCAGCAGATCTTCGTATCAATACGAGATCCACAACTCTATCGTAAAGATCGGATCGCCGGGAGTCGGGGGCGGCCTTTGTTGCTTCGACAATAGATCGAGAGCGCTGAGCCGAAACGTATCGCAGGCCGAGGGATTGAAGTCGTTGGCGAATCGTCAATGGAAGCCAATCGCCATACATTCTGCGGTGATTAGGAGGCTATTCGCCGCACGGGCGGTCTGCCCTTCCGAACAAAAAATCCTGCCCAAACGGCATAGGCCAGGATGACCGCTGCGTTTAACCAGACGATCTCCGGAAGCGATGCGGCCCCTCTGGCCCATGCGCTGGTCAAATCCAGATCGACCACGAGCAATGTAGCCGCGACGGGAAAGCCGAAAAGAAAACTGAGGGGAGGCCTCTGGAATCGCCGACGCTTTTTAAAAATGCGCTGGACCAGAAGGGTCGAGAGCAGGATCACGACCAGCGGAAGGGCCACATAGCAGCCGAGCGCGAGGGCAAAATGGCGCCTCCACGGAGCCTTGAAGGCCATGATCGCAGTAAAGATCAACGAGAGCGCCGAGCGCCTCAACAAAAGTGAGAAGCTTGGACCCGATCTGGGCGGATTCGGCTCCCTGCGGGTTCCTCGCTGCTGCAGCCCCCATTCGGTTTCGTCGAAGGTGTTATCTTCATGCTGAATCTGGAACTGCCGGCGAAACCGGAAGCGCCATAGCCCCATTCCGACCACCCAGAACAGAAAAATCAAGACGGCTATCCCGATGTCGCGGACGAAGGGAGAGTGGGGAGCACGGATCTCCCTCCTGGTCATCATCCAGGAGATGGCTATATATGCGGCCGCCGCCGCCACCTGAATCCATGCGAACCGGGCTACAAACTTCCGCTCGCGCGCCGATTTGGTGTCGTCCGTGGCGATCGCCCGCCGGCTCACAAAGACTCCGCCTAGCATCGCGAACACACCGCCTAGCGGCCCGGCCGCGGCCCAGGCGCCCTTGACCGCCGATCCCGAGGCAGCGGCCAGACCCGCGCCTACCGCCTTGGCGGAGGAGGCCGCCGCCGGCAGCGCAGCTAGCACCTGCTGGGTGAACTCCGGCTTCGGCGAGGTCCGCTCCAGCGCGCTTTCGACGAAGGCGAGAACCTGTTCCTGGAGGAGCCTCCGGCCCCGCGTCAGGCGCTGCCGGACCGCGTCCTCGGACAACTCCAGCGCGAGGGCCACCTGCTCGATCGAGGCGTGCTGACGGTAAAACAGGATCAAGGGTTCGCGGTAGGTCTCGGGGATGGCCTCCATCTGGCGCCAGAGGATGTCCTCCTCCTCCCGGCTGATGGCTTGATCGAGAGGGCCAGGCTCGGGCGCGGCCAGCGAGGGGGCTGCGGTCTCGAGCGGTTCCGCCCGGAGCACGGGCTCGAACTTCTCGCCTCGGCGGGCCCGGCGGCCAAGGTTCCGGACGATGCCGCAAAGCCAGGAGCGCAGTTTCTCGGGCTCGCGCAGGGCGGGAAGCTGCTTCCAGGCGACGACAAAGGCCTCCTGCGCCAGGTCCTCGCTTTGGGCCAGGCTGCCCGTGGCGTTGTAGGCCAAGGCGCAGATCAGCGCCTGGTACCGGGCGACGATCCGGCCGAAGGCGTCGGCATCGCCGCGGCGGGTTTGGGCGACGAGTTCCGCGTCGGCATGTTCAAGGGGGGACATCTCCTCGGAGGGTATCATCTTACCGAAGGAGTGCCAGAAAAGGCTACGCTGTGACACGACTCGAGCCTCGGAGGAAACAAAATGCGTTTTTGATCACTTGCTTTGTCACAACCCACGCTCTTTTCGGCACTGATAAAGTACGAAGATTCCAATTGCGGATACATTCCCCGCCGAAGTCAAGGATAGTGAAGTGGTTACGAGAAGCCTGCGCGGCGAACCCAAAAGTGCCGGCGATCGAAACCTTAAAACCTGGTTCACCGGCAGGATTCTAGCCCGAAAACGCATTTCCCGAATCATGAAACCCAAACTTCTACTTGTGCTCTCGTTTTCGCTGGTCGTTGTCAGCCTCGGCCGCGGCCAGGATCCGGCCGGCGGTGGCGCAACCGGAGGTGTCGCTACGGAGAATTCCCATGGGTCGCCGGCCGCACAATTGATGCGGATCGGTCCGCGGCCGACCTTTGCGGATCTGGCCTGAGCTATTAGTCGCTAGCGTGGGTGACAACCATCTTTCTCCGCAGCTCGGTCGTCAAGAAAGAGCGGCAAAACCTACCGCTACTGGAAGCTGGTCGAGAACGTTCGTACCGGCAACGGTCCTCGGCAACAGGTCGTCGCCCACTTGGGAGACCTTTCCAATTTCACCGCTGCCGACTGGCAGGCTCTCGCTGGACGCATGGGCGAACCGGAAATGGCCGCGGCTCTGGAGCGCCGTGTCCGCCAGGGAGGCCGCCAGGGCCGTCCGC
>Ga0182018_10002597_pt1 | contig 17719 bp, 11 predicted proteins | sample 812P2MmetaG_FD_120490 | JGI IMG/M metagenome (GOLD analysis project Ga0182018, IMG submission 120490) | Permafrost microbial communities from Stordalen Mire, Sweden - 812P2M metaG | ecosystem: Environmental > Terrestrial > Soil > Wetlands > Permafrost | place: Sweden: Stordalen | collected... | reverse complement strand
TGGCGGGAGCGTGTAGGAATCGAACCTACCAGTCGCCTTGCGACGACCTCAGCGATTTTGAAGACCGTGCGAACCACCAGATCCGTACGCTCCCACGATTGCGATGCCTTATAGGCGACGCCTACGCGACCGCCCCCGAAGCCCCTGCTGGGCCGATTGCAAGGCGCCTCGGGCGTGGTCGCCGCATTCGTGAAAGGTGTATAAGCTAATTACAGCACGTGATGTTGCCGGAGATCTTATTGTGGACGCTGCCGGGTTTTACGACAATCGGGTGCCCGGAGTTCGGCAACATCGCTTTGCCGCGCCGGTCCAAACCGATCCAGTTGTCGATCACTGCGGTGTAGGAGCTCCCCCTCCCCAACGTCACGCCATCGCCGACGTTACCACTGATAAGATTCTTCTTCGGTTTTTTTGGATCGGAGCTCGAACCGCCGATGACATTGCGCGCGGCGTAAGCCCCAACGTAGATGCCGCCCCGCTGGTTCGAGAGGGCAGCTAGCCCAGCCACGTCGACGCCGACAAAGTTGTTGAGAACGCGGTTATCGTGGGCGCCGCCGACGATGGCGAGACCGTATCCGAGATTCCCCGAGAATGTATTTTGGGGGATGACCGACCGATCGTAATCACCGACGAAGTCGCCGTGCGCGGTGCCATCGATGAGAACGCCATCGTTCCCGTTCGGTAGCAGACTATCGCCCTTCGTACTGAGACCGATGATGTCGGGACCGACCGTAACGCCGGATGCATCGCCACCAATTTCGATACCGTTGTTCATATTTCCAGAGAAGACGTTGGTGCGTGCGAGTTGCTTGCCCCCGGTGGCGGTGATGAGCAGTCCATCGTTGCCGTTCGGGGCGGCACCTTTGAAGGCCAGAAGGCCGCCGAACGTGTTGAACGTTATGAAGCCGGCGGCAGTGCCGGCAACCTCGATGCCGTTGCGCACGTTGCCTGCCGAAACGTTTCCGAGCGGAATTACGCCCCCGACCTGGGTACTCTGCGACGAGCCATCGATCAGAACCCCGTCGCCATTATTCGCGACCACGGTCGAGTTGTTGGCACCGATGCCGAAAAAGTTGCCTTGGACGAGCACGGAGTCCGAGTTCGTGATATGGAGGCCGTTCCCGAGGTTTCCGCTCATGACGTTATAATACACGAACGGATTGTTGCGGAACTTGCAGCCCATCAGCGAGTTATTTGGCGCGCCGACCATGCGAACGCCGTCGGCCGAGTTCGCGATCGCTGCGTCTCCATCGGCGGTCGTACCGATGAAGTTGCCGTTAAGCGTATTCTGTTGCGAACCTTTGTCGATTAGGATGCCGTTCTTGGCATTACCCGAGACAAGATTTCCATCGGGTGGAACCACGAACACCGGGGTGACCGTCCCTTTGCTTCCGGTTGGATTGTTTGCTTGGCCGGTAACGCTGTCCACGAACCTCGTGCCGCCGATCTCGTTGCCGCTCGATGCGGTTAGCCAGATTCCATTCTGGCCGTTGGCAATCGCGAATTTACCTTTGCCATTCGTGCCGATGCGATTGGCGGCGATGACATTACCGGACGATCCATGAAGGCTGAGGCCATTGCCGGCGTTACCGGAGATGACGTTTGCGACGGCACCCGACGCTCCCGACCGATTCAGGCCGATTCGGTTGTTAGACGACCGAGCGGATACGTAGATGCCGTCGCCGCCATTTCCGAATGCGACGCCCCTCAAGTTTAAACCGATATAATTGAGGTTCAGAATAATCGAGCCGGCGTTCAGCGTCACGCCATTGCCCATGGCATTGGCGATCGCGAGTGCGAGCAGCTTCGAACCCGCCGAGCCGGATTGGAAGACGAGGCCGCCATGACCGTTGGCGTTTACCTCCACGACCGGTTGTCCCGCGTACTGCGGCGCCGACGATCCATCGATCGTAACATCCGTACGAATTTGGGGCAGATCGTTCGCAAGCCGAATAGTGCCGCTAACGGCAAACGTGATGACGGCGTGCGCTGCCTGCCGTGTGTTGACGGCCTGGATCGCCGCCCGCAGCGAGCCGGCTCCGGAATCGTTCACATTCGTGACCGCCACGGTGATGGCGGGAAGCGTCTCATCCTTCGAACCGACCGCTTCAAAAGCCGAGTTTCCGACGGCGTTGGGAGGAATCGCATTCAACGGACCCCTCGAAGCGCAACCTGACCACAACGACGCGCCGACTAAGCTGATTAAAGTGAAGGTGACCCCGGCCAATACATGGCGGCGCCGCAGTTCCAGACCGTCCAAGACTCTCTCCTCTCGAAGGGCCGACCCGTTTCGGCCGCCCTCGACCGACTAACTTTACTCCAAGGCTGCTTCCGCCGCAACACAAAGTAGGTATGTTTTAAATAATCGCCGCTAAAACCGCGCGCTCGCGCGACATCCTTGATGTTAACGGATTAACGGGAGCGATTACCACCAGCGGGTAGGGTAGGCGCTTGGCATCGAACATGGGCAGTGTGCCGAAAGTCTTCAGCCAACGAACGCTTGAGAAGTTCGAGGACGCGTCAGCGTCGATCGTTCTTCGACAGATCGATCGGGCATTTCAAGGCGTGGATATTCGTTTGGGCGAGGACCCGGGTGGACCCGATGGAGACCGCCGAACGCAATTCCGCCGTTACGTAGCTAGTGTAAATCAACACGACCCGCAACAGCTGGATCGACTTGGTGACGCACTCGGGGCATTGATTTCGGCCGTGGCTACGTCGAAGGAAGACTTCCTTGTGAAGGCCGCGCAGAGTGACGGCTTCCTCTTCGTGGACGGCGTCTTTAGGCCGGCGGGGACCGCCGCAAGTTCTTTCGCGGTGACGCGTGCCGAGGACTTTGGGTTCATCGATGACCGCGGTAGACGGCTATATCTCCTTGCAAACGATAGTCCTAAAGACGCGATCGATGGAGCAAAGGAGTTGGTCGAATCTGTTTGTCGGACCCTCTTGCGTCTTATCGGCGAGCCGGCTCCCGGTAAGACTGCCGACCTCCTCGATATCGCCAAATCGACGCTCAAGACCCTCGAACTGGTTCCGGCAGGCATCGACAATAAGTGTCTCCGGCAGCTAGTCGTACTCGTTGCTACTCTCGGTGAAATGCGAATTTCATGCGGCGTTTCAGCTCGTCATGCTCGCCTCGCGGTCGGCGCGGCCGCCACGTTCGCGGGCTTCGTTGCAGAAGCGTACGTGGAGCGAGCTACCCGGAATTTCGGCGACTCGCCGTAATCCTAACTGTACTTTGTTACTAAACGTTGCGCGTACCACGCCGGCCAGGGTTGCGATGGTGCCGAACTCGTGTACTGTTCGTCGAGCTCGACCAAGTCGCGCGTGAGATGGCTGCGTATCGGTCGGCGCGCGAGTAACCGCGCAAGATCGGAGTGAGTGAGAAGCCAGTCCGAGTAAAAGGTAGCCCAGTCGTCGTCGTTGCCATCGGTGTCGGAGAATACCATGTGGTGAATTTCGCCAACCTGATGTAATGCTTCCGCGATTCTTGCCGTTGTATCTGCGTTCACGTCGAACTCCTATCGAAATGGTCGGCTTTGGGATTCGGGCCTCCGCTCGCCGCTCCCGGCGCGCCGATGCGGTAAAGGACGTGACGGCGCAGTGGATGACCTTCTTCGATCCTGGGGTGGTCGAAATCGCCGCCGGAGTCGCGGGTCATGCCCAGCCGTGCCATCACGCGTTGCGACCGGAGGTTTGGCACGGCGGTCATTGCGACCACCTCATTCCAACCCAGTCGATTGAAGGCGAAGCCGAGTGCGGCTAGCGCAGCTTCGGTCGCATAACCCCGTCCCCAACATTCGGGTGTGAACCGCCAGCCGATCTCACGCGCCGGCGTGAAATGCGCCAAAAAGGGAACCTCTTGCAGAGCGACGACTCCGGCGAAGGCCGAACCCCCGCGAACTTCGACCACCCACCATCCGTAGCCACGATTATCGAGGTCCGCGCGTAGCCTTTGCGCCGTCGATTCGGAGACCTCGCGCGTATAGATTCTGGGAAAAAACTCCGCGACCCGAGGATCGGCGTTCATCTGGCCCCACGGCTCGACGTCCGAATCGCGCCAGGGGCGAAGCAGCAGCCGTGCCGTTTCTATAGTTGCCACGCACCACCGGTTCGCGCTACGCTTGACCGTGACCACCTATGAAGACTCGCTCCGATATCCGTAACGTCGCTATCATCGCACACGTCGACCACGGCAAGACGACGTTAGTCGACGCTATGCTCAAGCAAAGCGGAGTCTTCAGAGAGGGCCAGCACGTGGCGACGCGCGTCCTCGATTCCAACCCGCTGGAGCGGGAGCGCGGCATCACGATTCTCGCGAAGAATACCGCGGTCCGCCACGGCGAGGTCAAGTTCAATATCGTCGACACGCCGGGTCACTCCGACTTCGGCGGCGAGGTCGAGCGCGTGCTGCAAATGGTTCAAGGCGTCTTATTGCTCGTTGACGCTGCCGAGGGCGTCATGCCGCAGACCCGCTTCGTTCTGCGCAAAGCGCTCGAGCTCGACCTGCGCGCAATCGTCGTCGTGAACAAGATCGATCGCAAAGATGCCCGCGCGCAAGAAGTCGTCAATCAAACCTTCGACCTTTTCGTCGATCTCGGCGCCAACGACGTGCAAGCCGATTTCCCGGTTCTTTTCACCAACGCAAAAGCCGGGATTGCCAAACGGTCGCTATCCGACGACAGCGAAAACCTCGAGCCGCTTTTCGAAACGATCGTTTCGAAGGTCCCCGAAGCGCCATCGGAGGAGGGTCCGTTCCAGCTGCTGATCTCGGCGATCGATCACAACCCGTACGTCGGCCGCGTCGGAATCGGGCGCATTTTTCGCGGCACGTCGCGGCGTAACGATCCGATCGTGAAGATCGGGCGCGACGGCGTCGTGACGGGCGGTCTTCGGCTTACGACCCTGTTGACGTTCGCCGGCCTCGAGCGGATCGACGTAGAGGAAGCCGGTGCGGGCGACATCGTCTGCATCTCCGGAATCGACGACTTGAACATCGGCGACACGCTCGCCGACGCCTCCATGCCCGAGAGTATCCACGCCGTCGCGGTCGACGAGCCCACCGTCTCGATGTTCTTTAGCGTCAACAACTCGCCGTTCGCCGGCAGAGAGGGTCGCTATCTGACGTCGCGCCAGATACGCGACCGCTTGATGCGAGAACTCGAATCTAACGTGGCGCTACGGGTTACCGAGACCGCTTCGGCCGACACGTTCGAAGTGCGCGGACGCGGCGAACTGCACCTGGCAATTCTCATCGAAACGATGCGGCGCGAAGGGTACGAACTGGCGGTTTCAAAGCCGCAAGTCATCATAACGGAGCGCGACGGCAAACGCTGGGAACCGGTTGAGTACGTCGTCGTCGACGTCCCGGAAGTCTATGCCGGCGCCGTGATCGAAGCGCTCGGGCGGCGCAAGGCCGTGATGTCCAACATGCTACCGGTCGGCGATGCCCAACGCCTGGAGTACACGATGCCGACGCGCGCCATTTTCGGGCTGCGCGGCGAATTACTCACCCTGACGCGAGGCACCGCAGTTCTTTCACACACCTATTACGATCATCAGCCGTGGCAAGGAGAGCTGCCGGAGCGAAACGTCGGCGCCTTGGTAGCCAGCGAAACGGGGCGAACGACGGCCTACGCGCTGGCGGGCGTCGACCAGCGCGGGCGCTTCTTCGTCGGGCCGGGCATCGACGTCTATGAGGGGATGATCGTCGGACGCGCCAACGACGACAAGGACATCGCGCTCAACGTCGCGCGCGAAAAGAAGATGACGAATATGCGCGCCGCGGGCTCAGACGACAACGTCAAGCTTGCTCCGCCCGACGAACTCTCACTCGAGCGGGCGATCGAGTTCATCGAGGACGACGAACTGGTTGAAGTGACTCCGAAATCCATTCGATTGCGTAAGCGGCTGCTCGGCGAAACCGCTCGCCTTCGGCTCCGCAAGCGGGAAACGGTGCCCTAGCCCTTGAGTTGACTGTCGAAATATTCCACGGTCGCTGCGTCGGCTTGCAGCCACGACGCGTAGCGGAGAAAGCCGTGGATCTCGTTGGGAATGACGATCTCATCGAACCGTACGCCGGCGAGGCGCAGACGTTGGGCGAGATCGACCATCTGTTGGAACTCGACGTTGCGATCGTCGTCACCCTGGATGAGCAGGACCGGCGACTTCCACGTTGCGATCGCTGAATCGGGCGACGACTCCCACGCCAGCTTCATCATCGCGCGCGTGTCGAACTGCTGGTACCGCTTGAGCTGCGGCGCCAATCCCCAGACGGAGTTGTCGATGTCGAGCGACCAGTCGTGGACTCCGTGAAAGTCGACGCCGGCCTTGAAGATGTCGGAGTTACGAGCGAGCGCCAGCGCCGTGAGATAGCCGCCGTATGAGCCGCCCCAGATGCCGATCCGATGTGGATCGACGCGCGGGTCGCTTTGCAAGTATCGCGCGCCTGCGACGACGTCCTGGTATTCGGATGCGCCCGTCGGTCCCCAACGCGCCGGAAAGTTGAAGTCGCGGCCGTAGCCGATGCCGCAGCGATAGTTGACGGATAACACGACGAAGCCGCGGCTTGCCAGATATTGATTGACTGCGTAGGCGTTCGAGTAATAGTCCATGTAGTGCCAGTTCAGGAGCATCTGGCGAAACGGGCCGCCGTGCACGAAGATAATGCCCGGATGCTTTCCAACGCTGCTCGGAAGAGAGAGCTGACCGTAGACCTTCACGCCGTCGGCCGCGCGGAACGAAACCTCCTGCGGCGTCACGAGCTGCGTTGAAGGGAAATCGGCGGGTACGAGGTTCGCATCGAGCGCGCGCTGCGCGCTGTTGGAAACTAACGTTACGAGCAACGGCTGTTGCGCCGTCGCACGATTGAAAACCACCGCACCATTTTTCAGCGCGACGGGGCCGGTCTCGCTGCTCGCCCCATAGGTGAACTGCCAAACCGCGTCACGGGCGAGCACCACGGTTTGACCGCTCGCGCCATTCCTAAATACCGTGATGCCGCTGGCCGATGAGGCGTTAAGGCTGAATAGGTGGCGGCGATCGTCGTCGCCGGGAGCGGGGCCGGTGTTCGCTGAGAAAACTACCGACTCCCGATCCGGAGCGACCGAGACGTCTTCGATCATGAAGTTTCCCGGCGTCAGCAGGGTCGCCATCGGATTGTACGCGCGCGCGGATACCGACGTGTGGGTACTGCCTGAAAGGCGAACCAGCGAGTTTAGCGCCGCTTCGGCCGGGAAGGGGCCGATCGTATAGAGATGCGCCCAATTATCTCGCTCGCTTAGGAAGATCAGGCTACTTCCCCAAAGCCACTCGAGCAGTGGCCCGTGACCGCTTTGCGGCAGTGAATCGCGCGGTCCGTTCCCGCTGGACCAGACGAGACGCGCGCTCGCAGTCGCGACGTCGCCGACCCAGATCTGCCATGGCTGCGGATTCCAGTTCAGTGGATTTTGCGGCGGACCGCCGTCGCCCGGCGCCCGAATGAACGCGATGCTTCGACCGTCAGGCGACCAACGCGGCATCAAGTCTTGTGAAGTGCTCGGCGCGATGAACTCAATCGGCGATGTGTCGTTGCGGTAGACGCCTATGAAACTGTGGTCGGTTCGGGTCGAGACAAACGCGAGCGCCGAGCCGTCGGGCGACCACTGCAACTCCGAATCCGCTCCGCGGTCGAAGAAGAGCCGCTTCGCCGCGACGCTGCCATCAACCGGGGCAATCTGCACCGCTCCCGCAGCACCGACGAAGGCCACGCGCCCGCTGTCGGGCGAGATTGCGGGCGCGTCGCCGTCGCCGAGCAGCGCAGCGCCGCCTCCGCTAGTCGAAACTGACCAGACCTGCATCTGCGGCTGGAGCGGCATAGACGCAGGACCCGGCTGTAAGGGTACCGTCCAGTTCGCGTCGTGGTCCCCGCCGCGGACGTAAACGACGTGCGAGTCGTCGGCGGAGATGGCGACGTTACTGAGTTCCTGACCGTCGTCGGCGCCCGACGTGAAGAGCTGCTTGGGAACGAAGTCGGGGGCGCTCGCAAACCATAGCGTGCGCACGCCCTGCGTGTCGAGGGTGTACGCGATCGCCGTTCCCTTCGCGTCGCGAACCGGCGCGGAAGGGAACGGATAACTGAGGATCTGCGTGAGCGTGAAGGCCGCGAGCAGCACCCTGCTCCTCTTACGCCGTTGCGGCCACGCGCTCCCCGAGCGAAAACGTCAGCTCGCCGCGATTCTCGTCGAAGCCCACGTCGACCGTCGCTCCGGGCTGGAGCTCGCCTGACAGAATCTTTCGGCCCAGCGGCGTTTCGAGCTCCTTCTGAATCGTACGTTTGAGCGGGCGCGCACCGTAGTGCGGATCGTATCCCACCTTCACGATGTGCCGTTTCGCCTCGTCCGAGAGCACGAGTGTGATCCGGCGCTCCGCCAAGCGCTTGCGCAAACGCGCCAGTTGCAGATCGACGATCGTTAACAGCTCGTCTTCGGTGAGCGCGTGGAATACGATGATCTCGTCGACCCGATTGAGGAACTCGGGCCGGAAGTGCTGGCGCAACTCGTCGAGCACGGTCGCGCGCATGATCGCGTACTCGGCGCCGTCGAACGATCCGTGATAGTCGAGAATACGGTGGCTGCCGATATTCGAGGTCATGATGACGATCGTGTTCTTGAAATCGACCGTATGCCCCTGACCGTCCGTCAAACGTCCGTCGTCGAGGATCTGCAGAAAGACGTTGAACACGTCGGGATGCGCCTTCTCGACTTCGTCGAATAAGATCACCGAGTACGGACGCCGGCGCACCGCCTCGGTAAGCTGGCCGCCCTCTTCGAAGCCGATATATCCCGGCGGCGCGCCGAGCAATCGCGCGACGGTGTGTTTTTCCTGGTACTCGGACATGTCGATGCGGATCAAGGCGCGCTCGTCGTCGAAGAGATACTCGGCGAGCGCGCGAGCTAGTTCGGTTTTGCCCACCCCCGTAGGTCCCAGAAAGATAAACGAGCCGATCGGCCGATTGGGATCGGCCAGACCCGAGCGCGAGCGTAGAACCGCTTCGGCGACGGCGTCGACCGCCTCGTTCTGACCCACGACACGCTGATGCAGCTCATCTTCGAGATGCAGCAGTTTCTGTTTCTCGCCTTCCAACAGCTTGGTAACCGGAATGCCCGTCCAGCGCGCGATTACTCCGGCGATGTCGTCTTCATCCACCTCTTCTTTGGAAAGCCGCGCTCCGTCTTTTTGGGCCAGTCGCTCTTCCTCGGTCGCTAAATCTTTTTGCAACTGGGCAAGTGTGCCGTACCGAAGTTCGGCAACCCGGTTGAGATCGTACTGACGCTCAGCCTGTTCGATCTGGACCTTTGTAAGTTCGATCTGCTCGCGAAGGTGCCGCAGCTTGACTGCAGCATTCTTCTCCGCATCCCAACGCACGCGAAGCTTCGTCTGATCCTCACGCAGCGTCGCCAACTCTTTTTCGAGCTGCTCCAAACGGCGGCGGCTCGCGCTGTCGTCCTCCTTGCGCAAAGCCTCGCGCTCGATCTCGAGCTGCATGACACGGCGCGAGACTTCGTCGAGCTCTTGCGGCATCGAATCGATCTCGGTGCGCAACTTTGCGGCGGACTCGTCGACGAGATCGATCGCCTTGTCGGGCAAAAATCGGTCGGTGATGTAGCGATTGCTCAGCGTGGCGGCCGCAACCAGCGCCGCATCCTTGATGCGAACGCCATGATGCGCCTCGTACTTCTCTTTGAGCCCACGCAAAATCGAGATCGTGTCTTCGACGCTGGGCTGATCGATCATTACGGGCGCGAAGCGGCGTTCTAAGGCGGCATCCTTTTCGATGTACTTTCGATACTCGCCCAGCGTGGTCGCACCGATCATGTGCAGTTCACCTCGGGCAAGCATCGGTTTGAGCAGATTGCCGGCATCCATGGCCCCCTCGGCTTTCCCCGCTCCAACGACGGTATGCAGCTCGTCGACAAAGAGGATGATCCGGCCCTCCGAGCCGGCGACGTCCTTGAGTACGGCCTTGAGCCGCTCTTCGAACTCTCCACGATACTTTGCCCCGGCGATCAACGCGCCCATGTCGAGCGAAACGATCCGTTTATTCTTGAGGCCTTCGGGGACGTCGCCGCGCACGATGCGCTGCGCCAGTCCTTCGACGATGGCCGTCTTGCCGACGCCGGGGTCGCCGATGAGCACCGGGTTGTTCTTGGTGCGGCGCGAGAGCACTTGAACGATGCGGCGAATCTCTTCGTCGCGCCCAATTACCGGATCGAGTTTGCCGCGCTCCGCTTCGAGCGTCAAATCGCGCCCGTATCGCTCGAGCGATTTGTACGTGCCTTCGGGATCTTTGGTCGTCACGCGCTGGTTGCCGCGCACGTCGCGCAGCGCTTGGAGCAGTTTATCTTTCGTTAAGCCGGCATCACGCAGGAGACGCCCGAGTGCGCCGGAGGATTGCGCCATGGCCAGAAGCACGTGCTCGACCGAGACGTAGTCGTCTTGCAGCGCTTTGGCCTCGTTCTCCGCTGCGCTCATAATCCGCGCCAGCTCCGGCGACAGCGTCACTTGCGCCGAGTCGGCACCCGCGCCGCTCAGGCGTGGAAGCTTCCCAATCGCCTCGTCGACTCGGCGGCCGAGCGCCTTGGGATCGGCACCGGCCTTCGCCACGATATCGGGGGCAATGCCTCGCTCTTGCTCGAGCAGGGCCGCCAGCATATGTTCGGGCGCCGTCTGCGTGTTGTGTTCGTGCAAAGCACGCGCATAGGCGGCGTTAAGCGCGTCGCCGACGCGCTCCGTCATCTTCTCTACATTCATGTTTCGATTATAAGACAAGGCAAGGTGACACAGTAGTTGGAGGGGAGACCTCCAGGAGCCTGGTCGCACCGAAGGAGGGTGCCAGCCAAAGCCGTAAGGCGGCGGTCGGATGCTCGACATCGCTAGCGGCGCAGTACGAGCCTATTACTTGTTTGACGTCGCCGACACCATCGATCTGGCCAAGACCAGCGCCCTCGGCGTCGAGAGCCGCGCGCCTGCCGCATTACCGTTGCGCTTACACGCGCCCCAATATCTTCAGTTTCCGGTCCCACCGCTCGTCGCGAACTTGCCGGACGCCGATTTCGACGGGCTGCGTTGTTCGGTACGGCTGAAGATGTACGACTACGGCGTGGTTTCGCTGCGATTGAGTTTTTCTGCCGCCGGCACGTGGAGCGACCTGATGGCGACCGTCGAGCGCGCGCGCAGCGACGAGTCGATCGCGCGCTTCGCCGAAGCGACCGCCGGGCGCATTTGCGACGAGTACGCCCAGGCCTTGGACGACCGTCACGCCGCCCTGATTGAAGATTATCTCATCATCGAGATCGATCGCTTCGGCGAACCGGTCGACGCGGAGACCCTCTTGGACGATCATTCCGCCGCAATCGCGGGCCTCTTGCTCGGCGAGCGCAAACGCCTGGCCGCGACCGAGGCCGAAGAGGCCTTGCGAATGCGCTTTTCCTATCACGAAGACGACTTGACGATCGTGCAATGGGATACCGCCTTCGTTTACGACCGCAAAGAGAGCGCCCGCGCCATCGAAGATATTTTGGAGTTTGCAAACTCGCAACTCCTCGAGCTGCGCACCTACGATGCGCTGCTCGACACCGAGCTCGACGGCATTTACAAAATGCAGCCCGGCGGTCCGCCGCGGTCGCTGCGGGGGCAGCGGGAGGCCGAACAGGCCGCAACGCTGCGATACTTAATCGTGGACGTCCTAGAGCTGACGGATCGCTCGAGCAACGCGCTCAAAGTCGTAGGAGACGCGTACTACGCGCGTATCTACCGGGCGGCCGCAACGCGGTTAGGCCTATCGGATTGGCAGCGCCAGATCGACACCAAACTCGCGAGCGTCGGCGAGATGTACCGCTTCTTTAGCGATCAGTCGCGCAGCCGGCGCGATCAGTTTCTCGAGGTGACGATCGTCGCGCTGGTCGCAATCGAGGTCGTGATCGGCATCCTGACGCTGCTGCATTTTTGAGGAGGGTGGCGTTAGGCGCCGACGGCCGCTCCGGTGCGGCTTTCCTGTAACGTGGTGGTAGATAGGTTCGACGGATTCGTGGCGAACCTCGCTAAGGTGAGCACCGACCGCTGGGTTCCCATTCCCGATACGCATCGCAGTCTCTGGCCTGGAACGACTCCAGCTGCAGAAGTGGCTGACGGCGATGTTTGGCTCACTGCATGGTTGCGTCCCCGCAGCGGGGGCGAGCTCGATGTCGGGCACGCGCGCATGCTCGGCGCGACGCTGCCTTCGGGGCGCGCGTACGCCAGCCGCTCCGACCTTGCGGCGCAAACGACGTCCGATCCAAAAGACGTCGACTTCCTACAGCGTTATTGCGCGACGTTCGGCATCGAAGTCGTGGCAACGCACTGGCGATCGATCGTTTTGAGCGGACCGATACGCAAACTCATCGAGGCTTTCGGAGTGTCGGCCGCAATCTATGAAACCCCGGATCGTCGGCGCTTCCGGCTTCGCACGGAATCCTTGCACGCGCCTCCCGAGATCGCTGCAATACTTCGCGGGCTCTTTGGCATCCACCAGTGGCCCCGTTCGCATGCGGTCGGCACGCTGCACGGCGACGTGACTCCGCTCTCCGCGCAGGAGGTGGCAGCCCGCTACGAGCTTCCCGATGCAGACGGTTCGGGCCAAACCGTCGGCGTTTTACAGCTGCGCGGAGCCTTCAGGCCCGACGATTTCACGAAGTGCATGCAGAATCAGGGCGTGGCCGCGAAGCTCCCGATTGTGAGACGCACCGATAACGCCGAGCTTACGCACGACGTCGAGACCGCGAAGGACGTCGAGTCGGCCATCGACACGCAGATCGTCGGAGCGCTGGCACCCGCGGCGCAGATCGTCATCTATGCGGCGCCGGACGACGAACGCGGCGTGCTCGACGCCATCCGCACTGCGCTGTTCGATGACGAAAACCGCCCATCGATCCTTTCGATCAGTTTCGGATTTCCCGAGTTCTTGTGGACGCCGGTGGCGCTGGCGATTCTCGACGAGCTCTTCACGGTTGCCGCGCTGCTCGGCGTCAGCATTTTCTGCGCGTCGGGCGACAACGGAGCCGAGATGGATTACGACGGCAGGCCCCACGTCCTCGCTCCGGCGTCGAGTCCCTTCGCGCATGCCTGCGGCGCGACGGATATCTCGACCGGCTCAGAGACCGCCTGGAACAAAACGGGCGGCGGATTCAGCGAACGCTTCGGCGTTCCGTCTTGGCAAGGCGTGGCAACTTCGGTTGCCGGCGGTTACCAAGTCACGCCGGGGCGAGGCCTTCCCGATTTCGCGGCCCAGGTCGTGCCTGGTTACGCAGTGTTCTTCGAAGGCACGAAGTTCGCGATGGGTGGGACGAGCACGGTCGCACCGATGTGGGCGGCACTTGCGGCGCGGCTCAACCAGCGCCTCGGCCGTTCAATCGGATTCTTCGCGCCGCTACTCTACGGAGCAACGGGGAACTCGATCTTTCGCGATGTGACGGTTGGAGGCAACGACCGATACCGCAGCACCGCTGGATGGAATCCTTGTACCGGGTTGGGCGTTCCGATCGGTAGTACCATCGAGCGGACCCTTAGGGGATCCGGCTCTTAGCGAGTCAGATGCCGACGCACCCCAGCGCGTCGTCATGGAATACCTGGTTCGCGGCCTTGTATTTGGCGACGGCTTGCGACAGGCGCGCCTTGTCGCATCCCGGCAGAGCCATAAGCTTCTGATGGAGGTCGTCGATCGAGCGTTTGTGCGCTTCGAGAGCGGCGGCGGCATCTGCCTTTGCATCGGACATGCTACGTTACTCCTTTCGGCGGCGGTGCCGCCCGGTTGCTCATAAGCTCGTGTATCGCCGCGGCATGGGCGACCGCCTGCTCTTGCGTCAGGCAGGCTCCTTCGCTCATCCGGCGCGCAAGCTCGTCGTCGGAGTAGACCTCACGCAGTAGCGCGATCAGGCGCTCGTAGCCGTAACGCTCCGTATATTGGCGCACCTCACCGCGCGAACCGTACGCAGCGTCGGTGAAGCCGAGTAGCGCAACCGCGCGCTCGTGGTCCGCCAGCAGCGCAGCGAGCAAAGCGTGATTCTCGAGTGCCATGTGCAGCCACCCGGAGTGGGATCTGTTGTGCACGTCGAGAGCGTCTCGCAGATGGTCGCGAGCCGCGTCGAGGTCTGCGCCGGCCATGGCGTAGGCTGCAAGATTTGAGGACAGCAGAACGAGATAAACGGAGTTGAGACGAGCGTACGTATTCTCGGCCTGACGTGCGGCCGCGCGCGCACGCTCGACGTGTCCGGTCGCAAACTCAAGCTCGCCGAGGTTCAGCAGTGCGCTCGCATGCGCCTCGCTTCCCGGCCGCTCCAACCGTACGACCTCCGAGAACCGCCGGCGCGCGAGATCGATTTCGCCACGTTGGAGATCCGTCACCGCCCATATGCGCAGAACCGTATTTGCCGTGATTCGCGAAAGCGACTCCGGGCTTTTATACGCCTCCCTTAGCTTGCGGTCGGCTTCGTCGAAGCGCCCCGCCGACCGGTAACAAGCGCCCAAGATAGCCAGCGCGCGAGCGATCTCGTTTGCATCGCTCGTCGCGCGCGCAACCTCGACGGCTTGCTGTGCGGTTCGCTCGCATGTGGCGACCGGTCGACCGACCTGATACTCGAGAACCGCGTAATGCCGAAGAACGCGCGAGTGGACGAACGAATCCGGCATGGCGTTAACGAGCTCCGCCGCGAACTCGTACCAGCGAAGCGCTTCCTGCGCATTCGTTATGAGCTCCGGCCACTCAATATCGGCCAGCAGTGAAAGCCCGGTTGCCCGGTCGCTCCCTTGAAATATCGTCCACTCGATCGCGGCGCGGAGGTTATCGATCTCGGCGCCGAGCCGCCGCCGCCACTCCGCGTCTTCCAGCTCATCGACGAGCGGCTGAAGTTCTCGCGCAAACCCCGCATAGAATTGCGCGTGTTTTCTTGCAATAGTTTCCGCTTCGTCCACCTCGCGCAAGCGCTCGAGCGCATACTCCCGTATCGAAAAAAGCATTCGATAGCGCCGGTCGTCAGCCAGCTCCTCGGTCGAGACGAGCGATTTGTCGACGAGCGCGGAGAGCCAGTCGAGCATGTCCAAATCGTCGGCGACGCCTTCGTCGCTGCAGACCGCGGCTGCGGCCTGCAGCGTCCAGCCGCCGGCAAAAATTGAGAGACGCCTGAAAAGGGCGCGTTCCCGCTCGTCGAGCAGATCGAAGCTCCAATCGATCGTGGCCCGCAGTGTCTGCTGGCGCGGCAGTGCGCTACGGTCGCCGCCGGTGAGTAGGCGAAAACGCTCGTCGAGCCGTTGCCCGAGCTGCTGTGGCGAGAGAACCTTGACCCGTGCTGCGGCGAGTTCAATCGCCAATGGAAGGCCGTCCAAGCGGCGGCAGATGTCCGAAACGAACCGTGCATTTTCGTCGGCGAGTGCATAGCGTGCGTCTGAGGCACGCGCGCGATCGGTGAAGAGCGCCATCGCCGCCGGTAGACTCAACGAGGGCAGGCGGAAGACGCGTTCGCCGGCGATGCTCAAGTTTTCGCGACTGGTTGCCAGAACGTTCACGCCCGCGCCACCGCGCAAGATGCCTGCGACGACGCGGCGCACCTCGCCGATCACGTGCTCGCAGTTATCGAGAATCAAAAGGAGTCGCCGCCGTTCGAGAAATGTCAGCAGGTTCTCCAGCAACGGGCGATCGGGCACCTCTCGCACGCCGAGCCTCTGCGCGATCTCGGCAACGACCAGTGAGGGGTCGGAGAGCGGCGCCAGGTCGATCAGCCAGACACCATCGATGAAACGGTCGAGAAGTTCCGCGCCGGTCTGGATCGCACACCGCGTTTTGCCCGAGCCGCCCATTCCGACCAGCGTCACCAGACGGTGCTGCTCCAACAGCGCTTCGATCTCGCCAAGTTCGTTCTCACGGCCCACAAAAGAGGTGATCTGCTGCGGCAGGTTATTCGGCATATGCTCGAGCGAGCGAAGCGCGGGGAAGCTTTCGATCAGACCGGGCGCAACGAGCTGATAGACGCGTTCGGCACGGGTAAGATCCTTGAGTCGATGAGCCCCGAGATCGCGCAGATCGCTTTCCGGGGGCATCGCATCCTGCACGAGGTCGGCGGCTGCGTGTGAAACGAGCACCTGGCCGCCATGACCGATTGCCAGCAAGCGCGCCGCACGATTAACGGCAGATCCGAGGTAGTCGCCGTCGCGTTCTTCCACGTGCCCGGTATGCAGCGCCATGCGCACGAGCAGCCCATCGACGCTCGAAAAATCTTCTTTGGACAACGCCTGCTGTGCGGTGCGTGCTGCCGCCAAGGCGGTAGACGCCATCCCAAACGCGCTACAAAACGCGTCGCCGATGGTCTTGAAGACGTAGCCGCCATGCGCCTCGATTGCGCCGCGCACCAGAGCATTGTGACGCGCTAACGCGACGCCCATCGCATCGGGCCGGCGTTCCCATCGCTGGGTGCTTCCTTCGATGTCGGTGAACAGAAACGTCACCGTGCCGCTGGGTCGACCAGAAGCCGGGGATTCCATGCTCTACGGCACCGTCTTTCGCAGCGTTCGGTAATCGTCATTGCGGATCGTCACGCCGTGGGCGTCGAGCCATTCGAGCAATGGAACGGCGTACTTACGCGACGTTCCGAGAAGATCGCGGAAGTCGGCCGCCGTCATGCGGCCATTTTCGTTCAAATGGGCTTCTACGCACGCGCGAACTCCGTCGATCTGAGAACCGCGATAGAGATCCTCGCCGACTTTCACCAGCGCTCCGCGTGCGAGCATCGTATCGAACGCTTTGGAGATGCCGGCCAGATGGGCGAGCCTGACGGCAGCCACCGCACCGGCAAAGGAAATCGGCAAGAACGGGTGGCCTTCGTCGACGGGAACGAGATTGTCGAAAAACGCTCGTTGCTCCGCAGTCAGCGACGGCCGATAGCCGAGCGCGGCATAGTAACCGCCGCGGTTGACGAGCCGTCCCTCTTCGACGAAATGTCCGAGGACCCGCACGAGCAGCGCTTCGGGCACTCCAAGCGCGCGGGAAAGCGCGATGGACGTCACTCCCATTGCCCACGGCTCGTCGCGATGCGCCTTGTCGAGCTGGGCGAGCGCGCGAACGAGTAGCGACGACGCGACCGCTCCGCTCATATAGGCGCGCGGTCTCGAAATCGCGACGACGTCGCCGCGTTCGACGAGTCGCTCGAGCGTGCACAGCGTGGCCGCTTCGCGTAGATTAGCGGCAACCGCAATCTCTGCCGGTTCGACGGCATCGAGGCCGCGATCGTTTAGCACTCCGAGTACCACCCCTTCGTCGGGGTTTTCTTTTTCGCTGGTGTTAGGCGACTCCGCGCCTTCGACGTACCCGCCGCCAAGCAACGTCATCGGCGACGGACGCCGCAAAACAAACCGAACGCCGGGAAACGCGACGACCGGCTCGCGCAACTGCAGCGTCGCGCGTGCCTCCCGGCCAGATTCGTGCGGCTCCTCCGCGACGAGCGTGCCCAGCACTTCAGCGGAGCCGATGTAGGCCCGTACCGGCGTGCGACGACGTAACAGCGGCACTGCGCCTTCCAACGGAGTGAAACGCACGGCGAAGCTTCGGGCCGCCGTGAACTCTTGGCCAACGACGGCCTGACCTCGAGCGATCCCGCGGCGATCGATGCCCGAAAGATTTAGCGCGACGCGCGAGCCTGCCTCAACTCGGTCTCGA
>Ga0182018_10002596_pt1 | contig 17721 bp, 15 predicted proteins | sample 812P2MmetaG_FD_120490 | JGI IMG/M metagenome (GOLD analysis project Ga0182018, IMG submission 120490) | Permafrost microbial communities from Stordalen Mire, Sweden - 812P2M metaG | ecosystem: Environmental > Terrestrial > Soil > Wetlands > Permafrost | place: Sweden: Stordalen | collected... | reverse complement strand
CTGTGGGGCGCCGTGACCGATCGCGTGGTGCCGTATGCGAGCCAGGCCCGGCTCGGCCCGATTGAGGATCGCGTAGAACTCGCCGTGCGGCTCAAGAGCGAGGGCTGGCACGGCATTAAGTTCCGGGCACACTTTCCGACCATGAAAGAGGACATCCGCCTGGTGGAGGCGACGCGCAAGGCGGTCGGCGATGACTTCGACATCATGTGTGACGCCAACCAGGCCACGAACGGACTGCTGACCCCGAGCGTGATGTGGGACTTTCGCCGGGCCCTGGAGACCGCGCGCGCCTACCAGCAGCTGGGGGTCTACTGGTTGGAAGAGCCGCTAGCGCGCTACGACTACGAGCATCTCGCGGAACTCAAGCGCCAGGTCGATGTGCCGATTGCCGGCGGCGAAGGCAATCGTGGCATGCGTGAATTCCGTGATCTACTCGAACGCGGCTGCCTGGATATCATCCAGCCTGAGGTGCTGATCAACGGCCCGCTCGCTCTGCGCAAGTATGCGGTGTTCGCGGAAGCCCTGAGCAAGCAGATCAGCCCGCACATCGGCGATGCCAGTATTGCGACCGTCTGCAACATGCATCTTATCGCCTCATGGCCGAATGCGATCTATCTGGAGGTCTACCACGATCTGCCGCTGAATGATTACCGCAACACCTTCGCCCTGTTCGAGGAGCCACCGGTCATCGACCAGCACGGGTACTTCAACCTGTCGCAGAGACCTGGACTTGGAATCTCGATCAACAAGGACTTCATCCGTGCCGGCTGAGCGCGCAGGGACCGCGCTTGCCGGCGCGTTCAGGCCGCGGCGCTGTCCTGACTCTCGTCGGCGATCATCGGCAGCGTCCCGATGCGCGATTCATCCGGCAAGCCAAGCAGCAGAATCTCCGCAGTCTGCTCCGCGCTGAAGCTCGCCTGCTCGCCGTCCTTCAGGTAGGTGGCCGTGTAGCGGCGCAGCGGCGCCCCTTCCACCGATCCGGCACCGGAGAGGGCCAGAAACAGCCCGCGCCCGGTCGCGACAAAGCGCGATCCAGGCGAGAGCCGGTAGCGGCTACAGCGGATATTACAGTCGGTGAAGGTGCCAAGAGTCTTCTCTTCTACGCCGCGGGCGCCCGCGAGCGGCTGCCAGCGGAAGGCGTCAGGATTGATCAGGATCGGGTCGGCATACTGCGGCTTCGGATACACCATCGGCCGCTTGTTCGCGTACTCCCACACCGCCTGAAAGCTATCCATGTTCTTCTTGCCGGCGACTGCCTCGTTGCGACGGTAGACGCCCCGATCGAAGGTCCCGAACTGCTTCATCTCCTCGTAGGCCGCATCCACCTGGCGCTGGGACAGGTATCCCGAGCCACTCGGGCCGCCGAACTGAACGACAACTACCAGGTTGGCGCCTTTGGAACTCTGCGGGCCGTAGTACGCGCCCTCGGGGAAGTAGCCGAGCGCGCCCGGCCGCATCTTGCCATTGCGATCAAAGTCGCACTCGCCCTCGATCTGAAAGCGGAACTGATCGAAGTTGTGCCGATGCCGGGGTGAAAAGAAATCCCCAGTCTGCGCGTACAGGCCGAGCCTGAAGTTGCCAGGAGTGCCTGCCTCACCCATTACGAAGGGCCACTTCTTGAGTGTCCCGGCACGCACGCTGCTGGCCTCGGTGTCACACGGGACTTCATCGCCTTGTACAATCTGCATGGACATTCGCCTTCAAGTCGCAAGCCTACCGCTGCATCCTAATTATCGGCGCCGCGGCGCAAGCAGTCCAGCCAGAGACATAATGCGATGCTAATGCGTGGCCCGCGGAACATGCCCCTATGCCGCATGGGCGCGCACGTGGTGCTCGATCGCCAGAATAATGGCATTGGCGCACGTCGCGACAAGGAATAGTAAAAACGTCAGCGCCATGATGTCCGGCACGTTGTGGCTGTCCATCGCGTGAATGAGCATGAATCCAAGCCCCTGGCTCGAGGCGAACAGCTCGCCGATCAGTGTGCCCAGCAGTGTGGTCGAGAAGCCGATGCGCAGTCCGGTCACGATCTCGGGCAACGCCGCCGGCAGCAGGATGTGACGCGCCAGGCTCAGCGGTGCGAGCCGCATCACGCGCGCGGTGCGCAGCAGTACCGGCTGAATGTTGCGGATCGCGCCGATTGCGAACAGCGTGACCGGGAAGAAACCGTGCAGCGCGCCGAATGCGATCTTGGCCGCCGGGCCCAGCCCGAATACCAGCAGGATCACCGGGTAGAGTACGATCTTCGGAATCGAGTAGAGCGTTTCCAGGATCGGCGAGAGGATCTCGTGGGCCGCCGCACTCGATCCGATCGCGATGCCGATCACGAGTCCGCCGCTCAGGGCGAGTACGGCCGCGTACAGGAACGCGCTGCCGGTGGCCCGGGCGTTCTCCCAGAAGGGTTCCTGGCGGACAATGATCGCCAGGCGCTGCAGGGTCTGCCACGGCGGCGCGATCGCGTCCGGTCCCGCAAAATAATAGGCCAGCTGCCACAGCACCGCGAGGCCGACGACCAGCATCAGGTAGTCGCTCCAGCGCTGCTTCACGCGCGGTACCAGCGCCGATAGATGCGTGCTTCCCAACGCTGCAGCACGCCATTGATAATCGCCACGACGATGAAGATCAGCAGGATCAGTCCATACATCGTCGCATTGTCGAATTCGTTGAAGGACAGCGACAGGCGCCGGCCGAGCCCCGCGGTCGCCAGGATGAACTCGCCCGCGATGACGCCGATGACCGAGTAGGCGACCGCGAGCTTGACCCCCGTGAACAGGTGCGGCGTCGCAGCCGGCAGCGTGATCCGCAGCGCCGTGCGCCAGCGGTTTATGCGCATGACGCGGGCCACCTTACCGTAGACACGTGGGATCCGGTCGATCGCCGTCAGCGTGGAGGAGATCATCGCGACCACGCCGAACATCGCGCCCATGATCGTCAGCGACAGCTGGCCGATGCCGAAGATCACGATCAACAGCGGATAGAACACGAAGGTCGGCACCGAATAATAAGACAGCAGCACGGGATTGAGCACCCGGCGCAGTCTCGGCAGCGCGTGGATCACCAGGCCGATCAGAAAGCCGGGCACGATCGAGAGCACGATCGCGGCTGCGACGTTCTGGAACGTGTAGCGGGCATCGGCCCAGAACCAGTCCGCATGGCGCATCATGTTAGCCAGCGCCACCAGCATCTTCGACGGCGGGATCATCGTGAACGCATTGATCACCCCGGTCCGGCACAGCACCTCGAGCGCCAGTACCAGGCCGCCCGCGATAGCCGAGCGCCACAGGGCCGGATGCTTCATGCGATTCCCAGTGCCTTCCTCGACTCGTCGCGAATGAGCTCCCACAGCCGGCTGGTAAATAACCCGAAGCCGGGCTCGGACACGATGCGTGAGTCGCGCTCGCGCGGCCAGTGCGTCTCGAGCACGCTGATGAACCGTCCCGGCCGCGAGGACATCACCGCGACGCGGTCCGAGAGCATCGCCGCTTCATCCAGCGCATGCGTGATCAGCATCACGGTGGCACCGGTCTCGCGCCACAGCCGCAGCAGTTCCTCGCCCATCAGCAGTCTGGTCTGCTGGTCGAGTGCGCCAAAGGGTTCGTCGAGCAGGATCAGACGCGGCCGCAGTACCAGCGTGCGCGCGATGCAGACGCGCTGGCGCATGCCACCCGAGAGCTGCGACGGGTACGCCGTGCGAAATGCATTCAGACCCATGAAGGCGATCGCATCATCGACGCGCCTCGTGATCTCGGCCGCGTCGACGCCGGCGCGCTGCAGTCCGAACGCAACATTGTCGCGCACCGTCAGCCACGGAAAGGTAGCGTCCTCCTGGAACACGACACCGACGCCATCGGGTACCTGGTGGCGCACTGGCGCGCCCTCGAAGGTCACCGTGCCGGTGGTCGGCATCGCAAGGCCGGCGACGGTCTCGAGCAGCGTCGATTTGCCGCAACCGGACGGGCCGACGACGCCGACGAACTCCCCGCGCCGCAGGCCGAAATCGATCGGTCCGAGCGCCTGCACCGCAGCGTGACCGGAATGCGCTGGGTAGACTCGGGTAACCGCCTTCAGGGTGACATGGACGTCGGGGGTCACGCTGCGCTCACCACGCTGCGCTCACCATAGCTTGCGTTGCTGGTCGGGCGCGAGGAAGCTCTGGTCCACGAGTTTCGACCAGTCCATCGGCTTGTCGATGATACCGACCGCGAGCATGCCTCGGGACATCGCCTCCAGCCCGTCGCGGGAGAACTCGCCGTGCGACCACTGGCCCCAGGCGTAGTACTTGGGCAGCAGCTTCTTCGCATCTTCGAGGCTGACGTCGAAAATATCGGAATAGATCTGCGCCGTTTCGTCGTGGTGCTGCTCCATGAATTCGACTGCCCGCCGGCGCGCCCGCAGCAGCGCGCGCAGCTGCTCGGGATGCTTCAGCGTGTATTCGCGCGTGGCGACCACGACCGAGTACGTGAACTTCGGGAATACATCGTTGGCGCGGAACAGGATCCGGTACCGGTCCGCCTGCAGCGTGAGCGCAGGGTCGCTCAGTGGCGTGGCATCCACCGCACCCTGCGCCAGCGCCGTGAGCCCCGGTCCGAGCCCGCCGATCGGCAGCAGCGTCACCTTGCCGTTTAGCCCCGCATCCGCAACGGCCGCGCGCAGCACCATTTCCGTCGTCGAGCGCGGTGCCGTATAGGCAATCTTCTTGCCAATGAGATCCTTCAGCGAGCGCGCACTGCTGTGCATTGTCGTGGCCCAGCTCAGATCTCCGATGTTGTCGGCATTGCACATCACAATGCGCAGATCGATGCCCTGGTTGATCGCCGCGATCGCGGTTGCGGTCCCGAGATTTCCCACCGCCATATCGCTGGCCAGGATGTTGCGCAGCGCGCTGCCGCCGCCGGAGGAGGAAACGATATCGGTAACGTTCAGGCCATCCTGCTTGAGGTAGCCCTGCTTGAACGCGACAGCCCACGGCAGGGTCGAGGTGATCTTTCCGTACTCGGAGATCGCCAGCGTGTCGGCCCGCGCCGCGCTGCCTGCGAGCCCGGCCAGCGCCGCACACAGCGCCGCGGCTACCTGCGTCGCGATCCCCCACGATGATCGGCTAGCCATCATTTCCCCTCCGGGTCGAGCTGGTTCACGCCACGCAGAAAATCGAAGTCGCAGCCTTCGTCGGCCTGCAGCACAGTCTGCTGGAACAGCCGCGCATAGCCCCGCAGCGGCGCCGCCGGCCGTGCCCGGGCAGCCAGCGGCCCCATGCGCCGCGAGAGTTCCGACTCATCGACCAGCAGATCGATCCGGCGCGCGGCGACATCGAGCCGGATCCGATCGTCGGTCCGTACCAGGGCCAGAGGCCCGCCGTCCGCCGATTCCGGGGTGATGTGCAGCACGATCGTACCAAAGGCGGTACCGCTCATTCTGGCGTCTGAAATCCGCACCATGTCCGTGACGCCCTGCCGGGCGAGCTTCTTCGGGATTGGCAGATAACCGGCCTCCGGCATCCCCGGAGCGCCCTTCGGACCGGCATTGCGCAGCACCAGTATGTCCTCGGCCCGCACGTCCAGCTCGGCCTCGTCGATCCGCCTGATCAGGTCCGCTACCGACTCGAACACGATCGCGCGTCCCGTATGCTGCAGCAGCGCCGCAGTGGCGGCACTGTGCTTGATCAGCGCTCCGCGCGGCGCCAGATTGCCGTATAGGACGGCGATCGCGCCGCTCGAGCTGATCGGATCCGCGACGCTGCGGATCACGGATTGTCCCGGAACCTCCTCGGCGCTCGCGACCAGGTCGCGCAGCGTGCCGCCGGCGATGGTCCTGGCTTCCAGGTCGAGCAGGTCGCCCAGCTGCCGCAGCAGCTTCGGCATCCCGCCGGCGTGATGCAAGTGCTCCATGTAGTGATCGCCGGTCGGCTTCAGGTCCACCAGCACCGGTACGTTCCGACCAATCGCGTCGAACTGCTTCAGGTCGATCCGGTGCGCGGTGCGATTGGCGATCGCAGTGAGATGAATGACGGCGTTGGTGGAACCGCCAAGGGCCTGAATCACCACCTGGGCATTGCGGAACGCGCCTGCCGTGAGAATCTCGCTCGGACGCGGGCCACCCGATACGGCCATTGCCGCCGCCCGAGTGCCGCTGGCCTCCGCGATACGGATGCGCTCGGCATGCGTCGCCGGTGCGGTCCCGCTCATCGGCAGCGACAGGCCCATCGCCTCGGTCATGCACGCGACGGTGCTGGCGGTTCCCATCACCATGCAGGTTCCGACCGACGGCGCCAGCCGAGCATTCACCGCCTCGATCTGCGCCTCGTCGATCCTGCCGGCCCGATACGCGCTCCAGTAGAGGCGGCAGTCGGTGCAGGCGCCCAGCGTCGCGCCCCGGTGGTGTCCCACGACCATCGGTCCGACCGGAATCACGACCGTCGGGATGTCGACACTGACCGCGGCCATGATCTGGGCCGGCAGCGTCTTGTCGCAGCCGCCGATCACGATCACCGCGTCCATCGGCTGGGCGCGGATCATTTCCTCGGTCTCCATCGCCATCAGGTTGCGCAGATACATCGAGGTCGGATGCGCGAAACTCTCGTGGATCGAAATGGTCGGAAACACCATCGGCATGCCGCCGGCAAGCATCACGCCACGCTTGGCGGCCTCGATCAGCGCCGGAACGTTGCCGTGACACGGGTTGTAGTCGCTGTAGGTATTGGTGATCCCGACGATCGGACGCTCCAGGGCCTCGTCGGAATAGCCCATGGCCTTGATGAAGGCTTTGCGCAGAAATAGCGAAAAGCCGGTGTCCCCGTAGCTCGTCAACCCCCTGCGCAATCCGCGGCTCATGCATCTCTCCGTGCCAGTATCAGCAAAACGAGCCCGATCCTGCCGGGATTACTTTGACATAACCGCTCGCTTGTCGGTACGCGCGATCCGGGCGACCAGGTAGTCGATCTCCGCTCGCGCGCGGCTTGACAGAGCCACTGCCGGCTTGCGCTGCGCATCGAAGGTGAGAATACCGCGCCGCATCAGCACATACTTGCGCACCGCCAGTCCGATCGGGCCCTGCTGCTGCTCGTAGCGCAGGTACGGCAGATGAGCGTCGAAGAGATCGTGCGCCTCGTCGCGTTGGCCCGCGGCACGAAGTCGCACCACGTCCACCAGCATCTCCGGAAATGCGTAACCGGTATTAGCACCATCGGCTCCGCGCTCGACTTCTAAGTCGAGGAATAAACCGCCGTTGCCGGTGAGGATCGCGATGTGCCGCATCGACCCATCGCGCTCGAACTCGCGCAGCTTCGTGATCTTCTCCAGTCCCGGCCAGTCCTCGTGCTTCAGCATCACGCAGGACTCATTTTCCTGGACGATGCGGCGGATCACCTCGGGCGTCATCACAACGCTGAAGGTCAGCGGATAGTCCTGGATCACGAACGGCACCTCGCGACCGATGGCCTCCACGGCCTGCCGGTAGTAGCCCACTATCTGCTCATCCGTGCGCAGGGTGTTGGGCGGTCCGATCATGACTCCGGCGGCGCCACGGGACATGACCTCCTGCGTGAGCGAGCGCATCGCGGCGAATCCGGGGGCCGACACGCCGACGATGATCGGCAGCCTGGTGCATTCGATCACACGGGACACCACGTTGATGGCCTCCTGGTGATCGAGCTTCGGCGCCTCGCCGAGCTGCCCGAGCAGCGTCATGCCCTGAACGCCGGCGGCGACGAAGAATTGCGTCATGCGCTCGACGGATGCGTAATCCAGCTCTCCGTCCGGGAAGAACGGCGTGGGTGCGACCGGGATCACGCCGTTCACAGAGTTCGATAGCAGCATTTCAGCCCCCGATGTGCGCCGGTTTCGCTGCAGCGGCTCGTGCCCGACCTGAGGTCCATGCACTCCGCCATTGCAATGAGTGGAATCAGTCGTTCTAGTCCGGCTCCCCGTGGACATTGAACCGCACGTATACCCGCGGTTTCCCTATCTTCAATCGATGCAGAAAGGTGGTTCCGATCAGGAATAATGGCAGTTTGATGGAAGATAGGGGTGTCATGCCCACCAAGCCGCACCTGCTGAGCATGGGTGAAATGATGCCGATCGCCGAGCAGGCGCTGCTGCCATTTTTCGAGGTGCATTCGACCCGCCACCACACTCTCGGACAGCTCGTGGCAGGTTACGGTGCGCAGATCCGTGCCATTGCGACCCGTGGCCGCGAACGCGTCGACGCCCCGCTGATCGCGGCGCTACCGCTGCTCGAGACCATTTCGAGCTTCGCGGTTGGCTACGATTCCATCGACCTTGAGGCAACCCGGCAGCGCGGCATCATCATCACCAACACTCCGGACGTGCTCAACGACGAAGTGGCGGACTATACGGTGGGGCTGCTGCTGGCGACGTTGCGCAGGATTCCCCAGGGCGATCGCTTCGTACGCTCGGGCACATGGCACAAGGAACCGTTTCCGCTGACGGCGTCGCTGCGCGACCGGACAATCGGATTCGCCGGCATGGGCCGCATCGCCGGCGCCACCGTGCACCGCCTGAAGCCCTTCGGCGTGCGCATCGCCTATTCGTGTCGCACGCCGCGCCCTGATCTCAAGCTTGATTACTATCCAACCTTCACGGATCTGGCCGCGGTGGTCGATGTGCTGATCGTGCTGCTGCCCGGCGGAGCGGCCACGGAGCGACTGATCAACGCGCAGGTTCTCGCGGCACTTGGCCCGCGCGGAATCCTGATCAACGTCGCCCGCGGTTCGGTCGTGGACCAGCACGCGCTGATCGAGGCCTTGAGGGGCGGCGTGATCGCAGGGGCGGGGCTGGACGTGTTCGCCGACGAACCCCGGGTTCCGCAGGCACTGCTGGAGCTCGACAATGTCGTGCTCATGCCCCACGCGGCGACGGGTACGGCGTACACCCGCGGGCTCATAATCGACCTGGCGGTACAAAATCTTCAGTCGTGGTTCGCGGGTCGCGGTCCGATCACGCCGGTTCCGGAGACGCCGTGGCAGCACACACGCTAGGACGGCACATCGGTACACAATCAGTTGCTAAAGACCAGGCGACTCTGTGGATTGCTGCGCGCGCCGCGCACGACGCCTGAGGCAACCGCAGGCGCACTCATGGCGAGCGCCTGCACCAGGCGAATGCGCGGTGAGGAGCGGCGCCACAGCAGGCCGATCCGCCGGCATTCGAACGCTTGCGGTAGCGGGATCTTGCGTAGATTCAAGCCTTCGGGCCACGGAGGCGCCCAGTCCGGCACGAGCGAGACCCCGAGCCCCCGATCGACCAGCACCGCGATGGCCTCCAGCGAGTCGAGTTCGTAGCGATCCTGCGGACGGATTTTCACTTTCTGCAGGTACCGTTCGGCGAGGCGGCCACCGAGCGTATTGCGGTCGTAGCGGATGAACGGCTGCGTCTCCAGGAGCCGGTGCGCGCTTGTCTCCTTCGTCCGGCGCGGGACCAGCACGACGAAGGGCTCCTCGCGCCAGACCGCCCAGTCGCAGGTTTTCGGCAATTCGACCTGCGGCTCGACGATCACTGCCGCATCCAGCTCGCCCGAGGTGGTCTTATGGTACAGGTTCTCGGAACTCCCAGGAGTGATGAACAACTTGAGAAGCGGGTATTTCTCAGCGACGCTCGCCAGCAACGCCGGCAGGATGCCGGTGAGCGCGCTGGAGATTGCGCCAAGATTGAGCTCGCCGGAAAATAGCTCCTCGGTCGCGACGCTGCGCAGATCCTTCACGCCGCGCAGCAGGCTCTTCGCGTGCATCAGGATCGCGGCGCCAGCTTCCGTGGCACGCACGGTCCGGCCCGATCGTCCGATCAGCTTCGTTCCGATCTCGCGCTCCAGCGCCCGCACGCGCTGCGTCACCGCGGCGTCGGTCAGGTTCAGCCGACGCGCGGCCGCTGCGACCGAGCCGTGCTCGATCACCATGACGAAGCTCTCCAGAAAACGCGTATCCATCGGCAAACGATAGCGTCCGGTGGCGTCGCACGCTACAGTCGAATAATAGGCGTGTGCTAGCTTTGCGAGGGTCAGTCCGAATGGCACAGCAGATCCCCGTGGCACGGACTCACTGGCTCGGAGCATGCGCGCTGATCGGACTGCTCGGCTGCGCCGCGACGGGCCAGCGTGCCAGTGCGCCCATCGTGCCGGAATACCAGCCGGATCCGAGCTTTCCCCGCCTGCCGAATGACTGGACCTTGGGCAATGTGTCGGATGTCGCGGTGGATCTGCACGACAACGTCTGGATCATCCATCGGCCGCGCACGGTGAAGGCCGGCAGCACGCCTGCCCCGCCGGTACTGGAGTTCGACGCGAGCGGCCGGTTCCTGCAGGCCTGGGGCGGCGAGAGCAGCGGCAATGACTGGCCCGATGCCGAACACAACATCTTCGTCGATCACCGATCCAATGTCTGGATCAGCGGCAGCTCACCGAGCGGGCAATCCAGGACCACTCGTTCGGACGACATGCTGCTCAAGTTCACGCGCAGCGGCAGCTTTCTGCTGCAGATCGGTGGTCGCTCGGTGAGCCGCGGCAGCACGGATACCGTAAGCGTGAACAAGCCGGGCGATGTATTCGTGTCTGCGAGGACTAACGAGGTCTACGTCGCGGACGGCTATGGCAATCGCCGCGTCATCGTGTTCGACGCCGATACTGGCGCGTTCAAGCGGATGTGGGGCGCGTTCGGCAATCCACCCGCCGATGACGCCGAATCGGGCGGCCCGGGCCCGTCCGGAGGTCCCCTGGGGGTGGCCCCGGCTGCACCGGGCCCCGCGACGCTCGACACGCAGGGTCCCGGACCACCGCGCTTCGGAAGCCCGGTTCACGGCATCGTCGTTTCCAATGACGGCATCGTCTACGTGGCGGACCGCCACAACCGGCGCGTACAGCTGTTCACGACCGATGGCCGCTACCTGCGCCAGTTCTTCGTCAATCGCGCGGGCCCCTCGCCGGACAGTGTCAGCGCTCTGGCGCTCTCGCCCGACCGGGACCAGAGACTGCTGTACATGGCGGACTTCGGGAATTCGCACGTCATCGTGGCCGATCGCCGCTCGCTCGCGATCCTGGCCCAGTTCGGCCAGCGCGGCACGCAACTCGGCAACTTCCAGGGCATCCACCAGCTGGCGGTCGATTCACACGGCACGCTCTACACAGCGGAAGTCGCGCCGGGCGCGCGCGTGCAGAAATTCACCGTCAGCACGCAGCCGCGACCGCAGTAAGTTCCGTGACAGGAGCGCACTCCCGATGCTTCGAGTAATTGCCCTGACCGTCCTATCCACGTTGATCCAGGCTTCGGCGCAGGAGCGGCCGCCCTCGCCGGCCAGCCCGACCTGCGCCGGGGACATCGTGACGGTGCGGCGTATCGAGATGAAAGCTCCGGCGACGCTCGAGCAGTACCTGCAGACCATGGATGTGCATCGTGCGTGGTATCGCCGGCACGGCTTCACGAACAATGAGATCTTCGCTGCGCGGATCGTGCTCACCGACCCGTCCACCGGCGAGACGACCTATTCGACCACCGAGCTGATCGCCTACCACGTCCGTCCGCCGTATGGACCGAATACCACGACGGTCCACGACGCGGACTGGATCGCGTTTCACGAGACCTACGACGCGATTTCCAGAATCAAGGAGCAGTACCAGATCTGCATGCCGAACGAGCACGGAGGATAGGGCGTCGCGCGGTAGCGCGAGAGGCGGCGACGGCTGCCGCGAATGCCTCGGCGCCGGCCAGAGCTTCTGGCGCTTCGGCTTCGAGCAAGCCTTCTGCTATCTCAATCCTTAATCATTCGGAAATTTATGCGACGCCAGCGCATTGCGCTACGAGTCCGCGGCCGACGTGCGCGCGATTATCTGCGCCGCTGCGATATTTTTGTCGTAGAATTTCCGTGGAACGTTCCGACGGGCGTGCCCATCGAGCGCGCAGACTCTAGAATAAGCAGGATCAATGCGCATGAATACGAATCATCGGCGGCATCCCGTGAACCGGCGGGGATTCATCGCCTCGGCGCTCGCCTGCTCGGGCGTGGCGGCCGCGACGGGCAGCGTTGGGATCTCTCGCGCCTTTGGCGCCGAGTCGCACGCGCTCGATCCAGTGAATCCGGACATCCGCTACGGCATCACTGGTTCGAGCTGGGGCGAGTGGTCCAACGGGCGCATGCGCGACATCACGGATATTCCGCGAATCATCGCCGATATGAAACGCTACGGATTTCAGGGCTTCGAGCCCTACTCGGATCAGGCCAGGCAATACATCGACCAGCCGCTCGCGTTCAAGCGTCTGTTCGATGACGCAGGCATCACGTTGGTTGACGTCGGGGATTTGCCGCGACGGGGCGCGCAGCGCGCTGCCGCGCCGCCTGCTGCTGCTGCTGGACCGGCCACTGCCGGCGCTTCTCCGTTCGGCAATGGTCCGTTTCCATGGCTCGGTGAGCAGGGACAGGCCGAGTTGGTGACCGACATGGTGAGCTTCGCCCGTGACTTTCTGGCGCCGTGCGGCTGCGATCATTGGAAGACCAACCTCGGTGGACGGCCGGCGAACGGTCCCAGCGACGATCAGCTCAAGAGGCTTGCCGAAACTCTCAACGAAATCGGGCGGCAGACCATCGCCTACGGCGTGCGCCTCGGTCCGCATCCTCACATTTGGGGCCCGATGGAACGCGAACACGAATTTCGCCGCGTCATGGAGCTGACCGATCCAGGCTATGTCTGGCTGACGCTCGATACGGGGCATAATGTTCTGGGCGGGATGGACGTCGTGAAGATCGTCAAGGACTACCTGCCCCGCATCGCCGAATTTCACCTGAAGGACACCTACGCCAAGTATCGCGGCAACAATTCCACGCCGCCGGCATCGGACTATGCTGCCGGCAATATCTGGGGCACGATGGGCGCCTATGGTGGCGTGGATTTCCCCGGCATATTCCGGGTGATTCGCGAGCAGAAGTGGAAAGGCTGGGCGCTGGTGGATGTCGACGCGCCGCGACCCGGTGATGGCACCGGTAGCATTGATGATGCGCTCGCGGCCAACGTCAATTACCTGCGCAAGACACTGCAGGTGCGCCTGCCGCCGCCGCCATCGGCCCACGCCTGATCTACCGGTGGTCGCAAACGCTGTCCGATGCCTGAGCGCTCAGCGCGTCACCCGCAGACTACTGGCGCAGGTGCTCGCGCTGGACTAGGTGTTCATCGTGACGCACGATGCCCACTGTACGCGTCCAGGGTCAAATAATACGCAACGACTTCTGGGGGTTCACTCATGTCTGGTTTCAGAAGCGCGGCCCTCGGGCTGGCAGTGCTTGGCGCCTCGGCTGTCTCGTCCGTGCGCGCCGCGAGCGACGACATGCCGCGCTACAAAGTCGATCCCAATTGGCCCCAGGAATTGCCAAACAACTGGATCATGGGTCAGGTGGCCGGCATTTCGGTGGACGGCCAGGACCATATCTGGGTCCTGCAGCGGCCCCGCTCGTCGACCAAGGATGAGCTGGGCGCATCGCAAACCCCGCCGCGCAACGACTGCTGTGTGACCACCCCGGCGGTGCTCGAATTCGACACCGCAGGCAAAGTCATCAGCTCCTGGGGCGGTCCGGGCTTCGTGCCCGACTGGCCCAGCGGCGAACACGCGATCTTCGTCGACAAGGGCGGCAACGTCTGGATCAGCGGTTCCAGCGTGGATGATCGACAGGTGCTCAAATTCACACCTGAGGGCAAGCAGCTGCTCGAAATCGGCCGCAAGTCCAAGGAGCGCAAGAATAATCAGGACACCACGATGCTCGGTCGGGTAGCCGGCATCGATGTCGACGATGCGGCCCACGAGGTCTACTTGGCCGATGGGTACCTGAACAACCGCATCGTCGTCTATGACTCGATTACCGGAGCCTACAAGCGCGGCTGGGGTGCCTACGGTATTCCTCTGAGCGAAGTCACGAACACGATCGAGGGTGTCGAAGGGGATGTGCCTGCGGCCGGGTCGATTCCGCCCTACGCACCCGGGGATCCGCCCGACAAGCAATTCCGCTCACCGGTGCACTGCGTGCGGCTGTCGGCCGACGGCCTGGTCTATGTGTGCGATCGGCACAATAACCGCGTCCAGGTGTTCACGAAGCAGGGCAAGTTCCTATCTGAGTTCTTCCTGCGCACCAACACGTTGGGCAACGGCTCGACCTGGACGCTGACTTTCTCGCGTGACCGGCAGCAGAAATACCTGTTTGTCGTGGATGGCGAAAATAACCGGATCGCGATCGTTCGCCGCGACGATGGGGTCGAGGTCGGAAGCTTCGGGCACAGCGGCCGCAATGCCGGCCAGTTCCACTGGGTGCACCAGATCGGGATCGATTCGAAGGGTAATCTCTATACGGGCGAGGTGGACACCGGTAAGCGCGTGCAGAAATTTATCCTGCAGCATTAGCTGGTTCGACCGCGGACGGAGCACCCCTGGCGTGCCGCGGCCGCACGCCAGGTACTCGTGAAGTGAAGGCGCCGCTAGCTCCGAGGCCCTAGCGCTCTCGACCATCGCGCTGGGATCAGGCCGCGCTGCCCGAATCGCTCGAGCGGCGCGGCGCGAGACCTACTTTGTATCGGGCGTGTATTCCGGATTGTTGGGATCTTTCTGCGTATAGCGGGTGGTTTTCATCGGCCCCACTCCGACCAGTAGCAGCAGGCACGGACCGGTCTCGGCCTTGGCTCCGTCCCAGTGGATGGTATTGGCGACATCGGTGACGAAGCTGCCAGCCGGAACCGGATACATGTTGCTCTTATCGTAGGTCGTGCTTGAGCTCACCCACCAGGTACCCGACACGACATAGATATAACGGACGGTGGAATGAAAATGCGGCGTGCTATTGGCGCCGGGGCTCCACCTGATTAGCACGCCGTAGATCCCAGGCTGATCCGGATCACCGAACAGCGGCGCCTGCTGCTCGTGTGCCGCGTCCCCTTTCCACTTAATGTCCTTGCCGAATACGATCGGGATATGCGTCGGGTCGGGCAGAGGTATCGACGTCGCTGTCGGACCGGCGCTAATCAGCTGGTCCTGGGTTTGCGAAAACAGCGGGGTAGCCAGCAAGAGGCTGGAGGCCCCGAGGGCAATCAAGGGTGATACACGCATGGCAGCTGCTCCTTGTACATTGGATTGTGTAACGCGGCCCGTATGTCTCCGCCACCCCTCTTGCCGCGGGTTTCTGGAGATGAATTTAGCTTGCGCCTTGGAGCGCTGATGTTATGCGAGCGCTCCGAACGGCTCAATAGATGGCCTCAGCACGCCCGCTACTTCAGCCGATTCTGAATCCTGGCGATCCCCGCGAGCGCACACGGCTCGTCGCGGTCGCCTCCCGGCGCACCCGAGACCGCGATAGCACCGATCATCTGTCCGCCGACCACGATCGGGATAGCCCCTTGGCGCGGCGGACCCACCTGCGGATCGGCCGCGAGCTCCGCCATGAAGGACGAATCACTGTTGGCCCTCGCGGCCGCTGCGCCGCTGGTCATCTTGTACTTGATTACGGTCTGCGCCTTGCCCATTGCAATGCGCTGGGTTATCGCAGCCGCGCCATCACCTGAGATCATGGTGATCGGTACGCCAGCCGCATCGACGACCAGCGCGGTCACCTTGAAGTTCGTCAGCAGGCAGGTCGCGATGGCGGTCTGCGCGCCCTCGATCGCTAGTTCGGTCGGAATGCCGAGTGCGCGCGGCGGACGCGGTGCTCGCACCTCCTCGGCAGACGGCGGCAGCGCCATGGTCGGCAGCGGCTCGTAGCACTCGCCCATCGCAGACCTCACTGTTAAGCCCGGCGCGACTACACCGCAGTCGTTCCAGGCCGGAGCGGCCTCGGCGCGCGCAATGTAGTGCGCGAACTGCCGGGCCGCTTCTGGGGCCTTCGAGTCCGCCAGCACCGCAGCGGACATGTCGATGTGCATCTTGAGCGCTGCCGGGAACAGGCCGACCAGTTCGATGTTCGGGTTGCCGAGCTGCTCGCTGCGCGTGCCTCCGGCCATCGGCACGGTCCCGTCGGCGACTCCGCCGGCCGCGCCCTGCTTCAGCGGTACGCCATTGACACCCCTGAACTCCGGCCGCATTAGCATCGCATAGACCATCTGGCCGCCCAGACTCTGCGATGCTGGATCGTTGAAGCCGACGCCGCTTGCCGCTTTCAGCGCCGCTGCGAACTTCTTGACCGTCGAAATATCCGGACGCGGGGCGCCGGCCTTGACGATAAGCCCGAACAGGATCCGTCCGACCGGCTCGGTCGTGCCCGGCATGAGCTTCGCGGCGATTTCCTTGTCCTTGAGCTCTTCCACCGGCACCATGACGATATCCCCGGGCATGCCCGAGGTGACGTCGTTCTTCACTGCGCCGACGGTCCCGCCGACCAGGTTGACCCGGTTGCCCGTCTCGATCATCCACGCATTAGCGAGCTTGCGCAGGCCCGCGGTGGTGATGCCGGGCGCGAACACTGTGATATCGGCAGCTTCGGCGGAAAGCGGCAACAGCACCGCCAGCGCCGTGGCGATTACTACGTGACGCATGGATGAGCCTCCAGTTCTTTTAACTTAATATTGCCCGCTAAGCTTGATTGCCGGGACGGTGGCGACGCGGCTTGCCACGAACCGTACCTGAGGGCGGCCATCTATTGCGCAGTGGCTGCCACATGTGCGCTGATTCTGGTATTCCCCGAACCGACCGGTTTGTTGTTGAACTGTGATTTTCCCTTAAGACATCCGCTATCTGTTTCGCGGAATGCATGATCAGCCGGGCGGAGGCAGTTTGACGCCCAGAACGTCGCGCAGATAGTTGATGTTGTGGGCCACGTAGTCATCGACTGCCAGCGCCTGGTTGCCGCCGATCGCATCGAAGCCGTCATCGCCCTTGCGCGGACTATCCACATCGAAAATCACCCAGCCCTTGAAGTGCCGGTCACGTAGCACTTGGAATACGGCCGGGAAGTCCACGCCGCCGCCGCCCAAGTTGTGATAGAGGCTCGCCTCGCGATGCTGCTCTGGGGTCAGAACCTGCTGATTGCGACGATACTTCGCGTACGTATCCTTCAGGTGGATCTCGGCGATGCGCGGGAAATAATCCTTGACGACCTGGACCGCATCGGCGCCGCCGAGCTCCAGGTGCGCGAGATCGGCGGTCATCCACACGTACTTGGGATCCGTCAGCTCCATGACCCTGCGCATGTCCTTCTCGCGCTCCATCGGTCCCCACATATGCGGATGCGGGGCAAGCCGTATGCCCATTGCGATCGTCTGGCGGCCGATCTCATTGAGCGTATCGGCGAGCCGCTTGAGCTGTTCGTCGCTCGGGCCGCCCGGCGGGCGGGCGCCCATGTTGACTTTGTAGTGATCGCAGCCGAACACCATCAGGAAATCGCGCGCGAATGCGACATGATCAGCGATCGTCTTCGGGATCTCGGCCGGATCGATGAAGTTCGTCGACTGCCCCTTGGCACCGTTGGATACATCGATCATCGTGATGCCGGCATCATCGAACAGGTTCTTGAGCGAGAGCGGATTGGGGCGATATTGCTCAATCGCATTCGCATAGGGCTCGATCCCCTGCAGGCCGAGCGCTGCGACGCGCTTGATCCAGAACGCCAGATCCTGTTCGGTGCCCCAGATGGAACTCGTCGTGCCGTAGAGAATGTCCGGATTCACCGGATCGAGCGGCGTGTGCTTGACCTGCTGCACCGCCCCCCAGATCCGCGACGGAACGCCTAGGCTCGCCGCCGCTGCCACCCCGGACAG
>Ga0182018_10002595_pt1 | contig 17726 bp, 15 predicted proteins | sample 812P2MmetaG_FD_120490 | JGI IMG/M metagenome (GOLD analysis project Ga0182018, IMG submission 120490) | Permafrost microbial communities from Stordalen Mire, Sweden - 812P2M metaG | ecosystem: Environmental > Terrestrial > Soil > Wetlands > Permafrost | place: Sweden: Stordalen | collected... | reverse complement strand
TTAGGTCTTAGGTCTTAGGTCTTAGGTCTTAGGTCTTAGGTCTTAGCTCTCAGTTCTCAGGTCCCGGTTCTCAGTTCTCAGTCAAAATCAAGCCTCGTCGCGCGTGTAGAGCGGACACTTCTGTCCGCTGCCTTTGCCTTCGATTTTGACTTTCTCCGGACTGCCCATGCGCGGATTCTCCGAAGTGGGAGTTATTTCCCGCTTGTTTACTAGTTTAGTACGGGTACCCCCCTCCCCCCTGGCTTATTGGAATCATGGGGTTAGGAGGAAATTTTCGACTCGGTCTTTGATTCTAAAGGGCTTAGAGATGAAGTCTTTGAGAACAAAGGGTTTGGCGGCAATTTTCTGCGCTGGTTGTCAAAGAGCTTACCAAAGTGGGATCGTGGCGGATTCTGGTGCCGTCCCTGGAGATGGGCACACGTCTGGCTGCTCCGATCCGGTCGTCATTATCGCGCACGGCGCGTTCGTTGTCTGTGATGGCGCTCACAGATGATTTGTGATGAAAGTCAGTACCTGGTAGCCAGTACTCAGTAGCCAGTTGAGGTCACCGGAAAAGAAACTCACTCCACAGTTTTCTCCACCACCTGCTTCACTGCCTTCGACTTGCTGCCCGCGAAGTTCGAGTCGCCGCCGTACACTGTCCCAACCGTCGTTGTACCTACCTTGAGCACTGAGGTAGTGAAAGTTGCCGTGCCCCCACTCAATGCCCCCGTTCCCAATATGGCTTTGCCGCAGACCGTCTGGAATGCACCCGGCGTAACGGGAAAGTCAGTGGAGCTGGTTGTTCCAATAACATAAGCGTTACCCGAACTGTCCACTAAGATGCCGCTTGCATTGTCACCGGCGCTTCCACCCAGATAAGTCGAGTAAATCAGCGGGTCGATATACAGCGCCCTGCTCACGTCATATTTCGCCAGTTCGAATCCCACGCGATTCCCATCCGTGACGACATACCGCGCCGCAACCAACTGCCGCGCTCCATCTTTCTCCTGATACACCACCGGCCTATGCCAGCGAATTTCACTCTCGCCCACGTTGAACACTAATTCGCCGCTGCTATCCCGCCGAATGCGCTTGGCGCCACGCACATCGAACCCGATCCGCCGCGGGTCCGCTCCCGGCGCGACAACAAAGTCATACTCCAGCTGCCGCTGGTTGCCGTAGTAAACCAGATCGATGCCCGAATAAATTCCCTCGTACTTCACCTTCGCGTAGGCAGGAACATTCGTCCGCCACTTCGCCGGATCGCTCCCAATGAAGTAGTTACTCATCCCCGCCAGTTCATCGACGCCACTAACCTTGGCCGCAGGATTGGCATTGCGCAGCCTCATCCGCAACACGCCGCCCGCCGATCGACCGGACTCAGATCCCGCGCCAGAGGTTTCCAAAGATGCGGGCTTTAGCCCCTGAGGTGAGCTTTTCTTCGCCGCACGGCCGCTCAACGCCATCACCGCTTCGTCTCCCGTAAGAAAAAGCGTGTATGCGCCCGTGCGCGACAAGAACTTCACCCGCGAATCTGCCTGCCCGTGATTGGCCTCGAAACTGAGGGGCAATTTCCCATAGTTCTCGAGAATCCGTGCCTGAGCCTTCGGGTCCGTCTGCGACGCGCTAACCCGAGACGAAATGCCCGGGGACGTGGCCGTCGAACTCCGATTGACTATTCGATCGACCGTGGGAACAGGATCCACTTGCGACAACAGGAACGTGACGGTCAAGAATTGAAACAGGCAGACGAGGTAAGCGCGCTTCATAGGGTCCTTCCGTGGCGGGGCCCACACTTATTCCGCCAAGTATATTCCGCAAGCGATCTTTTTTCGTCACAATCATCTTCGTCACAATCATCTGTGCGCCCCGTCACAGACACCAATCCCATCCTGCGAGACAATGATCCCCAAAGCCAGTTTGAATGTTCTTTGAAAAGTTAAGTCCTTAATTTCGGAAGAGCTTACATGTAACTACTTTAATATCAATATCTTAACTGAAATGAGGGAGGGAGGTGGGGGCAGTACCAACTAATCAATAATTACAATATAATTCATCACCATCCTCTCCATTCGACTGCATTTTTTGCCCGAATACTGTGGTGAACTCGGCATTGCTCGCTTGCCTGTGGTGAAATAGAAGCAGGCCAATAATGACAACCAAGGCAGTGGCATTACGCCGCAAGCTCAAGGCGGCGGAACGGAACGTTCATGGATTGTGGCAGATCCTGAAGGCCCTGGTGTCGACCGACCATCCTCTGCTGGCGCATCTGATTCCGATCCGGCGCTGCAATCTGGCTTGCACTTACTGCAACGAGTTCGATGATTTCTCGAAACCCGTGCCGACGGACGATATGTTGCGGCGCGTTGATCGACTGGGCGAACTCGGCACTTCGGTGATTACCATCAGCGGCGGCGAACCGATGCTGCATCCGCAACTGGATGACATTATTCACCACATGCGGAAGCGCAGGATCGTTTCCGGGTTGATCACTAACGGCTATCTGCTGACTGCCGACCGCATTCAGAAGCTCAACCGCTCGGGCCTGGAGTGGCTGCAGATTTCGATCGACAACGTGAATCCCGACGAGGTTTCGAAGAAGAGCCTGAAGGTGCTCGACAAGAAGTTGCAACTGCTGGCCGAGCACGCCGAGTTTCACGTCAATATCAACTCCGTTGTGGGCAGCGGCGTGAGCCATCCCCAGGACGCGCTGACCATCGGCAAACGCGCGCTGGAGCTGGGATTCAGCTCGACCATTGGAATTATTCACGATGGCTCGGGACAAGTGCAGCCGCTGAACGACGAAGAACGCCGCGTGTATCACGAGATGAAGAACCTGGAGAAACGCAGCTTCACCCGCGTGAACGCGTTCCAGGACAACATTGCCTTAGGCCGTCCGAACCAGTGGCGTTGCCGCGCCGGCGGACGCTATCTCTACATTTGCGAAGACGGACTGGTGCATTACTGCTCGCAGCAGCGCGGATATCCGGGAATTCCGCTGGAAAAATATACAGTCACCGATTTGCGCCGCGAATTTCATACCGAGAAGTCCTGCGCTCCGCATTGCACCGTTTCCTGCGTGCATCAGGTGTCGGTGCTCGATGCGTGGCGCGCGCCGCAAGGGCCGCCAACGGCGCAGCAGCCGGCAAACGGACTCGTCAACATCGAATAAGGCAGAGGTCGATCCAAGAACGTCGTCCCTAGAACGTCGTCGCGACCGTGAAGCGGAACGTCTTCCGCGGTTCGAGCAGCGTGAACCGCGATCCCAGCGTTGAGAGTGTAGTGCGATAGGTATAGAGTCCGGCGGCTCCGTCGGGGAACATGTCACGCGTGATGGGAACGGTTGGCTGGGCAGTGCCATCGAGGCGCAGCGCGTTATAGGCGTAGTAAATACGGAACGGCGCATTGACGACCGGAAGCATCGTCTGCAGTTCCAGTCCGGTAGACATGCGCACAACCCAGTTCGTGCCCGGAACCGGCGTGAGATTCTGCGAGATCCCGCTGATCGTCGAACCACCCTCACAAGCATATGCCGTGCTTAGGTATGGACAACCGAATAACGTACTCTTCAGGTTCTCGTACTGAATCGGGTTGATCTGCAATTGCGAGCTGCGCAGAATGGGATCGGTTCCCACGTCGACAAACGGCGCAATCGCCACCGGACCGGCGATGGTGATGCGGTATTCCAGGTTGCCGTGCATGCTGAGATCGCCGCCCGGAGTTACCAGCTGCGAGTACAGCACGGGAATATTCCAGCAGTTGCTCGCGCACGCGCCATTCTGCCCCTGAATCACCGGGAACCGCGGGTTGGCGGGGACGAAGGTTCCATCAGGGTTTCTAAGGGCGACGGATTGCGCGCTTGGCAGATAGGCAATGGGCGAAACGGTGCGGATGTCAAAACCGCGCAAGTCATTTTCGCCGCCCAGATAGGCCCGCTCGAAGGGTGGCGCAACGATTCCGCCGTAGCCCGTGATAAACGAAGCCTGCACGTTGTAGCCGAGCGCGTTGCGCTTCTTCTGCATCGGGAAAAACTGCTTGAACTGGATGATCGGCCGGATCGTATGCACGGTCCCACCCAGGCCCGAGAACTCACCGCCGATGAACAGGCTCTTGCCCTTGTGCGGCGCGTAGTACGAATCCAGAGTGTTCATGGTGAAGCTGGGCGTGATTTTGCTCGTGATAATCCCGTTGAGCGCATTAGGACCGGTGATGCCGCGAAAATTGAGGTTCTCAAACAATAGCTTGGAGGCGTTGCTCACCGCGACCAGCGAAGAACGGTCGAACGAGTAGCTGATGCCAACGCGCTTGAAGGAATGGCGCAACGGATAGCTCAAGCTCCCGCTGAATCCGGTGCTCGACTGCGAGTAGTTCTGAAGGTTCTGCAGATAGGCAGAAGGCAGATTCAGATTTTGTCCGGTTGAGATCGCGTACTGCTTGGCTTGGTCGTAGTTGGTCTTGCGCGTGTAGACATTGAACCCCGCCTGGATAGGGCGGTCGAACAGATATGGCTCGGTGAATCCGAAGACCAGATCGCGCTGGCGGCTGCCCAGGCTGGCCTGGACCGAAAGCGTTTCGCCTAATCCAAGAAAGTTGTTGGTGCTGTAATTGAGGCCGACAAAGGCTCCGGCCAGGCCGCTCACGCCGCCTTGCAGTCCGATGCTGTTCTTGCCTTTTTCATGGACTTTTAGAGTGAGATCGACGGTGCCGTTCTTTTCGTCGAGGTGGCGTTCGGTGGTGTTGGGATCGTCGGGCTTGAGCTGGTCGAAATAGCCCAACTGGTTCAGGCGGAGCAGGCTGAGCTCCCAGAAGCGCGAGTTGTAGACCTGGCCTTCTTCCAGCGCAATTTCACGGCGGATGACCTTGTCGCGGGTCGTGGTGTTGCCCTGGAACTCGATGCGGCGTACGTAAAACTGCTTGCCTTCGTCCACGTCGAAGGCCAGGTTGACGAGTTTCTTTTCGTCGTCGAAGCTGGTATCGGGCACGGTGGTGAAGTTGATGTATCCCGCCGTGCCGTAGGCCTTGCGCAGGTTCTCCATACCCTTGGCGATTTTTTCGCGGCTGAAAATTTCGCCGTCCTTCATGGGGAAAAGGCTGCGCAGCGCGTTGACGTTAGAGATGGCTTTATTGTTCTTGAAGGTGATTTTGCCCAGACGATAGCGGTCACCCTCCTCGATCGGCATCAGGATATCCACCGACTTCCCCGCTCCGGGCTGGATCCAGGGAATGTGAAAGCCGGTGTGTCCGGTGTCGTGGATCTCCGTCCTCGGGTCGTCGACCAGCACTTTGAAGTAGCCGCGGTTCTGGTATTCGGCGCGAACGCGCTCGGTATCTTCTTCAAGCTTGGTGGCGTCGTAGGTCTTGGCGAACAGGTTTTCCAGGAAAATGGAGTGCGGAATACCGATGGGCTTGAGGTTTTTCATCGCCGCACGGAGCGTACGGTCGGGTACGTGCTTGTTGCCCCGGAAACGAATGCGTCCAACCTTAACTTTCGGCCCTTCTTTGATGACGAAAGTGACGCCAATGGCGTTGGGCGGGATGGGCCGGATTTCGGTGCGGATGGTGGCGAACTGGTGGCCATGTTCGGAGAGCAACTCCTTGATGACAACTTCGGCCTTCTTGATTTTTGTGGGATCGTACTGGTTCTCGACCGAGAGCGGGACCTTGCGCTCCTTGAAGCGATCGAGCACATCGCTGGTCGAAACCGCATTCAGGCCGATGTAGTTGATCTCGCGGATCGTGGGCCGTTCCTTGACGTAAATGTGAAGGATCCAACCCTTGGGATTCTGCTCGCGCTCAAAGCGAATGTCTTCAAAGTAGCCGGTGTTCCAAAGCGCGTTGAAGTCACGCTCGATGGCCGCCGGATCGTACACGTCGCCGACTTTGGTGAAAATGCGGGCTTTGATCGTGTCGGTGGGTATACGGCGATTGCCGTGCGTCTGAATGCCGACAACGAGCTCTTGTTGGCCGAAAACCGGGGCTGCCAGCAACAGAAATGTGGCCAGAAAAAGGGCGCAAAACCAGACAGAGCTACGCCCCCAAACTCCTGTGGAGGAAGAAGATGGAGGCCGATTCGGCCTTTTCCGCGGCTCCGTGTCGTGGCCGAGTCGCGGGGCCCGCACAGGGATTTCCTGATGACGGCGATGAATTGCAACTACCTCGAAAAACTAGAGTTAGGAAAACGGTAATTATACGGTAGAGAGTGAGAACCGTCCAAGGCGGAGAGCAAAGCGAAGGCAAATTTCTACCCAGTGAGTCACGCCCGAAACAGTTCCACTTCAACACAGACGGAAAAGAACGTCGCCGCGTTGCCCATGTCGGTAAGTTTTTCTGAAGTCAGCACATTGATGTTGCCGCCGCCGGGACTGAAGCGCGCCCAATCCAGCCAAGCGGCCACCACTCCCGGAGAGACTGCGCCGTCAACCCGCGCTTGCAGCACGATTTCGCCCCGCGAGTTGAAGGCGCGAACCCGGTCGCCATCGCGCACACCGCGAGCCTTGGCGTCGGTGGGATGCATTTCCAGATCGCCGATCGAAGGCTCCATCTTGCGTACCGATGGAACATTGGCGAACGATGTGTTGAGATGGTTGTCCGGCTTGCGCGCCAGAAGCTCGAGGGGAAACCCAGTTTTTGATCCAGAGCCATTTCTCGACTCGTCAGGAGGGGTGAAGCCAACCACTGGATCAAGACCCTGCCGTTGCAAAGCTTCGCTGTAAAACTCCGCCTTGCCGCTGGCCGTAGAGAAGTTGCCTTGGGCGAACGGTAGAAAGGGTGCAATCGCGGCGGAATTCTCATCTTGCTCCGAGCTGTCTGCCCCCAGATTCAAACGGACACGGTGCTCCCGCTCCAACCGCTCACGATTGATCCCGAGAAGCCGCGGATTCGGCGACTCCAGCGCGCGATCAATCATTGAATCGACCGTCTCGCGAAAGCAATCCTCTTCGAAGCCCATGCGTCCGGCGAGCGCGCGGAATAAATCAACATTCGACCGGCATTCGCCGAGTGGCTCCATCGCCTGGTTCGACATCTGCAGGTAGTAGTGGCCGTAAGCCGCCTGCAGGTCTTTGTGTTCGAAAAAGGTGGTTGCCGGCAGCACGATATCGGCGTAGTCGGTGGTGTCGGTCAAGAACTGTTCGTGGACCACGGTGAACAGATCGGGCCGCATCAAACCTCGGACAACTTCATTGTGGTTCGGGCAGACTGCCGCCGGATTTGAGTTGTACACAAATAACGCCTGGACTGGCGGGGCAGTGAGCGCGTTCAGCGCGCTCCCCAATTGCACCATATTGACGGTGCGGGCGGGACGTCCCAGCGCTTTGTGCATCAGTTCCGGCATTTCAAGTGACGCCTTGTTCAGGCCGAAGGAACCGCTGAGCGACATCTGCAATCCGCCGCCAACTTCTTTCCACGATCCGATCAGACAAGGAAGCATGGTGACCGCGCGCATCGCCATGCCGCCACCCTCAGAGCGTTGGATGCCGTAATTCACTCGGATCACCGACGGTCGCTGGGTGGCATACTCGCGCGCCAGTTTGCGGATGTCATCGGCTGAGATGCCAGTCCACTGCGCAACCTTCTCTGGCGAATATTGCTGCGCGCGTTCTTTCAGTTCTTTGAATCCCACCGTGTAACGAGAAACGTAGTCAGCGTCAAAGAGATTTTCGTTGATGATGACGTGCATCATCCCGAGCGCGAGCGCGGCATCGGTGCCAGGGTTGATCGGCAAATACCAATCGGAGCACTTCGCCGTACGCGTGCGGTACGGATCGATCACAACCAACTTCGCGCCCTTGCGCCGCGCTTCTTCGATAAACGGCCAGAGGTGGACGTTGTTGCCGTGAATGTTCGCGCCCCAGGCGATGATGTACCGCGATTGCGCAAACTGCTCGGGCTCAGTGCCCAGCTTGATGCCAACCACCGACTTCAGGCCCTCTTCGCCGGCGGTCGAGCAGATGCTGCGCTCCAGTTGCGAAGCGCCCAGCCGGTGGAAAAATCGCCGGTCCATGGAAGCACCGTTGAGCGCCCCCAAAGTGCCTCCGTAGGAGTAGGGCAAAATGGCTTCCGGCCCATAATCATCCGCAATCCGCCGAAATCGCCGGCCAATCTCATCCAGCGCGTCATCCCATGAAATCCGCTCAAAGCCAGGTGTGGCAGGCGTGCCATCACCCGCGTTTCCCGCAGCAGCCACGGGCCCCTTCGGTCCCACTCGCCGCATCGGATAGAGCACCCGCCCCGGCGAATACACGCGATCCAGATACTTGGCGACCTTGGCGCAGAGAAATCCGCGCGTAACGGGATGCTCCCGGTCCCCCTGAATCCTGGTGGCGCGGCCCTCCTCAATCGTGATCAAAACGCCACAGGCATCGGGACAGTCGTGCGGACAAGCTGCGTGGACAACGCGCTTCATGACCAGATTATAAGGCCAACGATTACAAGGCGAGCTAGCGCGAAAAAGGACACCGACCCCGCCTGCCCGGGTGGGCCTGAAACCACGGAACATCCGAGGTAGTGTCCCCTATTCCGCCCCGTGCTATCGTGCGCCAGTTGCCTTTGCGGGAATTCTCTGCGGAGTTGTTGCCATGCGAGCGATCGGTTTCTCCTGGATTACGCTGATTGTCTGCACCTGGCCGACGCGGGCGGGGCGCCCGCGCCACATGGGCGTTACTTGAATTCCAAAACTTCTTTCTCTTTACCTTTACTCATCTCTTCCATCTTCTTGATCTCATCGTCGGTGAGCTTCTGAATTTCATCCAGCGCGCGCTTTTCATCATCTTCGGCGATCTTCTTGTCTTTCATGGCCTTCTTGATGGCATCGTTGCCGTCGCGCCGCACATTGCGGATTGCGGTGCGGTGCTCTTCGAGAATCCGGTGCAGGTGCTTCACCATATCCTTACGCCGCTCTTCGGTAAGCGCAGGCACCGGAACGCGCACAATCTTGCCGTCGTTCATAGGATTGAGGCCCAGATCGGCGCCGCGAATGGCTTTCTCTATCGCTCCCATCTGCGAAGTATCAAACGGCTGCACCGTGATCATCTGCGGCTCGGGCGCATGAATCTGCGAGACCTGGTTGAGGGGCATCTGCTCGCCGTAATAATCCACCGTTACCGTATCGAGCATGTGGATGTTCGCGCGCCCCGTGCGGGTAGCCGCCATCTCGCGGCGAAAATCCTCGACCGCCTTATCCATGCGCGTCTTGAGTGCAGCGAATGTTTCTTTTAGGGCAGGATGAGCCATAGCTCGGGGCTCCTAGGATGCATCAGAATCAAAAGTGTAGATTATAGCAAGGCAGGTCGGAGGTGAGAGGTCAGATTTCAGAGGTAACAACCCATGGGATCCATGGTTTCAACCTCTACAATCTGACCTCTAACCTGACCCTACGCGCTGACCAGCGATCCGATCTTCTCGCCCAGCACGACGCGCCGAATATTGCCGCGCTGGTTCAGGTTGAAAACGATGATCGGAAGATTGTTGTCCTTGCACAAAGAAATCGCCGTCGAGTCCATCACCTTCAGGCCTTGCCGCAGCACATCCATGTAGGTGAGGGTCGAATACTTTTTGGCGTCCGGAACCTTCATCGGATCGGCATCGTAAATGCCGTCCACCTTGGTTGCTTTCAAAATCGCATCCGCCTTGATTTCCATGGCGCGCAGCGAGGCCGCGGTGTCGGTCGAGAAATACGGGTTGCCAGTACCGCCGGCAAAAATGACCACGCGTCCCTTTTCCAGGTGCCGCATGGCGCGTCGCCGGATAAACGGCTCGGCGACCTGGTTCATCTCAATCGCGGTTTGCACGCGGGTGTAGACATTCTGTTTTTCCAGCGCGTCCTGCAGAGCGAGCGCGTTGATTACGGTGGCCAGCATACCCATGTGGTCGGCCGAAACGCGGTCCATGTTTCTTGCCTGATCGGCCACTCCGCGAAAGAAATTTCCGCCGCCGACGACAATCGCCATCTGGATGCCGAGCTGGTGCACATCGGCGAGTTCCGCCGCAACTTCATGAATGCGGATAGTGTCGACGCCGAAGCCTTTGTCGGCGGCCAGGGCCTCGCCGGAAATTTTCAGCAGGATGCGTTTAAAGATTGGTGCAGGCATGAAGGGTTAGTGTAGCACCGGAAATGGAGCGGAGCTTGGTTGTGTAGGGCAAAAGAAAAGGGGCGCCGCAGCGCCCCTGAAATTATTCGGATACTACTTGGTCGGTTGCTACTTAACGACCGGTGCGGCTGCCTCAACTTCGTCCGGCTTGCTGCTGACGAATGCGACCGTTGCGGTCGCATCCCCCACCTTGAAGCGCGCAAAGCGGCGCACGGCGATGTTCTCACCCAGTTTGCCAATTTTTGCGGCGATGAGCTGCGAGATGCTAATCGTCTGGTCCTTAATGAAGGGCTGCTCGAGCAGACAGACCTCTTCATAGAATTTTTCCATCTTGCCGGCCAGCATTTTTTCGATGATATTAGGCGGTTTACCCGTGGCGGCGGCTTGGGCGCGGTAAATGTCTTTTTCGCGCTCGATGTCTTGTGGAGTTACGTCCTCTTTGCGCACAAACTTCGGATCACTCGCCGCAATGTGCATGGCGATATCGTGGACAAGTTCCTTGAAGTCTTCCGTGCGGGCCACGAAATCGCTCTCGCAGTTGATCTCAACCAGCACACCGATCTTGCCGCCGGCATGGATGTAATGGCCCACCGAACCTTCACTGGTCACCCGTGTCGCCTTTTTCGCCGCAACCGAGACGCCTTTCTTCCGCAACAAGACGATGGCTTCCTCCAGAATGCCTTTCGCCTCCGTCAGAGCCTGTTTGCAATCCATCATTGGCGCTCCGGTTTTCTCCCGGAGCTCTTTCACCTGCGCAGCAGAAATGTTTTCCATAGTAGTGCTCATTTGGGGCCTCAAAGTCAGGTTTCAAAGTTTCAAGGTTTCAGAGTTTCAAGGAGGATCGGTCAGGGGGCGAACCAGAGGGCCAATCAGGGTCGCAAGACTGAAACTTTGCAACCCTGAAACCTTGAAATCTGCGTTACGTCAGAACCGGCGCGTTTCCGCCTGCAGTTCGTCAACGTCTTCCGTCGCGGCGGTGGGACGCTTGCGCGTGCCCTTGCCCAGCACATCTTCCATGCGGATCTCTTCACCCTCAACACCGGTGACGCTGGGAGCGGCCAAAGCCTCGCCATCGACCGCAACTTCGGCAAGTGATTCTTCAGCCTCCGGAGCCTCAGCTGCCGCTTCCGGCGCCGCTACGGCCTGAATGTCCGCCATCTGCTTGTCGTCGCGGGCATGGACACCCTCGGCAATGGACTCCGAAATCTTCGACGTAAACAGACGGATGGCGCGCAGCGCGTCGTCATTGCCCGGAATTACGTAATCCACTTCGCTCGGATCGCAATTCGTGTCGACCACCGCGACCACAGGAATCCCGAGCTTGCGCGATTCGCGCACCGCGATCTGCTCTTTGTTCGAATCGATGACAAAGATCGCATCCGGCAGCCGGGTCATGTTCTTGATGCCGGCGAGATTGGCCTGCAAGTGCTTGCGCTCGCGCTCGAGCTTGATGACTTCTTTTTTCGGGAGCAGATCGTAACGGCCATCGGTGGCCATTTCGTCGAGCTCTTTGAGCCGCTTCACCGACTTCTGCACTGTGACCCAGTTGGTCAGCAGGCCGCCCAACCAGCGTTGATTGACGTAGAACATCGAGCAGCGCTGAGCCTCTTCGGCAATGGCATCTTGCGCCTGGCGCTTGGTGCCCACGAAGAGGATAATCCGTCCTTCGGCCGCCAAATCCTGTACAAATTTCGACGCCTCTTTGAACATCTTCAGCGTCTTCTGCAAATCGATAATGTAAATGCCGTTGCGCTCACCAAAGATGTACTCCTTCATCTTCGGGTTCCATCGTTTTGTCTGATGCCCGAAGTGAACGCCAGCTTCGAGCAACTCCTTCATCGTAATGTTTGCCAATCAACCTCCTCAGTTGGTCTGCATCCGGACGCTAACAGGCCCCGGATTGCCATTCCCGTCCACCCCATCTCAGGGGAGGTGGGGGGATGAATTTGTAAATCAGTCGTTCGTCTGCGGTCGTTCGTCGTTGGCCAACGACTAGCGACCATCGACTATCTCTTCGAGAACTGGAAGCGCTTGCGAGCGCCTTTCTGTCCATACTTCTTGCGCTCTTTGGCACGCGGATCGCGCGTTACCATGCCTTCGGCCTTAAGCTTCCCGCGCAGCTCGGCATTGAACTCCATAAGCGCGCGCGTGATGCCTAGGCGCACCGCATCGGCTTGTCCGGCAACTCCGCCGCCGCATACGTTCGCCAGCACGTTGAAATTGGCCGCGCTCTCGGTCGACGCCAGCGGGGACTTGGCGCTGATTCGCTGCGAGGGCGTCACAAAGTACTCTTCGAACGCTTTGCCGTTGACCTTGAATTCGCCGCTGCCCGGACGAAGAAAGACGCGCGCGATCGCCGCTTTGCGGCGTCCTGTTCCGTAGTATTGAACTATTTCAGCCATGTTAGCTTTTGAGCCGCGAGCTTTGAGGCCTCGAGCAATCCAGTGCGCGAAGAATAAAGCCGTTGGTAAAATCAACCTTTCCAGAAAATCTATTTCTTCTTGCTTGCTCGTAGCCGAGGCTACTTAGCTCGCCGCGTTTTCGTTAGGCAAACACCTTAGCTTCCGGTTTCTGAGCTTCATGCGGATGCTTGTCGCCGCGATAAACTTTCAGCTTTGTGAACATCTGCTTTCCCAGTTTGTTCTTGGGAAGCATGCGCGACACGGCGTCTTCAATAATCAGCTCCGGTTTGCGCACCAGGCGTTTCTTCATCTCTTCGGAGCGAATTCCGCCCGGGTAACCGGTGTAATGGTGGTACATCTTCTGTTCCGTCTTCATCCCGGTGACCTTCACTTTGTCGGCATTGATGATCACGACGTGATCGCCAGTATCGATAAACGGAGTGTATTTGGGGCTCTCTTTGCCCATCAAAATGCGAGCGACACGCGAAGCGAGGCGGCCGAGCGGAAGTCCGCTCGCATCCACCACAAACCACTTACGCGCAATATCTCCCTCTTTGGGGAAATAGGTTGACATCGGAAATCTCCCAAGAAATTAAAGAACGCAATAATGAAGATCGCTGAGTGCCCTGATTAATTATCTATCCACGCAGAACGCGCGCTAGGTGTTCCCGGCGGGCAGCCGCAGGACTTCCACTTCACTACCAAAGACATTCAGGATAGCCGACCGCCTTCTCATTGTCAACGACTTACACACGACGGCCTGGTCTCCCGCGGCCGATACCAGCGAGAATCCACCCGCGCCTTTGCGCCTGTCATGTAGAGCTAAGCGGAGAACCTATGCATTTCCCCCGTCTAACCCGCGATACCGGAAGCACTCGACAACGTGGTCGTTTACCATCCCCGTAGCCTGCATAAAGGCATAGCAGATGGTCGACCCGACGAAGTTGAAGCCGCGCTTTTTCAAGTCCTTACCGAGGGCGTCCGATTCCGCTGTTCGTGCCGGGATCTTTCCCCCCAGCCGCCGCGCGTTCACCAGCGGCTTACCGCCGACGAACTGCCATAGGTAGCGATCGAACGATCCGAACTCCTTTTGCACGGCCAGAAATGCCCGAGCGTTCCGGATCGCTGAAGCCACCTTCAGCCGGTTGCGGATGATCCCCTCATTGCGTAGCAACCGCTGCACTTTGCGCTGGTCGTAGCGCGCGATTTTCTTTACGTCAAACCCGTCGAAAGCCACCCGATAATTCTCCCGCTTCTGCAGAATCGTATCCCAGCTAAGGCCGGCTTGCGCACCCTCCAGCATCAGAAATTCGAACAACACCCGGTCGTCGTGCTGCGGGACACCCCACTCACGGTCGTGATAGAGGATGGATAGTTCGTTGCTGGGCCAGGGGCAACGAACGACTTCAATATTCCTTTTGTTTTTCGGCGGCGTCATATTGAGCTGTCACGCCGTCGGTGTTCCAGCCAGCGCATCATTGATCATGCTCAACTCTTCGCCCGTAAACTTCAAATTCTTCAGCGCCGCGACGTTGTCATCCACCTGCGAGACCCTACTCGCGCCGACCAAAGCGCTGGTCACTCGCGGATCGCGCAACACCCACGTTATGGCCATCTCGGCCAAAGTCTGCCCGCGCTGTTTCGCGATTTCGTTCAGGGCTCGAATCTTCGCGAGTTTGTCTTCGCCAATGTCTTTTTTCTTTAGAAAAAAGTCCCGCGCCGCGCGCGAATCGCTGGGAATGCCGTGAAGATAGCGGTCCGACAGCAGTCCCTGCGCCAACGGGCTGAAGACAATCGCTCCCACGCCTTCTTTCCCCAGTACATCGAGCAATCCCTGCTCCGGATCGCGCACGAACATCGAATATTTCGGCTGATGAATCAGGCACGGAGTTCCCAAGTCGCGAAGAATCTTGACCGCCTTGGCCGTCTGCTCCGCGTTGTAAGCCGAAATCCCCGCGTAGAGGGCACGTCCCGACCGGACCGCGGTGTCCAATGCGCCCAGCGATTCCTCCATCGGCGTTTCGGGATCGGGCCGGTGATGGTAAAAGATGTCAACGTACTCGAGCCCCATGCGTTTCAGGCTCTGGTCGAGGCTGGCCAGCAGATACTTGCGCGATCCAAGATTCCCGTACGGCCCCGGCCACATGTCCCATCCTGCCTTGGTCGAAATGATCAACTCGTCGCGACAGGGAAGGAAGTCTTTTTTCAGAATTTGCCCAAATGTTTCTTCCGCCGATCCATACGGAGGCCCATAATTGTTCGCCAGATCGAAATGCGTGATGCCAAGATCGAACGCCCTGCGCAGCATGGCGCGTGAGTTTTCAAAATTATCTACGCCACCAAAGTTGTGCCACAGCCCGAGCGACACCAAAGGAAGCTGAATTCCGCTGCACCCCGACCGGCGATATTGCATGGCATCGTAGCGCTTGTCATCCGCAACGTACATCGTCTTTCTCCTCTACGAGCTTCTCCTCTACGAACCTAGACCTGACACTCTATGCTGGTGCCAAGCTCAATCGTATCTTTCATACCGGATCGCCGTGCGGTCCCAGCCCAGCGTCTTCAGCAATTCGCGGTTCGCCTTGACCATTTTCGCGAGGCCGCAGATGTAGGCATGCATATCGGTGCGCATGCCGACAATCTCTCCCAGATGCTGTTGCACATATCCGCGCAGTCCCTTCCATTCGTCGCCGGCACGGCTGAGGGTAGGCAGAAAATGGAAGTTGTCATGATTGGCCGCCAGTTGATCAAACTCTGCGTGATAGTAAAGATCTTGCTCGCGCCGCGCGCCAAACAGCAGCCAGAGCTGACGTCCCTGATGACGGTCGCCTTCCGCCAGTATCCACTGCAGCATCGAGCGAAAAGGAGCGATCCCGGTGCCTGTGGCGATGAACACGGAGTCACGCGGCGGAGGATGCAAAATGAAACTGCCAAACGGTCCCTGAAACGCAATTTCCGCACCTTCTTCAAGATTGCAGAGATAGTTCGACATGAATCCATCCTGCACGCGATTCAGGCAGAAAGCGAAGCTTCCATTTTCCGTCGGGGGAGACGCGATCGAATAAGCGCGCGTCATCTCTTCCCCTTCGGGAGTGTCGGTCTTTACCGAAAGCCATTGTCCCGGAACAAAGCCGACGTGGTCAGTGCCCCTCACTTCGAATTCGAGGTGTTTGGTAAATTCGGAAAGGGCGACCGACCGCGCCAGTTGTGCGTTAAAAGTCTTAAATTGTGCCATCACCCATTTAGATGATCGAACAACGCTGCCAGACGCATCGGTCCCGGTTGGAACTTCTTCGCGTCTGTCGTATAGTTTTGCGCAGCGAGTTTTGTCTAAACGGGAGTTCGATGCGTAGGGTCGATTTGCAGGTTCAAAACGGAGGATTTATGAACACTGAAGCCCAGAGCAACCAAGCGCAAAGCAACGAGGCGAAGCAGGAAGTAAGCACGGTTTCGCGACGTGGTTTTCTCGGGATGGGCTCTGCGGTCCTTGCAGCCGCAGGCGTGCTGTCTGCGGTTGACGCAGCCGGCCAGGAACAGAAGGCCTATCCAACGAAAGATGATCGCAGTTCCAGCGCCCCCGGTCCTGGCAATCCGGCGATTGATGGGCAGAATCCCGATTCCTTTCTGCCTCCGCAGACCGATGCCGGTGGAGTGCAGACTTTCAAATATCCGTTTGGAATCTCGCACAAGCGCATGCAGGAAGGCGGATGGTCGCGCGAGGTCACCGTGCGCGAGATGGCAGTCTCAAAAACGATAGCCGGCGTCGACATGCGCTTGACCGCTGGAGGCGTGCGCGAATTGCACTGGCACACAGCGGCCGAGTGGTCCATTATGCTCTACGGCAACGCGCGCATCACGGCGGTCGATCTCGAGGGCAAGAGCTTCGTGGCTGACGTTACGGAAGGCGAACTTTGGTATTTTCCTCCCGGAATCCCGCATTCCATTCAAGGCTTGAACCCGGACGGCGCCGAGTTTCTGCTGGTTTTTGACGACGGCAACTTCTCGGAATACGAGACCGTGCTGCTCACTGACTGGATGGCGCACACTCCACACGACGTCCTTTCCGCAAATTTTGGTGTGAGCCAGCAGGCGATGGAAAAAATGCCGCGGCGCGAGAAATTCATTTTCCAGGCGGCCGTTCCCGGTTCCCTCGCCGACGACCAGAAAGTGGCCGCAGGCGGGCGGGGCATCTCTTCGCAGGATTTCGCTTTTCGCACTGGGCAAATGCCTGTGACCAAACGCACCAAGGGCGGCGAGGTGAGGATCGTTGATTCCAGTAAATTCAAAGTGTCAACAACCATCGCGGCGGCGATCGTGACTGTGCATCCTGGCGGGATCCGCGAACTGCACTGGCATCCAAATGCCGACGAGTGGCAATACTTCATGAGCGGGAAGGGAAGAATGACCGTCTTCGCCACGGGAGGCCGCGCTCGTACGATGGATTTCGAAGCGGGCGATGTTGGCTATATCCAGAAGACGTTGCCGCACTACGTCCAGAACACGGGCGATACCGACCTCAAATTTCTAGAGATGTTCAAGAGCAACGTCTATCAGGATCTCGCTCTTTCCGAATGGCTCACGCACACACCACCCGAGCTCGTGCTCGCGCATTTGGGCATCGATAATGCCACGCTAGACGCGATACCCAGAGACGAAGTCGTCGTGATGCCGAAATAACACGGTTCGGCCCGTTCTGAAATTCGAGTTGAGAGAATGAGGCTATGGCTTCGAGATCCGCCCCAATGACACTTCCCGAAGCCTCATCTTCTACACCGGGCGGCGGATCGCAGGAAACGACGCTACCAGCGCCGCCACAAAAGACAGGCGCATTTGAATTCCTCTGCCTGCTGGCCGTCGCCGAACTGACTGCCGAGCGCCGCGCGCGCATTTCTAGCGTCGACCTTGCCCTCGACTGGGGAGAGGTTCTTCGCTTGGCCGAGTACCACGGCATTCTTCCTCTGGCCGCGCACAATCTGATCGGACAGAACCTTCCGCCAGCCGTCGAAAGCTCTCTGCGCTCCTCATACCAGGCGAACCTGCGCTGCAGCCTGTGGTTCGCCGCCGAACTGGCGCGCATCACGCAGCACTTCGACCACCGCCACCTGCGCGCAGTCCCATATAAAGGCCCGGTGCTGGCGCAATCTGCCTATGGAGATCTGGGCTTGCGCAGTTTTTCCGATCTCGACTTACTGATGTCTCCGGCTGACTTCGACCGAGCGAAGCGGGTTCTGGCGGAAATCGAATATCGCCCCAC
>Ga0182018_10002594_pt1 | contig 17728 bp, 14 predicted proteins | sample 812P2MmetaG_FD_120490 | JGI IMG/M metagenome (GOLD analysis project Ga0182018, IMG submission 120490) | Permafrost microbial communities from Stordalen Mire, Sweden - 812P2M metaG | ecosystem: Environmental > Terrestrial > Soil > Wetlands > Permafrost | place: Sweden: Stordalen | collected... | reverse complement strand
TCGACCGCGCCAGCGTCGGCGAAACTCGCATCCGGCGCGGCGTCAAGATCGACAATCTGGTGCAGGTCGGTCACGGATCGCAGGTGGGTGAAGACGCATTGCTGTGCTCGCAGGTCGGTCTGGGCGGTTCCTCGGAAATCGGGAATCGAGTGATCTTGACTGGCCAAGTCGGGGTGGTCGGCCACTGCAAGGTCGGCGACGATGCCACCGTCACACCGCAGAGCGGAGTGGCTCACGATATTCCGGCCGGAGCTCTGGTTAGCGGCGCACCCGCCGTCGATCACAAATTGTGGCTGAAGTATTCCGCGATTCTGCCGAAGCTCCCGGAAATCGCCCGCGCAGTACGATCCCGATTCCGGAAAGAGTAGGCCAATAAACGCAGCAAGGCTCCGGTCCGATCCCTAGATCCCTAGGTGTGCAGAATTCTTCATGCACACTAATGGACCCTGGCACTAAGTATTCTTGACAACTCTTCCCTGGTGTAGAAAGCTTGCGATACTGCTGCTAGGTTTTCTGGTACGCGCCAGCCTAGGTGACCCCGCAATTTGGAATCGAAAGGACGTCCAGGTACTCACCCATGAAATATGAATCGATATTGGCCGCCGGCAAGCTCATGCTTGCATTCGCTTTTGTGCTCGGGCTGGTCGCGGCCGCGACACCGCGGGCGCAAGCTCAGACCTTCAAGGTAATTCACAGCTTCACCGGCGGAAGCGATGGGGGAAGTCCGCTGGATGGTCTTACGATTGATGGCGCGGGAAATCTTTACTCCACCGCCAACGCCGGTGGCGCATCGGGATACGGAGCGGTGTTCGAGGTGAACAAGAACGGGGAGACCGTGCTATACAGCTTCGCAGGTGGGTCGGACGGAGCATATCCCGAAGGAGGTTTGATCAAAGACGGAGTAGGAAACCTCTACGGCACCACCACTGCTGGCGGAGGTGTTGCAGACGCAGGAACGGTTTTCATGGTTACTACGGGTGGCGTGGAGCAGGTGCTTTATGCCTTTCCTGGCGGTGAGAACGGGGCAACTCCCGAAGCAGGCTTGGCCAGAGACACGCAGGGAAATCTCTACGGCACTACTACCGCAGGTGGGGCTTACGGCAAGGGCACGGTTTTCAGGCTGACTGCCCCGAAGAGCGGCTCGCAGTGGACGGAAACGGTGCTCTACAGCTTCGGCTCTGGGAGCGACGGGGCGATTCCGGTCGCGGGCATCACGCTCGCCAAGGGCAAAATTCTCTACGGTACGACTTCCGCAGGCGGTGCTTACGGATACGGCACCATCTTCCAACTGGCAGCATCGGGGTCAGTTTGGACGGAGACGATTCTTCATAACTTCCAGGATGGGGATGATGGAGCGGTTCCCTACGGGGGTCTGATCTGGGATACGTTGGGCAATTTATATGGCGCCGCCACAGAGGGCGGCTCCGGCGGAGGCGGCACAATTTTCGAGCTAACCCCGGCAAACGGTGGCTGGACCTTCACTGCGCTTTACAGTAATCCCGGATGGGGAATTTCTGGAAGTTTCCGCAACCTGGCTCTGGATGCGTCGGGGAATCTTTACGGCACGACTCACTGCGACGGGGCCAATAGTGCGGGGACGGTTTACAAACTCACACCCGCAACCGGTTCCTGGACCTACACCTCACTCTACGTTTTTGAGGGCGGGTCTGATGGCCTCTACTCGTTCAGTAACCCGGTACTCGAATCCAACCATCTTTACGGTACGACGAAGCAGGGCGGAGCCGATGGCAACGGCGTGATTTGGGAGATCGCACTTAACTGAACCCGCCGGGCAGGGCACGCCGCCATCCCTGATTCCCGGCGCCGACGTTACTTTCTTGGAAGTCTCAAGCAGGAGCGCTTCCCCGTGCGACCGATGTACTCTGCCTGAACTCCTCCGGAAGACCGCTATCAATTACGGCCCGAACCTGCTCCATCAAACACTCGCGGCTGCCAAAGTTGCTTGGTTCGATTGGGGGATGAAAAATTACCGTGGCGGTTCCAGGTTTGATCGCGAATCTGGCCTTCGGCATTATGTAGTACGTTCCTACGATGGTCACGGGCACCACCGGCACCCCACACTCCATCGCCAGATAGAACGGGCCTTTCTTGAAGGGCAGCAGCTTGCCATCAAAGGAGCGCTTGCCCTCGACATAGATTGTCATGTTGAGCCCCTGCTGCACGACCTGCTTGGCGATCCGTACGGACTCAATCCCAGCGTCTCGATTTCCGCGGTCCACGGGGACCATCGACCCCATCCGCATCGCCCGGCCCAGAATCGGATAGCTGAGCAATTCCTTCTTGACCATTACCGAGGTGCGCTTTGGAATCAGCGGGGTGATAATCGGCGGGTCCAGGTTCGATACGTGGTTCGACATGAATATATAGGTGCGCGCAGGGTCCAGTTTGTCGAGACCCACGGTTTTCACGCGCACCCCAGTCAACCGCACGCCGGCCCAACAGCCAATCATGAACATGCGATAGAGCAGGCTGACGTTGCCCGTGATGAACGTCCAGGGGAATCCGATCAGGGCCGCCACGGGCGCGGCCAGTGCCCAGAAAGCCAGCATCGCGATGGTGCGGATCATTTTTGTGTTCCCCTGTTGCGTGCCCCGGTTGAGTATGCCGCGTTGCGGGGTGGCTTTAGTGCGCGCTTGTCTCTTGCGGAATTTCCGCTTCGCCTTTTAGCCACGCTGCCCGGCGCGCCCGCTGTTCGGCGGTAACATTCTCCACGTCTTTGAGCTCGTATGAACTTTCGTCGCGGCTCCCCACTTTCCATTTCAGGTCGCGCTCCGCACCCCGACGGGGTCGAACCTTCACGGTGATCGTGTCGCCGGGAGCGAGCAGCGACGTCTGCTGGGACGATTCCTCTCCCGCTGCGTTGCCGTTAATTTCCACAACTGTATTGCCCACTTGCAGACCGGCCCGCTCCGCCTCGCTGCCAGCCGTCACGGTCGTTACCGTCATGGGACCGTCAAAGTTTCGCGAGCCCGCAAAACCGGCATCCGTCACCGTGGTCTTTCCTTCCGTTAGGCGCAATCCGATGCCGCGAAAGAAATCATTCCATGGGATATCTTCCGTGCCCGCGACGTACTTCGTGAAGAACGATCCTAAATCCGCATGGCTTACGGCCTCGGCGGCCTCGCGCACGCCGGCGGAATCCGGAAAGAACCTTCCCTTCTTTGCGTAATTCTGGTTCATCCATTGCAAAACTTCGCGCAGCGAAGCCTGTCCATGGCTGGCCTCTCGCACCGCCAAGTCCAGCGTGATGCCCAGCAGCTCGCCTTTGTTGTAATAGGAGATACTGCGCTCCGGACGCCGGTAGTATGCGTCGCTCTCCAGCCACGCATCCAGGCTCGATTCTTCCGCCGACTGCGTCCGGTGCGCCGGCCGCCGTTCGAGTTCGCCGATGCCGGATGCCAGATCCCGTTCGAAGTGGCTCTCGTCGAGTAGACCGCCGCGCAACTCGATGAAGTCCGCCGCTGTGCTGGTGCATCCCTCACTGAACCAAAGCGCCCGCGTGTAATTTTCTTTTGTGTAGTCGACGGGCTCAAGGGTCTGCGGACGGATGCGCTTCACATTCCACAAGTGAAAGAATTCGTGTGCTGTCAACGAAGCCAGCACCTCCGGAGCCCGCGCCAGCACGTCGGCATTCACCTCAATCGCGGTCGAATAGGAGTGCTCCATGCCGCCGCCCGACGGACCTTTCGGAAAGTGAAAAAGAAACATATAGCTGTTGAAGGGACGATCGTCCATCCAACTGGTCGCACCAGCCACGATCTTGTGCAGCATGGCAGCAATCTTATCCATGTCGTAGTCGCCACGATCGGCGTCCACCACCACTCGATAATGTCCACCGCTTTCGTCAAAATCAGATTCCTGAAAGTCGCCCATCTCCACAGGAGAATCGACAGCGCGATCGTAGTTCTCGGCGATGAAAGTATCTACGCCCGCCCGGAGCGGTGTGGCGATGCGCCATCCCTTCGGCACATAAGTGAATCGCAGAGTCATCGGCGAATCTCGCGCATCCACCGGATACATCAGGATCTGAGCCAGATTGAAAAATGCGTGATGCGAATTGAACTCAGCGCCAAACGGGCCGGGCGAATCGGCGAATATCTGATAATCGACCACGGCGCCGCCCTCCGCGCCCGCGATCTGCCACCGGCTCTTATCCAACTCACGGACAGCGAGCGCGCGGCCGGCGCGGTCTTTCGCGCGCACCCAGTTTACATATTGCGCGAAGTCCCGTACCTGATACAGCGCGTTCCACACCGGAAGCTGCAACTCGCGTTGCGCCGATCCCTCTGGCAGAATAAGCCGCACTTCCACAAGATGCTGATCGGGGCTTGCCAGAGAAATTGTGTAGTCGGTTGTTGCATTGGACGACGCCGCGGCTACCGATATCAGCAGCGCCATGAAAACAAGCTGACGCGCCGGGCCAACTTTGATGCTGGAAAACCTCATCACTTCCCCGCCGCATTCGCGGAGATGACACTCGCGCCTTCGCCCGCCAGCGCCCGCAACCGTGCCGGCAATTTTTCATAAATTCCGCCAAAGCCGCCGTTGGAAAGGATCGCGACCACATCTCCGCTGCGCATCTCCGGAGCGATCGACTGCACGATTTCGTCAGCGTTTCCAATCAACCGCGCACGGCTGCCGTGCTTCTGAATATCCGCGGCCAGCTCCGGCAAGTCCAGCCGTTCATTCACCGGCAGCGCATCCGACCGAAACACTTCCGTGACGATCACCTCGTCGGCGAGCGCCAGACTCCGAGCCAGATCAGCCTGCAGTACGCGCCGCCGCAGCGTGTTGGAGCGCGGCTCCAGAATTGCCCACAACCGCGCGCCCGCATAACGCGCCCGCAAAGCCTTGAGTGTGCCTGCAATCGCCGTGGGATGATGCGCGAAGTCGTCAATGATGGTGATGCCATTCACCTGCGCTTTCACTTCCAGGCGCCGCTTCACGCTCTTGAACGTCTTCAGCGCCGCTGTGATCTCTTCTTTCGAAATGCCGTAGGCCGCCGCCATGGCTGCGGCCGCGGTCGCGTTCCACACGTTGTATTCGCCCGCCAACGGAAACTCAAGATCGGCCCATGCGCGGCCGCCACGAAACACCGACCACAAAGTTCTTCCCGGCTCGAAGTTAAAATTCGTGATGCGCCAGTCGGCGCGCGAACCCGCTCCGTACCGCTCCACCGGGCAGAACGCCTTGCCCAGGCAGCGTTCCAGGCTGGCACTTTCAGCGGCCTCGCCAGCCCTTCCGTCGAAAGCGATAATCCGTCCCCGCCGGGGAACGAGATTCACCAGGCGCTTGAATGCAATCTCCACCGCATCCAGGTCTTTGTAGATATCGGCGTGATCGAACTCCACCGAAGTGAGAATTACGGAGTCGGGAAAGTAATGCAGAAACTTCGGACCCTTGTCGAAAAACGCAGTGTCGTACTCGTCGCCCTCCAGAATGAAATGCTTGCCTTGTCCCAGATGAAAGCTCGATCCAAAGTTCTCGGCGATGCCCCCGATCAAAAATGATGGTTGCATGCCCGCTGTGTGAAACATCCACGCCAGCATCGAAGTAGTTGTAGTTTTCCCGTGCGTCCCCGCCACTACCAGCACTTCCTTGCCGCGAAGGAATTCCTCATGCAGTAATTGAGGCAACGAGCAAAATGGAATGCGCTGGTCGAGCACCTGCTCCAGCTCAAGATTTCCCCGGGAGATCGCGTTGCCCACGACCACCATGTCGGGGCGAGGCTCCAGATTCATCGCGTCAAAGGGCTGCGCCACTGGAATTCCGAGCTCCGCGAGGAAATCCGACATCGGGGGATATGCTGCTGCGTCCGACCCACTCACGCGGAAGCCGCGCTGCTTCAGCATTCCCGCGAGAGACGCCATCGCGGTCCCGCAAATGCCAATCAGATGAATGTGCTTATTTTCCGTCATGGTTTTTTTCGCAATCAGCTTTTCCCTGGCACCGCGGTCACTGCTCCTTCCAGAATCTTGAGACTCACGCCCGCGCCCCGCACCGTCAACCCGGCCCGCACGCCGATCGGCAGTGTGATGTTCCCTGCCGTCACATGCCCCGACCGGACTCCGTAGGCTACGGGTACTCCGAAGTCGCCCACAATTCGCAGTACGACTTCTTCCAGCTTGTATCCCTGATTCGCATTCTGCACGCACTCGCGCATCTCACCAAACACAATTCCTTTTACCCCGTCCAACTTGCCGGCTAGCTTTAACTGCATCAGCATGCGGTCGATTTGGTAGGGCTTGGCCGCCAGGTCTTCAAGAAACAGAATCGTTCCCTCCGTTCGAATCTCGTAGGGCGTTCCCAGTGAAGCCGCCAGAATCGAAAGGCATCCACCATAAAGAATTCCTTCGGCTGTGCCCTCGACCAAACCGCTTGCGCCAGAACCCGCACCCAGGTTGGCTTCCCAAACCGCCGTGCCGGCGAGCGCTGCCTCCCACGAAGCCATGTCCACGCCACCATCATGCGCCCAATCTTTCGCTACCATTGGCCCGTGGAAAGTGACTAAACCCAGAGCGTCGGAGAAGTAAGTGAGCAGCGTGGTGAGGTCGCTATAACCGACAAGAATCTTGGGATGGGACTCGATCTTTTCCAGATCCAGCGCTTCGAGCAAGTAGTTCGCGCCGTATCCACCGCGCGCACAAACAATCGCCCGCACGTCCTCGCGTGAGAACATGTCTTCCAGTTCTCGCGCACGACGCTGCACCGAGCCCGCAAAGTAAAGATCCTGATCAAGAATGGAATCGTAATAGAACGGCTGGTAGCCGGCGCGCCGCAGGGCTTCGCATCCAGCCTGCAGGTGGTCGCGCTTTACGTTGCTGGCCGGCGCCACAATGCCAATTGTATCGCCCGGCCGAAGGGCAGGCGGCTTGACGCGCGGAACTGTCGATGAGGACATGCAGTCAGAAGCCCGTTTTCGAAATGAAAACCCGCCAGTGCAGATAAGATCAAGAACACGAAGCCAGGTTCCCTCAGAACTCAGCAGGCTGGCTCAAGAAAAATTCCCCCCGGCAAACCAGCCGCGCCGGCCCACGAAGAAACACCACATTCCCTACCCGGCGTACCATCTGTGTTCCCCCCAGTGTATGCACCCGCACGGGCGATTCGGCCTTGCCCGTCGCTATCGCTGCCACTGCGGATGCGCAGGAACCTGTCCCCGACGATTGCGTCTCTCCCACTCCGCGCTCGAAGAATCGGGCGCGCACATCGTGCTTTCCATCAATCGCGACCAGTTCAACGTTCACGCCGTGCTCAAACTCGGAACTGGTCTGAATCTGTGCCGCCTCTTCCTGCCAGTTCTCTGCAAACTCCTTTACGAAGACGACATAGTGCGGGTTTCCCATCGAGACCGGAATTCCACGCACCTCGCTCGCCCCCAGCCTCACCGCCAGTTCCGCTCCAAGCGCAGCCTCGCCCATCTCGACCTCAAACTCGTAATCGGATTCACTGCGAGCCGTCAGCGTACAGGTTTTCAATCCGGCCCCGGTTTGGATCTTGATCTTTTCTATTCCTCGCTCCGCGCAAACATACGCCGCCACACAGCGCGTGCCGTTGCCCGAGATCTCGGCTTCGGAACCGTCGGCGTTAATCAGCCTAATCTCCACATCCGCCGCCGAGTGCGGATACATCCACTCCACTCCGTCCGCCCCCACGCCCTCATGCCGGTCGCACAGGCGACGCGTAAGTGCTGCCAGGTTCGAAAGTGCCTGAGCGCCTTCGGCGATCGAAGAATTGATGACCAAAGAATCGATCAGCAGAAAATCATTTCCGCAGGCGCTGGCCTTCACAAACGGAATTACCACCGACGCTGGGCTCACTCCAATTCCACCGGCCCCAACGAAGCCACGCTGCCCAGCACAGACGAGGTCTGCAGGTCACGCAACAACTCCTTCTGCTCACAGTTACAGCCGGACACGTCAAACTGCATCGGGACGTGCTGGCTGGTGCTGCCACTCACAACGTTTTGCATCATGCGATGGCGATGCTCGAGGATGCGATTGACCTCTTGCGTGACCTCATCTACGCTGGCGCCCGTCACTTCGTAGCTGGTCAGTAGCGTCTTCAGGTTGAACGTCAACTCTCCGTGCAGCAAATCGAGAATATGTTGCCAGTTCATGAGTTCGATCCAATGCCCGCGAAAGCTTCGGATGGCCGAATTTTATCACTGGAACATGCGTCTTCTGCGGCTTTCCGCATTAACCCGCCTGATTACCGCGGCTGCTCTTGACTGCGACGCTCTTATTTGGGCGATGGCGCCCGCCCCTGCGTTCGCGGTTGGAAGATCGCCGCCCGAGGCTGACCACTGGTATGGATCTCGACTAACGCGGTCAAGCGCCGCTCTTTCGCCGCTGTCCACACCGGGTCGCCCTCGAAGCCTATGACATAGTCTGTATACGCGGCCGGGTCCGCCAGAGCGTGCTCCCACAAACCCTCAGGATCGACGGGTTGCTTCCACGCTCGATGATTACCTTCATTGATGACGCGTCGCAACGGAATCCCCGCCTGCTCCAGCGCGCCCACGTGCTCGCCCAGATACATCAGCAGCGTGGAATCCGCCGGCAACGATTTGACCCAGCCCGCCACCTGCCCATCCAACACCACACGCCCTCGCATATTCGCCGCGGCCTCGCGATAACAAATCGGACCCAGGCGCCAGATCGAAGCATAGCTCGCCGCCGCCAGTACCAGCACGCTCAGCAGTGTTGCCGCCCCAGCCCAGCGGTTCCAGGAAACCTCAGCCCGCCGGATCTTAATCGCGCATTGGACAATGAAAGAGATGCCCGGCGGCACAAACACCGCGAACACCGGAAGCAGTTGCAGTCCGTAGCGCACGTTGTACCGTGAAAACGGCCACCACGTCGGCACGAAAATCGGTACGCTCCCATAAGCAACGGATAACGCGTAAAACGGCAGGGGTACCCACAGAAGCAATGCAATCCGTCCGCGCCCGCTGAAACTTACCACGAGACTTCCCAGGAGCGCCAAGGCTAGCCACAGGCGCCCTTGCCAGTTAGCCTCGCCCACATTGAGTTCCGCCGCTTTCAGAAAATACGAGCCGGCAGCCAGCAGATTGTGCTTCGCCGGATTCACCGTTGCGGTCTTTTGCTCGATCGCTTTTGCGGAGTAAGGTCCGTTCGCGAACTCCAGTGGATTGCGGTAGACGGCGGCGTTGTACGCGAACCAAAGCACAGGAGCAGCGGCCGCCAGCAGCACGAACTTTACGATGGCAGTTCGCGGCTGTGGAACCACGAATCTGGGTGCCCCGCCGTTGCGTTGTTTAACATGCTGGATGCTCACCACCGCGGCCGCAACCACCAAAACCGCAGCCAGAAACCATCCGTCATACCGCGTCAAACACGCCGCTGCCAGACATAGCCCGCACTTGGTCAGCGATCGACTGGCCTTCACCGTGTCGGCCTGCTGCGCGAAGGCGGCGAAATATACCACGGCCCAGATGAATAGGGCCAGATACAGCGACTCTCCCATTGCTGTCGCCTGCATGTAAATCAGGTTCGGATTCCCTGCATAGATGATCGCCGCAGCCCACGCGCCCAGCTTCGCCGCACCTCCCACTTCCCCGTCGCGTTTCAATGACGTCCGCACCAGCCGGAAGATTCCTAGCACGCCGAGCACGAACCCCGCCATTGATGGGATCGAGCCGCCCGCACCGCTTTGCCACATCCGCTGCGATGCGATGAATGGCATAATCAGCAAGTGCGGCAGCGGAAGCCACACTGTCCCCAACTGCAGCAGCCCGGGCGTTTTCGAATCGAAGACGCGGCGCGCGATGTTGATGTGCGCTACGGCATCACCGTACAGCAACACATCTCCCTGCCGGTAATAGAAAAGAAAAGAAAACACCGAGACGAAGATCGCCAGCCATACCAGCCGCACGATCTCAATTTCGGAGTGCGTTTTCGGAGGAGGTTGCGGCTTCATTCGAGGTGGGTGAGTTCGCGAAAAATCTGGAAACGTGTCTCAATTTCTTCTTGCGTTAGCGCTTGCAGCCGTTCGGTGCCGAAACTTTCTACGGCGAACGATCCCATGACGCCGCCATAGAATAGAGCCCGCTTAAGCACTTCGCGATTCAACGTGTTCTGCGACGCCACATAGCCCATGAATCCGCCGGCAAACGAATCGCCGGCTCCGGTTGGATCCTTCACTTCATCAATCGGCAAGGTCGGTGCGCGAAACGGATGACGTCCGGTGCCAAATGCCCCATCCCGGAAAAAAATGGTTGCCCCATACTCGCCATGCTTGATCACTAACGCCTGCGGTCCCATGGTCAGCACTTTCTGGGCCGCACGCGGCAAGTTCTTCTCCTCCGCGAGCATCTTGGTCTCGGTATCGTTGATCAGCAGCACGTTCACCAACTTCAGGGTCTCAGCCAGTTCCTTGCGCGCACCCTGGATCCAATAATTCATGGTATCGCAACCAGTCAGCCGCACCCCACTCATCTTTCGCCGCACGTTGGCTTGCAAGGTCGGCTGAATGTTCGCCAGGAACAGCACTTCCGAATCGTCGTACTCCTTCGGAATCCGCGGCTGGAACTTCTCAAACACGTTCAGATCGGTAAAAGTTGTCTTAGCCTCGTTGAGGTTTTCGGCGTACGAACCGCCCCAGCGAAAGGTTTGGCCCGCAGCGCGCTCGATGCCGCGTGTATCCACGCCGCGCTTCTTTAGAACGTTTTCGTGCTCTGGGCTGAAGTCTTCGCCCACCACCGCGACCACGCGCACCTGAGTGAAGTAGCTGGCCGCGAGTGCAAAGTAAGTCGCCGCCCCGCCCAGAATGCCCGTTACGCTCCCGGAAGGCGACGTAATGTCGTCAAACGCAACCGATCCCACCACGACAATGCTCATTGTGAACGCGAGTTTCCTCTCTCGAATCTTAGTGGTCGGTGGCCAGTGATCAGTGGCCAGAAAAAAACTTCGTCCAGCAGTTTTACTGGCCACTGACCACTGATCACCGGCCACTGACTTTCACATACTTTCCAATAATCAGCTTCAGCTTCTTGCGCGTGGCTGCTGGAATCTTCTTGTGATCCGTCAAAATCGCATGGGCCAGCGCCGATCCGCACCGGCAGGATCGCTCTGGCGGCATCGCCGCTACCGTCTCACGCACAACCCTCGCCGCGTTCTCCGCATTCTTCCCCAACACGGCGACAATTTGACCCACCGTCACCGAATCGTGTTGAGGATGCCAGCAGTCATAGTCCGTGACCATGGCGACCGTGATGTAACAAAGCTCCGCTTCGCGCGCCAGCTTCGCCTCCTGCAGGTTAGTCATGCCAATCACATCCATGCCCAGCCCGCGGTATACATTCGACTCTGTCTTCGTGGAAAACTGCGGCCCTTCCATACAAAGATAGGTCCCGCCACGTTTGCCGGTCACGCCGACTCTCTCGCACGCAGCCTCGACTACGGTCGCCAGCTCTTCGCATACAGGGTCGGCAAAAGAGATGTGTGCCACCACTCCACCACCAAAAAACGTATCCACGCGGTGGCGCGTGCGATCGAAAAACTGATCGGGGATCACAAAATCCAGCGGCTTATGATCTTCCTTCAACGACCCTACTGCGGAAATAGAAACGATCCTCTCGACTCCAAGCTGTTTGAAACCATGAATGTTCGCGCGGAAATTCAACTCGCCCGGCAGAATGCGATGTCCGCGCCCGTGCCGCGCCAGAAACGCCACCTTGCGTCCCTCGAGCGTGCCGCAAACGTAGGCGTCCGAAGGCGCGCCGAACGGCGTCTTCACCCGCAATTCTTTCGCCTTGCTCAGACCCGGCATGGCATAAAGCCCGCTGCCGCCGATGATTCCAATCTCCGCCTGCGCCACCAACCCTCCAGAGTTCAGGCTCCCAGAAAGCTTCCGCGCGTGGGAGCCAAACCCGTGATTATACAAGACTGAATGTGCCCCTCCGTGCCCGCCGTGGTTCAAGGTTCGCAGCGCGTGATCGATTCGTAGTCGTGAGTCCCGACTCTGCTTCGTCGCCCCACCCGCTACAATCTTCCTATGCGACTCATGGCCACCTTCGCTGTCCTTGTTCTCGCCGCGGCCGCACTCGCGCAAAGCGCACCCCACCCTGATCCGCAGCCCAAATCTGTCACCGTTCCTCTCAAGCTCGATCACAACCGCGTGATCATCGATGTGGAGATCCCACTTCGCGATGGCACAACGCAGCGCGTTCGTGCGTGGATAGACAACGGAAATCCCGATCTCTATATGTCGCGGAGGCTGGCCGAACTGATAGGAGGGACGCTCTCTTGCGACGGGCAACTCTGCTCGGCCACCCCACCGGTAGAAATGAACATTGGCGGCGTGACGATTCCTCTGGGCGGACGAATTCCCGGAGCCGGGATCAAAGAAGCGAAGGTCCCAGCCGGTGGCGCTTCGATCGCTCCCGGACTGAACGCCGAAATCAACATTCCGTCGTCCGTTCTACGCGATTACGACGTGATCATCAATTTCCCCGACCACGAACTTACCCTCGCCCAACCCGGTAGCCTGAAGTTCAACGGCGTGAAAACAAAAGTAATCGTGAACGGTGGGAACGGCCTTATCCAAGTCCCCAGCCAAATCGAAAATAAAAAATATAATCTTGGCCTCGACCTGGGTTCGCCGATCAGCTTTCTTTCAGAAGAATTATTCGACAAGCTATCCGCAGCTCATCTCGACTGGCCGCACATGACCGGCGCCGTCGGACCAGCAAATATATGGGGTCAGAGTGACGAACCGTCGTGGAAACTGATGCGCGTGGGTCGCGTGCAATTCGGTCCGCTCTTCTTCACCAACGTGGCTGTGGCCGACTTTCCCAAGGATCGGATGGCCACGTTCGAAAAGCGCGCCGGCATTCCCGCCGCCGGACTGCTGGGCGCAAACGCGTTGCTCAACTATCGCATTGGCTTCGACTATGCACACGCCACGGTATATTTCGATATCGGCCGCCTGTTTAACTTCCCTGACTTTGACGTCATCGGCCTCATCCTGCGGCCCGAAGACGATGGCCGCTTTACGATTCTCGGCGTCGCCGAGATCGACGGCAACACCTCCGTATCTCAAGGCCAAGACGGCGTTCACGCGGGAGACCACCTTATCGCCGTCGACGGCATTCCAGTTCTCGGGTCTACCATGGGGCAAGTCTGGTCGATGCTCGGAGGCGAGCCCGGCAAGGAACGTAAACTGACGTTTGAGCGTGGCGGCCAAGAGTTTATCGTTGGCGCCAAGGTACAGCACTTCTTGGGAGAAACCGACGAAAATGACAAATCGAAAGGACGATCGCACAACCGCTAACGAATCGAAGCCAGAACTGAGATATGATCTCTTACTTCCCGATCTTCACTTCCCTGCTCCAAATACTTCCCTCTCCAGCGTCTCCGTCGTGGCCGCGTCCAGGCTCTCACTCACCAGCACGGTGTCTCCCTGCTCCTCGATCACGACGGTACCCTCCTCCGTAGTCCAGGAGTGCCGTCCCTTTAGAACATCAACTTTGTAGTCGGGATGCTGTGGCACCGATTGTCCAGACGAAGGACTCCCGATCTCCTCCACCTTCTTGTACCTCTTTGCTAAGGACCGTGCATAAATCTCGGCAAACTCAGATGCCTTCTCCGCGCTCGACCACCGCGACACATAGAGCAAGCCCAGCGGTGCGGTCACAGCGAGATCGCCGGCCGGATCGGGCTTCGTTGCGTCGGGCTTCTTTGCGTCGTTTCTGGGACGTGCGGCATAGTAATATCCGCCCCGCCATTCGGGATACAGGCGCTTCGACAATTCCTTTCTCGCATATTGCTCGATCAGGACCGCAACATCGAACTCGCCCATCGCCCCAATATCGAACTTCACGTAGTCCTTGAAATCGCGCTTGAATTCCGGCACGCGCATGGGCTCGATTCTCTCCCCCGACAGATAAGTTTCCGGCTGCATGATCTGCCGCGTGGTGTGCGGAGGACGAGCCAGCACATCGGCAAACGCCTTTTCCTTGCCACCTTTTTCCATCAGCTTCACCACAAACTCCAGGCCGTAGCTGTAGGGAAACGTCAGTGACTCCTTCATGAAAATGGGCGCGTCATTGAACACCTTCGTGTTCGGCGTCCCAGTCATGGTTTCCGCCTCCATCGATTCGACCAGGTCCGGCGAGTCCGCAATCGAGTGCCCCGCCGGAGCCATGGCATATTCAAACATCATGGCCTGCGCCTGACCCTCGACCACCGCCTCGCGCGCGTCGTCCATTTCGTCGTTCTCGATATCCTCGGGCGTGGGGTCTTTTTTCGTTTCACCCAGATCTTTCTCGCCTCTCTTCATCCACTTCTCCAAACCGATCGACTGGTCCTGCAGCGCGTGCGTCAGTTCGTGCGCCAGCACGGGCTCCTGCTCCTCCATCGGAACCCAGTCCAGCAGGTTCACCGTTTTGGTCTTGGGATCGTAATAGCCCGCCACTTCTTCGCGCAGCAGGTCGACCAGTAGTTTTTCCATATCGAAGTCACGCGGCAGCAGCCCGAACTTTTTCAGCACCAACTCCGACCGCTGCAACCGCTTCACGTCTTCATCCTTCATGTGCTTGGTCAAGTACGCGACCACCTCATCGCGGCTGGTCAGCCGGCGCTTGACCTGCTTCTTGATGGGCAATCCGGTCCGTTTGCTGTCGAAGGCCAGAATCTCATCGACGGAATGAAACAGTTCCTCCGCTTCGCGCGGCGTGATCTTGACTTCTTTTTCCGGTTTCTCCGGCGGAGAAGTTTTCGCAGCGCCAGCGTCGTCCCCGGCAGGTTTTTGATCCTGTGTGGGTGGGACACTCTTGTCCGCCTGCTTTTGACTTTGATCTTGACCTTGATCTTGTTGCCCCTGCGTCTGCGCAACCTGAGCCTGCGCCGTTGCCGCACTGCTCCACTCCACAAGCAGCACAACCACCAAAAGCGGCATCAGAAACCTCTTGCCAAGCAGTTCAACGATATTCATTAGGAACGAGTCTACCCTGTTTCCCTATACTTTCTTCAAGGACAAAACCTTCAAGCATTAACAATCGAGGATAAGCAATGCCGACGAACGCTCCCGTCAATCTCTGGACTTCGACCGATCACGCTCGCGACTATCTCGGACGCGCCGACTCCATCCTGCACCGCAGCGAAGGCGAAGCAACGCTTTTGGAGTTTATTCCGAATACCGCGTGCCGCATTCTAGATATCGGAACCGGAGATGGACGGTTGCTCGCGCTGGTTAAAGCTAATTTGGCTGCTGTCGATAGCGTCCACGACGGTCACGCCAAGGTAGAAGCTGTGGCCGTCGACTTTTCGCCCGCAATGCTTGAAGCCGCCGGCAAGCGCTTCACCGCGGATTCGTCGGTCACGCTTGTCACCCACAATCTCGACCAGTCGCTGCCCGCGCTGGGCAGATTCGATGCTGTCGTCTCCAGCTTTGCTATCCATCATCTCGTTCACGAGCGCAAGCGCGCGCTTTATGCCGAGATTCACGGACTGCTCAACCCCGGCGGCGTCTTCTGCAACCTCGAACACGTCGCCTCACCCACGCCACGGTTGCACGAAGAATTTCTGCACAGCATTGGCTACACCATCGAGACCGAAGATCCGTCGAACAAGTTGCTGGATCTCGAAACGCAACTGCGGTGGCTGCGCGAGATTGGTTTTGTGGATGTCGACTGTCACTGGAAGTGGCGGGAGTTGGCGCTGCTGGTCGGAGGGAAGGCGTAAAACAGCAATTGTCATCCTGAGCGAAGTATGGGCCTTCGCGAAGCGGAGGCCCAAGCGGAGTCGAAGGATCCTCGCACGTTAGAGCCGCTAAGGCTCGCCGAGGAATTCCAATACACAGTGGATAATCAGCGCGCACTTCCCGGCGCCAACGCTGCACGGGGAGAACACCCTGACGCACTTTGCCGGTTCGAATGGTGCCGGGGTCCTTCGACTGCGCGAGTCGATTCGCATTCGCGAATCGACTCACTTCGCTCAAGACGACAGCGCTTGGTGCTATCGGCGACTGACGAAGGTCGCCACCCACTCGCCGGCTTCCCGCGTTCCGAGCGTCCCCCCGATATCCTGTGTTCCTTTCTTCTGCCGCACAGCTTCCAGCACGGCAGCTTCGATCTTCTCCACTTCTTTCGTCAATCCCAAGTGCGCCAGCATCATGGCCGCGGTCAGAATCGCACCGAACGGATTCGCCACATTCTTGCCTGCGATCGGCGGGGCGGAACCGTGTACCGGCTCGAACATCGACGTTTGCCCGGGATGAATATTCCCGCTGGCGGCCATACCCAGGCCGCCCTGCAATCCGGCGGCGAGGTCGGTGATGATGTCGCCGAACATGTTGTTGGTCACGATCACATCGAATGGCCGCGGATCGCGGACCATCTGCATGCACAATGCGTCCACGTACATGTGCTGCGTTTCGATCTGGGGAAACTCGCCGCTCACTTCCTTGAAGACGCGTTGCCATAAGCTGCCGGCATGAGTCATGGCATTCGATTTGTCGCACATGAGCACGCGGCTGCGAGGCGAGCCATCGAGTTTGGTGTTCTGCTCGCAATAATCAAATGCGTAGCGAATGATGCGCTCAACGCCCTTACGGGTATTGATGTCTTCCTGGATCGCGATTTCATCGGGAGTTCCCTGCTTGAAGACTCCGCCCGCATCGGTGTAGACGCCCTCCGTGTTCTCGCGGATCACAATAAAATCCACGTCCTTGGGCTCAACGCCTTTCAACGGACAGAGAGATTCGTCCAGCAGACGCACCGGGCGCACGTTCGCGTAAAGGTCCATCTTGAAGCGCATGCCGAGCAGGATCTCTTTGGCATGGATGTTGGTCTTGACTCGGGGATCACCGAAGGCTCCGGCCATGATCGCATCGAAATCGCGCGCCAGCATGGCGAAGCCATCGGGAGGAACGGTTGTGCCGTCGCGGAGATAGCGGTCGGCGCTCCAATCGAACTCGCTCATCTCGACGTCGGCTCCCGATGCCTGGACGACCTTGAGAGCCTGTGGGATAACCTCTTGGCCAATCCCGTCACCGGGGATGACGGCGATACGTTTCCTGGAAGGCTTTTGCTGGTCCACGGCAGAAAAGCTACCACAAGGCGAGCAGAATGAGTAGATTGACAATCGGGAGTTGGCGATGAATCGGGACGGCGTTCGCTATAATCAATACTTCGATGTTAACTCCACTCCAAGACGCTCTTCGTGCGCAGCTGGCGGGCCAGCCGGTCCGCGAGACCGACTACCGCGGAGCCACGACAGCGACGAGCTTTTCCGACGCGCATGATGAGTTCTCCGCCCTGCTGAACGGTTGTGGAATCTATGATCTGGGCTTCCGGGCCAGAATTTCACTCACGGGCAGCGACCGCGTGCGGTGGCTGAACGGCATGGTAACCAACAACATTCGCGATCTCGCCGCGGGACGCGGCGTGTATGCTTTTCTGCTTAATCCGCAGGGCCGCATCCTCGGTGACATGTTCGTCTACAACCAGAGTGAGGCGCTTACGGTCGAGACGGATCGCAGCCAGGTGGAGAAGATCGTCGCCACCTTCGACCATTACATCATTATGGACGACGTGGAAGTGACGAATGTGAGTGAGCAACAGACCGCTCTGGGTCTAGCGGGACCAAAGTCCCGCGCAATACTGAACGCCGCGGGGATTGAAGTTCCGGAGCTACAGCCATTGCAGATGATCACGCCAGAGTGCAACTGCGATTGCGGCTGC
>Ga0182018_10002593_pt1 | contig 17729 bp, 15 predicted proteins | sample 812P2MmetaG_FD_120490 | JGI IMG/M metagenome (GOLD analysis project Ga0182018, IMG submission 120490) | Permafrost microbial communities from Stordalen Mire, Sweden - 812P2M metaG | ecosystem: Environmental > Terrestrial > Soil > Wetlands > Permafrost | place: Sweden: Stordalen | collected... | reverse complement strand
GAGGTAAGGGCCCCTTCATAACTCCTCGCCTTGCCACCGAGATTATCCTCCGAGCGCGTGTCGTAGAGAGTGACGGTGAAGCCCCGCTGGACGAGTTCGTCCGCGCACGTGAGGCCGGCAACGCCGCCCCCAAGAACGGCAACCCGGATCGGCCAGCGGAGCGTATCCGGAGGTGAACCGCTCATTGGCCGCTCGGTTCGACAGGCGGCTGCTGAATCTCTGCGTTGTCTTGAATGTTTTGAGCGGCTGCACGGCCTCTTGCCTTGGCGACCGCGTCCTTAATCTCCTTGTCCCGCGCAGCCTGCTTTTCCCGCTCGGCCCTCTTCCTTTCCCTCTCGACTTCGTCCTTCACATGCTCCGCTCCGGTTGCGACCTTGTTCATGGCCTCCGACGCCGCATCGAGGACAGCCTTCATTCCAACTGCTACAGCGCTATCGAGACTGTGGTCGTTCTCGCGCTCTTCCTTGAGCGCGGATGCCACGTCCGCCAATCCTTGCGCGCCGGCGCTAGCCAGGCCAAGCCAGAAATCAGTGTATATATGGAACCGCCTGGTAACATCCCTGGGCTTCATTTGCTTGCGTTGCCTCCCGATCGTTCGATCCTCGGAATCCTAGACTTCGAGAAGATACTCCCGCACCCGCTCTACGAGCGCCCACGCCTCGAGGGCCTCGGCGCGGCTCGACACCACGTTCAATCGCACCACCCTCTCGGGGTCCGTGCGTGGCAGGGTCCGCGCCAGCCACGCCTCGGCCAAGGCTTCGTCGTGAGGCATACGCAGCCTCTTCGCTACCTGGGCACTGCGGCCCCAACTGGCGCGCGATCGCCCGGCGTGGCCGCTCATGTACGCGAGCGTGCCCTCGTGCAGGGCGCTGCGTGGTGCCGCCGCGGGGAAGATGCGCTCGAACGCATGAAGTGCCCGCCACGCTTGCTCGGATCGCAAGGGCAGGTCGCGAACGGCGCTGCCGCGGCGGCTGGCGTGCTCCCAGAGGGTTACATACACGTCGCAGACGACCGAATACGCCTCGATGCAATAGAAAGTGACCGGGGGGCCCGAGGTGATCTGCTCAAGGGCGCGGTCCGCCCACCCGCGCGCCTCCTCGATCTCCTCTCTGCGCAGCGCGACGACGGCCAGGATCGCGAAGGTCCAGATCAACTCGCTGCGCTGTAGCTTGGGCACGAGCGACTTGCACTCGTTGGCGGGCTCGATCGCCTCGTCAATCGCCCCCTGCGTCACGAAGACCTGCGCGCGAACGAGCAGGCGCCAGGCGCTCGCCTGCGGATCGCGGCGCGACCACACGGTGGGCCCGGCCGAATACCCGGCCGCCTCTCCAAAGCGCCCCTGCAGGAAGTTCCAGTTGGCCAGGCCGAGGGTGATCTCGTCGCACCTTCTGTGAAAGCCGAGCGACGTGGCAATCTCGAGACCCCGGTCGAAGGCGGCACGCGCGCGGTCCCATTCGGCCGTGCCGGACCGATACACGCCTGTCAGGAGCTGCAGGTACGACTCGACGGGAGCGTCGGGGATCTCGCGAAGGATGTCTGTGGCGTCCTCGAGGTAGGCTTCGGCCAGCCAGCGGACTGGCATGACTCCGGCCACGGCGTGCGCGATCGCATAGGCTCGCGCGAGCTCGGGCGAAGGCCCGAGCTGCTCCGAGAGGTTCAGCGTCTTCAGCGTCGCGTGGAGCATCTCGAGCTGCTGGCCGCGGTAGTAGAAGATCTGGAGCAGCCGGTCATAGGCCTGGGACGCCTCCTGCGCGCGCAAACGCTCTTCCACGCTCCGGGCCACGAGGCGGCGTGGTGACGCGCGATATGCCGCCTGCAAGAAGACCTGTCCGGCCGTGGAGGCCGCGCGCCCTGCCGCCGCCTCGGGGGCGGGCTCGCCTAGGAGACGGAGCGAATTCTCGAGACGCGTGCGACTTTCGTCCAGGAGGCCCATCCCGTGCAGCGCATCGCCCAACCCTCGTTCCCATCGGGCGCGCAGCAGGGGCGCCTGTCCCTCGTCGGGTTCCTCTGCGAGCAAGTCGGCGAAGAACCTTGCCGCCTCGCCGTTGGCGAACGTCGAGAGCGAGTGCTCCGCGGCCTTCTCGAGGTAAAGGCCGGTCTTCGCCCGATCGCGACCCTGCTTGAAATGATGCGCGAGCTCGGCGTACTGGGTGCCTGCGAGTGCGGACTGTGTTCGCTCGAGGGCGAGGCCTATGGCCAGGTGCAGCGCTTGACGCCGCTCCAGAGGCACGAGGTCGTATGCGACCTCCCTAACGTGGTCGTGTGCGAAGCGGTGCCGCCGCGTCGGCGTCTCATCGAAGATATCGTTCATCGTCAGGGTGCGAAGCGTGCCCTCGAGTGCAAACTGATCGACCTGCATGACCTCCGCGAGCACTCGGTCATCAAACTCGCGGCCGAGTACGGCCGCCGCCAGGACGAGGGCTTGTTCTGTCTCGCCGAGACGACGAAGACGCCGGGCCACCACGGCCTTGACCGATGATGGCAGGTGTAGGCCGTCGTACGCTTCATCGTTTGTGGCGAGCTCCTTCTCGAGCACCCACTCTCCCGCACGGCGCTGAAGCAGGCGCTCGGCTGTGAACAGGCGTAAGTATTCGCTGGCAAAGAACGGGTTGCCCTCCGAGCGCCGTACGACGAAGCGCATGAACGCGTCCGGTGGCCTACGCATCGCCAGCATATCGCTCGTCATCGAAACCAGTGCGGCCTCCGGCAGACGGTCGAGGGTCAGCAGCTCGACATCCTCTCGCGCGAGGAGCGAGCGGAGCGGTGGGCTCGTCTCCTCCGGTCGGAAGAGGCCGAGGAGAAGAATTGCTTGATTCACGAAGTAGCGAGCGGGCAACCACTCGAGGAAACTCAGTGAGAGCTCGTCAGCCCACTGCATGTCGTCGAGCACCAGCAGAAGCGGGGCGCACACTCCCAAGACCTGCGTGATGGCCTCGAAGATGCGGAGGCGGGTGGCCTCGGGCGGAAGGGTCGAGGGATCGAGCGACGTCCTGCTCGCGAATGGGCGGAGCGCCGGTTCATAGGGCGCCAGCACGGCGGCCGCCTCTGCTGGCGCACCGACGCCCGCCGGGAGGCTTTCGTCGCGAAACCTGTCGGCGAATGCGGCCAGAAGCCCCCCAAATAGGGAGAGGGGGCCTGCGTGCGGGTCGTCTTTCCTGGTCTCGACGGCCACCGCCCTGCACTCGCAGACGATCACGTTGACCTTGCGGAGCTCTGCCTGGCGTGCGGCTTCCGCAGCGAGAAATGTCTTTCCGATTCCGCTGTCCCCGCGGACGAGAAGCGCCGCGCCGCGCCCGCGGTTGGCCGCATCGAGCCGAGAGCGCACCGTATCGAGAAGGTCGTCCCGTCCAGCTAGAGCCGGTCGGTACAAGTGCGGCTGCGGAGGCGCGGCGCGCGGTCCGGACCAGATGCCGCTACGCATCGGTGCGAACCGGAGCAGCACGCGGGCGACGTCGTCGGCGTGTCCAATTCGATCGCGTGGGTCCTTCGCGAGGAGCCTTGCGAGGAGCTCGTCGAGTTCCGGGGGGACCCCCTCGACGATCTGCGATAGGCGGAGTGGGATCTCGCTCCGGTGTTTCTCGAGGAGGGCTCTGGGCGTCGGTGCCACGAACGGGGTCCGGCCCGTGAGCGTTTCGTACATCGTGCAGCCCAGTGAGTAGAGGTCCGCCCGCGAGTCGACGAACTCGCGGCGACCCTGTTCGGGAGCCAAGTACGGCGCGCTGCCCATGAACGGGCTGCTCTGCGTGACAGACTCGTAGGCCTGGTCGCGCTCAGTCGTCCATCGCGACGCAATCCCAAAATCCATGACCACGGGGGTGCGATCTGGCCGAAGCATGATGTTGCTCGGCTTGATGTCGCGATGGACGATGCCATGCGAGTGCAGATGCATGAGTGCGTCGCAGAGCTTGGCGTAACAATCGGCAACATCGGCCAACCTTCCGCCAGCGACGGGATGGTGGGAGGGGTGACTGCCAGAAGGGGCGGGCGGATCCTTGTCGTGCGCCACCTCGTGGCTCTCGGGCGGAGTGCCGGTGACATCTCCCGTTGCAGACACCGCGCCGGCATGTCGGGCAGTCGACCAAAGGTCGGCGTTCAGATCCGCAAACGACCGCCCGTCGATACGCTCCATTGCGTACCACGGCCACGCCTCGGACAGACCCTCGTCGAGAATCGAGACGACATACGGGTGCTTCAACTTCTGAAGAACGGTCACCTCACCCCGTAGCGCGGCGAACATGCTGAGGTTGGCCTTGTCCTGGACCGTCTTGATTGCGACCCGCTGGCCCGTAGTCACGTGCACGGCGTCGTACACCAGTCCCATTCCGCCCGATCCGAGCGTTCCTCGGACGCGGTACGGGCCAATGGTCTCGGGTACCGCGCCACCCTTGCGTTCAACGGTTTGGACGGAGGCGCCCGAATTACCTCTGTTGTCTCCGCTCGGCGCGTCGCGTACGAGTGATGCTAGGGTAGCGTCGTCGCCGTTGTCAGCCATGAGAGAGGTCCCCGGACTTGCGCTAGGACTATCCCGGGAGGGAGTCCGCGCCATCAGGGCCAGCGTTGCTCGTTCCCCCGAGGACGCGCATGTCAGCACAGATTGTCCGCCTCCGGAAGACAATCTGTGCGCGCGAACGGACACCTCGGCAATCGTTCGTTTGCTCGCGATAGCCTGTCGACCAACAGCTGAGTGGGCCGGCTCCAATTCGGTTCGGCACATAGGCCGGAATCTGAGGCTGATAGCTTGCGCGCCCAACTCCCGCCAGGAGTTCGCACACTCGAAACCTCCGCGAAACGCGCGTCCGGTTTCGCAGGTCTCCCGCACGCGATTCTTTTTACTCACGGCGTAGTCAAACGCGATTGCACCCGATTGCAGGCGCCAAACGTGCCTGGGCGGGCGTGGGCCTCACGCGCTCCCCCGGATAAGCGCAATCGCCTGCAATCGACCATGGCTCGCGGTCGTGAGTACATCGATCTGCCATGCCCCGCCCCCGCCTCCGCTTCCCCCTCCACGAGCTCGATCTCCCCCTCGGCGTCACAACCATCGGCCGCGGCATCGACTGCCACGTCACCCTCGACGACCCGCTCGTTTCGCGGCGGCACGTGCGCATCACAGTGGGGGGCGACCGCGTCGTCATCGAGGATCTGTCCAGTCGCAACGGCGTGCTCGTGAACGGGTTCCCGCTTCGCGGGATGACGCCTCTCCACGACGGCGATCGCCTTCGCGTGGGCGCGCAGGAGCTCGTGTTCTGTCAACCCGGCGCCACGTCCTCTGCCCCGCGCCGCCCGACCGCGGAGCTGCGCCTCTGCGCGCGCTGCCGCCTGCCCTATCCACGCGAAGTGATGTCCTGCCCTTCGTGCGAGGAGACCGAGCAGGTCGACGAGGACACTCTCACCGGAGGCGGCTCGGGGGATACGTCGAGTCTCGAGCTTCTCGTGGAGGCGCTCGATCGCGCGCTGGCCACCGGGCATCTGCGGGACGCGCAGCGCCTCGTGCGACGGACGTCGGACCAGATCGACCAGCTCGTCGCCATGGGAGGATCGGTTGACTCGACGTTGCTTGCCGCCCTGGCCGTGCAGGCCGCCGAGCTGACCGCCGCGTCCCACGACCCGTCCTGGGCCCTCTGGGCGCTCGACGTGTATCGGGACACCCGCCAAATCCCGCCTGTCGACGTCGTGGAGCGCCTGGCGGCCGTGGGGACGGCGGCCGCCCAGGGACCTCTCCGGCGCGAAGCCTAATGACGACCATGCCCGCAAAGCGCACGAAGGCCCCCATTTCCCCGCAGGACCCCCACCCGCAGCCCCGCGTCGTCACGTTCCGAGTGGCCGACGTGCAGTTCGCGGTCCTCAGTGTACCTCTGCACGACGGGGCCGCGATGGACGCGCTGACGCAGGCGGAGCGCGAGGTGGCGGTGCTGGCGGCGGCCGGATTGAGCAACCTGGCGATCGCCAGGTGCAAGGGCAAGGCGCTTCGCACCGTGGCCAATCAGATGGCGTCGATCCTCAGCAAGCTGAGTGTCGGGTCGCGTTACGAGCTGGCCGCGCGCCTCGCGCTCTGCCCCCTGGAGGAGAAACCATGAGCCAAGGACAGGCGTTCGACTACGACGCCGAGGCCCGCGCGAGGCTCCGGGCGTTTGTGGCGGCCTTCGAACGGAACGAAGCGCAGCCGACGATGCACGAAGGGCGGGCCCCGATCACCCTTTGGTGGGACGTGGTCGAGGGACGCTCGAGGCTCGTCGAGCACTTCGAGAGCGGGGGGCACCGCTACTACGTCGCGTACGACAACGGGGCGGGGACGTCCCCGCTGATGGCTCTCAACCCGAGGGAGCGATGGCTCGTGGTGCTCGTGGGCTCCGGGCAGAGCGAGAAGGTGGTCGGCTACGCTCTGGGCGTCCGCCCGTCGTCGGTCTCTGGCCTGCTCAAGGCCACCCTCCTCAAGCTCGGGCTGCGATCGCGTACGGATCTCGTCGTCTTCATGGGCGCCGTGGGCTTCAAGCCTGGCGACGAATCCTCACGGTGGGCGACGTCGTCCGCGCGAGCTGGAGAACGTGCTCGACGCGCTCCCGCAGGGCGTGAAGCTGCTCGTAGGTCGGCGGCGCCGCGCTCCAGCCCTCCATCGTGCGATGGCACGACGCGAGGACTCCCTTCAGATGCTCCGTCGCGGGCGCAGGCTGCATCCGGGCCACGTGCGCCTCGGCCTGGTTGAGCGCCTGGTCGATCCGCGCCCAATCGTCCGCCGGGGCGGCGACGAGGCGTGTCTCCGACAAAGTGGGATATACGCCGCTGCGGTCCATCTGACTGCTCCTCACCGGCCGCTTGGGGGCAGAAAGGCCGATTGAACAATCATACGCCGCTCGCCTTTTCAACCTCGTTTCAAGGAGATAAAGAAGTTGCAAAATCGGAGGGGGGACGACCCGACCTCGCCGGCCCACTCCCGAAGCTCGGCGGCTCGGACGCGGCCGAAGAACGGTCGCACGTTTCGCGGAGCAGTGAGCTCCCACGCCAAGAACCCCGACGACCGAGCGACAGGAACTGACTCCCTAGGGTCGCTCTCGGACTTCTCTGCCTCGCTCTGGCGCGAGCGAAGGAAGGGATCGCGTGCGCCTCGCTCAGGATCCAACGCGCCGGCGAAGGGAACGCGTGCGCGAGCGAAAGGAGCGGCCTCCCTGCCGTCAGGAACGCACTCCCGACCGAAGCCATCGCGGTCGCGAACGAAAGGGACCTATTGCTGAAGCTCGCTCTCGGACTCCTCCGCTTCGCTCTCGCGGGAGCGAAGGAAGAATCCGCGTGAGCGTGGCTCAGTTGCCGACGAGCTGGCGAAGGAATCGCGAAAGCGAACGAAGGTAGCCCGCGACCGCGCTTAGGTCGCGCGATACCTCCGCTCACTTGCGCGGATCCGAGCGCAGGAAGTCCGCGAGTGTCGGAGGGTAGCCGGCTACCGAACGGAGAAGCCGGACTACCGCGCCGCGGTCGTGCGTTACTGTGCCCTAGGTAACGCGCTACCAACCGAAGGTACCGCGCGACCTTGCGACGGTAACGCGCGACCCGGCGAGAGTACCGCGCGACCTTGCGATGGTAGCTCGCGACCCGGCGATGGTAGCGCGCGATCGACCGGAGGTAGCGCGCGACCCAGCGAAAGTACCGCGATCGGAGCGGGACCGGCCAGGCAAGTAGGCTATTGCCGGGGGGACCGAGGAGACGCCTCTCGCCCTTGGCAGCATCGCGCGTGCAAGGCGTATCCGTCGCGCTGACGGCTTGTGCTTCTCGTTCGTGTGGCTGTAAAACGTGTGGCTGTAAGAGCACTCTGGCAGAGATTCCCGTCAATCGGGCTCTAGAGGGAGACTTAAGATGCGTCGTATCGCGATGGACTGGCTGGTGATGGGGCTGCTTCTCGGAACAGGCTCGGCCCTCGTTGCGTGCGGTGGCGAGAGTGCGACCGGCGCGCCGCCGGCAGCGCCGACGGCGGCGGCGGCGGCCGTGTCCCCGGAGGACGATGAAGCCGTGGCGGACCTGGGTGAGCACCACCGCCACCACCACCACGGCGGCGTCGTGATGTTCATCGCGATGACCCTCGACTCGCTCGGCGTCTCGCCCGAGCAAGCGGCGGCCGTCGAGAAGATCCAGGGCGACCTCTTCGCCAAGATGGAGCCCGCCCACGTGGCCGAGCAGAACATGCTGAACGTTCTGGCGGACGGGATCGCGGCTGGCAAGATCGATACGGCGAAGGTCGACGCGGCGATCGACTCGGTCAAGACGGCTTCGACCGGCGTGCACGAGGCCGTCATCGACTCCTTGAACCAGCTTCACAACGTGCTGACGCCCGAGCAGCGGGCCGCCCTCGTCGACAAGGTCGAAGCGCACTGGGAGGTTTGGAAGAAGGCGAACGGCCAGGAGGAGAAGGCGGGCGACGCCACCCACCCCGGGCACCTCGACCGCCTCGCGAAGGACCTGAACCTGGCCCCCGATCAGGTCGAGAAGATCCGGACGACGTTCGCCGACAAGGTGAAGAGCCACCCGCAGAAGTTCGACCCCGCCCAGGTGGATGCGCACATCCAGGAGTTCGGAACCGCCTTCAAGGCCGCCACGTTCGACGCGAAGACCCTCGTGCGCGGGCCCTTCGTACACCAGCACCTGGCCGTGTGGGGCGCCAGGCGGACGGCCCACTTTTACGAGGCCATCGACCCCCTCCTGACGCCCGAACAGCGCGTGAAGCTCTCCGCGGAGATCAAGGAACACGCCGCGGCGAAGAGCGGCATCTTCGACGGCGAGAAGCACGAGCGCTGAGCGCTCGGCTCACCCTGCCCGCGCGTACCGCTACCGGCGGTGATAACCGCCGTGGTATCCGCCGCCATAGCCGGCGCTGTAGTGGTAGCCGGGGTGGTAAACCCCGCCCGGCCACACGCGGTAGCGGTAGTCGTGCAGGTACCCGGGCTCGCCGCCGCCGTACCAGGCCCAGCTACGGCCGTTCCTGTAGTACCAGCGGTTGCGGTACCAGTAGTGAGCGAGGCCGTTGTAGTAGACGGGCTCCGCGGTGGCGATGTAGGCGTCGTCAGGCTGGACGATGACATCCTGCGCCGAGGCCTCGTGAGGCGCACACAGGCCGAGGCCGGCGACCACGCCGAGCGAGGCAAAGACCTTCGAGAACCTGACAAGCGGCCGATTCATTGGCTTAGGGTCCTTTCTTACGCAGGGGCCACGTAGGCGGAGAAAGAGCCTAGGGATTGTGCGCGGAAGGGGAACCGGGCGCAAGCTCGCGCGCCGACGCGCGGCGCGCCGACGTAGTATCAGCACATCCCGAGGGAGGACGCTGCCGTGCCCGAAGAGGGAATCGAGACCCAGGAGCTCAAGGAGAAGCTGGAGGAAGCGGCCGAGGGCGGCGGGGAGGGGCGAGGTGCACGGTGGCTCCTCTGGCTCTCGCTGTCGACCGCGATCATCGCCGTCCTCGCGGCCATCGCGTCGCTCGAGTCCGGCGACCACGCGAACGAAGCCATCATCCTCAAGACGGAAGCCACGCTCACGCAGTCTCGCGCGGATGACGCATGGGGTTACTACCAGGCAAAGTCGATCAAAGAGGAGATGCTAGCGACCCTGTCGGAGCTTGCGCCTCGGCCCGATCTTGCCGCCTCGTGGAAGGCCAAGGCCGAAACCGAGAAGAGAGAGAAGAGCGAGAAGCGGGCCGAAGCCGAGAAGCTCGGCAAGGAGGTCGCCGAAGGCGATACGGAAGCCCGGCGCCACCTGGAGATGCACCACCAGTTTGCGAGGGCCGTCACGATCTTCCAGGTGGCCATCGCCCTCGCGGCGATCGCGGCGCTCACGAGACGGAAGGTCTTGTGGTGGGTCGGCCTGGCCATCGGCGCCGGAGGCGGCCTCTTCTTCGTCCTCGGGTTTCTGACGCATTGATCGGCAGGGACCCGCGCGCCCTGACGCGCGGAGCGGGGGCGCACTTCGTGCTTTGATTCGATTCCGCTACGCGCTACGCAATTGGGCACCATGAGCCGCCACCTCCCCGCCACCGTCCTCGCCCTCGTCGTCGCAGTCCCGTTGCCCTGGCTCGCGTGCGGGGGCGGCGAATCCAAGCCACCGGAGAGTCCCGCCTCCGAGAACTCCGCTGCAGCGAGCGCGGAAGAGTCGCCCGCTTCGGAGCCTGCACCCGCCGCGTCGGCGTCCTCCTCTTCCGCGTCGGACACGTCCGCCTCGAAGAGCGCGCCCGAAGAGACGGCGACGGCCGCTCCCCCGCCTCCGTCGTTCGGCAGCACGGACTGTGGCCAGTGCGTCGACAAGACCTGCGCGAAGCCCGCCGCGGCCTGTGGCAAGAACACCGATTGCACGGCGACCGTCGACGCCATCCATAGCTGTTCCTCGGGCGCCGCGGCGTGTGTCGACGGGGCGACCTTGCCCACGGCCGCGAAGCCGAAGAAGCTCGCCAAGGCCTACGAGGCCTGCGTCAAGAAGGCGGCGACGTCGAAGGCGTGCAAGGCGAAGTGCCCGTAGACATCGCCGCACGGCGGGGTCTCGCGTGCCGGTAAGGACGCGCTCGCCAGGGCGCGTCTGATGGGCCCGGTAGCGGCGGGACGGCACTCTCCTTGCTTGAGTTTGTCGGCAATCCTCGATGGGATCGCTTGCGACACGCCCGAGCCTCACGCCCTTCATCGATCGGCCGTGGCCTTATGGGCTAACGACGTTGTTCGCCGCCGCCTCGTCGCTGTCGGGGCCGGCCTTCGTGCTGACGATGGGGGGGTATTACGGCACCCTCTCCGCTGTCCGGTGCCTCGGAAATCGCGGGGTACCGCTCATCATGGCCGATGCAGGGCGCTTCACGCCGGCGCTCTGGTCCCGGCACGTGACCCGTCGAGAGCATTGTCCGCCGGTGCGCCCGGTGGGTCGCTTCCTAGACTGGCTTCTCGACCTCGGGCGGCGCGATCCAGGACATGTTCTCTACGCGACGTCGGACGACCTGGCGTGGGCGTTCGCGGAGCGCGAGAAAGACCTCAAGCGGCACTTTCGGCTCCTGACTCCGTCGTTCGCCGACGTGGCCAGCGTCCTCGACAAGGGCACCCTCTGCGCGGCTTGCTCGTCGGTGGGTCTGCGCACGCCCCGGACGTGGTTTCCGACCTGCGTGGAGGACCTGGAGTCCATCGGGCGCGAGGCCACGTTCCCCGTGATCGTCAAACCCCGCACGCAGGTGCTCTTCACGACGCAGCGCAAGGGCCGTCTCGTCGCGTCGCCGGGTGAGTTGCGAGGAGCCTACGAGAGCTTCCTCGATCTGAATCGATACGACAGCACAGTCCTGGAGGGGCGACCCTTCCTCGCACGACCGATGATCCAGGAGTTCTGCGCGGAGGAAGGCGACGAAGCGATCTACAGCGTGTCGGGATTCAGCGACTACAGGCACGGGCTCTTCGTCGCTCGCGGCGCTGTCAAGCTCGCGCAATGGCCACGCCGAGCAGGCGTCGGGATTCACTTCGCGGACGCCCCGGTCGACGAGATCCTCGCGCAGCGAGTCCAGCGGCTATGCGAGGCCACCCGCTTCGTGGGGGTGTTCGAGGCCGAGTTCGTGGGCATTCGCGGGGAGCCCAAGCTCATTGACTTCAACCCACGATTCTTCGGGCAGATGGGGTTCGACATCGCGCGGGCTCTGCCGTCGCCATTCTTCACGTATCTCGCGGCTACCGACCAAGTCTCGCGTCTTCGCTCCGAGGTGGAGGCCGCCCGCGCATGGCGCCCGTCCGGAGGGATGCGCTTCGCCAACCGGATCGCGATGGCCTGGGCGCGTGCCGCCGAGCGCCTCGTCGGGCGCAAGTCCGCCTCGACGGCACTCGAGTGCGTTTCGGACGGCCGGTCCGTGCGCGTCGTAGACGCGGTGGCGGACGAGAAGGACTGGTTACCGGGTTTGCTCGACAGCGTGCAACAGATCGCAAGTGTTTTTGCGCACCCTCGCTCGGTGATCCGCGCCGCCGTGCGAGGCGACTGAGGGACATGTGGTGCGCCGGCACAAGGTGACGAAATGGGACGGATGATCCGGCGAAAGCGTGGACTGTGCGGGCTGTGCGGTGTGGCGGTCTTTCTCGTCGCCGGGATCGCCAGCGCGCAGGCGGTTCGCTCCAACAGCGGCTTCATGGCGAACGACCTCGGGCCCACCGACGACGGGTCGACCTCCGCCGTCCCGCTGGGATTCGAGGTGACGTACTTCGGAGCGAACTACTCGCACGTCTACGTCAACAACAACGGGTATGTCGCGTTCGACCAGGAAGTGACCACGCTCTTCTCGGCGACCAAGCTGGACCAGAGGCTTCTTGCGGTGTTCTTTGCCGACGTCGACACGCGCGGAGACGGCGGTTCCGGAACGGTGCACTACGGGACCGACACGGTGGACGGGCAGCTCGCGTTCGCGGCCACGTGGCCGGCGGTCGGTTACTACGAGCGTCACACCGACAAGCTCGATACGTTCCAGGTGGTCCTCATCAATCGCCCCGATACGGGTGCGGGTCACTTCGACGTCGAGTGCAACTTCGGGACGATCACCTGGGAGTCCGGAGACCGCTCGGACGGCAGCGTGGACGGTGTCGGAGGGTCACCATCGGCGATTGTCGGCTACTCCGACGGCGTCATGCCCACGCTCCTTCCAGGGTCCGACATTCCAGGGTCGTTTCTCGACAGCAATCTGGTGACGGGGCTCATCCACGGACAAAGCCAGAGCAACGTCCTCGGTCGTTACGTCTTCGAGTTCCGTCAGGCCCCCATTGTCGATGCCGCGGCACCTCCGCTCGACGATGCCGGCGCATCCGTCGAAGCTCTCGATGCGACGGTTCCGCAGGTCCCGGCATCGGCCTCGCCGAGTGCCCTGGGCTGCGCGTGCGACCTGGCCGCCGCGCGATCGAACCAGGGATACTCGGGAGTCGCGCTGCTAGCGTATGCGGCGGTCACGCTTCTCGCGCGTCGCCGTGGTTCTCGCCGTAGACCTCGATGTGCGTATCATCGAGCGCGTGGCGCGCGTTTTCATCCCTCTGCCCGATCACGACTTCGACGTGACCGAGGTTGCGGTGCCCTGGAAGCTGCTCCGCAGAGCCGGGCACGAGGTGGTCTTCGCCACTGAACGCGGCGCGCAGCCTGCGGGGGACGCGCGCCTGCTCACCGGCGTCATCTTCGGCAAGCTCGGCGCCGAGCCCGAGCCCAAGGCGTTCTACGCCGATCTCACGGAGGACGCTGCGTTCAAGGCGCCTGCACGCTGGTCGGAGCTCGACACCAATCGCTTCGACGGACTCGTACTTCCTGGCGGGCACGCACCGGGAATGCGCCAGTACCTCGGCAACGAGGAGCTTCAGCGCGTCGTGCAAAGGTTCTGGGAGCTCGACCGGCCGGTCGGCGCCATTTGCCATGGCGTGCTCGTGCTGGCACGTTGCCGAGACGCCGGCGGCAAGAGCCCGCTCCACGCCATGAAGACCACGTGTCTGCCGAAGTACATGGAGCGCGCGGCGTACTTCTCCACCTTCTGGAAGCTCGGCAAGTACTACCGGACCTATCCCGCGTACGTAGAAGACGAAGTCCGCGCCTCGCTCGCCTCGCCGCAGCGGTTCGTGCGCGGGCCGTTCGAGCTCTCCGGGCGAGGCACCGACACCGACGATTCAGCGGCCTTCGTGGTCGAGGACGGACGCTACGTGTCGGCGCGCTGGCCTGGTGACGCGTACCTGTTCGCCAAGAAGTTCATCGAGCGCCTCCGCTGAGGCTCAGCGCGGAGGGTCAGACCAGGTAGTAAAGCTCATCGCCCGCGATCTCGAGCGAGGTGCAGTGCGGGCAGCCCCCCGGGCCCGCCTCGTGGGCGATGCGATAAGCCTCGCGCACGGCCGCGACGGTCGATGAACCACTCGTTGTCCCAGCCGAGGGGAAGATCCGATTGGATGGAATCCAGCGATCGAAGCCGAGGCCTCGTATCGCGCGCATGAGGTCCGGGCGCAGCCCGCTCAGCACGACGGGGATTCCCCCTCTGCTCATGTCGCGGCAGAAATGCTCCAGCCGTTCGACGCACACCAGATCGGGGTTTCGCGACCTCCGTAGGCGGAGGACCGCGACGCGAGCGCCTCCGGCATTGGCCCGAATGCGCGCGAGGAGTTGGTCGAGCTCGGGCGCGGCGCCGAAGAAGAGCTCCCCCTCGACGTCGTAGATCGTAACGAGCCGGCATCGGGGGTCACCCTCCCGCGCGCGCCGGATCACCCGATCGGCGCCCACCACGAGCTCGGTCGAGACGATGTGCGCCGCGCGGGGCATGAAGAGCACGAGCGAGACGGCGACGCCGATGAGCACCGAAAACTCGACACTCACGAAAATCGCGCACAACGCCGTCGAGAGGATGAGCGCACCGTCGTAGCGCGATGCGCGGAAGGCGTTGGCGATCCGCCGCCACTCGACGAGCCGGTAGGCGGTGACGACGAGGAGCCCGGCCAGCGCCGCACGCGGTACGAAGCGCGCGAGCGGCGCCAGCGTGAGCATCACCAGTGACACGGCCAACGAAGCGAAGATCCCGGAGAGCCGGGTTTCGGCGCCGGACTGGAAGTTGATGGCCGAGCGGGTGAGGGAGCCGCTGCCCGGCAGGCTCTGGAAGAAACCGCCGCCGAGGTTCGCGAGTCCCTCGGCCATGATCTGGCGGTTGTAGTCGAGCCTTTGCCCTGTCTGGCTCGCGATTGACTGGCGATGGCAAGGGCCTCGAGCAGCCCGAGGACGGCGACAGCGAGGGCGCTCCCGGACATCTCTCCGAGCCAGCCGAGCTTTACCGAGGGGACGTGAAACCGCGGCAGGCCGACGGGCACGTTGCCGAGCACCTCGACGAGAGGTGGACGGCCCCGGTCGTCGGCGCACCAGCCCGCGGCCGCGGCGAGGAGCGCGACGAAGACGAGGGAGGCGAACATGTCGAGACGGGGAAGCCGATGCTTCTCCACGAACCGCCGCGCCAGAAGGGCAGCGCCGATGGCGGCGCACGCGACCACGACGGCCCGCGGGTTGGGATGACCGCCGCTGGAGACGGTGAGCCAGAAGCGGTGAACGACCGCTTGGTGCCCGTTGCCTCGCTGCGACATGCCGAGGAGGTTGCCCACCTGTCCAACCGCGATGAGCAGGCCCGCGCCCGCCATGAAGCCCAGAACCACCGACTCGGAGATGTACCGAGTGAGGTCGCCGAGACGGAGCACGGCGATCATGATCTGAAGGGAGCCGGCCATGACCGCCAGAAGGAACATCGCCTCGTGGGCCTCGACCCGCGCTTCGGGATCGAGGAAGGCGAGCGAGCTGAAGACGACGAGCGATATGGCGTTGGTCGGACCGTTGATGAGATGCGACGAGGAGCCGAAGACCGACGCGATCGCGGTGACGACGATCGCCGAATAGAGTCCGTAAATGGGCTCGACGCCCGCGATGAGCGCGTAGGCCATGGCCTGGGGCAGGGAGATCGCCGCGACGGTGATGCCGGCGACCATGTCTCTTCGCAGCGGGAGCCATCCGTACCGCGGCGGGCGAGCCACGTCCGGCAACGGCAGGACCTCGGCGGGCACGCTCATGGGAGTCTCGCGGCGAGGCTGTCGTAGACCCCGCCGTCGGCGAAGAATCGTTCCGCGGCGTCATCCCAGCTCTTGGCGACGAGCTCCACGGGAAAGAGGTCCACGGCGCCGAACCGCGCGGCGTGCGCCGCGAGGACGTCCTGCCGGTATGGGCGGTAGCCGTCACGCGCGAGGATCTGCTGACCGGCGGGCGAGAACAGAAACGCGAGATACCGCCGCGCCGTCTCTTCCGTCCCGTGCCGCGCGACGTAGGCGTCGACCCACGCGACGGAAGGTTCGGCGCGGATGCTCGTCGGTGGGTCGACGACGACGAGCTCGCCGGCGGAAGCGGACGCCTGGGCCAGCGCTTCGTTCTCCCACGCGAGCTCCACGTCGCCGACCTTCTCCTCGACGAACTCCATCGCGGTCGTCTGTGCCCCAGAGCCCAGTGCGACGGCGTGCCGATACAGCGCGCCGACGTACGCCCGCGCGGCCTCCTCGTCGCCGCCGCGACGGAGCACCGCGCCCCACGCGGCGAGGAAGGCGAGCTTGCCGCTGCCCGATGTCTTTGGGTTCGGCGTCACGACGCCCACGTCCGCTTGTATTAGGTCCGGCCAATCGGCGATGTGTCTTGGGTTACCGCGACGAACGACGAAGACGATCGTGGAAGAGCAGGGCTGCGAGTGGTTCGGCAAACGCTCGGCCCAGCCATTGGCCAGGAGGCTCGTCTTCCGGAGCGAGTCGACGTCGGAGAACAGGGCAAGCGTCACGACGTCCGCCTCGAGCCCCTCGATGACCCTTCTGGCTTGCGCGGACGAGCCCCCGTGCGACTGCCTGATCGCGACACGGTGCCCGGAGGTCGCTTCGTATTCGTTGGCAAAAGCGGCGTCGAGGTCGTTGTAGACCTTGTGAGTCGCGTCGTACGAGACGTTCAAGAGGGTGCCCGCCGTCAGGGACCGATCCGCGCGGTTCGACGCGATCGCCAGCGCCGCGAGGCCAACGGCGGACAGCGCGCCGAGGTCCCGGAGACGCGCGCCGAGCGAACCCCAGCGACCCTCGTCTCTGGGGCCCGGGCGCTCGCTGACAGGCTCGGATCGGCTGCGTTCTTCGCCCGGCCGCGGCTCCATCCGGAGGGGACGCTAGTCGCTCCCTGTAGTTCACGTCTACTTTAGTGAACGCGCCAGAGAGCAAGTTCCCCCCTGTTCGCCAAAGTCATGCATTTGGCCGACAAGAGCCCCTTGCGAACACGCTCTTGTGTCTGTTATACGAGACGTACTCATGAAGGTCGCGTCTTTTTGCACGGTAGCTTTCGTCGTCACTGTCGCCTCTGCGGCGAAGGCCCAAGACCGAGGCGCGCAGGCGCCGCCCCCCCCGCCGCCGACGGCCGCTCAGTCATCGGTCGTGGACACGACGTCGGCTGGGCAGCCTGCGCCGTCCGCGCCCCCGCCTCCCGCGGCGACGGACGCGACGACCGCCTCGCCGAGCCGGGCTACTCCCACCTCCGCCGGAGGTCCCGGCGACGCCAATCCCAACGCCGGCGGTCAGGGAGGCCTCGTCATCGAGTCACCCACGTCAACCACCACCGTTCCGCCGAGCCCCTTCGTGAATCGCCAGACCCCCACGTCCGAAGGTGGTCCTGGCGATCCCGCGGCCGTGGCGGCGGGACCCGGCGGCTTCCGCATCGTGGCCATCAACAACAGCTCGGAGATTCGGTTCCGAGCGCTGGTTCAGGGCGACGGTCGCTTCTGGTTTGACGATACACAGCGCCCGCAGGTCAACACGTTCCTGATCCGCCGAGCACAGCCCTGGGTCGAGGGCCGGCTCCCCTACGGAGTGACGTTCCTCGTGAACCCGGACTTCGGCGGGGGCACCACCGTGTTGCAGGACGCCTACCTCGGGCTCGACCTGCACGAGGCCTTCAAGCTTCGCTTCGGCAAGTTCCGACCGCCCTTCGGTCTCGAACGCCTGCAACCCACCTCGAACCTTTCGTTCGTGGAGTTCGGTCTCCCCACGCTCCTCACCCCGAACCGCGACGTGGGCGCCATGGCGTACGGTGACGTGCTGTCGCGCATCGCCGGATACGCGGCTGGAATTTTCAACGGTGTGCCCGACAACGCCAGCGCCGATCTCGCCGGCGACAGCTCGAAGGAGTTCGACGGTCGCGTCTACCTCCGGCCTTTCGAGCCAATCCCGGACCACGCGGCCGGAAGG
>Ga0182018_10002592_pt1 | contig 17733 bp, 8 predicted proteins | sample 812P2MmetaG_FD_120490 | JGI IMG/M metagenome (GOLD analysis project Ga0182018, IMG submission 120490) | Permafrost microbial communities from Stordalen Mire, Sweden - 812P2M metaG | ecosystem: Environmental > Terrestrial > Soil > Wetlands > Permafrost | place: Sweden: Stordalen | collected... | reverse complement strand
TCCGAAGTGACCCGCGTGGCGCGCGAGGTGGGAACCGAAGGGGAGTTAGGCGGCCAAGCCGAGGTTAAGGGCGTCGGTGGCGTGTGGAAGGATTTGACCGACAGCGTGAACTCCATGGCGGGAAACCTCACCGCCCAGGTCCGGAATATCGCGGAAGTGACTACCGCGGTGGCCAACGGCGACCTGAGCCGTAAGATCACGGTGGATGTGCGCGGCGAGATTCTGGAACTGAAGAACACGATCAACACCATGGTGGACCAGTTGAATGCGTTCGCTTCCGAAGTGACGCGCGTGGCCAGGGAAGTCGGCACGGAAGGCAAACTGGGCGGCCAGGCTGAAGTGAAGGGCGTAGCCGGAACCTGGAAGGATCTGACCGACTCGGTCAACTCCATGGCTGGCAATCTCACGGCCCAGGTGCGCAACATCGCGGAAGTCACCACCGCGGTAGCCACCGGGGACTTGTCCCGCAAGATCACAGTGGACGTGCGCGGCGAGATTCTGGAGTTGAAGAACACCATCAACACCATGGTGGACCAGCTCAACGCCTTCGCCGGCGAAGTGACCCGCGTGGCCCGCGAGGTCGGCACAGAAGGCAAACTGGGCGGCCAGGCCGATGTGAAGGGCGTGGGTGGAACCTGGAAAGATCTGACCGACAGCGTGAACTCCATGGCGGGCAATCTGACGGCCCAGGTGCGTAACATCGCCGAGGTTACTACGGCCGTGGCGAAGGGTGACCTGAGCCGCAAGATTACGGTCGATGTGCGCGGCGAAATTCTGGAGTTGAAGAATACCATCAACACCATGGTGGATCAGCTCAACGCCTTCGCCGGCGAAGTGACCCGCGTGGCCCGCGAGGTCGGCACGGAAGGCAAACTGGGCGGCCAGGCCGATGTGAAGGGCGTGGCCGGAACGTGGAAAGATCTGACGGACTCGGTCAACTCGATGGCCAGCAACCTCACTAATCAGGTGCGCAACATCGCCGAGGTGACCACCGCGGTGGCAAAGGGCGACCTGAGCCGCAAGATTACGGTGGATGTACGGGGCGAGATCCTGGAGTTGAAGAACACCATCAACACCATGGTGGATCAACTTAACGCCTTCGCGGGTGAAGTGACCCGCGTAGCCCGCGAGGTCGGCACCGAAGGCAAACTGGGCGGCCAGGCCGACGTGCGCGGTGTGGCCGGAACGTGGAAAGACCTGACCGACTCGGTCAATTCCATGGCCAGCAACCTCACCAACCAGGTGCGCAACATCGCGGGAGTCACCACCGCGGTGGCCAAAGGCAACTTGACCACCAAGATTACGGTGGATGCGCGCGGCGAGATTCTGGAGCTGAAGAACACCATCAATACGATGGTGGATCAGCTTAGCTCTTTCGCCTCCGAAGTTACGCGCGTGGCGCGCGAAGTAGGTACCGAGGGTAAACTGGGCGGCCAGGCCGACGTGCGGGGAGTGGCCGGAACCTGGAAGGACCTGACCGACAGCGTCAACTCCATGGCGGCCAATCTGACGACCCAGGTCCGCAATATCGCGGAGGTAACCACGGCCGTCGCAAAAGGAGATCTCTCGCGTAAGATCACCGTGGATGTGAGGGGCGAGATCCTGGAAGTGAAGAACACCGTAAACACCATGGTGGATCAGCTCAGTTCCTTTGCGGCGGAAGTGACCCGCGTCGCGCGGGAAGTGGGCACCGAGGGCAAACTGGGCGGTCAGGCTGTGGTGCGCGGTGTGGCCGGAACGTGGAAAGATCTGACGGATAGCGTAAATTCCATGGCGGGCAACCTGACAGCCCAGGTCCGCAACATTGCGCAGGTCACTACGGCGGTAGCCAATGGAGACTTGAGCCGGAAGATCACCGTGGATGTGCAGGGCGAAATCTTCGAGCTGAAGAGCACCATCAACACCATGGTGGACCAACTCAACAGCTTCGCCTCGGAGGTCACCCGCGTGGCGCGCGAGGTGGGCACCGAAGGAAAGCTCGGAGGGCAAGCCGAGGTGCGCGGAGTAGCGGGAACATGGAAAGATCTAACCGACAATGTGAACTCCATGGCCGCTAACCTCACCACCCAGGTGCGCGGCATCGCGAAGGTTGTCACCGACGTCGCCAACGGGAACCTGAAACGCAAGCTGGTGCTGGAGACCAAGGGTGAGATCGCATCGCTGGCGGACACCATCAACGAAATGATCGACACGCTGGCCGTCTTCGCCGACCAGGTCAGCAACGTAGCGCGCGAAGTGGGCATCGAGGGGAAACTGGGCGGCCAGGCGCTGGTGCCGGGCGCGGCGGGGCTCTGGCGCGACCTTACGGATAACGTCAACCAGCTTGCCGCGAATCTGACTACTCAAGTGCGCGCCATCGCGGATGTCGCCACGGCTGTCACCAAGGGCGATCTGACACGCTCGATCGCGGTAGAAGCGCTGGGCGAGGTGGCGGCCCTGAAAGACAACATCAATGAGATGATCGTGAACCTGGCCGAGACCACGCGAAAGAATACAGATCAGGACTTTCTCAAGACCAATATCGCGAAATTTACGGGGATGATGCAGGGTCAGCGCGATCTGGTGACCGTCTCCAGATTGCTCTTGTCGGAGCTGACTCCCCTGGTGGGCGCCCAGCATGGCACTTTCTACATCACGGACGAAGAGCAGGAGTCTCTCAAGCTCCTCGCCGCCTATGCCTCGAACGGCCACGACGATGTTCCGAAACAGTTCCGGATGGGCCAGGGCCTGGCTGGTCAGTGTGCCATGGAAAAGCGCCGCATTCTAGTTACCGATGTCCCCAGAGACTATATCAGAATCAGCTCCAGCCTGGGCGAAGCCACGCCGCTTAGCATTGTGGTCCTGCCGGTTCTGTTCGAAGGGGAAACCAGAGCGGTGGTCGAGCTCGCGTCGTTCCGCCATTTCACGGATGTGAACCTGGCGTTTCTCGATCAGCTCACGCAGTCGATCGGCATCGTGCTGAACACCATCGCCGCCACGATGCGGACCGAACAACTGCTCAATAAGAGCCAGGCCCTGGCGGAACAGCTCCAAAAGACCAATGCCGAGTTAGAGGAAAAGGCGAGCCTGTTGGCCGAGCAGAAGAACGAGGTGGAAACCAAGAATCGCGAAGTAGAGCAGGCCAAGGCGGCGCTGGAAGAGAAGGCCGAACAGTTGTCGCTGACTTCGAAATACAAGAGCGAATTTCTCGCGAACATGAGTCACGAGCTGCGCACGCCGCTGAACAACCTTCTAATCCTGGCGCAAATGCTCGGGGAGAACAGCGATAATACCTTGACTTCGAAACAAGTCAAGTACGCCGAAACCATCCACTCGTCCGGCACGGACTTGCTGGCCCTGATCAACGACATCCTCGACCTGAGCAAGATCGAATCCGGAAAAATGGACGTGGAAGTGGGCAGCGTCCGCTACAGCGAAGTGCGCGATTTCTGTTTGCGCACCTTCCGCCATGTCGCCGATGGAAAGGGACTGGACTTTTCGATCGAACTTGAAGAGAGTCTGCCGGCCGAGATCATTATTACCGACGCCAAACGGCTGCAGCAGGTACTCAAGAATCTGCTATCGAACGCGCTGAAGTTCACGGAACACGGGACCGTGCGTTTGCGGGTCGAACGGGCCAACTCCGGCTGGAGCGCGAATCACCCCGTGCTGAACCGCGTCAAGTCCGTCATCGCGTTTTCCGTTACAGACTCCGGCATCGGCATCCCGCAAGAGAAGCAGCGCATCATATTCGAAGCCTTCCAGCAGGCGGATGGCACCACCAGCCGGAAGTATGGCGGCACCGGCCTGGGCCTCTCGATCAGCCGCGAACTCACCCGCTTGCTGGGCGGCGAGATCCGGCTGCAAAGCGCTCCCGGGGTAGGCAGCACATTCACCCTGTATCTTCCGCAAACCTATGTGGCCCAGGTGTCCCCGGCCAAGGCTGAGATGCGGACCATGCCGGGCGTGGACAACCGCCCTGCACAGCCTTCCGGGGATGGCGCGAGCGCAGCCGTTAGCAACGCACTGGATATCATTCTGCCGGCTCCGTCCGCGGCGCCCATTGCCGTGGTGCATGATATTGAAATCGACGACGACCGAAACCTGATCAGCCCCGGCGATCCGGTGCTGTTGATCGTTGAGGATGACGTCACGTTTGCCCGGATTTTAGTTGACCTGGCGCACGAGCGGGGCATCAAGGTGTTGGTCGCGGTGCGCGGCGGCACGGCGCTTACACTCGCGCGCGAGTTCGTCCCGGGCGCCATTACGCTGGATATCACTTTGCCCGACGCGGCCGGTTGGACGATTCTCGACCGGCTGAAGCACGATCCAGCTACGCGCCACATACCGGTGCATGTGATTAGCGGCGATGAAAACCGCCGCCGCGGGCTGGCCCTGGGTGCGATGTCGTATCTTGAAAAATCGGTCACCAAGGACAATCTGAACATCGCCTTCGATAACATCCATCATTCGCTGGAGCGGCGCACCAAGAAGCTGCTGATTGTCGCGCCGGAGGATGTCCGCCGGACAAACTGGCGGGAAGCCCTGGGCGGAAGCGACGTCGAGACCATCGCAGTGGGCTCCGGCGGAGAAGCGCTGTCTGTAGTAAAGCAACAATACCTGGATGCCATCGCGCTCGATCTGCGCGTAGCCGACATTCCGGCCATCCAACTGGTGGAAGAGATCCAGGCCGAAATCAATCCCACGCCGCCGGTGGTGGTGTGCGGTCCGAAGAGGCTCGGCGCCGAGGCCGAAGATGCCATCCAGCGTCTCGCCCGGCAGAGCGTGGTCAGGTATGCGGAATCGCAGGAACGCCTGCTGGAGGAAACCGTGCTGTTGTTGCATCGGGCCGAAACGGATCTCTCCGAATTGCAGCGGGAGGTCCTGAAAGGGCTGCGCCAGAGCGGCTCCGTGCTCGCCGGCAAGAAAGTTCTGGTGGTGGACGACGATGTGCGCAATATTTTTGCGCTCTCGACCGTTCTCGAAAAGCACGGTTTACAAGTCGTGCACGCGGAGAATGGCCGCGCAGGCATAGAGATGTTGCTCAAAACGCCGGGCGTCGATGGCGTTCTGATGGACATCATGATGCCCGAGATGGACGGCTATGAAACGATGCAGGCGATCCGCCAAATTCCGGAATTCCGTTCGATTCCTATCGTGGCGGTGACGGCCAAGGCCATGAAAGGGGATCGGGCCAAGTGCATCGACGCGGGCGCGTCGGACTATATCACCAAGCCCGTAGATCTGGAGCAGTTGTTTTCGGTGCTGCGCGTGTGGTTAGTTCGAGCGCATGACCTGTCGCCGGCCGCTGTGGGGGTCGCGGGGTAAATGGATATGTCGTCCACAGGCATGGCGGTGGGAACCGCTCGAGAACCCGCGCTAGAGCGAAGGATGAAGATCCTTCTGGTGGACGATACGCCGGAAAATCTGGTCTCGCTGGAGGCGACGCTCAGTGGTTTGGGTCAAGAACTGGTGCTGGCGAATTCCGGAAGGGAAGCGCTCCGGCACGTCTTGAACGACGATTTCGCGGCCATATTATTGGACGTAAGAATGCCCGATATGGACGGCTTTGAGACCGCGGAGATGATCCGCAGCCGCCCGCGATCGCGCGAGATCCCTATTCTTTTTCTGACCGGCTACAGAAACGAAGAACACCTGTTTCGCGGTTACGATCTCGGCGCTGTCGATTTCCTGTTCAAGCCCGTCGTGCCCGAAGTGCTTCGTTCCAAAGTGGCTGTGTTCGTGGAACTCAGCCGCGGCAACGCCAAGTTGAAGGAACAAGCGGATGAATTGCGGAAACAAGCGGAAGTGTTACAAAAGGCCGAGCAGCGATTCCGGTCGTTGCTCGAAGCGGCGCCGGACGCGATGGTGATGTGCCGCGACGATGGAAAGGTCGTGATGGTCAATTCGCGAACGGAGGTACTCTTCAACTGCGGCCGGGACAAATTAATATCCAGGGACATCAGAACGTTGGTACACGGTTGGGGGTTCCATTTGCCGGCGGCCTGGGATGAAGGCTCTAGCGCGCCGACAGTTGAACCGGTCGAACGAGGAGTGGAGTTGGTGGCTTTCCCGGAAAACCGCGCGCCGTTTCCAGTCGAGGTCACCTTCAGCCCATTGCATACCGATGAAGGCGTGGTGATCACCAGCGCCATACGCGACATCAGCGAGCGCAAGAGAACCGAGGAGCAGATTCGCCAGCTCAATGCGCACCTGGAAGAGCGCGTCCTGGAGCGAACCGAAGCGCTGTTGCGTTCCAACGAGGAGTTGCAGCAATTTGCATACGTCGCCAGCCACGACCTGCAGGAGCCGCTGCGCACTGTCTCGATCTACGCCCAACTCCTGGCGAAGCGCTACAACGGGCAGCTTCAGGGAGACGCGGATCAGTTCATCAGCTTCATCGTGGGAAGCGCGGAACGCATGGAACGGCTGATCCACGATTTGCTGGACTTCTCGCGGATTGAAGCTCGGGGCGCCGATTTCTTCACAAACATATCTTGCGAAGCGGTCCTGGATGACGCCATCCGCAACCTTCGCTCGTTGATCGAGGAGAGCGGCGCGACTGTCACGCGGGAGCCTCTACCGGCGGTCACTGGAGATGCGGTCCAGTTGACACGGTTGTTCCAGAATCTGCTGGTCAACTCCATCAAGTACCGGAGTGAGGATGCCCCCCGCATACACATCGCCGCCGAGGCCGGCAGCGGTGAGTGGCGCCTCTCGGTAAGAGACAACGGAATGGGAATCGAGCCTCAGTATGCGGAGAAGGTCTTCGGTATTTTCAAGTGCCTTCAGCCGCGGGATAGAAGCTCCGGAAGCGGCATGGGATTGGCGATTTGCCGGAAGATCGTGAGCCGCCATGAGGGCCGCATTTGGGTGGAATCCGAGCTTGGCAAAGGCGCGACATTTTACATCGCTTTGCCGAGGAATGAATAAACGTCAAAATCCTCTCCGGTTAAATACCACGACCGCCTTTTCATCGCCCGGGTGCGGACTACCTAAATTATCGGCGGAACCCGCCCGCCGCGTTGGCGTCATACTATCAGGAGCATCTTAATGAATTTCTTCAAGTTATCCGGAATTTTGCGAGGTTTCGAGCGCCGGCAGGCTTGGTTGTGGACCGGCCTGCTGTTGGCGGTCGGCGGCTTTCCGGTGCATGCGCAAACCAGCGCGAGTAACCAGCGGGCTGTCCGTCTCAACTTGGTCGCCCTGGATTCCGCAGGCAATCCTGTTCCGGATTTGAGGGCCTCCGATTTCGCCGTCTTCGACCAGGGATCGCCGCAGCAGATCCTTTCCCTGCGCCTAAATCAAAACGACAGGCCTCGCCCGCTGGTGGTGCTGTTCGACCTGATGAACTCGGGCGAGTCGTCCCGTGGAGCGGTGTGGAATGCCGTAAAAACCTCCCTGACTCACTTGCAGTCCACCGGCCCTCTTTATCTCTACCTGCTGGTCGAGGATGGCAGTCTCTATCCGGTGTACGCGCTATCCAGTGAGCCGGTTGCCCAAGGGGCGGCCAACGCCTCCTGGGTAAAGGATATCGGGCCTTTGATGGATGCTGCTATGCAAAAGGTCAGCCAGGTGCGGCCGATGGACTTCCGAGCCAGCTCCCCGATCTCTACCCAGGCGCACTTCAAGGCCACCTACCGTGCGCTAGACGATATGCGCGCGCTGATGGCGGCGTTGCCTGGCCCCAAAGAACTGCTGTGGGTAAGTTACGGTATTCCAAGCACGATTCACCTTGCGGATCGGACCTGGTTCGATGGCGTCCCGTTCCTGCGGGAGATGGGCGCGCGGTTCGTTCAGTCTGAAACTACGGTTTACTCGGCGGACCCGGGCATCAATCTCCAGGTCGGCACTCTGAATCGGGATTCGCTCGATATCCTGACCGGCGCCACCGGCGGCCGCGCGTTTTCGACGCTTGAGCTGAACGGTGCGATCGCCCAGATCGACGCCGACGCACGCACCAATTACAGCATTGAGTACCAGCCGGCGGCTAAGAATTGGGATGGCAAATATCACAAACTGCGCGTCACGGTTGCCCGCCGGGGAGTGCGCCTCCAAACCGAACTCGGTTATTACGCTGTTTCGGGTTCGTAATTTGAGATTCCCCGGTACGCTGCGAGTCTGACGCGCGGCGGGTAGAATGGGAGGCGGATGTCGCTCCTGCAAGACTTCCGCTTCGCCCTTCGCCTCTTTTGGCGATCTCCCGTTCCCACCGGGATCGCGCTGTTGTCGATCGCACTGAGCGTGGGAGCGACCGCGGTGGTTTTTGCGGCCATCAAGGCAGTGCTGATCGATCCGCTGCCTTACGCGCGCCCCGGAGAACTCGTGCAATTGCGCAGCGAATTCCCCCGCATGCAAGAGCAGGCCCATGGGGACTGGGTGGTTTGGAGCGACACTCGCGAACTGTCTCGCAGGACGCGTACGCTCGAATCCATAGGTGTTGACAGCAACGCCATTTTCGATCTTTCAGGCGACGCGCATGCCACTCCGGAAGCGCTCTACGGCGTGCGGGTGACTGCAAACCTATTCGCGGTGCTCGGCGTGTCTCCCATGCTCGGACGCAACATTCTTCCGGAAGAGCACCAACCCGGCCATCCGGATGTGATGATTCTCAGCCACGGCCTCTGGATGCGCCGGTTTCACGCGGATCGCTCCGTGGTAGGCCGAAGCGTCACGGTCAACGGACACGGCTGCCTGGTAATCGGCGTGATGCCGCCGGATTTTAACTTTCCGATGCGCAGGGGAGCGGCCCACACACCTTCGCCGTACGTGGAGTTTTGGGCGGCGCCGTTTATAGTGCCTGCCAACCCGGACGCCGGACTCGGCGCCGTTGCCAGACTCCGTCGGGGCGTTTCGCTCGAAGAGGCACGCCAGGACCTTGCGTCGATCAGCCGCACTCTGGCTCACGATTTCCCGGCGACGAATCGTGACCGCATCCTGACCGTGAACCTCTTGCGCGATCGAACTGTCGGGGCTGCCGGCAAGAGCCTTGTGCTGCTGATGGCTGCGGCGGTCCTCTTTATGCTGATCGGATGCGCGAACGTCGCCAACCTGCTGCTGGCACGCGGGATCGCACGCCAGCAGGAAATGGCCGTGCGGCTGGCGATCGGCGCGGGGCAGTGGCGCATCGTGCGGCAGCTTCTCACCGAGAGCTGCGCACTGGCCTTGCTGGGCGGCCTCGGCGGATATGTCCTCACTGCGGCGGCATGGAGAATTTTACCGGCGGTGGCGCCCGTGAGCATTCCCAGGCTAGCCGCCGCTCGCGCCGATACTTCCATCTTCGGCTTCGCGCTCGCACTGGCGGCGATCAACGGCATTCTCTTCGGCATCGCGCCCGCGCTGCGTATGGCGGGCTGGAATCGCGCGGCTGTGTGGAGTGGGTTTGGCTCCCGAGGGGCCGCCTCGGGCAGGCACGATCGCGTGCGTACTTCGCTGGCGGCGGCCGAGGTGGCCGCGGCGGTGCTCCTGGTGGTGGTAGGCGGGCAGGTGCTGGCGAGCTTTGTGCGGCTGGTCGCCACCGATTCCGGTTTCGAGGCTAATCGAATTCTCGCTTCCGTGGTCCTCCCCGCTCCCGAGCGGTACCCAAGCCTCGAACAACGTGGGCTGTTCTATAAACGGATTCTCGATGCGGTTGGCGCGCTGCCCGGTGTTGAGCGCGCTGGAACCGTTGACGCTTTGCCCTTCAGCGGAGAGAATCACGGCGGATTCGTCGGCGGCAGCGAGGCCGCGGCCGCCCAGCCGTTGACGGCGGAGATCGACGTTACCGGCGGAGAGTATCTGCAGACGATGGGGATTCACTTGGTCGAGGGCCGTTGGTTCCGCGAAGAAGAGATGCGCCCGGCGGACGACGCCGCAATTGTAAACACATTTGTGGCGCGCCGTTTGTGGCCGGAAGCCAGCGCCATTGGGCAGCGGATCTGCGTCTATTGCACCCCGGAAAACCCGCGCAATTGGAGGCGCGTGATCGGAGTTGTCTCGAGCGCCAGCCATTCCGCTCTGGGCGAGCCTGAGAAGGGCAATGTTTATATGGCCGCCGGAGCTATGCAGCAATCGGTTTTCCTGGTGGTACGAACGGAGCGGCCCACCGGCGAGACGGAGAAAGCCATCCGCCGCGCGATCGCCGCGATTGATCCCAACCAGCCCGTATTCCTCAGCGCGTCGATGCGGGACCTGATCGCGGAACCCGTATCCGATCGGCGTTTTGTGGTGATGTTGCTTGCCATTACGGGCTGCCTCGCGCTGATCGTGTCGGCGGCCGGCGTCTACGGCGTGATTTCGTACAGGACTTCCCGCCGAACGCAGGAAATCGGCATTCGCATGGCGGTCGGTGCGACGCCAGGCGACGCTTTTTCTCTGATCTTCCGGCAGGCCTTCCTCACGGTCGCAGCCGGAATCGCGGCTGGGCTGGGTGCGGCATCGATCTGCATGCGGCCTCTGCGAAGCATGCTCTTCGGGCTTGAACCCGGTCATCCCGCCGGCATCTGGGCCGCAGCCGCTCTGGTAACAATAACCGCCGGCGTCGCGTGCTGGATTCCAGCGAGGCGAGCTACCAGGACGAACCCGATTTCCGCACTACGGCAGGGATAGAGTACCACTCGGGATAGCTTGGCCCCGGTTGGCTTTGCGTGCTCCATACCTGGGTCGGTCACTTGTCTGTAAGGCGCGAATAACTCGGAAGCCAATGACTTCCGAGTCAGGGCGGGCACACTTCCAAATTCATGAAGCTGGTTGAGTTAGGGAAAGTCGTCGATCACTGCGCCGCCGCACGCGCCCCCAAAAGCCGTACTGCCGAATTTTCCGGTGCCGGCTTGAAACGTTCAGCGCTCTCAACGCACTAATCAACAGACTCGGCGCCAGGCTCGCCTACCGGCTGCTCTGAAGAGTGGCGCATGCGGCGCGCGCCGGCACCGTAGAACATTCACTTTGAGGGAGACAAATGCGTTTTGCCCGATATTCAGACGCGGAGATACAGCACCGCAGCGACATGGCGACGGAACTCAAGTTCGGCGCCCTGCAGCCTAAAGCGCCCATAGCTGAAGCTGCTAGAGCGACCGATGTCGCATTCCCTGAAGCCTTGGCGCCCGTGCCTATCCCCATCAACCCGAAACCAGACGATTCGCTGCCCCAAGCCGATGTCATCGCGATGATGGACACGGCCGCCGAATGGGAAGCCATGGCGGACGTGCTGACTCCGGGCCATCCAGGCACCACCTGGTACCCTTACGCGAAGAACTTCGCCCAGGATTTCAAACCGCTCATTGGGCCCAGCGGTCCGTCGCTCGAAAGCAATCGCCTGGGAAGTTATTTTCTGACGCAGATCAATGGACTGCGTGTGTTGGTCTATAAGACCGAATTACATATGCACGAGGATGCGAAAAAGCTACCTGACGGCTCCTATTCGCTTCCGATCAAAAACATGTTCCAGCAGATGATCGCCGACGCCGGTCCACGCGTTTTCCTGACCACCGGCACCAGTGGAGGCGTGTATTGCAGCATGAGCCTAGGAGACGTGGCGGTCAGCCGCGCGGCCATGTTTTTCTGCAAGAAAGACTTCGACAACGCGCCATTCAATCATAAGACCTTCAGTTCTCAATGGACCATCCCACAGACCTACAAAGCGGAAGCCGTGAAGCTGATGCAGGGCTACGCCGGCAATCTGGTCTCGCAGAGAAGCCAGCCCCCGGCGAGCCAATGCGCCTGCTCTCCCGCAACCCACCCAACGCAGATCTATTACGACGGCCAAGACGCGATTCCAGCATTCCATCCCATTCTGACGACCGATTTTTTTGAATTCGGAACGAGCACGAACCAGCTTAACCTGCAAGGCATGGCCGTAGAGATGGACGATGCGACGCTCGGCCTCGCCTGCAGCGAATTGAAGTCTCCGCCGCAATGGGCCTGCATTCGAAACCTCTCGGACCCGACGATCAACGGGAATCTAACCGACTCGCAACAGGGAAACTGCGCCGAATTTTATTACACGAAGTTCGGTTACTGGACCACGGTCATGAGCGCAATCACGACCTGGTCCGTGATCGCCGGGTTGGGTGACCAGACCAAACACTCCAAAGCGAAGGCCAAGCGCTGACATCTCCATCACAGCCAGACACGCCTGGGTGAATTCATTATCGTTCTAGCGGGTTGGGCCACCGCACGACCGGCCAGCGCGTTTCCGCTTCGATCGCCAGCAGACGATTGTACTTGGCCAGGCGCTCGGATTGCGCGATGGAGCCAGCCTTGAACTGGTCGCCGCGCCAGCCCACGGCCAGGTCGGCGGTCCAGTTGTCTTCCGTTTCGCCGCTGCGCACGCTGATGGTCACCTGCCAACCGGCGTCACTGGCCAGCCGCCAAGCTTCGGCGGCTTCCGTCAGAGTGCCGATCTGATTGGGCTTTAGCAGCAGCGCATTGCAGGCCTGGATCTCGATGGCGCGGCGGATGCGCGGCGGATTGGTGCAGAGCAAATCGTCGCCTACCACCAGCGCGCGCTTCTGCAGCGCCTGGCGGAGCGTGGGCCACCACTCCCAATCGTCTTCGGCGAGGCCGTCTTCGACGCTGACGATGGGATAGCGTTCCACCCAGCGGACCAGCCGGGCGATCATTCCGGCGCTATCGAGTGCTGCGCCATCCAGGTGGTATTGGCGGTTTGCGTAGAAGTGGCTGGCCGCCACGTCGATCGCCAGCATCACGTCGGAGCCGGGCCGGTAACCCGCCGTCTTAATGGCAACCATGGCGGTCTCGATCAGCTCTTCGGTACTCTCACACGGCGGCGCGAGTCCGCCCTCGTCGGCGGTGAGCAACCGCATGCCGTAGCGTTTCAGAATCAGCGCGGCGGCCGCCTGGTAGACGTCATACGCCATTGCCAGCGACTCGTCGATGGTGGTGGGGCGGGCCGGCACGATCAGCACATCCTGGATGGCCACTTGCCGGCCTGCGTGCATGCCGCCGCTGAAGAGGTTGATCGTGAGACGCGGCAGGACGTCCGGCGTGCGCCCCAACATCCCGGCGAGATGCTGGTAGAGGGGCATGCCGAGCTCTTCCGCACGCGCGCGCGCGAATGCGACCGAGACCGCCAGGATCGCATTCGCGCCGAGCCGGGATTTGTTGGGCGTGCCATCCAGTTCGATCAGAGCGCGGTCCAGCTCGGCTTGATCGGCGAAATTCGCGCCGGCCAACGTGCGATGGATCTCGTCCGCGACGTGCGCGACAGCCTTGCGGCAACCGAGACCGCCGTAGCGCTGCGGATCGCGATCGCGAAGCTCCAGCGCCTCGGCGGCGCCGGTAGAGGCGCCCGAAGGAACCGAGGCGGATGCCAAAGCGCCGCCTGCCAGACTGCAAGTGGCGCTGATTGTCGGACGGCCCCGACTGTCCAGGATTTCGGCGGCTGTTAAACGCTCGATGATAGGCATAATCGCTCTTCGAACATAGAAATCAGATCCGCGATGCCGGCCGGGGCGCAGGGCATGATACGCAGCACCGCATCGCGTTGGCGCACGCGTTCGGCAGCGTCAAGGTACTCCAATGGCGACCGGCCTACCGTTCGCGCGAGCAGGCAGGCCAGCGTGTGCCGCACTGCGCGCGGTTCCAGGTCCGCGGCCCATGCGGGCGCTCCGAGCGCTTCCGAGTAAACGCGCCAGTATTCCCGCGCGGCCGAGGCGAACTCGGGCCGCAGCGCCGGCAGGTGATGCGCCTTGCCGAGGAAATGCGTCAGCGAGAAACCCAGATCGAAGGCCGGGTCGCCGAAGTGGATCACTTCGTGATCGAGCAGCACCAGGCGGCCTGCATGAATCAGTACGTTCTTCGGACTGTAATCGCCGTGCACCAGGGTGATCCGGCAGGCCAGCGTTTCGCGTATGAGAGAGTCCAGAAAAGCTGCGGCGGCGGGCGCCTGTTGCGCGGAATAGCCGTAATAGGGTTCCAGGCGCAGCGATTCGAAGAACCCGCGATCGCCGAATACTTCCGCGAGGTCGCCGCGCCCGTACGCATCGCGGTGAATGGCCGCGAGCAGCGTGGCGAACTGCCGGAAATGATCGGGGCAGATCCTTCCGCCGAGCAGCATCGTCTTCCAGTTCTCATGCGGCTGCGGGACGGCCTGCATGGCCAGCAGATGCCGCTCGCGATCTTCAAACAAGAGCGGCGTGACGGAGCCGGGGGGCGCAAGGCGCGCCAGCCATTCCAGGCCGAGGGCTTCCCGATGAATGCGTTCCGGCGAGCTGAACCAATCCACGGGAACGCGCAGCTTGGCCAGCGCCTGTTTCAGAACCCAGGCCTCGCCCGAGTCGCGTTCCACCGATACGGTCCGGTTGGAAACGCCGCCCCGCAGAATCGCGATGCGCGGCTGCTCGGCGGGCGCGATGCGGCCGGTTCGCTGCAAGTAAGCGAGCAGCGCCGGAGCGTCTTCGATATCGAGTGCGTCAGGCAACGGCGGTGGCATCTTTGGCTTCGCAATCCATGGCTGCGTAGGCGCAGCCCACCACTACCAGGAACATGATCAGCACTTCACTATCGCCCAGGTTGTATTCGAAGCAGCCGGCAATCATGGTGGCGATCGCCACCGCCACGGCGCCGTGCAGCACGAATTTCAAATCGCTGCGCCCCGGCGGAAGGCGCCAGACGCGGCGCAGGCAGTCCCACAGGATCTGCGCCAGCATCCATAGCATCAGCAGCATGGTAGGAATGCCGCGCTCGGCTGCATATTGCAGATAGATGTTGTGCAAGTGGCCGTACCAGCCCTCCGGCAGCGGGCGCGGGATATCGGGCGGCACGTAACGATCGAACTGCAGCTTGACTTCTTCGGGGCCCAGCCCGAACCAGGGATGCGCGCGGATCATTTCGAGGCCCGTGCGCAGAGTGACGATGCGGAACTGGTTGGAATCCACTTTGCCGGGCTTGAGCATGGACGAGAAGCGCTCGCGAATGGAAGCCGGAGCCAGCAATGCGATCAGCAGCAGAGCCACGGGCAGCGCCAGTACCAACATGCGCTTCCAGAACCACAGCAGGTATATTCCGGCGCCGGCGCTGGCCAGCCAGATGCCGCGCGTGAAGCCCAACAGCAACGCGAGCGCCATCAAGAAACCGCAGAGCAGCCACAGCCAAGCCCGCTTCCGGGCGATGCAAGCGAAGAAGAGAAACGCGGTGGTCATCAGCAGCGCGAACATCTCCTCGCCGCCGAACGTCATCCAATGGCTGGTGAAGCCGGTGATGCGCTCGGCGACGTAGTATTCGTAAAAACTGCGGCCTTGCGCGTGCGCTTCCTGCACTTTGTGACCGAACTGTACCAGGCCGCGGAGCGCCGTCAGTGTCCCGGCGCCCGCCCAGCATAGAAACAGCCGCCGGATGACGACGATGTCGCGCAGCGTGGAAAAGACCACCAGCAGCGTAGTAAATACGAATATTTTGCGCACTTGGGGCAACCCGGCCGCGGGGCTGGGCGAGAGGGCCAGGGAGATCAGAGTGCCCAACAAGAACAGACCGAGCGGCAACCAGATGCGCGGCAGCCGCATGCGCCCTCCGGAAAGCAGCAGCGCCGCCAGCGCCAGCCCCAGCAGGGTTTCCGATGCAGCGATGGAAAAGAGAATGGCTACCGCCGAGCCGAAGGTGAGCCATCGCGCGATGCGGAATAGGAGCGGCTCCGATGAGTCCATGAAACCTTCAGTATACGTGGGGTGCAGGGGTGTGCCTGCAGAGGCGCGATAAACTATGGGGATGACGCGTACGAGGCCGACCTATGTTTGTTGTTTGATGCTGATGGCAGGCGCGCCTGCCGCCGCGCAGATCGCGCCGCCGCAGGTTCCCGAAAACTTGAAGGTTCCCGGCACAGAGGCTGTTCTGCTGAAGGCCTTGGGGAAGGGAAAACAGATCTACGTTTGCAGCGCGAAGCCTGGAGCCGAAGGCCAGTTCGGGTGGGTGCTCGACAGGCCGCAGGCGGACCTGATGGACGAAAAAGGCGATGTGATCGGGAAACATTACAAGGGGCCGGTTTGGGAAGCCGCGGACGGCAGCAAGGTCACCGGCCAAGTCCAGCAGCGGGCCAACGCGCCCAACGCGAATGCAGTGCCATGGCTGTTATTGAAGGCCAGCTCCCATCAGGACGCCGGCGCATTCGCGCGCGTGAGCTACATTCAGCGGGTGGATACCGAGGGAGGTCTGGCTCCGGCGGCGGGCTGCGACAAATCTCATGCGGGCGCTGAAGCGTCGGCCGATTATCAGGCCGCCTACTTTTTTTACGTGCCGCGGCCCTGAGACGGGCGTTCTCGTGGGGCAGCCAATCTTGGCTGCAGCCGGCTTTCCAGACGGCTTGGACGCTCTGGAAAGCGCGTCCGCGGGCAGGATTGCCTGCCCCACTGCGCGGGCGGCGACGTCGTCTGAGCCGAGTGTTACGCTCATTCATTGGTGAAATTCATGCGATTATCCTACATGCTTCTCTTCGCTATGGCTGCCTTCGCGCAGACTCCCGAAACGCCGCTCCAAGCGCTCCCCTATAGCCCGAGCCTGGACCTGACCGACATGGACCGGTCCGTGAATCCCTGCGAGGACTTCTATCGTTATTCCTGCGGCGGCTGGCTGAAGAAGAATCCCATTCCATCCGACCAGTCGAGCTGGAGCGTCTACTCGAAGCTGACGCAGGACAATGAGCGGTTCCTGTGGGGCATTCTGGAGGACAGCGCCAAGCCGAACCCGGCGCGCTCGGGAGTGGAGCGCGAGATCGGCGACTTCTTCGCGGCGTGCATGGATGAACCCGCCGTAGAGAAGGCCGGCGCCACTCCATTGCGCGAGGAACTGGCGGCCATTGGCGCGCTGAAGTCGGTGGCGGACTTCCCGGAGTTGCTGGCCCGCGAGCACCTCACACATAACTACGGCATGCTGTTCAGCTTCGGCGCGAGCCAGGATTTCGCGGATTCGTCGCGCGAGATTGCCTTCGCCTTCGCGGGCGGGCTGGGCCTGCCGGACCGCGATTATTACACCAAAACCGACGATAAATCCGAGGAAATCCGCGAGAAATATGTCGCGCATGTGCAGCAGATGCTGGAACTGGCGGGCGGCCCGCCGGCGCAGTCCGCGCAGGAATCACAGGCCGTCATGCGCATTGAAACCGCGCTGGCGAAGGCTTCGCTAACGCTTGTGGAGCAGCGCGACCCATACAAGCTCTTCCACAAGATGGACCGCGCGCAGTTGCAGGCGCTGACCCCGGCCTTGAACTGGACCCGCTATCTGAAGGCCAGCGGTCTTGGCCAGTTGAACGAATACAACGTGAACGAACCGGCATTTTTCAAAGAAGTGCAAGCCCAATTGGTCTCCACGCCGCTCGCCGATTGGAAAGCCTACATGCGCTGGCACGTGGTGCATGCCCGCGCGGCGTATCTTTCCACGCCCTTCGTGCAGGCCAACTTCGACTTCTTCGGCAAGTATCTGCGCGGCACGCCCGAACAGCGCCCGCGCTGGAAGCGCTGCGTCGAGTACGTGGATGGCGACCTGGGCGAGGCGCTGGGTAAGGTGTTTGTGGAGCGCACATTTGGCCCGGACATGAAGGCGCGCACGCTGACCATGACCAAGGAGATCGAAAAGGCCATGGAGGACGATATCAAGCAGTTGCCCTGGATGAGCGAAGCCACCAAGCGGCAAGCCCTTTTGAAGCTCCACTCGGTGACGAACAAGATCGGCTATCCGGACAAGTGGCGCGACTATAGCTCCATTCGCATCGAGCGCGGCGATTTCGCGGGCAACGTGTATCGCACCGCGGTTTTTGAAGGGCGCAGG
>Ga0182018_10002591_pt1 | contig 17747 bp, 13 predicted proteins | sample 812P2MmetaG_FD_120490 | JGI IMG/M metagenome (GOLD analysis project Ga0182018, IMG submission 120490) | Permafrost microbial communities from Stordalen Mire, Sweden - 812P2M metaG | ecosystem: Environmental > Terrestrial > Soil > Wetlands > Permafrost | place: Sweden: Stordalen | collected... | reverse complement strand
CGCGATTCGTGCTTTCATTTCTGCGCTGAAGCTCCGCCGTTGCCTCGATTTCATTACCGCTCCGTTTCCGAGGCGGCGATTTTACACCTTATTGGCTGGTCCGAAATTTGGGGAGCACTTCAGAGAATGTGTCTGTCATTCTCAAAGCCGCAGGCACTTCCCTCGAACAGGCCGTGAGTATCACTGTCATCCTTCTTGAGGAAACAGACTTCGCCGGAATGAATGAAGAGTGGATTAAGTGGTTTCCGGCGAGCCCGCCTGCGCGGCAAGGCGCGAAGTTACCCGTTCGAATCCCCGGCATGAGAGTGTCCATCGCGGCCATTGCGAGGCCTAAGCCTTCAATCGAGAGGAAGTGCCCCGGCTGCGATTTCGGCGTTGAACGTTAGCAACGGGCACGTTACGCCTGTGAAGGCTGGCAAGAAGCGCACGATGTCGGCTGTCGCTCGCGCCAAGATTTCGGCGGCGCGGAAAAAGCGGTCGGCCAAGACTAAAAAATAGGAAGCTTCTACCGATTTGTCCCGAAAAGTCATAAGATGCCCTGTACGCACGATCCAGACGCGGGTTAAGATGCGCCGTGCACCGCTCCCAAGAGCGATGCATACGATCCGGAGCGTGTCGGCCATTGCGTGACCCGATGCGCTTCGGTTCATTTTGCCGATTCAGTTCCCGTCGGTGGCCTGGAAACGTATCCAATTCGGGTTTACTGCGCCGTTTTTCACGCGAGCCACCGTCATCGATGTGCATCCCGCCTCTGAGTTCAGTGCGACGGCGTACCCCGTGAATCCGGGGACTCGTTCCGAAAACTCAACCAACCAGTTTTGATCGTATTCCGAGAGTTTGTCGGTCCGAGTCTTCCATTCAAGTATGGCAAGTGGATTTTGTCTCGGCTGTCGTTTCTTATCCCAGCAGTTGCCGGCAGCGTTTGGCCAGATGACGAGGTCTTTGCAATACAAGCTTCTTTCGGCCTTGGCCGGGATGCTGCACGACCGCCGCATCCATGCCGATTTGTGTCGGGCTTTTCAGTGGCCAGCTCGGATCACACTTCAAAATCAAAAGCCAAGCACGTAAAGGCTGACGGCCTCGCGCCCGCGGCCGTACCAGCCTGTGTCTGCGATGGATCTAGCGAATGCGTGCAAACTGGCGCGGATCAGTGCATCCATTTTTGGCTCACAGAATATTAGTCATCATCCTCGGGGCGTTGTCCTCAAACCACGCACTTCCCGCCTTCTTGGCGCAACGAAAAGACTCAGTCTTTTAGTCACGGAACCTCTTGGTATCGGTTTGGCCTTCCAAGAAGTTGGAGTACAACGAGAGGAATTTTGGTGCGGCGGGTGTAGGCACAAGCCAAGAACCAAGCGTTGCTCGAATGATAGTTGGCGGCGCTGGAGGTTTTGGGCGATGACCCAGACCAAGGGAGTCAGGCCCGTCCTTTAGCCGCCTACATTTAAGTCCCGATTGCCAACGTGTCCCGCCACCGCGATAGTTATCCCGTTTCTCAAACGCCGCAATTGGTAAATGGAGATTTTATGAAGAGTGGTGTGGTATTGATTGCGCTAGGTCTGTCTCTGCTCGGAGCGTCGTCTACGTTTGCTCAGGATGACCCTGAAGCGTCGCCCGACAAACGACTGCAGAACTCTGCGATGTCGTTTCATGAGGTAATGCAAGCACCAGACAAGGGAATCCCTCACGACCTTTTCGACAAATCACGCTGTGTTGTAATCATACCCGGGGTCAAGAAGGCGGCATTTATCGTCGGTGGGAAGTATGGCCGCGGATTCGTATCCTGCCGCGCCAACGGTACGGGGCGCTTTGGCACTCCCGCTCCCATTCGGATTGAGGGTGGCAGCTACGGTTTGCAAATCGGCGGTTCATCGACCGATGTTTTCATGCTGATCATGAACGAAAGCGGTATGAAAAAATTGCTCTCTGATAAATTCACGATTGGCGGAGAAGCCGAGGCCGCGGCGGGACCCGTGGGACGCGATACCAGCGCGAATACGGACGTGCTTCTGCACGCGGAGATTTTGTCGTGGTCACGGTCGCGGGGACTTTTTGCTGGACTCTCGCTTGACGGATCTACATTACGTCCCGATGGTGGCGAAGCCGAGAAACTGTACGGCAGGAAGGTTTCAAACGAAGAAATTCTACAGGGTGAGTTGAGGACTCCGCGGGGAGCGCGTCCCTTCGTCGCCGAATTAAATCGCTACCGTAGTGCGGATGTTGGAGGTTCATTGCGTGACACGGGGCGCGTGACTTTATCAAACGTACATTTCGCGACGGGCAAAGCAGAGCTAACTGCCGATTCTGATGCCGCGCTGAACGATGCGGTCGCGGCACTCAAAGAGCACGCCGATTGGAACATTCGAGTCGAAGGCTTCACCGATAACGTTGGAAAAAGCGACGCGAATCTTGCTCTCTCAAGCGACCGAGCGAATGCCGTTATGGAGTGGCTCGCGAATCACGGTATTGAACGTGGCCGCCTAAGCGCCAAAGGCTACGGCGAATCACGACCAGTTGCGAAAAATTCCACCGCGGAAGGTCGTGCCAAAAACCGCCGCGTCGAACTCGTAAAGATGTAAGGGAATAATAAAGTCGAACGGACCGAATGAAAACCTTCAGGGTATTTGCACCCGACGCGCCCTCGTTCGCTTTGAGAACGGGCAAAGCTGGCATGAATTCGTTTACGCAGATGCGAGCCACCGATTTAGAGCACATGCTGTTTGCGTATCCGACGAGTGGCTCAAACATGACGCCATGCTTAATTGAGACCCTGTCGCAATGGTTCCAGTGTTGGACTCCATCAGGGGGTTACCTTCTGCAAAAAGGTTTGCGATTGCTTCCTATCAGCGGGCTGTTTCCGAGCCTCTGCAATTTTGCTTCTGCGCATGAGACCTCGCCGTAGCCCTTCACGCACTGCTCGCCGAAGGATCGCAAGCGGTACCTCCCCACCTGCCAGCACGTCAAGAATTGTTCGCATAGACCTCGTTACCCGCACTCCATGAGCAACTCCGATGTAGCTCTGAACGGCAGCATACTCATAGTGTGCTGATCCGCCATACGGAAGCAGACCCTCCACCCGTCGCCTTGATCTGGAGGCAGAGGTGAATGTCACTTGTACATATCCGTTGTGGCTTCCTGTTCCGTCAGTTTCGGGTGTACGCTATCGGTCGGGAGGCCAAAACAGAAATTCCGGCAAGTCCTTCCTAGAGGAGAATCATCGTTGATGGCCAAACTAACTACCGCTGCGAGAAAAAAACTTTCGAAATCGGACTTTGTGGAAAAGAGCACCAGAAAATATCCGATCCCTGATGCCGCTCACGCGCGAGATGCTTTGGCGAGGAGCTCGGGAAAGCCGGAGCACGCCTCCGTGGTTGCCGCAGTTAAGCGAAAATTTCCCAAAATAAAACTAACGACTGCAAGATAATGATCTCGCCTAACACTCTTACTTGGTTGAGTGCGCATCGCTCACACGAGGACAGCAGCGCGAATCCTGGGAGGTCCTGCGATCGTGTCTAATGAGCGCTGATCTCAGTTCCACTGAGTTCGCCATGAAGAAATCAGTCTTGTGAATCCGACGCCAGCAGGAGGATCTTCCCAATGCCGCCTTTCTCCCCTAGCACATGTGCCTCAGCCGCATCACGCAACAGCATCCGGCGACCAATAGGCAGAACGAACTTGCCATCCCGCACGTCATCGGCAAACTCACGCACCTTGGATGGATCAGGCTGCGCGAGCACGCGCGTAATCTTCACTGTCGGATTTTGGGCCGCCGCGCTTTCCGGCAAGACAGCGGTGTAGCCAAAGGAGCCGCTATGCTTTACCTTCGCGATCAGCTTCGCTGCAACGTTACCGCCAACGGTGTCCGCAATTGCATCCACTACGCGGAATTTCTCAATCGCTTTATCGTCATCAATCGCGAGCACCTCAAAGACACCCAGAGAGCGAGCGTCATCTAGCTCTTTCTCGCGAACACCTGCAATCACCTGCGCGCCTATCTTCTTCGCCGTATGCACTGCCGCGCGCCCAACACTGCCCAGCGCTCCCGTTATCAAAACAACCTGTCCCTTTTGCACGTTTGTCGCGAGGCGCACAAGCTGATCTCCCGTGAGGGCAATTAGCGGGATCGCGGCCGCGTTCGCCAGGTCCACGCCATCCGGCAGATGGGTCACGTCCGAATCGTCCACTGCCACCAACTCGGCATAGGTCGCGTTGGATAGTGCAAGAACGCGGTCGCCGGCCTTGAAGTGCTTCACATTTGCGCCCACTGCCCGTACTACGCCACTCACATCGCGGCCCAGAATTGCAGGAAATGACAACGGAAAATCCTTCTGCCGCATCCCTGAACGCATTTTCCAATCAATCGGATTGACGCTCGCAGCGGCTGCCGCGATCAGTACCGTACCTCCGCTAATCTGCGGCTCGGGAATGTTGTCTTCAAATTTCAGCTTCTCGGGACCGCCGTACTCATGCAGCACCACTGCCCTCATCGCGTATCTCCTATGTCGGCCCGCAGACTCGCAGGCATATTCGACCTCTCATCAGATGCACGGGAGCCGACTCGCGTCTCTACGGGACACCTTCCGGGTTCGCCGTGATCCGCCCGCGATCGGCGATACGCTCCAAGCGGAGTTGCCAACCTCCAACAACGGGAGGTCGGGGAGTCTGCGAGATTTCGTTTGTCCGACTAGCGCGTTTACCAAATGGGGTAAGAAGGCATAAGCCCCGAATGGGCGGAATGGGCTCAGAGAACCACCGAGCTAAACTGGGTAATCGATCGCGCAAAGTACCACCAGTGTCATGTCGTCGCTCTGGGGCGCGCCTGCGGCGAAGGCGTCGGCTGCCCTTATGATCCGGGTAATGACGTCTCGAGCGGGGAGGCCGACGCAGCCGACGATCGACTCGAGCAATCGCTCTTCGCCCCATTCGATGAGATCGGGGTTCATTGCTTCACTGAAGCCGTCGGTGTAGATCACAAGCAAGTCACCTGGTGCCAAGGAGGCTTCCGACTGTTCGTAGGCACAATCCTTCAATAAACCCACGACGGTTCCGCCTGCCTGATCGAGACGTTCCACACGGCCATTCTTCGCGGCGCTCCGGAGCAATATCGGAGGGCAATGACCGGCATTCACATACGTGACGCGACGCGTGGCAGGATCGTACTGCGCGTAAAAGAGCGTGGCGTACCGGTCTTCGGGAGAAGCGTCGTACAGCATGTGGTTGACGCGAGTCATGAGTCCGGCGATATCGTTGCCGGTGCGCATGGCGTCCCCGCGCAAGGAAGCCTGCAGGCTGGCCATGGTGAGAGCGGCGGCGATGCCTTTGCCAGAGACGTCCCCCAGGGCGACGCCAAGCTTGCCATCCGGCAAGGCGAGAAAATCGTAGTAGTCGCCGCCAACTGCGAGTGCGGTGCGGCAGCGGCCGAAGTAGTCGAGGCCGGCGATCTCCGGCAATCTCTGGGGGAAGAGGCGCTCCTGCACTTCGCGCGCGATCTCGATCTCGCGGTTCAACTTTTCGCGGTTGCTAATTTCCACTGCGATCGCTAGGGTGAGTTCGGCGTTCGAGAGGGCTAGGGCCGTTTGCGAGGCGACGGCTTTCAAGAGACGCAGATCGGTGCCGGAGTACGCCGCTTCGGAGCGCTTTTCACCCAGGCTGATGATGCCGAGCAGATTGTGCTTAGTCATGAGAGGCAGCAACAATTGCGGCTGCAGAGCGGCAAGGTTGCGGCGCTCGTTTTCTGCCAGCGCCGCGTCGTTGACCCAGGAATCTTCGTCGTCGAAATACACGCGCTCGGGTCCGGCTCTTTGCTTGAGGAGGCTGACGGTAGCGCCGGAGTCGGCCAAAGCAACCTCCAGGGCACCTGTGAAGCCCAGCGCAAAAGCGGGCCGGTAGAAACCGCCGTCTTCAAGGAGCACGGCGACGCGCGCGATGTGGAGAGACTCGGCAATGCTGGTCGCGACTCTTTCCAGAAGCGGCCGTTTCACTACGATGGTGCGCACCTCATCGCCGAGCGCTTCGAGGATTTGCTCGGCATCATAGGCGTCCCGGAAGAAACGGCGGTCGATCCATTTCCGCAGAAGATCCGCAGCACGCTTCAACATGAAAACGAGCAAGACGCCCAACGCCATCATAGGTATCTTTTGCGCCCGGCTCCCCTGCGCGATCGCCAGGTTGATCGCGCCGAAGACTACCCCAGCCGTCAAGGCCACCTGCAAGACACGAATTCCGCCGGAGGCGAGCGCAAACCGCAATCCTTGCCGGATGACCACGCGCACGTCTAAGGCGCGCTGCACGACGATCACGTGCGCCAGCGTAATAGGGAAAAGAAGCAACAGCGCCAGCGAGACTAACACCAGCCATCTCGGGAAAAGCTGCTCGAGTTCGCCGCTTTTGATCTGCGCAATGACAATCAAAGTCAAAGTCGGTAGCAAAGATACGGTGGTGCCGAGGTACAGAAGGCGTAATCGCCGTTTCGTGTCCGGCGAACCGGCCGTGCCCCACTTGAAAAAGATCCGGGCAAAAAATCCGCCGATCGCTAGCAAACCGAACCAGGAGGGTATGGAACCAAACCGGTCCCAGAATGCTGCCAGGCGGGAAACCGCTGCGTAGTTCGCCATTTCGCCCATCCGAATGGCAATCGAGACGACACCATCGACGATTACCACAGGTGCCAGAACATATTTAGCGAACCCTATCCAGGCTTGCGCTCTTTTGGGCGGAAATGGTTGCGGGAAATACAGGCCGAAAAATAACATGCACAAGGGCCAAGCCCCATTGCACAGCATCCGGTAAAACTCCGCTAAATCGCGAACCCCGCGTCCCCAGCTTTCCGTTCCAGAGGTATAAAAGCTACAAAGTCCCAACAGCACTCCGACCAGCAGCCAGGCCGAGATGTCACGCGGGCGCACGACCGCCGCCCAAAATCCCAGCAGGATACTGAATACTGGCAGAATCACCTTGAGCATGACGACGATGGCAGCCGTCCAGTTCACAGTCCTTCGAGGAGCGGTTAGCGTAATCTCTGCTGTTCGCTCCGCGTTTGAACCCGGCGTCCGCGTGTTTATTATGAGTTTATCTCCGGGCTTGGCCTCGGCGATCGCTTCGCCGAACACCGCCAGGCTCGTAAAGGGTTGACCGTTTACGGTTGTTATGACGTCATGCTCGCGGACGCCGGCGTTGTAGGCCGCTGGCGTAACAAACACCGCAGTTGGCTGCCCATGCGAATACCCCGGGGTGAAGGGCCAGTTTGCAACGTTCCGTTCGAGAAACCCAGGAAATCCGGCAATTATGGCGCGCGCCTGATAAGCGCCCGCTGCGAAGAACAGCAGTCCAAGAACGACGTACTGGGCAATCGGCGGTTTCTGCTTCTTCATGGCACTCAACCTGTCGGCTTATCCTCGGCGCCATTTATTTATAGATGTCCGAGTCGCATGCAACAAAGCACATCGGCTTGGAAAGCCTATCATGCTCTATTCGTTAACTGCCGATCATTCAGGAGTGACCGCAATCGCAGCAGCAATCGCGCTTTCTGCCTATCGTGTGAGCTTCGCGAAGATTGCTGGCTGAACGTTTGAGTTGCCCGCAATCGCGCCATGCTGTCGAATGCTCGGCTACTCGGAAGTTAGCCCGAAACGGGGTTCTGGGAGATTAAGCCAGAGGATTTTGGAGGCTCTCAAAGGAGCGCTCTTATTCGTGTCTGCGAATGATAACGTCCTTTATCATTCATTATCGCGACCAAACGTCGACCGCAAGAGAAATGCAGATGCGAATCTAATTCTGCGAACTCGGCGATGGTATCGTGGCGGAGATTATCAAGTAGTATTTACCATGTTGTAAGGGCATTTCTTTGTTTGGGAAAATTGATAAATCGATCACGGATTTCTGCGCGGAAGTTGAATGAATAGCCGGTTCCGGAAATTCAGACGGGGGTTTAGGTCGGAATTGGTTCGGAAGAGTACATAGACGCGGGTCGCGCGAGGGCGAGGCAGTTTTGAATGTAAATAACCGAACCACGCTGCGCCGCGTCTTTTGCAGGGTGCTTTTCGGCTATTTTTGATCGACGGGGCCCGCGTGAGGAGGTGTCTCCGCGGGGGCTCGAGGAACTGTTTTCACGGAACTCAGTTTCTTCAATCTCTCACTCCACTTGGCGTCGTCATAGACGAGTGGCTGACTGGAAGCCGGACCGCGTTCGGACCACTGAACCGTGTAGTAATCCTCCGTGCCTTTGATGCAGATGAACAGAGTAGATTCGCTATGCGCGTCTCCGTAGGAATTCAGGGTCCCGCAACTTGCCCATGCGACAAATCCATCGTGGCCACTGACTGTTGTGGCCCCGATCCCCTTGGCGACGAATGTATCTGGGCACGTGCGTTTAAAGCCCCCAGCGATGGCGTTGAGATATCCCTCCGGGCTTACTTTGGGGTTGGAAGAAAGTCCCCTTCTGCCCGTCTGAGTGATCATTTGAGACCAATGGTCAACGGTCTCTCCCTTGAGAACCATCTCATTGATGTAAAAGTCGTTATGCGTGCGTGTAGAGGCCCCGACAAATCCCTGTGGAAACGGTATCACCAGAACCTCGCTGAAGATTTGGGTGATGATTTCAGTGGGCTTAAAGTCATTGAAATCGACTGTGCCCGCGGGGGTGTTGCTTTGCGCTGCCGCGAATGAACAAATACCGCAGGCCAGGAATGCGAGCACCAGGACTTTTTTGTTCATAGACTTCAGCCGGAATTTCCATCTTTCTTGTCCAGCCACCGGAGAATATACCCCCGAGTGCCCGGCTCGCCACCTTTTTCGCATTCGATCCAACGCCGAAGACCTTGTCGTCCCCGCAGGTCATCTGCCCGCCCAAAAACCATGACTTGCCTGATTTGGAATTCAATTCACGGACACCTCCCGCGTCAACTCCCTCCGTTGTCCAGATCGGTTTCGCCTTGCTGCCGCGCCTGTCCGGACATTCGACATTGCACTCGCGGGCTTGTCAACCCAGATGATGAATGATAAAGGACGTTCACATCAACAACTCCAAACCTTCCCACTACGGGACATAATGCCGTCCAGGAACGGCTTATTTGTGGAGAACTTCCGCGAAAACAATACCATTGAGGTCGCGGTCGCGCGATATTGGCGATAGCGTCCTTTATCATTCGCTATGTGGCTTGGCAAGGCTAGGGGCGCAATCTGTGGATTGTCGCAACCGATCATTTAAGGAGTGGGGAGTTTCTGGCGAGTGAAGGACGTTTGTACGAGTACACGATTAATCCGTATGTGAATGCGGCAGCCGGGAATCGGAATGACGGAACTGTGCGAATGCTCCCTGAAAGAATCGTATTGCGGGAAGACGATTTAGGGGGTGGCAAAGGGGAGGAATGCAATCCCCTTCGCCACAGCGAGCGTTATGCATTTTCCGATTGAGAATCGGTCAATCGACGCTGATGCGCGTTGCGGCTACGGTTCCCTTCACTTCTGATATTGGTGTCCCCAAGCCGACCGCATCATAGCTGGGCGGCCACAGTTTGAAATCGAATGATCCTTGGTAGGTTTTTCTGTCTGACCCGACCGTAATCGTTTCGTCGTCGGTGAAGATGGCTGAGATGCTGCCGTCCGCGGCAAACATTAAACCGATATGGTGCAGCTTGACGCGGTGGTCACCCAGGTCTTTCCACACCCCGAAGCAGATGTTTCCGCCTGTGGGGGGCAAAAACGCGTTTTCAAATTCAGTTCCATCCGCGTGCCATGTTTTGAAAGATTCGAGGAACGGGAAAGGTGTGGGGGGATAAGGCCCTCCCGGGGGGAAATTATTATCGGAATTTCCTGTGTAAAGCACGTGCCACAAACCCACGATGCTACCCTGCTCGTGCCAATCGTCATCCGCGTGCGGGCTGACAAAAGGGATTGTCGGTGCTGGGGCGGCTCCAGCTTTGTAGGGAATGCCACAACCAGCCCTTGCACTCGCAGCAGTAAACAAGAGTCCCAATCCTACCAATACAGCGAGTGCGGAGAACCGTCTGCTCCGTAGCATTTTCAAAGTCATTCTTACGATCTGATTCATCATCTTTCTCCTCTTAGTTGAGCTAAAGTCCACATGCTTATTCCCAACCCCGGAGGGCGGAGCAAAGCAGAGTTCACGCAATTTCATCGAAAAGGCGCTTGCGCGCAATGCCTATGCCCTCACTTCGGGTTTAATTCTTTGTCATCAGGTAAGTCACTGATATGAAAAGCTTTTTCTGAGCATTCTCGCGCTTGACCTCACCTTCGCGCGGGTGCTAGCATCCGCGGAATCACCTGCAGAGCATGCGATTTTGGATTAGTTCGCGCTTGGGCACCCAGGTTACAGCTCAGACTGGCTACCTTTTCGTCTCCCGCTAACTTGTCGGCCCTAATACAGTCGGTAACATACTTGAAGCGGATGGAATCGAAACTGCGCTATCCAGCCGCCTAGGACCTCCACATGGCTTTTAAGATTCGCGAAGACTCTCCCTCGCCCTCACCACGACCTCGACGGATTGCCTTTGACAATTTCGAAGTCGATTTGCGCTCTGGCGAAGTTCGCAAGAATGGTTCCCGAATCCGTTTGCAGGCGCAGCCTTTTCAGTTGTTGGTTTTGTTACTGGAAAATGCCGGAGACGTGGTTAGCCGCGAAGAGATTTGCCGCGAATTATGGCCTGCGGATACCTTTGTTGATTTCGAACACAGCCTGGCCGCCGCAGTAAATAAGATTCGCGAGGCTCTGGGCGACGCCGCCGACAATCCCCGTTATATTGAGACGCTTCCTAAACGCGGTTACCGCTTCATAGGTAAGATCAAGCTCAACCCGCCCGTAGAAATTAAGGTTACGGAGCAGCAGCGCTCTCAAGGAGTCTCCGAGTCTCGGCCGGCGCTGGAAGCGATCACACCGGCTGCCGCAGTTCCTGCGCGTTCGACAGCGGCGCACCGCCGCAAGAGTTGGCTCGCTCTCGGCGCGATTGCGCTAGCCCTCATTTTGCTCGCGGCAGGCACTGTTGCATGGCTTCGTGCCAAGCGATCGCCAGCCCCGGCCGCCTCTCGAGAGACCTCGATCCAAACTGCTTCACAAAATAGCTTGATCCAACTCACAGATTTCGCCGATTCGGCTGTTTCCCCGGCGCTTTCTCCGGATGGACGCATCCTCGCCTTCATCCGCGGCCCGGACACCTTCATCGGCACCGGGCAAATCTACGCCAAGCTTCTTCCGAATAGCCAGCCTGTGCAATTGACCCACGACTCCCTTGCGAAGATGAGTCCGCAGTTTTCGTCGAACGGTTCCATCATTTTCTATACTGTTTTCGATTTGAGCGGATTCAATACCTGGACCATTCCCGTGCTGGGTGGCGAACCTCGCCTGCTGTTTCCCAACACCGAGGGCCTCACTTGGATCGACTCCGGGCATTTCCTCTTCTCCGAATTCGTATCAGGTATTCACATGGGGGTTGTCACTTCCACATCCACGCGCGAACAAGTCCGCCAAATCTACCTTCCTCCGCGCGAACGCGGCATGGCCCACCGCTCTGCGCTTTCTCCCGACCGCAAGTGGCTGCTCGTCGTAGAGATGGACAACGGTGGCTGGCTGCCCTGCCGGCTTGTCCCCTTCGATGCCAGCTCCTCCAGCAAACCTGTTGGACCGCCGGGAGCCGCGTGCACCTACGTGGCTTGGTCTCCTGATCAAGCGTGGATGTACTTTAGTTCCAGCGCCGGTGGCCGTTTCCATATCTGGCGCCAGCGCTTTCCCGATGGAGAGCCGCAGCAACTTACCTCCGGCGCCACCGAAGAAGAAGGCATCGCCGTAACTCCGGACGGCTCTTCATTGATCACCTCAGTGGGACTCACCCAAAGCACGCTTTGGGTGCGCGATGCCAAGGACGAACGCCAAATTTCTTCCGAGGGTTTCGCGGAGTTCCCAAATTTCTCCCGTGACGGAAACAAACTCTATTACCTCGTCCATCGTAAAGACGTCTCAGGCCAGTCTTCCAGCCGAGAGCTTTGGGTCGCGGACCTGGAGACGGGGCACAGCGCGCGCCTTCTACCGGACACCTTAGTGTCCGACTACGACGTTTCACCTGATGGCACGCAGGTTGTCTTTTCCGCCGCTGACTCCGAAAACCGTTTACATCTGTGGTTGGCTTCGCTCAACTCCGACTTTCCTCCTCGGCAGTTCATCTCGCCCGTGAACGAGGACCAACCCCGCTGGGATTCGACTGGCTACATCTACTTTCGCGCGGCCGAGGGCAAGTTGAATTTCTTGTATCGAATGCGGCCCGACGGCAGCCAGCGTGTAAAGCTACTCCCCAACCCCATTCTTGATTTCCAAGGGCTTTTTTCTAATGGCCGTTGGGCGATCGTTGCGCAACCGGAGAGTGACGGTCTGGCGGGCCGGATTATGGCGATTCCCTTTGACGGCGGCACCCCTGTCACGGTTTGTCCCGGATACTGTGTGGCGTATTGGACTTCAGACGAAAAATCCTTCAGCGTCATTTTGAACACCAGCGTCGGAATGGAAACTCTCGTCGCGCCCGTGTCCCCCTCCAAAAATCTGCCGTCGTTGCCTCCCTCGGGGATCTCATCCATTGCGGACATGCGCGGCATCAGCGGCGCGAAAGTCCTGGACGGCGCCATCCTGGAGGGTCCGAAGCCAGGTCTGTCTGCTAGCTTGCACCAGGACGTTCACCGCAACCTTTACAGAGTGGCGCTGCAATAAAACGCGATTCCGAGATGGAAGTCGAGGTTCTCTGCGGATGGTAATCAATTCCGGAATTAACCTTCGTTTCCCGGTGCGCTGGCCGGCTTTCCACGCGGGGCTCCGGATTCAAAGAAAATCGCATTTCAGATGAATAAAGACGAATCACTCCGCATCTAGGCTGCCAATATTTCGGATCGAGTTCCCCGCCAGCTGCCCATCCCGTTTCGCAGGTGATACTCAATACCGCATCCGCCGGTTTTCTGCTCGCAGCAGCAACCAAAAGCACAAGCCTTGACTAGACTACCGGTATCTGCGGCGTGACGATTGGCTTGTCGGAGCCTTCGCTGTGCCGAATTTAGGCATCCCGCGGCCGGCACAGCAGGTGCATTTGACAAGAAATAACTCAAGAGTTTCTCTACGATCTCTTGACTTGGCACCAGCGTTCGTCTTTTCGTGGCGTACAGACACACGCAATGGCTTTTCGCAAAACGTTACCAGTTCGAATCTAGCCCGGGTAACGTAGTCTGGTACGCGGTAAAGCGATGCGCCCGGCAGGCCGGCATTAGCAATCTGGCACCCCACGATCTGCGCCGCACTCGCGCACGCCTGTGCCACGGTTGTGGAGGCGAACTGGAACAGATTCAGTTTCTCCTCGGCCACGCTTCTGTGCTGACCACCGAGCGGTACATCGGAAGCAAACAGAAGCTTCAAGATGCAGTGAATGATCGACTTGGAATTTCAGTCGCATGCGACACAGCCTGAAGGTTTCAAGCGTTGGCCATTTCGGAGTGTTGGCGATAACGTCTTTTATCATTCGCTAATTGCTTTGACAAGACCGAGCGTTTAGTTCGGAAGCAATCCTTTGATCGAGCACATTCTTCGTTTGCTGAGCAACTGAAATGAAGCTAGAACTCCTGAGTTTCCCATAACCCCCTTTTCTCAGGACTTGGCCTATCCTCGCGTTGCCAGCAGATTTGATCTGGCGATGAAAATACATCGTGTCGAGCTTACGCGGCAGGGCCGCAGCGAGACACCGGACGAACTATCCCAATGCTATCGGGAGTTGGCCGCAACTGGCCACCGCCACGTCCCAGGAGAGCGCACTTCCAGATATGCGGAGACCAGTCCCCAGACGTACAGGCCGAATAGGACCACAAAGCAGACACTGGCCAGCAGAAGGTAGCGATCAATCAACTGTGCAACATTCCATCCATACATTTGAGTGAGCAGGCTGGGGTCAGAAAGGTTCACTCCCTCGATCTCCCCGAACGGAATGTCTTCAAACGGCCCTGACCATAAACGGTAAACGTACATGAAGGTCAGCGCTCCAATCACCAACGGAGGCCCCAATTCTGACAGAGCGCGCTCTCGCGGGGTGCGTAAAACGTCGCCATCAGGATCGTGGCCAGGACCATTGCGCCGCCATCCCCGCCAAAAACGATCAGGGCTCCGTCAATGTGCGCGCTGAGAATGGTGATTTGCAGGATAAGCAACGCACTGGCGGCACAAACCCATCCCCAATGCTCCATCTTCCACGCCAGAAACCCACCAAAGATGATCGCGGCCGTCAGACACAGAACGATCGACCAGGACCGCTCTTCGCCGTGCATCGTGACCCAGAGCATGGGCACTGCCCAGCGACCCGTCAGCCAGGCAGTGATGGCGTGCCCGTTCTCGTGCAGCACCATCGCGACCATGCCTGCCGCGACGCGCAGGCTCGTGCCCGCCACGAAACGCGCCACAAGCAATGCCAGCGGCAGCGCGAGCAGCCGGTACTTGAATTCCGTGGCGGCCTCTTTTCGGATCGCGGCGGGCGATTTATCTGCCTCCGGGGACAGAGCCCTATCCAGAGATGCAACAAAGGACGAGACTACCGCCGCCGGCATTCTCTCGTCAGCCGGTTTTGCGGGCACCGCCGCGTCGGGCTGTTTCGCGACCGCTCCGGAAAGCCCGGGAATCCCCGAAACATCGACCGGTGGCTTGTACTTCGAGAAGACAATTCCGCACTTCAGACACTCGGTCGTCTGCAACGGATGATCGAATTGGCATTTTGGGCAGCGCATCCTGGATGGAACCGCGGCTCCCGCTCTGAGAGTGGGAAACTCAGAAATTCTGGAGTATAGGCTGTACTAACAAACACGATTATCTACAAAGAACCATTACAAGTGGTAGATTCCTCGTGGCATGCGAACTTATCGGTAAATGCCGTTATAACGTTTCCAGTTACCGTGCGAGTCTTAGAATCGTTTATCGAACTGGTGGTGGAGGTCTTGGATCACGCGACCGAAATGCCCGGGATCGATCGCTCGCGGCGGTGGAGGCGGAACGCAAACAACTGGGTCGCCTTTGAGACGTGATTCGGCAATTCCCTCCATGCTGCTCCGGCAATCGCGAAGGTCTCGTCAGTTTCGCCCCAATTCATATGAGTGTGGGGATCCGAAATTAGCTACGGTACCCGCACGAGTAGCCCAAAGATCACAAGCATCATTGTCGTCAGTAAAGTTTTGAGAGGCCAGCGGCAGTGCAATCAGCAGCGCCACAAGAATCGGCGCCGCGCGCTTCCACCCGCGGCTTTTCTCCCTGCGCGAAGGTTTCGGTTTATCCGCGGGAGCATAGTAAAATTCACTGGGATGCCACGCTACAGATTTCGGTACATGGCCCTATTTCGTCGACTGCGACCACGCCCGCTCTCCGCGTTCGCAATACCCGCGATCATTGCAGCCGCTTTTGCGGTGCTTCGTCCGTCAGCGTCTCCGCGAGCGCTTGCTGCCGCGCCTGCCGCGGCGAACCTCATCGTCGCGAAAGTGACCGACATGGGGCCGGCTCCTCAATCACGAGAAATTCGCGGCCGTGACGGTGGCTACAGCTTCATCTTCGGCGGTCACGTTGTGTGGGTATTCGGCGATACATTCCTCAATCATCCGAATGCCCAGCATCGGGGCTTGCTCAGCGATTCCTGGTCCTTCACCGACGACCTGAACGCCCAGGACGGCCTTGCGGGGTTTCACGAACGTCTCGATTCCACCGGCGCGCCGACGATGCTCTATCCCGAAACGCCCGCTGAGAAGTCCTTTAACACCGACCACGATGGCAACCACTGCCGCGTCAAAGCCTGTGGCGCTCGCTTTGCGCTTTGGCCCGCCGCAATGGTCGCTGACCCGGATCGCCATCGCGCCTTGCTTTTTTACAGCGTCATCTCCGCGCACCCCGGCGAATTTCACTCAATCGGATCTTCGGTAGCCATCTGGGAAAATTTCGCGGACAGTCCGAGACGGCCGGCCGTCGATCCGCCCGTTGTGCCCGATCATCCTGAACTCCTTTTCAAACAGGAAGAGCGGCCCCTCGGCGCCGCAGCGTTAATGAAGAATGGGATGCTCTATGCATACGGCTGTGAAGCGCCCGGCCTCGCCAAGCCTTGCAAACTGGGCCGCGTGTCTCCCGCGAATGTAATGGATCGCCGCGCGTGGAGTTTTTACGCAGGCAACGGCAATTGGACACCGCAACTTTTCGATTCAGCAGTCGTCTTCGATGGTCAGGACATCATGAATGTTTCCTACAACGATTTCCTGCAAGAATACGTCGCCATTTACAGCCGCGTCCTGTCGCAGGATGTGATGATTCGTACGGCGTCCAGCCCCGAAGGCCCGTGGTCGGACGAAGTGAAAGCCTTCACCGTTTTTCCGCCGAAGGATGGAGGAAATGTTTACGATGCGCTGGCGCATCCGGAATACAACGTTGACGGCGGAAGGATCATGTTCGTGACTTACACGCGAGGGACGGGACCGTTTGCGAGCGAAATGCGCCTTTTCTCAGTCGAGTTCAAGCCACGGTAATTGCGCTCGCTCAATCGCCTACCGTCCGGTAAGAGAGCTTTCAACTCAGACCTAGGCAGAGTTTTTCTAGAGGAAATCCGACGGTCCCAGTACGAACTTGATGTCCGGTAATCCCGCTGACTGTCCAAGTCCGGTTCTGGGACATTGGTTGGAGTAGGTTGCGATAAAAAGGACGTTTCATACGCTAGATCAGAGGATTAATCCTACCGGAGGACCACCACAATGAAGCGGACATGGACGATTATTGGGGTAGGTGATGTAGCTCGTAGCTTCAAATGGTACCACTCGCTCTTTGGCCAACCGCAAACGTCTCCTGCCCATGACTACTTCGGGCAAATCAGCGACTCTGATGGCACGGTCTTGCTCTGTCTCCACCTGTGGGGCGCCCACGAGCATCCCTCCCTGACGAGCCCCGATCACGGGAAGCCCGGCAACGGCCTGCTCTTGTTTTTCCGTGTGGACGAGTTCGACATGGCTTTGTCGAGAGCGCGGGCTCTCGTTACTCGGCTCGAAGAGGAGCCACACCTGAACCCGAACACAGGGACTCTGGAGTTTGCACTTCGAGATCCGGACGGGTACTACGTCATAATCAGTGCGCTCTCTGCGGCCTAACGATTCACTCAAAGGGATGCGATCACTGTGATCTTAGAGAGATTAACGATTTCCCTTGCCCTGGATTCCGGCTCAGGATAGTGAATGATAAAGGACGCTATCGCCAACTTCGCGCGCGATCGCAATCACCCGAGCTTTTCCACCCGGAACCGCCTGCAGAATATCGTAATCTCGGAAGAGCTGCGCGAAATCAACCGCGTTGGACGGAACTCGATCCCCCTTTTTCGAAAGGGGGCTTAGGATTGTTAATTTGAACGTCCTTTATCATTCACTATCCCGACTAAAGGACGACCGCAAGAAAAATGCAGATGCGATGATGCGATCGAATTCTGCGAAGTCGACGATGCTGTCTCGGCAATCTTCACGAGGTAGTCGAACGCCGGCTTTGCCGACCCTCGGGAGGACGCAACCGTAGGGGATGGATGAGCCTGTGGGCACCGGTCGAAATCGCGACCCGCATTCAGTAAACACAAGCCGACTTCCCATTACTAATGCTGAGGAAAGAGTCCAGGAGCGGAATCGTTAGGTGAAGCTGATATCGGCGCTCAGTGCAACACCTTTCCCGGTAAACGGATCTGTGTCGAGATACAGGTACGGGTAGGTCCGCGTCT